>LSQX01274403.1_pt1 | contig 35650 bp, 41 predicted proteins | sample 654561 | NCBI WGS metagenome assembly LSQX01 (sample SAMN04489861, study PRJNA283612) | anaerobic digester metagenome | isolation source: 4 biogas reactors fed with cattle manure at either 37C or 55C with and... | place: Denmark: Kongens Lyngby | collected 2014 | reverse complement strand
CCATGTCAGCGATTATTAGACATTGGGAGCGATCATGCTTTCCTTTGTATTGAAGCAGTCAAACGGGAAATTACAAAAACAGCCATTGCGGCTGATAATAAACAAGGACCTTTAGATATTTCTAAAAATAACATAAAGAACGAAAATATGAGTGACTTGGTAATTCCTGTTCTTTCTGATGGAGCAACAAATATATCAAAGCCCTGTGATTGTTGGGTTATAGCAGGACTGGGTGCTTCAACTATCACTCAGATACTTAATGATTCCTTAGACAAAGCCAAATTAGTCGATCAAATCATTATTAGCACTCATTCAAAAGTTGAAGAAGTTAGAGCATTTTTACATACTAATGGCTTTAGAATAACCAACCAAAGAATGATAAAAGATGGTAAGTATTATCCAATCATTAAGACTAATTACACCGGAATTAAATATGATTACACCGCATATGACCTTATCATCGGTAATATAGAGAAAGATAGCACTTACTATCAATGGATTGACCATCAACGCAAGCACTATCTTGAATTATCAAAATTAAACAGTGAATTCGATTTATATTATCAACTCTTTAATCAAGAATCCTTTCAAAATCAATCTCAGGATATGGACTAGGATTATCAATATTTAAATCTTTCATATAATCAACAACCATATTTGTTAAATAGTTAGGTGTTGATGCTCCAGAAGTAATGCCTACTGTCCAGTGTCTCTTGAACAACCTTAAATCTAAATCATGAAGAGTCTCGATTCTAAAGATATTTTGGATGTTTTGATCCTTACCAATTCGCGCTAACATAGCTGTGTTATTACTGGTTGGGTCTCCAACAACTATTAAGGCATCCAAATCTTGTTGTTTAATAATTGCTTCTTGTCTCACGCGAGTGGCCAGACAAATTTCATTGTTTATATCAGCATGTGGATACTTCTCTGATATTTTATTTAATATGTTTGCGATTTCCAAAGTGGAAAGGGTTGTTTGGTTTGTGACAATGAGCGGTTTATCTAAATCAATTTGAAGCTGATTAATTTCATCAATGCTTGTCACAAAGTGAATATTATCAAATGATTCTACAACTGCTAATGATTCTGGATGATTCTTTTTCCCAATATAAATAACTTCAGACTCTTTTTCTTTGGCTTCTTTAATTAAATCATGGGTTGATTGAACATCCTCACAAGTTGCATCTAAGTACATTAATCCTTTCTCTTGTGCCGCTTGTTTAACTTCGGTTGAAACACCATGAGCTGAGAATATAACTATTCCTGCTTCTACTTCATCGAGTAATTCAAGTCTACTCTTAAAGGGTGTATTAATTGTTTTAATTCCTTTCTTTTCTAATGCAGCAACAATATATTTATTATGCACTAAAGAACCTAAGATACTAATTGGTTCATTAGGGTATTCTTGTCTTGTCTTTTTAGCAAGAATAATGGCTCTTACTACGCCTTTACAATAGCCTCGGGGCTTTATATCTATAATTTTCATACAAAACTAATATACCATAATTTTGACTATGGTATAATAATGACGCAAAGGACTGATACAAATGAAGAACACTTTACAACAAAAAGCTCAACTGTTTTTTAAACATTTGAACTTTAAGAAATTAACCGCAATACAAGATTTAACTTATTCAAGAATTATGAATAATGAGGATTTGATTGTTCAATCAGCTACCGGATCTGGTAAGACACATGCTTTTTTATTTCCACTAATGGATAAAATAGAAACATCTAAAAAATATACACAAGCCATGATTATTGCTCCAACTAGAGAATTGTCAATGCAATTGTATAATTTTGCCTCAGAAATGAAAGAGATTGATTCAGATCTTAGTATCTCATTATTAATTGGGGGCCAAGAGCGTGCTAAAACACTCATTGATTCTCATATTGTAATTGGGACACCTGGTCGTCTAAATGACGAGTTTAAATCAGGCATGTTACTAGCTCAATCAACTGAGACAGTTATTATTGATGAAGCAGATATGATTTGGGAATACGGCTTTCTGGATGATTTAGCTGAAGTTCTTTCAAGAATTTCAAACAAACATCAAACTTTAGTTTTCTCAGCGACAATCCCTGAGGCATTACATGCATACTTACGAAAAGTTATGACACAGCCACAAAATATTGAAAATAAAGAAAAATCTCAGTTTAACCCGCAAATTTCTCATTATTTAATACAGGACATAAAAGATGAACCTGCTCAAGTTATCTTAGATATTATGAGAACAATTCAAATGTCTGGTGCTATTATCTTTGCTAATACCCGTGAAGAAGCCTCAACACTTGCTGAAGAATTATTAAAATATGGGTTAGATGTCTTAGAATTACATGGTGATTTAACACCACGAAAAAGAAAACAAACATTAAATCGATTAATAAGTGATCAACATTTTATCTTAGTTGCTACTGACATTGCTGCTAGAGGCTTAGATTTGCCTTATGTGAGTCATGTTTTTTCTGTGGGTTTACCTTCCCATTTAAATTTTTACTTCCACCGCGCTGGTCGAACAGGACGAGCTGGTAGAGAAGGGACTACTTTTGTCTTAGTTGATAAAACACATCGCGAACCTGTTTTAAAACTAATCGCTATGGGTGTTGATTTTAAGTATAAACGAATCTTAAATAATTCTATTCAAGATGCACAAAACTTTTACCAAAAGAAAGTTTATCATAAGAAAGTTGATCCGCAGATTCAGGCTGTTGCAAATCGAAAACTTGGAAAAGTTAAGCCTAATTATCGAAAAAAGCGAAAATTAGAAATCGAAAAATTGCAACGCAAGAAACATCGTCAAATGATACAAGATGACATTGCGAAGCAAAAGAAAGAACGAGCCAAAGCCCGTTCTAAGTCAAATCATTCTTAATATTTCTTCTTTTAAAGTCTCAACAATTTGATCTTGTGGGACTTTTTTTATGAGCTTACCTTTCTTAAACAACAAGCCTTCATTCTTACCACCAGCAATCCCTATGTCTGCTCGTGAAGCTTCTTGAGGACCATTGACAGCACAGCCCATAACCGCAACGGTTAAGTTTGAATTAATGCTACTGAGGAATTCTTCAATTTCTTTTACATAAGGCAACATATCGTATTGTAAGCGTCCACAGGTTGGGCATGAGATTAAATCCGGAACATCGTCCATTAAGTCAAAAGCTTTTAATAGTTGTTTGACTATTTTCATTTCCTCAACCGGATCATCTGAGACCGATACTCGAATCGTATCACCAATGCCTTGATGAATTAAGACACCCAGAGCAGCTGATGATTTTATCGCAGAATACAATAATGTGCCTGCTTCAGTCACTCCGATATGTAATGGATATTTAAATGTTTTAGCAGCTAATTGATATGCTTCAATTGTCATTTGAACATCACTTGATTTAAAGCTTAATATTATTTCTTCAAAATCTAAAGATTCTAGTAAATCAACTTGGTGTTGCGCTGATTCAATCATTGCTTCAGGGCAGGGTCCGTTATACTTTTCTAGCAGGCTCTTCTCAAGTGATCCAGAGTTAATTCCAATTCTTATTGGAACATTGTATTCTTTACATTTATTAACTACCGCAATAACATTTTCTTTGCCACCAATATTACCTGGATTGATTCTAACTTTATCAACACCCGCTTCAATCGCCGCAATGGCGAGTCTGTAGTTGAAGTGAATATCAGCCACTAAAGGGCATTTTACTTCTTTTTTTATCTCTTTTATCGCTTCTGCATCTTCCATGTCTAGGATAGCAAGTCGAACGATCTCACAACCATTTGTTAATAAAGACTTTATTTGATGAACGGTTGCTTCTACATCTTTCGTCTTAGTATTAGTCATTGATTGGATAATAATTTTATTTTGATGTCCAATTGTATATGGACCAACTTTGATAGGTTTAGTTTGAGTTCTTTTAAACATATGTCCTCCTTTAGTAAGAATACCATTCTAACATAAAATACGCTATAATTATGATGACTATGAAAAAGAAGAAACTATTAAGAACTCCTACTCAAGATGATTTATTCATGAATGAGCATCAAGAGAAACAGAAACAACAACGCATTCAAAGAACTGTAAATAATCGGTTTTTTGTTCTTTTTATCGTCTTTTTTGCGCTTATCTTAATAATAGTTTCAAGGCTTTATTCTATTCAAATTGTTCAACATTCTCATTACACACAAATGGCATTGACTCAGTTTGATGAAACGCGCTATGAACTTCCTACTAGAGGGGAAATTATTGATCGCAATGGAAAAGTATTAGTGTCTAATGAGGAAAGACTATCCTTTATATATCTAGAACCCAAAAATGAAACACCTGACACAAAATGGGAAAAGGCAGTTAGATTTGCGGATGCCTTCTCAGTTGATATCACTACGATGACAATTCGTGATAAACAAGATGCTTTAATCTTTATTGAGCCTGACTTAACAAATACGTTAATAACTGATGCTGAGATGGAAGATTATCAGAACAATCTCTTAAATGATAATGATCTTTATCGTTTAAAATTATCAAGAATTGATAATGATTTAATTGGTGCTAATCTCTCTCAAAAAGAATTACAACAGTTTTACACATATTCTAAAATGCAAGGTGCTATTGGATTGGATATTGTTTTAAAAGAAGATGTTACACCTAAGGAAGTTAATGTCTTACTGGAACATCAAAATGATTTTTTAGGCATTGAGGTTCGTTTGAATTGGGATCGCGTAAAGAGTGAAGATTATGATTTACAACCCATTCTTGGTGAAATTACGACGAATCGTCAAGGCTTACTAAGAGATAATTATTTATCGATGCAAGCCGCTGATTATAAATTAAATGATAGAGTTGGTCGAAGTGGCTTAGAACTAACATATGAACCTATTTTATCGGGAATTCGTACAAAGTATTCTTTAACTTATTCAAGCGATGGTTTAGCTCAATTAACTCAACAGGCGTCTGGACGCAAGGGTGATACCATTCATATGACCATAGATACTGACTATCAATCTGATATTCAACAAATTGTGGAAGATTATTTAATTGAAAATGCTTATGGTCATGCTCAAGAGTATTTCAATCAAACCTATGTCGTTGTTTCAAACCCTAACAATGGTGAAGTTTTAGCAACAGTCGGGGTTCATATTGATGATGAGGGCGAAATTCATTACTCACCTGATGGAACTTATTTAAATGCCTTTTTAGTTGGTTCTAGTATTAAGGGTGCTGTTGTGTATTTAGCACTGAATGAAGAGATCTTTGATCCAGGGGAAATTGTGATTGATGAACCTTTAAAAATTAAAGATACACCAATTAAAGGCTCAGTTAATGTTTTAGGAGCAATTAATGATCTTACAGCTTTATCGATGTCAAGTAATGTCTATATGTTTAAAACAGCAATTGCTTTGGGGAATGCTGTTTATGAGTATGATGAACCACTTGATATTGATACCAGTGCTTTTGGTAAAATAAGATCAAATTTCTCACAATTTGGGCTAGGGGTTGAGACTGGACTTGATGTGCCTAAGGAAGAAACGGGCTATAAGTCTCAATCATTATTACCTGGTTTATTACTTGACTATGTTATTGGTCAATATGATTCTTATACAGCGATGCAGTTAAATCAATATGTTTCAACAATTGCGAATGGGGAGTATCGATATAAATTAAGACTGGTTGATCATTCATTTGATTCTGAAACTGGATTGATTAATTATCAAAATCCTACAACGATATTAAATGCCATTGATAATGATATGGCGATGTCTAGGGTTCAACAAGGCTTTAGATTATGTGTAACCGAAGGTATTTGTAGTACATTTAGAAATTCTCAGATACCTATCGCAGCCAAGACAGGGTCTGCTGAAGATTATTATTGGGATGACAATCAACAAAAACAAGTTAAAACAACAACCAATACACTCGTTGCTTATGCACCATATGATAATCCTGAGATTGCTGTTTCATGTATTATGCCAAATTTCTTTAATGATGAAAGTAATGCGGGATTTATTCCAAATGGCTGTTTACGTGTTGTTGATGACATTTTCAACTATCACTTTGAAGTAAGTGAACCGTAAGCCTTTTTAATTTGCAATCTTTGTGTTATAATTTTTTTTGCAATCGAAGGAGGGATATTGTGCGCGAACAGTTTACATTAAAATGTACTGAATGTGGTGAAGAAAACTACATCTATACAAAAAACAAGAAAAATCAACCAAGCCGTGTTGAATATAAGAAATATTGTCCTCGTGAACGTAAAATGACTCTACACCGTGAGAAGAAGTAATCCATACACGGTGAAGACAGCAGTAATGAATCCATTACAAACGAATTGTTTTATTCTTATTGCTGATTCAAAAGGAATTATCTTTGATCCAAGTGCAGACAATGGAAACAATGTTGATCGCATCTTAAAGAAGTGCGAAGGAATTGATATTGAGGCCATTGTTTTAACGCATGGTCACATTGATCATATTAGTGGTGTTGAGCCATTACTTGAACATTTTGAAGTTCCAGTTTACATTCATCAAACTGATCAAGAATATCTTTTGAATAATAACTTAAATTTAGCGTCACAGGTTCAACCTGACTTTACTTGGAATACTAAAACAGAGCCTTTAGATGAAGGGCAAGTTAAAATTGGGTCTTTTGAATTTAATGTTGTTTTAACTCCAGGACATACGCCAGGGTCTGTATCGCTCTTTTATCAAGATGCTGTCTTCTCAGGAGATGTCTTATTTAAAATGAGCATGGGACGTACAGATTTACCTGGAGGCAGTAATCAACAGATGAGACAAACATTAGATTACTTCCTTAATCTAGAAGAAGATTATACTGTCTACTGCGGGCATGGCGAAATCACTCAACTTTCATTTGAACAGAAATACAATCCATATTTACGAGGAATTTATTAAGAGCGAAAGCTCTTTTTTTTAGGAGTATAACAATTTATCTCATATCTAAGCATAGGGAGGTGAGATTATTGTTGAACAACGTTTAGAATTATTAATGTCTCAAGCCATACAAGGCAATGCATCAGATATTCATTTTAACTTTTCATCCCAGGGCTCAAGCATTCAATTTAGAACAATCCAAGGACTTGTCAAAGAAACAGTTCGTAAGGCTGATATATCTTTATATCATTATTTGAAATTTCTATCAAAGCTTGATTTATCCAGTAGTATGAAACCTCAATCTGGAACATTTAGTATTATTCTTAATGAACAAGAATGGTATTGTCGCTTCTCTGCTTTGGAAACATTTAGTGCTAAGAGTGGTGTTTTACGTATCTTAAATCTGGCTAAGATTGAAACGTTAGATGATATTTCTTTTCAAGATCAAGCAATCAGTGATATTAGAGAATTACTAACTAATTCAAATGGACTAATTTTGTTTTCTGGATCAACTGGATCTGGAAAAAGTACGACTTTATTTACGGCTCTGTCTGAGGTCAGTGACAAGAGCATATACACTTTAGAGGACCCAATTGAATGTCTTTATCACAATATGATGCAAATTCAAATTAATGAGGCTAATCAATTGGATTTTGAGGCAGGGATTAAACAATTGTTGCGTCATGATCCAGATATCATTGTTTTAGGCGAAATTAGAAGCCCTGTAGAGGCTGTTTCATTAATCAGGACAAGTTTATCTGGTCATATGATTTGTTCGACTATACACAGCGCAAGTCCATATCAAACAATTGTACGTTTATTAGATTTTGGTTGTAACAAGGATGATTTACGAATGATTAATTTTAACATTGTGTTTCAGGAACTTGTTGTTGTTCAGCATCAAAGAAGTGCGAAATTACAAATTCTTAAGCATCATGAAATCGTCGAATTTCTCAAAAACAGCACAATCTGAAATAAAACTACTTTTACTGTATCTAAATGCAGGCTTAGATTTTCAGCAAGTGCGAGACATCATCAACATAGAACAGGCATCTTTAAAAGAATACGCTTTACACTATTACAATGAATCAATGTTTGAAGTTTTGTCTAACTATTTTTCTTATAAAGATTTGCTAAATTTTATCTATGAAACTAAATCATTTGAAAAGAAGCTAAAACAAGAAACAATAAAGGTATTTACGTATCCATTAATTCTGTATCTTTTGATGTATTCTTTAATGTTGTTCTTCATCATTGTTTTAGTACCATCATTAATGAATATCATCACGCTATTTGATATAAGCCTAACAACACTCTTTTTAACTAGAAACATCTTGATTTCTTTGTTTGTCTTACTGACTTTGCTGAATGGTGCAATCATTTCTTTTACGGTATTACATTTAAATGAAGAGCGATGTAAGGTTACGATCAATAAATTAACTAAAAATCAAAAGTTTTCAATTTTAAATGAAATCATTACCTATCAATTTGCACATATGTTTAATTTACTTCTGTCACATGGTTTTTCTACAAAACAAGCACTTGATCTAATGAGAAGGGGAAGTGAAAACAAACGTGTATCTTGGTTAGCGACTTTAGTTACATATAATCTTGAGCAAGGGATACCTTTTGAAAAAAGTATTGAGCTTCATCAATTTGATATTAGTTTCTTGTCTTTACTTAAATTAGGAATTATGAATAATCAAGTAACACAATTATTAATCACTTACTTAGAAACAACAGAAACAAAAGTATTTATCAAATTAAAAAGAATTGGATCAATCATCAAATTACTAACATATACATTAATTGCTATTTTAATTATCTTTATGTATCAAATCCTACTAACTCCAATGAGTATGATGGGAAGTCTTTAATGAAAGGGGAAAGCGAGTGAAAAACAAAAAAGGATTTACTTTATTAGAAATGGTCTTGGTTATGACGGTCATTGCTGTATTATTTCTACTAACGGTTCCAAGTATCCAAAACGTCATTGGAAGTGTGACATCAAAAGGCTGTGAAGCTCAAACTAAGGTTGTTGATGCAGCTATTGTTCAATACATGATGGATCATGACACCCAATCAGTCTCAATTGGTGAGTTGGTGTCTGGGGGCTACTTAAGTGAGAAACAAACAATGTGTCAAAATGGCCAAACAATTAGTATTGCTGGCAATGAAGCCTTTGTTCCATGAGAATAAGGGCTTTACGCTTGTTGAAATGATGCTTGTCTTGTTTATTCTAAGCATCTTAATTGGGTTATCTAGATTAAGTATTAGAATTGTTGAATTTGAATCATTTGAAAATGAAGTACTGACAACCCAATTAAAATCTATGGCTACATCATCAAAGAACATTGTTGAACATACTAATCAATCAAATGTCTCAATTCTGTCATTTAATGAGTGGGGCAATATTAATATGGCACAAACAATTAAAGGCAAAGAGACTTACGTGTTTCAATTAGGAGCGGGTCGATATGTTAAGAAATAAAGGTTTTATCATACTTGAAATCTTATTAAGTTTTTTTATAATTTCAATCATGGTTACAATTATCGTCATCTATTTTTCATGACTAACAAAAGAGGTTTTACTTTAGTTGAAATGATGCTTGGCTTATTTTTTTCATCAATGGCATTAGTTTTAGTGCTCAACATTTACCTATTATTAATGAATCATTCAAAAAACATACCAATGATTGATCAAAACAAGATTGGTTTAATTCAAATACAAAATGAACTTTCTGTTTCAAGTGATTTTATTTTTACCAACAATGAGCTTTGTTATAGTAAGTTTGATGAAGAGTTTTGTTTAATAGTAGATAACGATAGACTTGTTAAAAGACCAGGTTATGAAATATATCTCATTGATATTAGCGAGATAAACTTAACAGTTACTGATAATATCTTACATATTAGTTTTAAGTCGAAAGGAGTATCAATTTCTGAAAACATCAAATTACCATAAAAAGGGCTTTGTTTTAGCACACACTTTAATCTTATTCATATTCTTTTCAAGTTTCTTTACTGAAATTAGTGTGCATAATATGCATCAGAAACAACAACTCACTTATTTGAGACAGGCAAAAGAAATATCACAGCTACATTATGAAATAATTACCAACATTCACCAAACAACAGAAGTTCTTACAAACAATCATATAATTACATTTTCTAACCTCCAGGATGATATAATTGAAGCAACCGTTAGCGGCAAGCACAACTTTACCGTTTGGCTGACCCTTAATCTTGATAATATGCGCATAAAAGCGTATAATTACACTGGTTTTTGAATAGGAGGAATTTTATGATTTTAGTAAATGATTTACGCCCAGGGATGAGCTTTGAAGAAAATAATGATTTGTTTCGTGTCCTAGATATTTCTAGAAATAAAACGGCACGTTCCCAAATGAATATTAAAGTTAAAGTTAAGAACTTAAGAACAGGTACAATGACAGAAATTGGTTATACTGCTGGTGATAAGGTTGAGCAAGCCATTTTAGATAAAAAGACGATGCAATATCTTTATGACAGTGGTGATGGTTTAGTCTTTATGGATACAGATTCTTATGAACAAATTGAGATTCAAAAAGCTCGTTTAGAATGGGAGTTAAATTTCTTAAAGGAAAATGATAGTGTTACTATTACATTCTATGGGGTAGAAATTATTGGGATTGAATTACCTGATAAAGTAGCATTAAAAGTTGTTCAAGCAGATCCTGCTGTTAAGGGTGATACCGCAACTAATGCTTTAAAAAATGCTACTCTTGAAACAGGTTTAGAGATTCGTGTGCCACTCTTTATTACTGAAGGGGAGATGGTTCTTGTCTCAACTGAAGATGGTAAATACTCATCTAGGGCTTAATTAATCAACTATTTTAAAATATACTTGATTTTTAGCAAACATTTTTTGTATAATAAAGTCGTCTAGACGAATCTAATGCAGAATAGATGAGTTGGAAATCTCGGATATGGGGGATTCAAATTGGAGAAAATATACGATAGTATCATGGGGTATCGCTATATTTTCTCCTTTTTGATGCTTGAATTATAGGTCTTGACAATAATTTAACTTAAGGATATAATCTATTCATCTTCAGGGCAGGGTGAAATTCCCGACCGGCTGTAAACCCAGCGAACCACCTTAGTGGTTGAACTTGTGTAATTCAAGTGGCGACAGTAAAGTCTGGATGAAAGAAGAGTAATCTTTTTTTCTTAGGAGTCTCTGAAGGTTGGGACTTTTTTTAGTCTAACCACACAGAAGGAGAAGAAAATGAATTCAAATTTATTATCACCAAAGAATATAGCTAAAATTGCTATATTAGCAGCCTTATCGGCTATTCTAATGCAATTTAGAACACCACTACCATTTGCCCCAAACTTTATCGATTTCGATGTAGCTGAAGTACCAGCCTTAATTGGTGGCTTCGCAATGGGGCCAATTCCAGGTTTGATTATTGTGGCCTTAAAGATCTTTATTAAGTTCTTAATAAGTGGAACATCAACCGCCTTTATAGGTGAATTGTCGAACCTTGTTGTGAATGGTTCATTAGTTGTTGTTGCTGCAGTTTATTATAAGCGAAATAGAACCTTTAAAGGAGCCATCATATCAATGATCCTCGCCGTATTAACAATGGCGACTGTTGCTACTTTAAGTAATTACTTTATTATGTTTCCACTCTATGCCAATGTATATGGAATCGAACTTGAAGGTCTAGTTCAAATGGGGGCTCAAGTGAATCCACTTGTGAGTGATTATAAAACATTGATGTTATTTACAATCGTTCCATTTAACTTATTAAAAGGGATTGTAACATCCCTAATTACGACACTTTTATATCCAAGAATCTCTCCAATACTTAAGAAATAACTATTTATCACAAAAGAGGTCTCTTTGACTACTGAAGACCTCTTTTTTATTGGCTCAATATGATATAATTAGCCTGTTGAGGTGAGTTTATGAGCCAGAAAAGATCAAGAGTACAGAAACATGCTGATTTAAGAGATTCTATTATGCGTGATAATGAAGAAAAGATTGAAACAAAAGAACTTTCTTCTTTTGCATCAAAACTGCATCAAATCGATGATAATCATTTTGAAAGTATGAGCGTTGCTTCTTCAGTTGAAAGTCATTCGCCTTTACATTTAAGAGATTCATTTTATGAGTCAGAGGATGTTAATACTGAAAAGATAGATTCATTAATCGAACAATCAAGTGTCGAATTAATTGAGGATACTGATTCATTTAGAGGTAATTATCTTCAAGAATTTATTGATGAAGCAAAACAATATAATGTCGAAAAAGGATTTAGAGTTGACCATGATACACGCTCTAATTTATTGCGCGAATTAAGAGCCCAGCATATTGTAAGCGAAGAAGAAATTGAACAATTTGAAGAAGAAATTGAACAACTTGAAAATGATGATGAACACGAATATTTAGAAACTTTATCGGATGATGATTTATTTCAAGAACCAGAAATAGTTGATGAACCTGAATTTACTGATCCACTTGAAGACTCTATTATGATGAAAGTTGCAGAATATTCAGAAGAAGAACTTGATGATAATGATTACTTTGAAACAACAGGAAATACTGGATTGTTAGAAGCAACGACTCGATTACAAGTTCAAATCGAAGAACAAGATCAATATGTCAAAGATATGGGGTCCAAATTAGATAAGACAAATAAAGCTATGAATGTATTATTAACAATGTTAATTATTTTTATTATTGCCATTATAATAGTTGTAGGCTATTTATTATTGAGTTTGTATGAGATAATCTAATGAAGTATAATGTTGCAATTGATGGTCCAAGTGGTGCCGGCAAATCAGTTATTGCATTAAAAATAGCCCAAAGATTCAATTTAACTCATATTGATTCTGGAGCTATGTATCGAGTAATAGCATTAAAGGCTGTATTAAATAATATTGCCTTTAATGATGAAGATAAGCTAGTTGATTTGATTCATAATACTAAAATTCGTTTCTCGAGAGATAAACGAGTTTTTATGGACGAAGATGATGTAACATTAAAGATTCGTCAAGAACAAATATCTTTAGGTGCTTCAGATATCTCAAAGTTAAAGGAAGTCAGAAGGCTACTAGTCTTGGCCCAACAAGAAATGGCACAAGCTAAAAACTGCATCATGGAAGGTCGAGATATTGGGACAGTTGTCTTACCGGATGCTGAAGTAAAAATATTTTTAACAGCAAGTGTTGATGTTCGTAGTAAACGTCGATACTTTGATTTATTGGCCAAAGGGCTGAATGCTGATTTAGAACAAATAAAGAAAGATTTAATTCTTAGAGATCATCAAGACTCAACTAGAATTGAATCACCTCTAAAAAAAGCACATGATGCAATTGAGTTAGATACAAGTCATTTATCAATTGAAGAAGTTATAGAGGCTATTAGCCTGATAATTAATGAAAAAGTAAGAAAGGATGAGTGCCATGATTGATGGAATTATAGCAATAGTAGGTCGACCAAATGTTGGTAAATCGTCTCTTTTTAATCGAATTATTGGTGATCGAGTCTCTATTGTTGAAGATACACCTGGAGTCACAAGAGATCGAGTTTATGGTAAAACAGAATGGTTAACGAAGAATTTTAGATTTATAGATACAGGTGGAATTCAAATTGAAGACCAACCATTTCAACAAGAAATAAAGATGCAAGTAGACCTTGCTATTCAAGAGGCTGATTGTATTATTTTTGTTGTTGATGGGCGAGAAGGGATTACAAGTGATGATGAATACATCGCTAGAATGCTTCAAAAAGGAAATAAACCAGTTATTTTAGCAGTTAATAAGATTGATGATCAATCACTTTTATATCACACCTATGACTTCTATGGACTCGGAGTAGGGGACCCAATCGCTACATCGAGTGCTCATGGAATTGGAATTGGTGATGTTCTTGATAAAGTCGTGTCTATGATGGATCAGTTTGAGAAGAAAGAAAACTATGAAGGCATGATTAAATTTGCCATTATCGGTCAGCCTAATGTAGGTAAATCTTCCTTAATAAATGCTATTTTAAATGAAGAAAGAACGATTGTTTCAGATATTGAAGGAACAACTCGAGATGCTATTGATACACCATTTATCTATGAAAACCGAGATTATGTCGCCATCGATACAGCTGGTATTAGACGACGTGGTAAAATATATGAAAATGTTGAGAAATACGCTGTTTTAAGAGCTTTAACTGCAATTGAAAGAGCTGATGTTATCTTATTTGTGATTGATGGAGAGCGTGGTATCCGCGAACAAGATAAACATGTTGCTGGCTATGCGCACAACGAAGGCAAACCTATTATTATTGTCTTTAACAAGTGGGATACGGTTGAAAAAGATGAATCAACGATGAATCAAATGATTGAACGAGTTCGTAGTGAGTTTCTCTATTTATCTTACGCACCAATTGTGTTTGTTTCTGCTAAAACGAAACAACGAATTCATACCATTATTCCAATGATTGAAAAGGTCTATATAAATTCTCAAACACGGATACCGACATCTGTTGTTAATGAAGTAATTATGGATGCTCAGCGTTTTACTCCACCGCCAACTCATAAAGGCCAGAGATTACGAATTTATTATGTGTCGCAAGTTTCGATTGCTCCACCGACATTTGTTTTCTTTGTAAATGATCCTGAATTATGTCACTTTTCATATAAAAGATTCTTAGAAAATAGATTGCGAGAAGCTTTCGAATTTGAAGGAACGCCAATTCATTTAAACTTTAGAAAAAGAAATTTAACATAAGTGCTTTAAAAAGTGCATTTTATTGCTATTATCAATCATTTTTGATATTATTAATGCATGAACGGAGGATATCAAATGAGTTCAACATTTAATAAAAAAGCTCTTGCTGATTCATTAGCAATTCGCCTAGACATTACTAAAAAAGATGCAACTGAGATTATTGAGGTCTTATTAGAAGAAATCAAAGACGAATTAAAAAAAGGTTCTAAAGTTGACGTCGCAGGATTTGGTCGTTTCGAAGTAAAAGATCGTCCAGAGCGTGATGGATTTAACCCACAAACCAAAGAAAAAATTCGTATACCAGCTTCTAAAGCATTAACATTTAGAGTATCAAAAGCTCTTAAGAACGAAATTAACAACAAGAGATAAGGGGCGCAGCTTCTTATCTTTATTTTAAGGAGGAATGCCTATGATGTTATTATATTACGGCTATGGAGGCTTAGATACTGTTCAACTAATCTTAATTGGTGCAGCCTTGCTTTTAGCCGTGTTTTCACAATCGAAAGTTCGTGGGACTTATGAAAAATACAAACAAATCCCAGCCAACACAAACCTTACGGGAGCCCAAATTGCTCAAACTATTTTGGATCATCATAATATTCATGATGTTCAAGTAGTGCCAGGGCAGGGGGCTGAACTTTCAGATTTTTATGACCCTAAGAAAAAAATAGTGAGCTTATCGAGTAATATTTATAATACTAACTCAATCGCCGCAATGGCGGTCGCAGCTCATGAAGTAGGTCATGCTATTCAACATGCTACTGATTATAAGTTTATTGCAATAAGAAATAGATTATTACCAATGACAATTGTTGCTAGTAACTTTTCAATGCTTATTGTAATGCTTTCATTAATTTTTTATTCGTCAAGTATTGGTCAAACTATGTTCTGGGTAGGGATTGCCATGTATGGTATAGTTGGATTATTCCAATTAGTGACTTTACCTGTTGAGTTTGATGCATCCAAGCGAGCAATTAATAATCTTCAAACACTCAATCTGGTTGCTGATGAAGATATTGCAGGCTCCAAACAAATGTTAAATGCTGCAGCTTTTACTTATGTAGCTGCATTTCTATCAACCATCCTAACGATTCTAAGACTTGTTCTAATGGTCGTAGGAGGCAATAGAAGAAGAAACTAAGGTTCAGTCTACTGAACCTTTTTTTATAAGCAATTAGGAAATATCTCTCTTCTTTCTTATAACATGTTAGAAAGGGGGACATCATGTTTCAGTCATTTAAATGGTATATTTTAGGACCATTTTTCTTATTCTTCCAATTGAAACAATAAGTTATGGCATATGTACCAGTAGTTTTAGGCCTAATGGCGTGGTCAATGTATTTGTATGTGCGCAAATTGGGGCTAAGATAATCAAAAAGGATATCTAATAATAGATATCCTTTACTTCGCATAATGTATATTATGTAAGTTTTATAGTTCTTTTTTAACCTTCATAAAGGCTTTTTCTAGTAATGGCCCATACTCAGGTAAGTTAACTGGACGTTGAGCTGAGATGATATGACCATCTTCAATGGCTCCAATATCATGCCAAATTGCTCCAGCGTTCGTTAAATCATCCTTAATACCTGGTGTACTTGTTACATTAACACCCTTAAGGATATCAGCCGATGCTAGAACCCATCCTGCATGACAGATTTGTCCTATTGGAAGCTTAGCATGATCAAAGTACTTAACCATGGCTATCACACTTCCAAAGCGTCTCAGTAAGTCTGGTGACCATCCACCAGGAACAAGTATGCCATGGTAATCGGATGGTTTAATTTCATCAAAGCTGTAATCACTTACAGCTGGAACACCATATTTACCAATATACTTTTTATTTTTCTCTGGTCCAACTAGATCCACTTGAACGCCTAATTCACGTAAGCGATACACAGGATACCATAGTTCTAAGTCTTCAAAATCATCTGAGACTAGCTGTATTACTTTTAATCCTTCTAACATAATTTTCTCCTTTTCTTTTGTGATTATTTCACAAGTAAATCAAGAAATGATTCACCTGCAGTTGTTTTTCTTACATTAAAGTTGTCGCAAATTGTTTGCCCTAAATCAGCAAATGTTTTACGAGTCCCTAAGTCTATACTACCAGAAAGTCGTGGCGAATACAGTAATAATGGTACATACTCGCGTGTATGGTCAGTGCCTGTGAATGTAGGATCATTACCATGATCAGCTGTAATGATTAATAAATCATTCTCAGTCACTTTTTCAAGTAATTCACCCAATTGAGAATCAAATGCCTCAATCCCATCACCATATCCTTGAGGATCACGTCGATGTCCCCAAAGTGCATCAAAATCGACTAGATTAGTAAACATTAATCCTGTAAAGTCACGATCCATTAATTGAATCGTTTGGTTCATGCCATCCTCATTGCTGACTGTTCGATTTGAATCCGTAATTCCTTCGCCATCAAAGATATCGATAATCTTTCCAACCGAAATGACATCAAAGCCCCCTTCTTTTAGATGATCAAGCGCTGTTTTACCAAAAGGTTTTAGGGCATAATCATGACGATTCGCTGTTCTTGTGAAATTATTAGCATTATCGCCAATAAATGGACGAGCAATAATACGCCCTACTCTCCATTCAGGTTTCATCGTTATCTCACGCGCAATCTTTGACACTGTGTACAATTCATCTAAACCAAAGGTTTCTTCATGAGCCGCAATTTGTAAAACAGAGTCAGCTGATGTATACACAATCATCTCCCCTGTTTCCATATGTCTTTCGCCTAACTCTTTGATAATTTCTGTTCCAGAAGCAGAATAATTACCAATTATTTTATGGCCTGTTCTTTTTGTCAACTCATCTAATAATTCTTGAGGAAAACCAGTCTCTGTAAATGTTAAAAAACGCTCATCTAAATATAATCCCATTAATTCCCAATGACCAGTCATAGTATCTTTAGAAGCACTTGCTTCTTCCATCTTGCCATAGGCGAACTGATCATTTTGTTGAGCTTCTACCCCTTGTACATCATGTATATTGCCAAGACCCATGCGTTCTAAATTTGGTACATTTAAACCTTTCATAAAGCGAGCAATATTGCCTAATGTATCAGAGCCCACATCCCCAAACTCTACGGCATCGGGAGCCTCCCCTATTCCGACTGAGTCCATGACTACAGTAATAATTCGTTTAAATTCATTCATTGTCTTCTAGATCCTCCTTTAGATGTTGTCCAGGATGATACTGATCATACATCTTCTTTTTAAAACGACTTTCTAAATGAGTGTATATTTGGGTTGTAGAGATTGCGGAATGTCCCAACAATTCCTGAACAACCCGCAAATCAGCATCATTATTAATCATTGCGCTAGCGAAACTATGACGCAATATATGAGGCGATACATCCTTACTTAAACCAACTTGTTTTTGTCGTTTCTTAAGTCTATTATAAACGGATTGGCGCGTTAATGGCAGTGATTTACTATTAATAAATAGATAAGGGCTCATCTTAAGATTATACTTATTTCGAGCATTTAGTTCATAATTATTTAATATCTCAATTCCTTTTTGATGAATTGGAACAATCCTCTCTTTATTACCTTTACCTAGTATTTTAAAGAAGCCTTCTTGTTTAAAATACCTGTTAGAAACTAGATTAATAAGTTCACTTACTCTTAAACCACAACTAAATAATACTTCAATTATGGCTCTGTCTAAGTAGTCTTCAGGTTCATTTAATTCAAATGAGCACAGCTGTTTAACATCACTAACTGTTAAGTATTTAGGTAATAATTTATCTTTATTACTAACTTTGAGTAAATGAGTAGGATCATAATCAATCGCATCAATCATTAAACAGTATTGGTAAAAACTTCTTAAGGCACTCATTTTCCGGGCCAATGTTGATGAAGAATTCTCTTTTGATAAATAATGAAAATAATCCAATAATTCTTGATCAGTCACTTTTAGGACATCTTTTTCAATAAACTTTTCAAATAAATCTAAATCACTCAAGTATGAATCAAGGGTCGCTTTAGAAACCTGCAAGACAAATTGTAAATGATTCGCATATTGTTTCTTAATCATTCTCATCACTAGCTTTCTTAACGACATCTGTATCAAAAAGTGAATTTATCTTTGTGATAATATCGCTCACACTATGATCTGCATTGTTATAATTAAATAAATTAAATATTTCATCTTCTTCGACATAAGGAATTAGATTATTTAAACCTGTCGATACAAATGTCACCATTTCATCTAAATCATATCCATCAAACAGGGTCAATGCACCTTCATAAATATCATTTAAATGATATAAACCTGACTCATACCGTTTGGAGGTTGAGGTTGACTTTTCTTGATTAAAACCAACTGACACAGTTAATGTTTGGCCCATTAATTCATGCTTTTTACATTTGTTATGAATATCTTGGCATTGTTCATACAAAACAGAAATCAATTCTTCATAGTCAGTTACACCAGAAAATAATGAGTTAGAAGCTGAAATAGATTTAACCTCAGTATCAGTTTCTAAAATTGATGAATCATTTCCATTGGCTCTTTCTTTAAGCGTATGGGTTTGATTATGTAAAATTGGTTCTAGCTTATGAGTATCACAACACGCTAAATCGCCAATTGTATAAATACCTATATCTTTTAGCTTGGCTTGTGTAACCTTGCCAATTCCATAAAACGATTCAATAGGTAAAGGCCATAGTTTCTGTTTAACTTCACGTTTTCTTAAGACAGAAATACCCATTGGCTTCTTAAAATCAGATGCCATCTTGGCTAAGAATCGATTAGGAGCAACACCAATAGAACATGATAATTGATGAATTTCTTTTAAGTCATTTTGAATCTTTACAGCTAAATCAAGTGGTCTTTTAAATTGCTTAATTTGTTTGGTAACATCAACAAAACACTCATCAATTGATAAAACCTCAACAATAGGACTTATTGTTTTAATATATTCAATAAACTGATCGGATAAACGACGATATAAACTAAAGTCAGGATCCACAACAACAAGTTCTGGACACTTCTGTAAAGCGACTGCCAAAGGCATTGCTGATTTAACCCCAAAAGCTCGTGCTTCATAGGATGCAGTCGTGACAACAGCACCTCTTGAATTACGACAAATCGCGACCGGTTTACCTTTTAAACTGGGATCTTCAATCTGAGCAGCTGTCGCATAAAAAGCATTTAAATCAATATGAAAAATAACTCTTGCGCTCATTTCGATAACTCCTGAGTTTGACTTAGTAAATCCTTTGCTGCCAACAAAGTATTTTCATTAATTTCAGAACCTAAAAGAATTGCTAGTTCATCTAGTCGTTCTTGTTTATTTAATTCTTTAAAGTAAACAGTACTTTCATCAGATTTAATCACTTTAAAATGGCGATCGCCAAAAGCCGCCACTAATGGTAAGTGAGTAACTGCTAATAAACGATGTTGTTTGGATAATGCGACCATTTTTTGGCCCATTAACTGGGCAACTTTGCCTGACACACCTGTATCTATTTCATCAAAAATAATCAATTTTTGTGGTTGTTTCATATTGAATAGGATTTTTAAAATTAACATTAATCGTGATAATTCCCCACCACTAGCAACCTTTGATAAAACATCAGCTTTAATATTCTTATTCATAGACACTAAAAATTGAGCAGACTCAAGTCCCCTACTCGATTCATGATTAATAAATTCTACTTTAAAACTAATGTCTTTCATATTTAAATCTTGGGCATGTAAAACAACAAAATTTTCAATGGATGTTGAGACAGTTTGTCTAATTTCTGATAAACTTTGAGCTTCTTTTGTAAAGTCTTCATAGGCTTCACTTATTAATTTATCAAAGCGATTAATTGCTCTCTCTATATCACGACTGTCTTCAATTTTCTGTTTCGAAATTTCAATATACTCTAATATTTCATTAATATCCATCTTCAAACGTCGTTTGACCTGATTAATTTCATACGACCGCTCATTCAACTTATTAAACAAATCTTCATCAAATTCACTCGAATGAACCATTCGTGCGACTTCTTGATGGGCTTCATCAAGTTGAAAGTAAGCAGATCTAATTAAATCAGTGACATCGTTCTTTTGAGATGATTCAATGATAGAGTATAGTGAAGAATAATCAAGCTCATCAAGTGTATTAAGAATTTGATAAGTTTGAGTTAGTGATTGTTTATACTCAGTTAATTGTTTTAATTCATTTAGTATCGATTCATCCTCATTTTGTGATAAATTTAGATTCTTTAAATAGTGTACTTCCTTTTCTAAGACCTCAAGTTCAAATGGAGATAATTGTGTTTTTATAAACTCTTCTTTATCTTTTAAAACGTTTTGGTACTTAAAATATAAGTCTCTAACAGTGCTGATTAGGCTCTTATCTTCAATTAACTGATCAATAAAGTCTAAATGATATTTTTCATTTAACAATGCTTGAGTATTAAATTGGCTATGGATATCAATACTATCTTCTAAAACTTCTTTAACAAAATTTAATGTTACAATTTGACGATTAATTCGATAAACAGATTTTCCATTATTATCAATCACACGTGAGAAGATAAATTCATCATCAACAAAGCCTGCTTCATTTAAAATACTTAATTCTTTTGATTTTAAATCAAATTCAAAAATACCATCTATCTGGGTTTTATCAGAAAATGGACCGACTACCTCTTTATTTAATCGTTGTCCTAACAACAACGAAAGTGCTCCAATAAAGATTGATTTACCTGCACCTGTTTCCCCTGTAACCACCATAAAACCATCACTAAAGTCAAATTCCAGTGATTCTATTAAAATATAGTTACTAATATACAGATGCTTAAGCATTAATCCTGATTCTCTCCTAGTGCGTTTATAACGTGATTTAAAATTGAGTAAGTATCTAATTGTGTTTCTTTTCTAATAGTACTTTGAGACCCAAAACCAAAGAATTGTTTCGGGTACCCTAGAATATCCAATGTTTGTTTAAAGTCATTATTCTTCATAAACTTGGTAATATTCTGAGCTAATGAACCTGCTTCATACTCTTGAGTAATGATAAAGTATGGAACATCATATTGTTTTAAATAGTACAGTAAGGATTCATCAATTAAGTTAATAAATCGGCAGTTAACGACCCAATAATCTAATTCGTTAGAATCTATTTTAGAGCCAATAACATCAATGCTAGGCCCAACCATAAATAAGACGGCTTTAGGGACCTCAGCTTTTGCTTTTAATAATTCCCATTGTCCAACTTCAAAATTTGGCTCAAATATCTCATTTAAAGTTCTAGCAACTTGGTCATACACCCTTAAAACAAATGGTCCCTTATGTTTAATGGAAAGTTCAAGTAGCTGAGCACTCTCATGACTATCTTTTCCTTGAGCAATCACCAGATTAGGAACTGCTGATAAGATTGGATATTCAAACAGCGAAGTTTGTACGCCTCCTTCTAGTGAATTAAGACCGGCATTAAAATCAAGCACAGTCATATCTAAATTCATATTCGAGACTTCATTAATGATAGGAGTTACGCGTGATGTTATTAATCTAGCATCAGCATAAATAATTGGCTTAAATCCTGCTAATGATAAACCACTACTAAATGAAATAGGATGATGTGATCCTGTTTCTACATGGTAGATTCTTTCACCCTTAATCTTATCTTTTAAATGGTTTAAAGTATTGACAATAACAATCTCTTTATTCCTGTTCTTTAATTCTTGAGTATAAAGATTAAGAATTGTTTCACTACGCCCCTGCCCTCTTGGATAATCAACCTTATGGGTACCAGTTTCTATATCAAACTTATTAAGTTTGACCCAAAGACCATCCTTATCATTATATGCTTCTTGATAGCCTTTCCCTTTAGAAGTTTTAAAATGTACGACAACAGCATCTGAACTGCTTCTGGCAAAGTTTAAAACACGTATAACATCTCTTACTGAATGGCCATCAAATGGGCCAGCATACTTAAATCCCAGTTCAGTAAAAAGATTCGTTGTTGTGACCGTTTTACTTAAATTTGTTGTAATGTTCTTTAAGCCTCTTTTAATTGGTCCAGTAATGACATTACCCTTATTAAAGAATTCAGACATATCATCTTTAAATCGAGTAATTGGTTTTGCTACCATCAAATTCTTTAAGCTGGTTGAGACACCACTTAAACTTTCCGAGGATTCATTATCATTGATAACAATGATAATTTTCTTTTTTGAGATACTGATATGATTTAAAGCTTCATAAATTTGTCCATTTTGAATTGATTCATTGGTTAATACAACAACAATATGATCAGCATCATTTTTCATCGATAATCCATATCCGATTGATAAAGCTTGTCCAATATATGTTGCATCAAATGGATCATGAATTGATTCATTTTTACTCTGATAACCACTCAAGCCTTGTGTTTGACCTAGTAATCGAAAATCTTTCGCTCTTCCGGTTAGTATTTTATGAGTATATGCTTGATGTCCAGCATCAAATAAGATTTTATCGGTTGGTGAGTTAAACACCTTATGTAATGCGATACTAAGTTCAACACTACTTAAATTACTTGCCAGTTGACCACCAGTTTTAGTGAGCGTATCAATCATAAAATCTCGAACATCTTGTGCTAGATTTTCGAGTTCTTTTACTGACAACACTTTAATAAAGGCTGGGGATTCAATCTTTAAAAGGTCCATAGTCTCCTCTAAGTTTGACGGTTCATTAAGTATTCAATCATATTGTAAATTTCAGAATTATTTAGATTCAACACTTGAAGCTCATTTCTTATTTCCTGATACAGAGAAGCAACTAACTCATTTGCTTCATCAATGCTTAAGAAATCCAGGGCAGTCACTTTTTTATTATCAACATCTGATCCAGTTGTTTTGCCTAATTCTTCTGTTTCTTTAGTTGCATCAAAGACATCATCCTGAATTTGGAAAGCACGTCCACATTTATATCCAATTGATCTTAATGTTTCTCTATCACTTTCTTTATTAACTAAAATAGCAGCAGTTTCTAATGCGGTTGCTAGTAAGCAGCCAGTTTTTAAATCATACATTTTTAAAATTAAGTCTAAACTTTCAGCTTCTTTATTTTCTAATTCTAAATCAATTGATTGACCTAAAATCATTCCATTTAAGCCCGCTTGACGAGAAAATAATTCAACCAGTTTAACTTTAATATCATTGTTGTAAGTTGATGAGACGAGTGTTTCAAATGCTGCAGTTAATAATGCAGAACCTGCCAAGACAGCATTTGCTTCACCAAAAACCTTGTGATTAGACAATTGACCACGACGATAGTCATCATCATCCATGGCTGGTAAATCATCATGAACGATTGAATAGGTTTGAATAAGTTCAAGAGCTAATGCTGCATCAGTTCCTAAATAAGGATCATGACCATAATCCTTAATTAATGCAAGCATCAACAAAGGACGAACCCGTTTACCTGGAGCTAACAATGAATAACTAGCTGATTCTAAAACTTTTGATGGCTCATACTGTGTCAGTATTTCCTGTAGTTGTTCATTAATTAATTTCTTCATTGGTTTCCTCCTTTTGGAACTCTTCGACTATTTTGTTAATACGTTTTTCGTATGATTTCAAATACGATTGTGTTTGAGTGGAAAGTTTTAATCCTTCCTCAAACAATTCTATCGATTTTTCTAGTGGTAAATCTTGATTATCTAATTCCTTTACGATGACTTCTAATCGAGCCATGGCTTCATCAAATTTCATACGCCCTCCTTCTTAACTTCGACGACAGTGTTCCCATCATGATACTTCAAGGTCATTGGTTTTTTTGGATCTATGTCATGGACACTTTTAACTAAATGGTCACTTTGGTAACTCACCAAATATCCTTTTGACATAATCGTTAGTGGTGACTTCAAATCCAGTTGTGTTTTCAACAATTCAATACGCCGTTGTTCAGTCGACTGCCTCTCTTTAATTTTAGACAATATCTGTTGATTATACAAGTCTAAGTTCGCTTGATGACTTTTAGAAAAGCTTGAGATTTGAGTAAATAAAGTGGACTGTTTCTTATCATACTCATTCACAATACTCTTGAATCGATACAAGAAATCATTAAGTTTATTCGAAGTCTCTTTACTGGCTAAATGATAATCAGCTAATAACATACTTGGTCGTGATAGTAAGCTTTGATGATATAATCTATCAAAACCAGCCTGAGCTTGTTTATATCGAAGCAGTAATCGATTGACTAATTGTTGTCCCACTTGAGTCACATTGACAAGAACCTCAGCGAGATGAGGCGTTGCTTGAAGTGCTGCATCGGTTGGAGTTAAACCCCTTTTGTCTGCGACATAGTCTACAAGTGTGATGTCAATTTCATGACCTACCCCTGTTATAATAGGTGTTTTCATATTAAATATCGTCATAACTAAGTCAACATCATTAAAGGCCCATAAATCTTCAAGTGATCCTCCGCCCCTAGCAAGTAGGATTACATCATGGTCATCTTCATCTGCTTGATTTAAGCGTTTTATTAACTGAGTGGCTGCTAATTGTCCTTGAACAAGCGATTCATACTGAACTACATTGGCGACTGGCCATCTTGTTTGTAGTGTTTTTATGATATCTGCTTGAGCAGCAGATTGTGCACCAACAACAACACCAATTGATAATGGATAAGTTGGTAATTCTTTCTTATGACTTTTATTGAAATAGCCTTGTTTATGTAATCTATCGCGCAATTCTAGATACTTTTGATAAAGTGCCCCTTGGCCATATAAACTCATTTCATTTACTATAATTTGGACTTGCCCAGTCCCAGCATATACCGACATATGACCCTTGATTAATACTTCATCACCTTGTTCGATTGGTGTTGAAATTTTTAGTGTTGCTGATTGAAACATCACACAATTAATCTTTGCTTTATCATCCTTTAAAGAAAAGTACCAGTGTCCAGCTCTTGATTTGGTTAAATTAGATATCTCCCCAACACAAGAAAGTGTTTGAAAATCTGGATGACTTTCTAACACATTTTTTAATTTTGAGACAACTTCACTAATACCTAAAGGAGTTTGGCTCATATATCTAAAACCTTATCTAATGTCGCATTAATAAGCTTGTAGGTATCATCCTGATCACCATAAGCCTTGCTTAATTCAACAGCTTCATTAATCAATGCTGTTTTAGGTGTGGCCATAATAATTGCCTCACCACAGGCTAATAAGAGAATTGCTTGTTCAATATATCCTAAACGTTCAAACTCCCATTCATAGAGTTCATCATTGATTAATTCAATGAGTTCATTCTTTTCTTTGAAAATATGAGCAATAACAGATTTAAACTCAGGTTCCAAGTGTAAAAAAGCATCTCGATCAATTTCTTGATTAATCGCTTCTCTTAATAATGTTTGATATACAAATATCATAGCTTTTTTTCGTGCTTTACGTCTGCTCATAAATTCTCCGATTTCTTTTTTATTTTATCACATTCAACAATTAAAAAAGCCCTAAGGCTTATTTTACAAACTGAAAACCAAGTACACTGACATCAACTTGATCAGGATGAACATCTACCATTTGTTTAATAGCATCCATAATTTTATCCTGAATTAAACGGGATGTTCTTTCTGCATTCATCCCATAATTGTATTTAACATCAACATCTATTTTCAGTAATCCGTTCTTAGATAGCACCGCATTAATTCCTTTTTTAAAGCTGCTATCAATAATATGAACACCTTCAATCTCTTGCACAGTAATACGTGCAATCCATTCAAAGACTGAACGATTTACATGAATATCGCCAACTTCGTTTTCAAATTTAATTCCAAAATATTCTTGAGCCATATTTACACCTCACTTACTACAATATAATACACTATTTTTAAGCTTTTTTCATTGTTAATTACTTATAGAACTGTCTGGTTTGTTCTTCATCTTTTTTCATTTGGTCAATTAACTCCGCAACAGTATCAAATTTTATTTCTGGTCGTAATAATTTTCTAAAAGACAATTGGATTTCCTCATTATAGATGGATTCATTAAAGTCTAAGATATATGTTTCAATAGATAACGGGTCACTTGTATTAAAAGTTAAGTTATGACCCACATTTGTCATGGCTGGATACCATGTCCCTTTTACCTTGATTTCTGTAATATAGACACCATCTTTTACTTCATGATATTCAGGTTTAGCTTTTAAATTGGCAGTCGGAAAGCCTATTTCTCTGCCCTTCTGATTCCCTGACACAATTGTTCCAGAAATAGTAAAAGGTCTCGACAATAAATATTCCGCTTCATCAACTCGTCCTTCTTTTAAATAGCGAACAATTCGTGTTGTACTGATCTTTTCTTTTTGATAGTCAACTTCCTCGATAACTTCAACACTAAATAACTCTGGATATTCTTGTAGTGTTGACGAATTACCTGCACCTCTAAATCCATATCTAAAATCAAAACCACACACCAAATGTTTAACATTTAGGGCACCTAATACATTTCTAACAAAATCATCAGGGTTTTGACTTAGTAATTCTTTGTCAGAATGCAAGATAATAAAAACTTCTATTCCTAATTCTTTAGCAATTTCAATTTTATCTTCTAGCGTCATAATATGCTTAATATCAGGATTATTTCTTAAAACAACGATTGGATCAGGATCAAATGTAATCAAAGCTGGTGTTAGCTCCTTCTTTTCTAATGCTTTTTCAACTAGTTGTTGATGCCCCTTGTGAAGTCCATCAAAAAAACCGATGCAAGCACTTAGTGGCTTCTGACTATCTATTGGTTGGTTGTAATACACATCTACTATTTTCATGTCCATAATCCTCGCTGACTTTTATATTCTTTTAAATCCTTATCGTATCGATAGATAGCTAGCGCTTTCCCCTTATGCGTTACTAGTACTTGATCACCAACAAATTGTTCTTTAATTCTCTTTCCACTATAAACAATGAGTGGATCATCAATTTCAATTTGCGGGTAATGCGTTAATCCTTCTTCAATAGGAATTAGCGTTAAACGTCCTAACGCATCATCAATACTAACACAATCATCAAGATTAAACTGCCCACAATGAGTTCTAACTAATTGTGACATGGTCCCAATTGTTCCTAATTTTGATGCAATATCTTCACAGAGTGTTCTCATATATGTCCCACTACTGACGAGGGCGCTAAAAGTGAATTCAGTATCACTGATTGATAATAATTCTATTTCAATTATTTCAATCTCTTGATAAATTGGCTCAATCTTAATATTCTCGCGCTGATACTCATATAGTTTCTTTCCTTTGACTTTCTTGGCCGAAGTCATTGGAACTTGTTGGACTGATTTACCGATAAATCCTTCTAGAATAATTTTTAATTGATTGTTATCTATTTGATGAACACTATCGCTACTTTCAATAATATTCCCCCATACATCGCCCGTGTCTGTTTTAATTCCAAGCTTACATGTCGCTGTATATCTTTTAGTAGACATATCTAAATATGGTAAAACTTTTGTGGCACCTACTAAACACACTAAAACACCCGTTGCCTTAGGGTCAAGGGTGCCGGTATGTCCAACTTTAATGCGATACTTTTTGGATAATGCATTGACAACATCAAATGATGTCCAATCTTGTGGTTTGTTGATACAGATGATTCCATTCATGGTCTTATTATACCAAATTCAGCACCTAGTAAGAAGAAGAATCAGTTGAGGATTGAAGAATACTAAACAATCAACACGCTTGAAACAAATATTGAAAGAAAATGTAACAAAAAGAGTAAAACTTGACATTTAATTTATATCAAGTAGAATACACAGTATAAAAGATTAATAGAGGTAGCAGTGTAGATAAGTAAGCTCACGAGTTGGCAAACGTTGACTGGGCTGAAAGGCAATCACTGCCGAATTAAGGATTTGGGCACAAATCTTTGATGGGGTTATGAGGAATACTCATAACACTCCTTCCGCCTAAGGAAGAGGAGCTAGTTTGCTGATTTAAAATCATGGCCAGGCTAGTCCTGGTCTTTTATTTTGAAAGGAGCAAATTATGCTTAAAAAATTGTTTATTACCACATTATTATTAGGATTTTTAGTTGGTTGTTCTAGTCCTGCTACAGATTCAAATGAATCACCCTTTGTTGTTGGAATGGAGTGTGGCTATGCCCCATTTAACTGGATACAATCAAATGAAGATGATGATGCTGTTTTTGTTGAAAGCTCAAATGGTTACTGTAAAGGATACGATGTGACAGTTGCTCAACATATTGCTGATGAATTAGGTCGTCCATTAGAAGTTAAAGTTGTCTCATGGGAAGGATTGATTCTTTCATTAAACTCTGGCTCAATTGATGCCATTATCGCTGGAATGAGTTACACACCAGAAAGAGCAGAAGAAGTTAGTTTCTCAGAGCCTTACTATTTCTCAGATTATGTCATGATCGTACCTAGTGAGTCTGATCTAGTTAATGCGACATCCTTGGCAGATTTTAGTGGAGCACGTATTGTCGGTCAAATGGGAACAAACTACGACACAATTATTGATCAAATTGAAGGTGTCAACCATTTGCCAGCATTAGGATCATATCCATTAATCGTTAATGCACTTAATAATGGTACAGCTGATGGAGCACCTGCTGAAAAGCCTACAGCTGATGCTATTATCACAACTAATCCAAATTTATCAATCGTTGAATTTGAGGAAGGCAGTGGCTTTACTCAAAGTGAAGATGTTACAACAGAAGTTAGTATCGCATTAAGACATGAAGACGAAGAATTATTACAACAAATAAATGAGATTTTATCTAGCATTGATCAAAGTCAACGGGACTCTTGGATGCAAGCCGCTATTGAAAGTCCACAAGAATAATCATGTTTTCAAGAGCTTATGAAATATTTCTTAGTAATCAGAATCTCTTCTTAACTGGAATCCGAAACACTCTGGTGGTTTCATTAATCGGTACTGTCTTTGGTTTACTGATAGGTTTCCTGTTGTCGATGGTGCGAAGCATAAAGATTGATGATAAAGATGTACTTGTAATTAAGATTCTAAAGAGAATCGCCATTGGTCTTGTAAATTTCTATATTGAATTTGTTCGTGGAACACCAATGATGGTTCAAGCTGTCTTCCTATATTACACTTTATATAAAGCAATAGGATGGACACCAATGACTGCCAGTTTGATAATTGTTTCGTTTAACACAGCGTCCTATATGGCTGAAATCCTTCGTTCAGGCATACAATCCGTTGATAAAGGACAAACAGAGGCTGCATTAGCATTAGGGATGTCTCAAATGAAAGCCTTCGTTAAGATTATCCTGCCTCAGGCACTTCGTAATTCATTCCCATCTATTGGGAATGAATTCGTTGTGAATATCAAAGATACATCCGTTTTAAATGCAATCCAATTAACAGAACTGTACTACCAAGGTATATCTTATGCTGGTAGAACTTATCAATTCTCAGAATCAATGTTAATCTTATTAATTATTTATTTTATACTTACATATACAACGACAAGACTTTTAGCTGTTATAGAAAAGAGTCTTCATAAAACCAAAGTAACGCAGGTAAGCCAACATGTCTCTAATTGAAATTAATAACTTATATAAATCTTATGGGGATACCGCTGTTTTAGAAGGTGTCAATTTAAACATTGAAGCAGGCCAAATTGTTAGTATTATTGGATCATCAGGAAGTGGTAAATCGACCCTTCTAAGATGTATCAATCATTTAGAGAAATACCATGATGGTTCCATTCTTTATAATGGTACAAATACATCAGACATAGATTTTAATATCAATCACTATCGCTCTGAAGTAACCATGATTTTCCAAAACTTTAATCTATTTAACCATTTATCTGTAATTCAAAACTGTATGCTAGGTCAAATGGAAGTGTTAAAGAGAGATAAAAAGACAGCCATTAATATCTCGATTGAAAACTTAAAGAAAGTTGGAATGGAAACATTCCTAAATCGCGGTGTCAATGAGCTCTCAGGGGGCCAGCAACAGCGTGTCGCCATCGCCCGTGCTCTTTGTATGCACCCTAAAGTTCTACTTCTAGATGAGCCTACAAGTGCATTAGACCCGCAAATGGTGGATGAAGTTTTAGAAGTAATTCAAAAACTTGCTGATACAGGCATTACAATGGTCATTGTGACCCATGAGATGAGATTTGCTAAAAACATATCAGATCGCATTATCTATATGAAAGATGGTTTAATAGTTGAAGACTCATCACCTGAGGATATATTTACTAACCCTAAGCACCCAGCAACTAGGGAATTTTTACATAAATATTTATAATATTATAGTATAAGTCTCTGATTATATTTTTAAGTTTTATTGAATGCTCTCAAGCCCTTATTTAACAGGCTTTTGAGCATTTTTACTGTTGGAAGATACCTCATGTTACTTTGCATATTTTCTTGTGTTTTGGCTTTCAAAGTTGGGCGTAATGTGTGGCAATTCATCACCATGATACTTATTGTGCTTCTTTATTAGACCATTCAAGATCACATAGAAGTCACTGGCAAGTTTCGGTTTAACGGTTTGTTTTGTTTAGCTACCAAGTGTTTTATCCGATTGTTTGTTGGATTCAATACTTCTTGAACCCAGATTGAATTGTTTCTTTCTTGACATTTGGTCTTTTCGTTAGCTCTCCCCTATTCGTAAATGCGACATATATTGTCATGTCGTTTTTTTGACATGATTATACTTTTTTGCTTTATGAAAAGACTCTGATATGACTTATTCAAAGAGCTTTCGCTTAACCTAAGTATGATTGCCATTCATCAGTATCCATAACATTCAATCACTAGCTTTTGATTTAATTTTTCTTTTCCAGATACATATATAGGTTCTACTTCAATTAGCATACTATTATAGAATTCTACTGCTGATGGTTGTCTTTGTAGAGCAATTTCTTTTCCTCTTTTGGTATGGAAATTATTGTAGGGATTTTCTAACTTATACTTATATTCATGTATAAACAAATCAGAATTTGCATTATTTTTAAAAATAATAATTCCATTATCATCAATTTGATATAAAGGAGTTCCAATTTCCCCTTGGTATAGTAAAGTTCTAGCAATTCCAATTACACCAGTGACATCTACTTTGTCAGCATCGAACAATATTTTTTCTTCAATAGAACATGGAGGATAAGAACTTCTAAATCTATGTGCTTTAATACACTTCTCTACATGGTCAACAAAAGTAACGGAATATCCTTGTGATAAAAGAAAAAGTCTAGCCTTAACAGCTCCAACAACAGCGTGGTTTAACTCGGGATTCTCAAGTTGTTCTTTTCGCCCAATATCATGCAGTAAACAGGCTGTTATTAGAACATCATAATTAACATCTGTTTCAAACTCTGCAATGTCTAGTGCTATATAAAGCACCCTATAAATATGTTCTTTGTCGTGAGCACTATCTTTCATGCAGTCTAGCAGATATTTTTCAATCAATTCAAAATCAGATTTTTTCATTTTATACCTCTTTTTCTAAAATTTTTCTTCAACTTTGTTATTTATATGTTTTGAAATCAAATATTTTTGATATTCTCGTTCGGATTTCCTAAGATTTTCCAGATATTTTTCTCTTTTTCGTTTTCTAATAGTATTTTTATGTTCGGTTATAATAGTAATAAAAATACCTGTTGCGATAATGATACCCGCTTCCATAACTTCAGCAGAATACGTTTTGTTAATGAGTAGATCTAAGAGCACACCTGTTAAGATTTGACCTACAAATGTAAGAATTGTAAGCCTAAATGACGGTATTTTGGGAACAACAATATTGGATAAATAAACAATAAGCACTCCTAATACACCCCCCAAATAAATTAGTGGATTTAAAGAATTAGTAGTTAATTCAATTGTCGAAAAATCACTGGACATAACGAGCATGATTACGATGGTTATTGGCAATCCAACAAGATGGTTAACCAATGATCCACGTAATGCACCAATGTGTTCTGATAAACGTGTGTTGACTGACCGTGAAAGAACAACTGTAACTCCAGAACCTATAGCAATCCATACTGCAAATATAGAACCAGAAACAGTATTATCAAGCAAAGTTAATATTCCAAGAATTGAAAAAAGAAGTCCCCTAGCGATGTTCTTTCAAAAACTCGTTTCTGCATACCAAATATTCCGAATTTATCAACAATCAATGATGTGATAGTCTGTCCAAACAAACTTAGAGCGATTATACTTGTGACACTAATTTTTGTGAATGCTAAGTTATGAAATAAGGTAGTAAGAACTCCAATTGCACCACCAAGATACATCCATAAAGGCTTGTACTTAAACAGTTGTAAATTTTCACTCTTTTTGTGACATAAGATAAGGGCAAATATAGACCCTATCACATGAACGATTACAGTAGCTAGAAAAATTCCATATTGTTCTGATAATCCACCGTTAACTGAAATCATTATTGCTAATATTATCCCAGACAGCAAAGCTAGTAATTGATACATAAAGGCACCTCCATATGATAATATTATCAGTCTAAATTGGCATTAAGGTAGGACATATGTCATAGTATTTTGAAAGGTTTAAGCTATAATAAAGTCAAGAGGTGGTAATGATGAAAGAGATTCCTACAACTAATAGTCATAGAAAAAAGTTGAATGAGTTTAATTTACAACACATACCTGATGATTCAATTGCTTCTTTTCGTTTTGAACCAGGAGAGACTATGTCTAAAGAAGATGGTGTCATTAATTGGATTTTTTTAGTTGTTAAAGGCAGAGCAAAAGTTTGTAGAACTGCTAGTAACGGTAATAATCACATACTTTGTTATTATATTTCAGATGGAATAATCGGAGAAATTGAGTTAATGACACACCAAAATATTGCTACTTCAACTTCGATAGCAATATCTGATTTTGACTGTATAGCAGTAAAATATGGAACTTGTATCAACGAATTAAAATCAAATGTAAAATTTTTAAACAAACTAGGAACCTTCCTTGCAAATAAAGTAATAGACAATGCAAACAATCTCGTTTCAATTTCACATAACTCAGGTGAACAGAGACTATGTTCATATATAATTAAAAATTCATACAAAAATGTTTTTAGAGATGTCCTAACTGATATATCAGCGTCAGTTGGAATAAGTTACAGACATATGTTTAGAATTTTAAGTTATTTGTGTGAACGAGAGATGCTTGAAAAGAAAGAATATGGTTATTTGATAGTAGACTATGATTCTTTAAATAATTTAGCAAGCCTTACGTAAAAAAGAGATGGGAAGATCCACCCATCTCTGCAAAAATTAGCAAACAACTTTCCAGCTACAACGACTCTTTTCAAGGATCAGATTAAATTAAGATACTTGTGTTGCTTTGGTATGCTGGTCGAGGCATCTCACTGATAGAGAAACCGCAGCTCGTAGACTGTATTTTAATCTAAAAAAGATATCAGTTTAATAGCCGATATCTTTTAACTTTAATTGTTTGTTTGTCTTTAGGTTTACTAACAAATCATCATTCACTTTAAATATTCCATATCCATTCACAGAAATAATCTTATCACTGTAAGCAATAACGTACTCATCATTCTTTTTCAAGTCAAGAATATCAGTTAATTCATAATAAACATACTTTTTATTTGTTTTTAGTGATTCACTAAGCTCTTCACTCTTAATAAGTCCACCGGTCCATAGTAAGTCAAAGTTGTCTTCACTTTGGCCTTTTATGTCATCAATAAGTTCTACTTCAATCTTAGTCATTGGATACTGAGAATTATCATCTATATAGCTTGCGAAGGTGTCGATTTTCTTAATTTTGACTTTTGAAACAGTTTCGCTATGGTTAATGACATCCATTGGATTGGTTATATCATAAGTATAAAATTGTAAAATTCCTTCTTTTTGAATGTCTTTTGGATTTATATTTTGTAGTGCACAACTAGTTAAAAGTAATATTAATATTATAAGACCACTCTTTTTCATAATTTACCTCCACCTTGGATATTATATCAGATTCATAAAAAATACTCTCAACACTTGATTGAGAGTACTTTATTCTATTCTTCGTTCTTATTAATTTGAGCAATAATCTCATCAATGCGATTCCCTTGGTCAATTGAATCATCAATCTTGAAAATCAATTCAGGGGTTTTACGGATTGATAAGCGTTTTGCTAGTTGAGAGCGAACAAATCCTTTAACACGATTAATTTCATCCAAACGATCTTGAGCCGCTAGCTCTTTAGTATTTAGGAATGAAACGTATATATTCGCAAAGCTATAATCACTAGTAACTTCAACATCAGTCACAGTAACAAAGCCAAATTTAGAGTTTTTAACTTCATTTTGTAGAATGTTTGAAACTTCACGACGGATTTGGTTCTCAATACGTTCTAACTTAATGCTACTCACTCTTGAGGTACCTCCACATCACCATAGGCTTCAATAATATCGTTTTCTTTAATGTCATTAAAGTTTTGAATCGTTAATCCACAATCATAACCTTCACGTACTTCTCTAACATCATTTTCGAAACGTTTTAGAGATCCAAGTTTTCCATCATAGACAACAACACCATCTCGTATTAAACGAACTGATGAATCTCTAAGGATTTTACCATCAGTTACCATACAACCGGCAATTGTTCCAATTTTAGAAACTTTGAATAATTGACGAACTTCTGCTTGGCCATGAATTTGTTCTTCAAAGACAGGAGCTAACATACCCTTCATCGCAGATTCCATTTCTTCAACAGCTTTATAGATAATGTTATGCAAACGAATTGTTACACCTTCCTCAGCTGCTTTGTTACGAATTTGGGCACTAGGACGGACATTAAATCCATAAACAATGCCATTCGATGCACTCGCCAACATAACATCTGTCTCAGAGATTGCTCCAACAGTAGCACGAATGACATTAACGCGAATTCCTTCAACATCAATTCTTTCAAGTGCTGCTTTTACTGCTTCAGCAGATCCTTGTACATCAGCCTTTAAGATAACAGGAATTTCTGTAATCTCACCATCTTTTAGACGAGCCGATAAGTCTTCTAAGCTAAT
>LSQX01033457.1_pt1 | contig 35656 bp, 34 predicted proteins | sample 654561 | NCBI WGS metagenome assembly LSQX01 (sample SAMN04489861, study PRJNA283612) | anaerobic digester metagenome | isolation source: 4 biogas reactors fed with cattle manure at either 37C or 55C with and... | place: Denmark: Kongens Lyngby | collected 2014 | reverse complement strand
CAGGATTTTCATTGAATAAATATTTGAGAAACACTATACTGGAAAACAGGTCAAAAAATAGCACTAATAAGTTTGCCTATAGCTTGGAAGAACCTAGCAACCATACCCATCTTTTTAACCTCTTCGGTAGTTGATACATCCGCAGTTGCCAAGGTTTTTCCATCAAGCTGCACTTCCAATTTTCCTGCATTTGTTCCTGACAATACCGGAGCACTTAAGTAAGCAGGATTCTTTACTGTAATAAGTTTAATGTCGTTTTTCCTTATTGTGGGTATAAAAACTTTTATATCACTGTCAACCTTGATATTTACAGTTGGAGCCTTTCCGTTTTTAATCTCTATACTATCCACAATTTCACCGGATTTTATTATTTCAACAAATTCAAAATTCTTAAAACCATAAGTCAAAAGTCCTTCAGAGGCTTCCTGTCTTTCTTTTTCGTTTTTTGTATTCAATACAACTGATATCATCCTCACATCATTCTGTTTTGCTGTTGCCACCAAGCAATAGCCAGCTTCCTCTGTCCAACCTGTTTTCAAGCCATCAGCACCTTGAAAAATACCCAGCAGAGGATTACGATTGAACTGGCGAATACCGTTGAAGGTAAATTCTCTTTGTGACTCAAGTTCAAGAACTTTTGGATGATTCTCAACCAGATATCTGGCCAGTGTCCCAATATCCTTTGCGCTCATTACATGACCCGCAGCAGGTAACCCATTGGAATTTACAAAATTGGTATTGGTAAGACCAAGCTCCTTTGCTTTCTGGTTCATAGCCTGAACAAAAGCATTTTCACTGCCATATAGATACTCTGCAAGCGCTACGCACCCATCATTTGCAGAAACAACGGAAATCCCGGTTATAATATCACTGTATGAGGCTGTATGCCCCACTTCCAAAAACATTTTTGAACCTTCCATTCTCCAAGCCGCTTCAGAAATCGGAACAGAATCATCCCATTTTGCCCTCCCGTCTTCTATCGCTTCAAGTCCAATGAGAAGGGTCATGATTTTTGTTATGCTGGCAGGAGGTACTGAAACGTCTGCGTTTTTTTCATAAAGAATATTACCTGTTGATGCTTCCATAAGAATAGCTGAATCAGCTGATGATTTAAACTGAGCAAAGATATCAACATTAAAAGTTAAAACAGAAAACATTAGGACAATGATGGCTATAACCCATCTTTTACTGCTCAATTTGTACATATGACCGCCCCCAAATTGTATTTTTATAAAATTGTTATACATATTATTAATGTAACATCCAAGGACTCTGAAGGTAAACAGGTAAAAACTGCACAACTACCTGTAGCCCATAAATACTGTGGGAAAGTTGAGTTAAAAATATCTGAACATCATAGAAGTGCCTTCAATATGGTATCCTTATATTCGAGAAACTTTTGTGTTGACAGCATTTCCCGCGTTCTAGGTCGCTGAAATTCAATCTCAATCATTTCAACTACAGTGGCAGGTCTGTCGGACAATATGTATATACTGTCCGATAGAAAAATTGCTTCATCAATGTCATGGGTTATAAACAGCACAGATTTCCTATGCATCCCTAAAACTTGGAGTAACCATTCCTGCATATTGGTACGGGTTATTGCATCCAAAGCGCCAAAAGGTTCATCAAGTAGCATTATATCACTGTTCATCATGAAAGTTCTCAACAATCCTGCCCTTTGCTTCATTCCGCCAGAGATTTCCGAAGGATAATAGTCTTCAAAGCCTTCCAGCCCAAACTCCCTGATAAGTTTTTTTACTTCAAGGCTTTTGTCCATATCGGATTTGCCGCTGATTTCGAGTGGAAGAACAATGTTTTTGTATACTGTACGCCATGGCATGAGTAAATCCTTTTGGGGCATATAGCAAAACCTACCTGAGAATTTTTTAAGTTCTGTCCCCTCTACCAGTATTTTGCCAGAAAAGTCCTTTTCCAATCCTGTCAAAATCCTCAATATGGTACTTTTCCCACAACCGCTCGGTCCTATAAGGGACACAAAACGGTTTTCAAAGAGAGTAATACTTATATCCCCCAAAACCTCAAGCTCTTCCTTGTTACGCACATATGTTTTTTTTAAATTTTCAATCTGAATTTTACTTATCATTATTCACCTGGTTTTTCTTAATATTACAGATTTACAGTCTCCCAAAGGTTAAAATGCACTTCAAAACATTATTTGCTTACCTGCAAAAAGTCATTTGTGAAAGCCTTTTCCACATCAATTTGCATATCAATAAAGTTATTGTCAAAAAGCCACTTCATATATCTTTCCCATACTTCCTTTTTCTGCATTCCCCAGTAAGGAGCGTCATCCTGATACTTTAATGCAAGAAACTTCTGGCTCTTTACCACAAGCTCCCTATCCAGCTCCGGCGCCAGTTTTAACAAGCATTCTGCTGCTTCTTCCGGATTTTCAATCGCAAACTGATAGCCTTTTACAGCGGCTTTCGTGAACTTCCCGACCAGTTCAGGCTTATTTTTTATGTTGTCTTCATTTGTGACAATTACAGGTGTGTAGTAGTCAAAAATGTCCGAAAGCTCTCCAAGATCAATATAGTTGATTTCAACACCCTTGTTTGATGCATTTATGAAGTCCCAACCCTCAAATATCCACGCAAAATCAATTTGTCCCAACTCACTTGCCTGCAAAAAGTCAGATGTGCCTGTCGTAAGAATTTCAACTTTATCCGGGTCTCCTCCTGCATCTTTAACCACCTGTTTGACCATTGCGGCTTCCACTTCCGAACCCCAGCCACCGTACTTTTTACCTTCAAAGTCCTTTGGAGACAGTATTCCTTTATCTTTTACCGAACCAAAACCTGATGTATTATGCTGTATTACAGCCGCAATTGATACTAAAGGTATACCGGCGGCTCTTGCGAAGGTAACACCTTCCTGGTAGCTTATTCCGAACTGTGCTGTATTTGCCGCTACAAGTTGATCTGCTGAAGATTCGCCAGGTTGAATAATAGTAACATCAAGCCCCTCCTCCTCAAAAAAGCCCTTGTCTTTTGCAACATAGATTCCGGTGTGATTTGTATTCGGAACCCAGTCAAGAACGAAATTGACTTTGGTAAGTTTTTTGTCACCCATAGCTGAGGGGATTTCATCCTCTGGAGTTGAAATTCCGTTTTTTGTGCTACAGCCCATAGCAGAAGCAAATACCAATATTGTACATAAAAATAGTGCTAATAAATTCTTTTTCATGCTACTCATCCTTTCAAATTCCATTTGATTGTTTTCTTTTCAATAAAAAGTATAAGTATAAAAAGTAAAACGCTGAAGGCGGAAATCAGGGCTATATCGGCAAACATTGCAGCCGTCCTGAAAGACTTCATAGACCGCGTAAGGAAAATGCCAAGTCCTCTTTCAGCTCCCGTCCATTCGGACATAATCGCACCCATTACAGCATAGGCTGCGGCTATCTTAAGTCCTGAAAAGAAGTGAACCAGAGCCGAAGGAAGTTTTAATTTCATAAATATCTGCAATTTCCCTGCATTCATGCATTTTAATAGTTCCTCAAGGTCTCTGTCATAAGAATCCAGTCCTTCGGTAAGATTCAATGCTACTGGAAAAAATACTACCAGAATACATATTATTAACTTTGACACAATTCCTATTCCAAACCATATTGTAATCAAGGGAGCAATTACAACTATGGGCAAAGTTTGCGAAAGAAACATAAAAGGATAAAAAATATTCCGAATAAGTCTTACATTGCTCATAACTACAGAGAGCAAGACTGCCAGTATTATCCCATAAATAAATCCCATAAAGGTTTCCGTTACTGTTGTCACAGAATGATACATCAGGAGCTCTCGTGAATTAATAAATTCATTGAGAACAGCTGAAGGCGAAGGCAATATGTATTCCTTTATATTGTTAGTTTTTACAACCAACTCCCAGAGTAGAATAAAAGCAATAAAGGCTATGGATGGATAAACTGGATTACCTGTATTTTGAAATCTTTTCATCCATGGTCACGCCTTCCTCTTTATAGTCAATCTTAACTACCGATACGACCCTTCTTGCACCTTCTGAAACACAGATTTCCTGAGCCTTTTTCACAATGCCCAGAAGAGTGTCAAGCTCCCCCTCCATTGTAGTTTCCATTGGACCTACTTCATATTTGACTCCGCTTTCATGTATGAGTTTAATAACCTTGTCTACAACCGAATAAATCCTATCTTCGGGTACATTCGGAATAACCTGCAACGAAACATTGACAGTTGCCATTTCAAATCCTCCTTTCAAAAATACTGCACGTCAAGAAAAATAAAACAACCATAATTTCCTTAACATTAACAAAACCGCCCAACATAGGCGGTAACATATTGTTTACTCACTCCCTACGCTGGCATTATCCAGATCAGGTTAAGGGTTGTGGAAATATCCAACTCTCAGCCGGCAATGCCAGCACCCCTGTATATATATATTAAGTTTGCATTAATAATAGCATAGTATTGATTAAAAGACAAGAAGCGTAGAGCAAACAAAAAGCTTCGAGATGTAAGTCCCAAAGCTTTTTGCCGGATTTCCTTTCAGGAAATGGCTCTAAAAAGGGAACGGCAATAGTCTGCCGCTCCCTTTTTTAAGTTAATTGAAACTTTTTACTATGATGGTTCTATCAGAATGAATTGATAGTTCCAAGTATATACCTTTTGATTAATGCATAGTCGGTAGAGTCTGCATTTCCGTCCTTGTTCACATCAGCATTCGATAGAGCAGTTCCGGTAAGCGTAGCAGTACCGAGTATATGCCTTTTTAATAACGCATAATCTGTAGAATCAACGAATCCATCATTATTCAAATCACCTAAAGTTCCAGTTGGGCGTTGTGTCGGTGTAGGCGTAGGAAGCGTACTGGTTCCTCCCGCAAATGTAAACCAGTCAATATTCACAGGACCTGTAAACTTAAGGTACAGATCATTTTGTCCTGTAATACGGTTGATATTAACGGTCTGCTCACGGAAAGCACTCCATTCTCCTGTGTTATTAACTGCCATTGTTCCTAGAAGTGTGCCCGATTCACCGTTTACTCTTATTTCAATATTGGTAGTTGTATCAGCTTTACAAGCAAGAAACGCCGTGAATGAAGTTGCTCCTGTTCCAAAGTCTATATCGTTATATACCATATAGTTTCCTTTTTCAATATAGCCAATACCGATTCCACCTTCAGGAGCTTCTATCTCCTCAATGGATGCAGAGTTCATGCTGTTAAATTCCTCAGCTTCCAATTTGGAATAAGCGCTTCTTGGTCCTATAGGTCTCGGTGTTGAAGTTGGCTGAGGTGTAAAGGTAACTACAGGTCCTCCCAAATATTCTTTCAACCACTGAAGGGCAGGACGTTCCTTGCCTGCTGAAGTAACTAAGTGAGTATTATCTTTCCATGTTTGTCCTTCCAACCATCCCCATACAGTTATACCTTTGACAGCTGAATGCTCCCATAACACCGGGAATTTTTCCTTATATCTTTGAAGCTGCGTATTGTCATCACCTGTCATGTCAAGCTCAGTCACATATATAGGCAATCCTGTTGCTGCCAATGTATTCAATACACTCTTCATTGTACTTGTGCTGACATTATCCATATTAAACTGGTGACACTGTATTCCTATCCCGTCTACCAATCCTTTATCCTTTAATATATTTATAATTCTTACATATTGAGATGCTGCGTTAGGATCACTTATTATTCCATAGTCATTTATATGTAATTCGGAATTTGGAAAAGCTTTTCTTGCTTGCTCGAAGGACCATACAACCCAATCCCAGCCTGTAGAACCGTCTCCTCCAATAGCATTCTTAAAAGAAGGCGGTGCATGCAAAGGTTCATTTACAACGTCTACAAATTCAGCATCCTTGTATCTCACACCGGCAGCCGCAATCCATTCTTCTACTTGCGCCTTTTGTTGAGTAGCTGGAAGTTCTTTTACCCAATTCGGCTCTTGACTTCCCCATACAAGTGTATGAAACCTAAACTTGTAACCGTTGTCTTTGGCATAATTATATGCCTCATCAGCTTGACCCCAGTTCATGCTGTCACGAGTTGACTCAACCGAACCCCATTTGGTTGCATTCTCTGGTGTAACCTGATTCCAGTAATTAGAAAAATTTGCAGGAACTCTCGATGCAATAATCTGCCCAAGAAACTTTTGACTATTTCTGGCTAGTCCGGCATTAACACTTATAATTGTGAAAACCAGACAAGAAATAGCCACTCCAATGGCAATGCTTTTCTTAAATTTTTTCAACACGTTCATACTTTTTCCTCCCTCTTAAATATAACTTAATAATTAAGTAAGTTAGATTGAATGCGATAAAGATTTTACATCGCACTCCAATTTACTTAATACAACATCACAAAAATTATTTTTTCAATGTAAAATCATTTTCGTGATTAATATGTATAAGTATATATATTTTAATTGTAACAAAACCAGCTCTGTAAATCAATTATTTGCTCATATTCTATTAATACTGTCAAGCACTGGAAAAATATACGACAACTAAAAATTTCAGCACAAAAGAATCTGTTAACATAAGTATTAAAGTTAAGGTTAAGGTTAAGGTTAAGGTTAAGGTTAAGGTTAAGGTTAAGGTTAAGGTTAAAGTTAAAGTTAAAGTTAAAGTAAAGTAAAGTTAGAGCAAAGTTAAGGTAAAATTGTAAAAGTTCTAAACAGCTACACAGGTATCCTTTCCAATTGTATGCTTTTTACAAGTAAATCTGCTTCAGTTCTATCTACAACCCCTATCCCATGATGCTGTGCATTGTTTACACCACAGGCTGATGCAAGAATAAACGCTTCTTCCAAAGAGCATTTACTTAAAAGTCCTGAAGCAAATCCCGCAACCATTGAATCCCCGGAGCCTATGGGATTTATCTCATTTATCTGAGGCACTCTGGCCCATAAACTTTTATCCTTTGTAACCATAACAGCTCCCCTATCCCCTAATGAAGCTATTACAACCTCTATACCAGAATAAGTAATATCTTTGCACGCCCTTGCAATATCACCAATATCATATAGTTTCTTATTGAAAAGTATGTTCAACTCTCTTAAATTCGGTTTTATCATGTAAGGCTTTGTTTTCATTCCCCGCATGAGGATTTCGCCGCTTGCATCCAACAGTACTCTTACATTACAGGATTTTGCCATACCTATCATTGTTCCATATATATCCGTTGCTACTCCCTGCGGAAGTCCTCCTGAACAAACAACAACATCCGTTTCATCAAGTAGCTCTTCATACAATTTCATGAATTTTTTCAAGTCTTCCGGTGGTATATAAGGTCCCACCTCTAAAAGCTCAGTTTCTCGCCTTCTTGCTCTGTCAATAATGTTATTGTTTGTCCTTGATTCGCCTTCCACTTCGATAAAGTGTGTATCAACACCCAGTTTTCTAATCTGGTCTTCAAGCCATAAGCCCGTTCTTCCAGCCTTAAACCCCACGCATGATACATTTTCACCTAAAGCACGTGCAACCCTTGCTACATTAATTCCCTTTCCTCCAGCGGATATAAAAGTATCTTTTATCCTATACAATTCGCCTGCTTCAAAATTATCAACAAAATATATCTTGTCAATAGCCGGATTTAAAACTATTGTTGTAATCACGCCGACTCCTTTTTTTCAAAAATTATATATTTGAGAATACTAAAAACACCAAAATTAGAAGACGGGACAACATGCCTGTCCCTATGCCTCTTACCCTTTACTCGAATCTCATTAGCTGGTTCCTTGAAAAGCTCCACTGAGGGGTTTTCAAGGTTTCACCAAAGTCAATACTGTACCAAGGGCTTGTCAATGTATCTTCCTCATTCTTCAATATGTGTATGTCTTGGGCTGGCATATAACTTTGAGCCAACATAAAAAGTCTTTCCCCGGTTTGTCCGTTTTGAGCCATGTCAACTACAATTACACAGTGTCCCGGTAGAGGACCTTTCATAAAAATATCGCCTATTTGCATATCTTCAACCTCAACACTCTTCAATTCCTGTGAAAGCGAAACAGTTCCTGCATAGGCAAAAACCATATCCATATACTGTCTGAAGCTCTTATAATCTTCCGACTGACCGTTTCTTTTTACCCAATATGAATTGTTGCCCTCCACGACAATTCTGTTACCCTTCCTCCAGGTTGAATAATCCGCATTGAACCCATTGGTAAAATTAAAATGAATTTTATCATAAAGGCCTTTACCGTACAAGTATTCTGCCCAAAGGCGCATTACAGCATCAGCACACTGCTGAAGATCCCGGTCTCCTACATCAATATCAATGACAGCTTCATGAGCATTCCTTTGCTTTATTGTACCGTCATAATACTTTACAGGAGAACCATGGGGTTTTAGGGGCAAGCCTCTTAAATATGCCGCAAAAGACCCTTCCTCTGCCGGTATTTTCTCAAAACCCTCCGGCAACGAAAATCTCTCCTCTAAAACGTCTGCATCAATATTTATATTTATCTTATTTTCAGGTTTATTTTCTTGATTATCAACTGTTTCCTGTTCTTCTTCAGTATTTTTCCCTATAGACCTGTCATCCTCTGCTTCAGGCTCTTTTTCAGAGTTTCGGGGTGGCATTGTATTGGCCGTTTGACCTGCCTTATTCAAATCCATGTACTCACCCACCTTATATACAACTACAGTTACCATTAACAGACATAGAGCAATTATAATACCAATCCTGAAATTTCTCATAATTTTCTCCTCATTTGATTATTTCCACCATGTCATCGTTATCCTCGTATCCAATCAGCTCCACCTTATCTCCTGACACCTTGTATGTCCATGTGCTTACAGGCTGTTTCCCGCCTATTTCAATGTCCCACACCTTTGTCAGTTTAACAACATACACATCCTTATTAATTTTTTCGGCTGTGGTTTCCAGCAGCACTCTTACAGCCAAGCCGGGTGGTTTTCCTCCCACATTAACAAGTATCTCACGGCTCCCTTCCCAATCGGGAAAATCCTTTCTCATAAGATTAACCATATATAGGGCTTTACGCTTTTCTTCATCATCCGAAAACCTGCTTGTTGATTCTTCCAACACTATGGGAGCATCTTTCCTTCCTATGGACTCAAGATATTGCCTTGCTTTCTCAATCTTGATATCCCTGAGTTCAGAGTTATCTTCATTTATAACTCTGTCAACCAGGTGTTCCGGAAACATTTCGTTAATTGAAGGATAATATCCCTTACCGTCTGAAGTCCTTTTATATTCTATAGGCGTATACTCACCGGAAGGTGACTTTTGCAGTGTAATAACCACAGGAGATGCCATTTCTGAGACAGTTGTAAAGTAGCCGTTTTCAAAAGCGAACCGTGAAAAAACTACATGCATATAGGCATAAACCAGACCGTCCTTCTCTTCTGTACCATAGGTTTTGTGAGCTTCTATGGATTTTTCCGCATTATAAGAGCCTTTGTTTTTTTCATGAATAAATTGAGAAATCACCTGTTCCAAATCCGTTCTGTCAATTTGCCCCGAATAACCTTCCTTCTTGTGCTCATCAAGGTCATACACCTGATTGCTACCGTACTTTATAAATGCACCAATTTTATAATACCACTCCCGTCCGCTTATTGAAAGTGGAAGCTTATCATCCCATTGCCCCAATATTTTCTGGCATGCCATTGCCATAATATGTTCCTTTAATGTATTGGCATTGCTTTTGGAAAATTCATCGAGCATATACTCCATAGCCGGGTCTCCCATTGCAACAAGTTCTTCAAACACCTTACTGTCCTTGACATAGTCATAAGGATTTGATGAAGACATAGGTCCCGTCTCCATTATAGTTTTCAGCAGACTTTCCACCGTTTCACCTATACGCTTTTCTTCAGCCGATTCGGATAAATCTGTATTATCAGATAGTGTAGTGTTTTCATCATCATCATATGAAATTTTATTTATTATAGGAAGCAGCTTGTCATTAGATCCTCCAACCCAGCTTCCCTTTGAATCAATAAATCTAAAAATAAACATCCCTGATTCGGTGGATAAGATTTTTTCGCTTTCCCCATTATCATAATTAAATACAATGCTGAAAACCGGTTCACTGTTTTGACTATACATCTCTTTCGGATTCATAAAGCTCTTTACATTCCCAGTATCTGTGAGAACAGAAGAATATAGCTCTTTAATGTAATCCCCATGCTCTGTTGCACTTAATGATATAAGCATATCTTCACCAGAAGTTTTTAAGCTTATTTCGGCACTCGCAACCCGTTTAAAATCCATAGTCAGAAGTTCTCGTTCACTTTTTACCGCATTTGTCAGAAGCATAACAGAGATTAGTGTTAAAACCACACCAGCAATAATAATTGCCCGACCGGACAGCTTCTTGAAACTCATAATGCTGCAAACTCTCCCTTTAATATTTGATTCCCCGAAGGCAAGAACCGTATTGTAAAATGACACTTTATTCTGTACTCCTGCCATTGAAAGGAGAGATAGTGCATATCCTCGGTGCTCTTCTCTCTCAAGCCTTTCAAGCACTCTTTCGTCACAGGCGGTTTCACAGTCTTTTCTCATTTTAAGAAAAGCATACCACAATACTGGATTGAACCAATGCATGGACTGAAGTACAAGAATAACTATATTGACAAAATAATCCTTCCGCTTTATATGCATCATTTCATGCAGAACTACGTGTTTTCTTGTTGTCTCATCAAGTCTATAAAATAAACCTACAGGAAGTATAATAGAGGGTCTGAACAATCCAAATACACAGGGCGTATCAAATCTATCATTATAGTATACCTTAACAGCCTTTTTAACCCCTGCTTCCTTTCTGCACCAGTCTATAAGTCTAAGCATATTTGGGTCTGTGCAGAGGTCAATAAGCGAAAGCCTTCTATGTATGTGTATATATGAAGCCAGAAAAAAAGCCAGAAATAACAACATCCCCGAAAGCCAAATTACAGAAGCTACATGCCACCAATTCACAGCTTCTTTTTCATATGCTCCCTTATTCGATCCGCTATATTCCACTGTATCCAGCTCTTTTAATTTTTCTCCCTGTGGGACATATGGTACTTCCACGTCCTTATGCTGTACTTGCTGTAAGTGTCCTGTATTATTAACATCACTCTGATATTCTTCAGGTTTCTGTCCTGACGTCTGGTCTGTCATGTAAGTTTTATCAGGCAAAATATTATAAATGCTCAAAGAAGAAGGAACTGAAAAAGGTAAGATAAGTCTTAAAACAAGCAAAAACCATATCATATAATGCCACTTGGCTGAAAACTTGTCTCTTACAGCGAGTTTGACAAGCATTATGAAAACTGCTGCAACACTTCCCATAAGAGATAATCTGAATATAGTACCGGCTAAAGCAACCATCATGCTTTCCCCCCTTCGTTTTACTTCTTGTTCTCCGCCGAATCTATTAGTTTCTTAATCTCCCGGATATCTTCCTCCGAAAGCTTCTCCCTGCTCAAGAAACCTGTAACAAGCATTTTAACCGATCCATCATATACCTTCCCAAGAAAAGATCGCGTCTCTGATAAACGCACCTCATCCTTTGTTATCAAAGGTCGGCATATAAAAGACGGTTCTTCTCTTGAAACAACATTCTTCTGAACCAGGCGGGTAAGCACTGTGTAGGTGGTGTTCTTGTTCCAGTCTTCCCTTTCTTTCATCATATCTACAATTTTACGTGCCGTTATTGGGGAATTGCCCCAAACAACCTCCATAACCTTCCACTCTGCATCTGTAATTTTCGGAGTATTCTTATCCATTACAGCATCAACCTTTCATTTAAGCATTTAAGCATTTAAGCATTTAGACTACGTACCTAGTCTGTTTATAGACTATCATTTTAGTCTGTTCTTGTCAATGCAATTTAATTCTCTATTTCACCAACCTTGCTTGTTTCAACTCAAAAAAAGAATTAAGAAAGCCAATGTGTCCTTAACATATCACTCATCGGCTTTTTCGCTGTTTGTAGCTTATAACTCAACTTTCCCACAGTANNTTTTTGACCTTAACTTGTGAGCAACCAGAGCCTCAAAATACTATAAGTGGGAAAGTTGAGCTTATAACTTATTCCATTGTTGTTTTTTATTGAGTGCGATAAAAATTTTACATCGCACTTTAATGTAGATTCATTTTCGTGATTAATATAGAAATGAATGAACATGTAAAAATTCAATTCACATTTGTGTGCAAACTGACGTTAAAATTCTTTATATCTGTTGTCATCTTTATAGACAAGAATAAAAACGCCACAAATGCTATTACAATAGCCAATATACTAATTTGCGATATGGCTTTTCTCAAATTGGCTATCTGCTTAAGGGAGGATTTCTTTTCAATTCCTACAGCCCACATGCCAATTGTTTTACCACCGCTATCCTTTAGTGGTGCATATGTTGCAATGCAATTTTGATCAGCAACAGTAGCTTCCCCAGTATATGTCCTGCCCTGTTTCAAAACAGTCTCTACAACTTCACTAGATGCTTTATTTCCTATAATTCTTGTCCCATCAGTCTTTAAAACATTTGTTGCAACTATTGTATCACCCCTAAAAATAGCTAAAACAGATTCTGTATTGGAACTGACTCTATCTACCAGCATAAAACTATCATTCAGAGAATTTTCACCTTTATACAGCTTTTTATCTTGAATTGACCAATCCCCTTTATACTGCTCATCAACTAGCATATATCCAAATTCCGAACTAATATTCAACCTGTCTGCTATATTATTATCTTCAAGATTCTTAACAACATTACCGACCGTGAAGCCCTGTACAGGCACCCAAATCATAAGAAATGTACCTATGAGAAACAATGACATTTTTAAAACCCTGTTTTGCGTTCTATTGGTATTTGAACCGGATTCAAGGAACGAAACCTTTAGCGTATCTATACCACTTAGAAACTTTTTTGCATAAAGCATCAACAACGCAATACCTACCATACCACATAATATGCAAATAACAATAATTGATACCCTCATCGCAAATATCTGACCACTAACATAACTTTTTGGCATACCTACAAACCATATTCCAATCACTTTTCCGGCATTGCTTTTTATAGGAACATATTTTACTGCATATTTTTGATCAATAACATCTGCTGTCCCTTCATAAGCAACACCTTCTTTCAAAACTTTTTCAGCCACTTCGTCTGATACCTTGGTTCCCACAGCTCTTCTACCGTTTTTATCCAATACGCTTGTCACTGCTATTTCATCGCCAATAAATATAGCTGCAAGGGAACCGGTTTTTTCTTTTATCTCATCTACAACTTTAATATTATCTGTTACTTGGTTCTCTCCTATAAACAGCTTGCCATCCCTCACATTCCACTCATTACCATACTTACTTTCGATGATGTCAATTCCCAGGTTTGAAATGCAATCCAACTTTGCCGATATGCCTTTATCCACTAAATTATTAACCTTGACGTCCGTGACAAAAAAGACAGTAGCTGTAAATAGTGCAATAAGGGCAATAGATATTCTGAGTAATTTCACCTTCAACATGACTCTTTTCTTCATTGTTACATCTCCCCTAAATGTTATTTTGGTAAACATGAATTATATGTAAATAATACAAATCCAAGCCTATTACGCGGAAGAACCAACATTATTGCTATAAAAACACTAAATTAATCACTATTAAACACTGCATATGGCAAATTAAGACAGCAAAAAAACATTGCAAATATTCAAAAAACTATGTATATTGAATGCTATAAAGAATTTAAATCACACTTCAATATATCTACTAATTATAATACCACATAATATTACACTATGTAGCAGAAATTTGCAACGTTTTTATAAACTGTATACTTCTTTTTGTTTAATCATCCATCACTTCCCTTTATTTCTTATTAACACCTCCATGTAGCAAAGAATTTATTTGAGTTCTCTGTATTTCGCTGGAAAATCCTTCTCCAGAATTATGCTCCTTATATTCGATATATCGGAAGCTTTCCGTGCCAAATCACCCACTATATTGGCTGATGCGGTGTCCCCCAAAAAGATCATTCCAACAACTTTATTATCCTTTATAACAATTTTTTTATATACATATGATTTCACATCACTATAAATCAGACTTTCATATTCCTTTTCATCGGGATTAATCATTCCCATTGATACAAAAGGTATATCACGAAGCCTCACAACATTATTATTTGCTACATCGTATGAAAAAGTCTGTGGTTGTCCTGCCATATTGAACGCTGCACATTTTCCCTGTGCTAAAGCATTCATCCAGATATAACTCGAAACATATCCTTCCGAATTCACGTTGACTGTTTCCGCTACATCACCTGCTGCATAAATATCCTTTCCTGATGTCTCCATGTACTCATTAACCAGTATGCCTCTGCCGGTTTTGATCCCAGTACCGCTTATAACCTTCAGATTCGGTCTTGTTCCTATTGTAATGAAAAGCATGTCGAATTCCAGTTTTTCTCCGTCAGAAAACTCAATATGCTTTTTATCTTTTCCCTCTGCACGCCGAACATTCTTTTCAAACAGAAGCTCTACTCCTTCATTACGCATCTGTTCAACAAGAAATTCAGCCGATTTACCATCAAGTTGCTGTGCAAGTAGCCTCTGTTCCCTTTCAACCAAAGTAACCTTCATACCCAGTCTTTTTAATGCAAAGGCTACCTCAATCCCGGTAAGTCCTGCTCCAACCACAACGGCTTTCTGACCTTCAACAACCCTGCTCTTTATATTGTCAGCGTCTTCTATAGAATTTATTGTATTATAATCAACTCTTTCTAGCCCTTCAATCCTCGGAATTATGGGACTTCCACCAACCGCGACCAGTAATTTGTCAAATTCCTTTACCCTGCCGTCCTGTAAATATACCTTTTTACTCTTTACATCTATACTCGCAACTTTTCCTTTCAGTATAAGCTCAATCCTATTATCGCTGTAATAATTGAAGTCCCTCAGTATCAACCGTCCTTTTTTTACTTTGTCCCCAATATAATCTGGCAACAGGAATTTAGTATAAACAGGGGTGTCCTCAATGCTTATTATTGTAATTTCACAATTATAATCAAGTTGTCTTAGTTTTTCCGCAGCGGATATGCCAGCAGCCCCATTCCCAATAATTAAATGTTTTAATGGATTCATATTTAATCACCCTTCAAATTGTTATTATGCTTGTCCCAGTGCTTTTTAGCATTGCCAATTTGCAGTCTTTCATGATATTAAAAATACACTTTTACAGCAATTTCATATGTTTCCATGCGTTACGATATTATAGCAATCGCCTCTATCTCTACGGATGCATCCTTAGGCAACCTGGCAACTTCCACACAGGATCTTGCAGGATACGGAGCCTTGAAATATTCGTTGTATACTTTATTAACAGTAGCAAAATCATTCATATCTTTGATAAATACCGTTGTCTTCACAACATTTTCAAGTCCTGTTCCTGCTGCATTCAAAACCGACTTCAAGTTCTTCAGCACCTGCCTTGCCTGTTCCTCCACACTTCCTGAAACCAACTCGCCGGTTTCTGGGTTTATTGGTATCTGTCCCGATGTAAAAAGCATGTTCCCAGTTTTTACAGCCTGCGAATATGGACCTATGGCAGCCGGTGCATTATCTGATACAACTATTTCGATTGTCATATTTCTACCTCCTAGGTCTTTGTATCATGCACTAGATTCTTCTATATTCAAATTGTCTTCAAGTCTTTCAAATATTGATACATTGGCAATAAATTTGTGATTGGCGCAAACCAACCATGCTCGCCTTCATTGAATCTTACTCCAAAAACTCCTAATTCCAGATGCTTATTTATCCACTCTGTTGCATCTAGTGGTTTCATTGCAATTGTGTTTGCCACACCATTTTCAACAACAAAACCTTGAATTTGGGCAAATTCGCTTGCATGCCTACTGTCTGTAAAGACATAGAACCAGCTCTTGCCATCCACTTCACCAATAAAGGGTCTTATATCATTTGAGTCTTTTTGATATTTTGTAATAAAATGCCACTTTGAGAGTTTAAACACTTCCGTCCAAAGTAAAATTTGTCCTTCTCTTTCGCTCATCTGCTTTACTTTTTTAACAAGCAAATCAAAGTCGACATCTATAGATTCAGGCTGTCTTTTCTCTTCCATTTTGGTATTTTCCTCCTTTATGGGCTTAATTTTATTGTAATAATAATACCATATAAGCGACAATAAACCAAGAATCCTTTGAGTTTGCCCATTTTTTAAGCTTATTTTTAAACTTATCCGGAATTTTAAAAAGTNNTAGATAGTGCAAAAGCCCGCCACTTGTAGTATCCTAAATTTGTGTAAAAAGATAAACAGGGGGGCTAATGCCATTTCCACCTCATTTTGTTCCTTTGCACCCACAACCACCAATGCAATAAAACATCCTTCCATTGGATATAGTGTACATAATGATTTTCTACGCTCTCAAAAGATTTCTTTACAGCTTTGCTATATGACATGCAAACTCAACAGGCACTGCATTTCCTATCATTTTATAGGCATTACTTAAATCCGCATAATAGAATTTAAATTCATCTGGAAAGGAATATTTTTTAAAGGTTGCTCTAATTGTGGCTCTAATTTTAGAATAATTCTTGTTGCCGCATTAGCTCCTTTTGTCATATTTATTTGCGTGCTCTCATCGGCATTATTAAACGATTTTCTTGCTGTGTTTAGTGCATTTGTTTCATTAATCATTATGGTTTGGCTGTCCGAGAGATGATTATATAACGATTGCAAACATGCAAACTCAAACGCCTTTCCTAATTTGGTTTGAATAGCCATTTCTAAACACCTACTTTTTCATTTCGGTTTAGACTATTTATACAAACATCCAAATGTGTCTTAATTTCTTTAGCAACAACTTCTGCAAGCTTAACAGGAACAGCATTTCCAATTTGCTTATATTTTGAAATTAAGTTTCCTGCGAACTCCATATTCCGCGGAAATGTTTGAATAATAGCTGTCTCTTGCCAGCTAAATCTTCTTGTAACACCATTTCTCCCAAACTCCCACTGGTCTTCACCTATCTTTTTCATGCAAGGAGATGAAGGATGCAAGGTAACTTGTTTGCTCATGGCAGGAATTGTATAAGATACTTCATTCCAATCCCTCCTTCTATTACGACTCATATATCGTGATGAAAAAGAAGCATTACAAATATCACTTGAGTTAGGTTGCGGCATACCATTTAGGGCTTCACGCAAAGTCACCTTTTTTTCAAAAGGCTTAGGAAATATAAATTGAGAAATATTCAAATCTCTTCTGAAACCAATCATAAAAACCCTCCACCGATCTTGTGGTGTACCATAATCAGCTGCATTAACAAGGTTTGGGAATACATTATAGCCTTTATCACTAAAATCTTCTATTATAGCACCATCGCCAAGAGTTAATATCCCTTTTACGTTTTCTGCTACAAAAGCATATGGTTGCTTTTCTTCTACTAGTTTAACGAAATACTTATATAATAAATTTCTCCCATCATCTATTTTCCGTGGTCCAGCTAAACTAAATCCTTGGCGCGGAAAGCCTCCTGTAATTACATCTGCTTTCGGTATTTGACTAAAATCGATCTTTGATATATCTCCATAAACAACTTCAGCATCAGACCACAGTCTATGAGTGGCACATGCATCTTCATCAATATCATTAGCCCAAATAATGTTAAAACCTTGATTCGCAAATCCCATATCCAAACCACCAGCACCCGCAAATAATGAAACGACTGTGTATAAATTCATTTTTAAATTATATAGTTTCATATTTCATTCACACCTTTATTTAACTTGTTACATACTTTTATTTATTATTATATATTAGTAGTATTTATATTTAAAGGATAAATTGCTATATTTCAAGTGCCTCATAAAATTAATTCTTTCTAAAGCCTATGGGTCACTACTATCCGCTTATATCTTTCCAACTTATATTAAAACTCTTCCTCCACAACCCCCAGGTTATTATAATAGAAACTGCTATATTTAGCCATAACCCAAACCATATATGTAGCAAAGCAAAATGAAGTAAACATAATAAACCACTAATTAAAAATGCAAGCACTACAACTGAAAAACTACCTCCACTGTTTACCTGAAACTCCTTACTAAACGGCAGTTCCTTTTTCGAAATTCTAAAGATCAAAAGCATAACAAAAATCATGTTAATAAACATAAGTATAAGGTGAGGAATTAATGCAATACCATATATGGCAGTAAAGCCCACGCTGACCAAAAGAAACACCGGAACTATGTACTTTAAGAGAAAACCTTTTAGAACTCCACATAAGATATGTGAAGGTGAATCGAGCGGCAAAGCTCTGTAAATCCAGCTTCCTTTATACTTTTCACTCATGCTGAGCATTAATATGGAAAATGGAAGAAAAGCCACAGTTATATATATTGCCAGATAATACTTCCCATTTGATAGATTTGCAACAATTTCTGTAAGGGATATAGTCCCTGATACACCTAATACCATAATGAAAGGTAATACAGCGCCAAAAGCAAGGTTGGGGTAGAGCCTCAGTTTTATCTTCCTTTCGCTGGATATCATATTCTGAGTAAAAAGGTAAAATATTCTTTCTGTTCTATTATTGCAAACTAAAGTTGCTATTGCTTTTTGTACTCCTGAAACCCTTTTGCTTTTCCCCGAACTTACATTATTGAGTTTCTGGAGTTTTTTTTCGAAGAAAGGTGTAACCGCAGTTATGTATAATACTAATGTAATCATGGGAATGACTAGTCCTAATATGCTTAGGGCAATAAAATATTCTGAAGAATCACCCTCAATAAACAGGTTAAACGGTGCAGCAAACCAGGTGGACGGGACCAGGAAATTCCACCATTTGGGCTCAAATTTAATATTTGTTTCCACTATATTGAATATACGACCAACAAACTGGTAGGCCACTATCATAAACGTAGACAGAAGTATCTGAAAGTAATTGATTATGTCCTTGAGTTTCTCTCCGTCAAAAAACAGCAGTATTGCAAAGTAAAGCACCGATGTAAAGAAAATAGTGAATATACATATTAATACAACCTCTATGAAAAAGAGTAGAAAAAAGAGAACACCATACCTGAACAACCCCACAATAAGTGGTGGTCCGGCAATTACTATTGCTATCTTCACAAGGTAAATTACTATATGAATGAGCTTTGCTATATTAATTATTTTTGGCTCAATAGGCCTTGATACCAAAATACTTTTATCCTTCAAATCAAGAAGAACTGATGAAAAATCTGCAATCATAGTTGTCATGATCAAAAAAATAATGATTCCAAAAGCTAAATTCATTTTAAAAAACATTGGAAATGGAAAAATTATATACAAGGCAATGAATAATCCCATTAACCCATACATAAGATATGAATTCCACTTATTGCTTCCTGAATTCGACTTTTTGCGTGTATTATATATAGCAATTGGAGTTCTTCTATCATCTAAAACAAGCTTGACCTGAAGAATTCTTCTCATTAGTGTATAGTCTATACCAAATTTATTGAATAAGAATCGAAATTTGTCTAAGATCTTGATGCTTAAAAATTCTTTCATATGCTCACACCTCATTGACTACGTTAATAAATTCCCTGGCAATTTCCTTGTGTTTGTTAAATCCTGTTAGTTGGTTGAATATTTCTTCAAGTGTGCCTTCACTACATTTATCCCTTAACTCATCAAAAGTTCCATCCGCTACAATCAGCCCATCATTAATAAGAACAATTCTGTTACTTATTTTCTCAACAACATCCATAATATGCGAGGAATAAAATATTGTTTTTCCGTTGGCTGCAAGTTCGGCCATCACTTCCTTTACTATCATTACACTATTGGCATCCAAACCGCTTAGAGGCTCATCAAAAAAAAGAATTTCAGGATTGTGCAATAGACTTGCAATGATAAGAAGTTTCTGCTTCATACCCTTTGAGTATGATGAAATTCTTGAGTCATAAACTGTCTCAATACCAAACAATGACATCAGCTTTTTTGCCTTCACATTGATACTGTCATATTTCATGCCATATATTTCCGCAATAAAAGAAAGATACTCCCCACCTGTCAGATCGTCGTACATCTCCGCTGTTTCAGGAACATAACCTATTTTCCTTTTATACTCCACATTCCCTTTACCTATTTCCTCACCAAATACTTTAACAGAGCCTGTAAATCCTTCTACAATTCCGAGGAGAATTTTTACCGTCGTACTCTTTCCAGCTCCATTCGGACCTATATATCCAATTATCTGACCTTTATAAATATCCATACTTATACCTTTAAGTACTTCTTTTCTTCCAAAACTCATTCTCAAATCCTTGATACTTACTAAAGTCTCATTTTGTATCTCCATACAAATCCCCTTTCATTCGGATAAGTTGAGCAATAAGTATATTCCTGACGAGGCACCTCGCAAGAATGCTCATATAGAGCCTTTCCACAAGATTTCAGAAGATGAGTGCATTGGAATATATGAGTTTGAAACATACCCATCTTCATAAGAGTCTGCAAAACTTAGTGTAATCTCCTCGATATTACCATTCTGCCTGTTCCTCATATAGAACGTAGCTTTACTGAAATCATCTGCCATCAACACATCATGAAATGAGTTATTACTTTTGTTGTCTATTTTGTATTTTTTATTGTCCTGCAATAAAGTGCCATTCTCGTTGATATCAGCAAGGTTTACAATTATACCCCCGCTTTTTTCAATAGTTTCAATAAACATCAGCTTTTTCCCGTCATCCGACAGCTTCACCGATTCAATTTTGGTATCTGGATTTTCAACAGTATATAAATCAACCACCCCATTTGAAGATGCAATGTTGTCGGGAATCGGATTATCAACAAAATGAGGCGTCAACCTGAACAGTATATATCTTCCGTCCTTTGGAATATCCAAAAGCCAACCGCAAGCGTAGCTCAATTCCTCTCCGGATAAGGCATCATAACAAACATATCCCCTTGCCGATGGGTTTACATGCCCTGATGCAACCATTACACCATCATTATGCCACCAAGCATGAACATCCTGATATGCGTATGGGTTCTCCAACTCTATGTAGGTCATGCTTCCCTTATCCATATCATATATGCCAATCACATTATCGTGAAATGTTCCACAAAAAAATGCAATCTTGTTTTTTTGCGGCGACAAACCAATGAGACTTTTAAACATGGGTTTACTGTAAATCATGTTTTCGCTTTCAGCTTCTTCATCATATAAATAGAGCCCGTTATCCTTTTCCAACACCGTTCCCTTAAAATCGCCGCTCTCCAAGCTTTTCCCTTCAAAGTCCCTGTAATACTCCTTTTTAATTTCTATAACAGCCCCAGCAGCCATAGTGGTTTCACCAATCTCAACTTCTATATCATAAAACCCGTCCTCCAGTTCTACCTCCGTATCATCAGATGTCCAGATTGTACGCCTGACAATCCCGCTCCACTCCCATTCATCTGAGTTTGGCTCCACTATTCCAAGAGTATATCTCCTGTTGTTGTCTCCTTTTTTGTATATGTTAACCGATACCTGTTTTTCCAAGCAACCATCTCCCGAAACAAAAATATCGTCTCCCTGCCTTATCACGAACTTTTCACCGTCTTTAAAAGCAGTATTGGAGTATACCTTAAAACTACCAATATTCTGATTATAATTCATTTTATTCCCTGTGTCATCTGTAACTGCGCTCTCATCCAATACTTGAACAACCGTTTCATCCCTTTCAAAATCATCAGCACAGGCACTAATCCCGCTTAAAATAGCAACTGACAATACCATTGCAAGTAGTATCTTCTTCATATAGTACTCCTCACCATTATATGTTTTGATTATAGGTTACATCCCTTATAAGCAGTTTTCAACAGTAATCTTCAAAGGTTAACAAAATTTAATTTTTCAATGTAGAATTATTTTCGCAATATATAAGCAATATATTAATTGAAAAATTTGATTTTCTCAATATTTACTATCCTGCTCTTATTAGGTAAGATATACTTTAGTAAGATTTTTTTAAGCTTAGGAATGGTGAAATAACTTCCACTACTATTTTCATTTAGCGCTTATTTAACGCTTATTTGAATCCAAATAGCGACAAAAAAATTGGAAGTGATATTTTACTCATACCTTAATAAAGCATTAATGAAAGGAATGATCGGATTGAAAGTTGGTATAGGCCAAGACAGCCACAGGTTTGATTTTGAAGATAATAACAAAAAACTGATTCTCGGAGGTGTTGTATTTGAAGATGCACCCCCTCTTGACGGAAACAGCGATGCCGATGTTGTGCTCCACTCAATTACCAATGCAATATCCGGGGTCACATGTGTAAACATACTCGGCAAAATAAGTGATGAGCTATGCCTCGAAAAAGGCATTAAGGACAGCAGGGTTTACCTTAAGGAAGCACTCAAATACCTTGGAAATAAAAAAATATTGCACGTTTCCATATCCATAGAGTGCCTTATACCTAAGATAACTCCAAAAATCCCCCTTTTGAGAAGCAGTATAGCAAAACTCCTCGACATACCGGAGGATTGTGTAGGAATAACAGCAACAACAGGAGAAGGTCTGACTGGATTCGGACAAGGCAAAGGCATTCAGGTTTTCAGCTGCGTTACCTCAGAATAGCGTCATGTCCTGAACAGCATCTTTTCCTTTTTAAATAGAGTTGCTGCTATGCTCAGAGCTATTACAACATATATAAGTGATGACCCCAGCGCCATTAACAAATAAGTGTAATTGATGTTAAAACCCAGCACGATTTTGAATGCAGATATCGTATTCAATACCGGCACCAGAAACATATAAGGGCTTATTTCATTGGACTGCATGAACATGGTAGCATATCCCGGTATCATTACCGCTATCATTAAAAACGACAAATATGTCTGCGCCTCCTTGAACGACTTTGCATAAGTGCTCAGGGCAATCTGTATACCTGAAAAAGTCATTCCTAATGTTATGGATGTAACTATAACAAGCAACAGCGCAACAGGTGGAATGCTAAATGCTGAAATCGGCTCCCCGGTACCCATTGTCATAGAGCTTGGATTTATAAAGTAGCCTATAAATACACCAAACATAGTGGCAATGACAGTTATAAAGGAAAACAAAGTTACTGCAAGATATTTCCCAAAGAGCAGAGAAGACCTTCCCGGTTTTGTGGTCAGCAGAGGTTCAAAGGTATTCCTCTCCTTCTCACCTGCAACAAGATCGGTAGCTGGTGCTATTCCCCCTGATGACATCAATATCACTATCAGTAGCGGAAGAAACATTGAAAGCATACTTCCGCTGGTTCTTTCCTCACTTGCAATGCTATTTTCTTTTACTATTGCAGGTTCTAATATTTCTGAGCTAATACCTATGGATGCCAGCCTCTCCTCAACAATTTTTCTGTTGAAGTTCTGTATTGCATCGGTAATTATCCACAAGCTCCCCTCTGATTTTGTCTGGGACTTGTCATAAAACAGCTCAATTGTAAAGGTCGTGCCTTTCTTCATCTTTTCTGCATAATCCTTTTCAAAATCCAATACTACCCTTACTTCCGAATTGTTTATTGCTTCTATGGGGTCTGAAGCATCAATAAGCCTTATATGGGGATAGTCTTTTATTATCCTGTTTTCTACAATATCCCTGACTTCAGCGGTATTGGAATTTTGAGAAAGCGCAATGGTAACATTTTCATTAATATCCTTCTGAAGCTTCTCTACGCTTCCACCTACAAGTATATTTAGAAGAGGTATAAGGATCATTGGAACCAGCAAACTGGTAATTACTGTTTTTCTGTCACGTATAATATCCTTTACTTCTTTTCTGAAAACAATCCATACATGTTTAAATTTCATTGCTGTCACCTACCAGTCTAATAAAAATATCTTCAAGGCTTTGATTATTATGTTTTGTTTTAAATTCATTAATAGTGCCTGAACCGACAAGCCTGCCCTTATGAATAATACCTATGCGATCACATAGCTTCTCCACTTCGCTCATGCTGTGGCTTGATAATATTATGGTCTTTCCCTCATCCTTACATCTTTTTATAAAAGCGTGAACATCCCTGATTGAACTTACATCAAGCCCGGACGTTGGCTCGTCAAAAAGCATGATGCCAGGGTCATGTATAATAGACCTTGCAAAAGCAACCTTCTGCTTCATCCCTTTTGAAAGCTTGCCTGCCCTTCTGTTTAAGTATTCTTCCATCCCAAAAGCCTTCGCAAGAATTCCCATTCGTTCTTTTATCCTGCTTTTATTCATATCATTTAGCTCTCCAAAGTATGCTATGTTTTCCTCACATGTCAATCTATCATAAAGGCCGCTTTCGCCGCCAAAAAGAATCCCTATACCAGAACGTACCTTCTCAGGCTCCTTCTCAATATCAAAACCTGCCATAGATGCTTTACCGGCTGTTGGCTTGAGCATAGTAGCGAGCATTCGCAGGGTTGTAGTTTTGCCTGCACCGTTTTCTCCAAGCAAACCAAAAATCTCACCTTTTTCAACTTCAAAACTAACACTGTCAACAGCAGTTACTTCTTTAAAACGTTTTGAAAGATTTACAAGTTTTATCATCGGATCTTATCCCCTACCCTTCATTGTTTCTTATTATAGCCTCTGCAAATATTAAATCTTCCTGTGTAGTTATTTTTATATTTTCATAGCTTCCCATTACAAGTCTGGTCCTAACCCCCAGCATTTCCTCCGAAAGAACAGTATCGTCAGTTCCGGTATACCCTTCCTTCAGTGCCTTTTCATGAGCCTTTACAATTAAATCATATTTAAACGCCTGCGGTGTCTGTATTGACCACAACTTACTCCTGTTCAAGGTCTTTTCAACATATCCCCCGCCATCGGATACTTTTATTGTATCCTTTACTGGTACACCTACTGTAGATACTCCGCATTCAATTGCTGACTCTATGCAATCAATTATTGTATCTTCTGCGACAAATGGTCTGGCTCCATCATGTATCAGAACAATGTCGGTTTTCCTATCTACCTGCATGAGACCGTTATATACGGAATTCTGCCTTTCAGTACCTCCTGCGACAAGATATTTAACCTTGTCCATACCATACTCCTCAATAATATCCTTTTTGCAGTAAAATATGTCCTTACTGTTTACAACAACAATGATTTCATCTACAAAACTACAGTCCTGAAATATCTGTAAAGTTCTAGTCAGCAATGGTTTGCCGCAAACATCAATATATTGTTTGTTTACGTCCATATTCATACGTGTCCCTTTTCCCGCTGCAACAATTATTGCACTTACATAGATACTATTACCCTTTTTCAAATAAAACAACTCCTGGCTCCATATAAAAAAGCTGCACTTTAATGCAGCTTTTTTATATGTTTATATTGGTATTATAATTTATATATTCAAGATAGTAAATACTTGTTAATAATCTTTTCAATTTCAAGAGCATTCATATTCTTTGCCAGCACCAGTTCGCTTATAAGGATCTGCTTGGCACTGTTCAGCATTTTTCTTTCACCGGTGGACAAACCCTTTTCCTTGTCGCGAACCATCAGGGATCCTACCACATCAGCTACCTCATAAATATTTCCGCTTTTTATCTTAACCATATTCTCCCTGTAACGTTTATTCCAGTTGTTATTTAAATCAACGCTTTTTGAACACAAAATCGAAAAAACCTTATCGGCGTCCTTCTCGCTTATTACTTCCCTTATCCCTATATTGTCCACGTTTTTGGTCGGAATCAATACTTTCATATCACCAACGGGAATTTTTACAACATAATAACTTTGCTTACTGCCCAATATTTCCTTTTCTTCAATAGACTCAATAACCCCAGCACCATGCATGGGATAAACAATTTTATCACCTATATTATACATATACACTCCTCCACAGAAACAAAACAATAAATAGTCTAAAAATAGTCTAAAATATTGCAAATCAAATAAATCGAAGCAATAATTATCCTATCTTCCAATACTACTAAGAGTTTCTTTACATAAACTGAATTTAGTATGAACACGAAAAACCAATTATAAGCAATTTATCTTTATATTTTTAGTATACTACAAAGAATTTTTAATGTCAAAAGTTTTTATTGTAGCATTAGAACAAGCTTGTGTCAACAGTAATTTTTATTCCCTAAAAACAGCTATAAATTGTAAGTTTAAATAGCATGAAGCATTTGTCAAACCTGTATAATACAAGGCTGTAAATTCTGTGGATCCAAGAATTTATTTATTCTCTTTGACCGAAATATTATTTTAGTTCAACGCCTGTATGCCATATAAGAATATTCTCATATGGCATACAACAATCTCATATCCTTGCTTTAAAGATTCACGTTCCACTCGGTAGACATCAACAATTTTGCTGCTTGAATTTATGTGTAAGGATACTACATTTACACAGGCTTCATTGCAAGAAGCTCAATGTATCCACGTGTGCCGACAGGTTCCAACTGAATACGCGGATTATCTTGATCCCATACATATCCAATGACCGAGGGATTATATTTCTTTTCGGCTTCCCATATTTCTTCGATAGCCTGACCATAGTCTTCTTCTGCAAAAGGCTCCCCCTGAAACATCAGATACTTTGCTGCTGGCAGTTCAATGATGTCGAAACCATCAGGAATAATACCGTCATAATCCACAGGCGCTTCTACGCCCTGCACATATTCGCTTGTTCCAGGTTTGCGGTAAATCTCCGGCAACCACATGCAGACTGGCTCTCCGCTCATAGATTTCATACTAGTCAACAAACTCCACACATCACATCCAACTTCTTCGCAATACTCAAAATAATGAGTTGCCTTGCATACCAAGGAGAAAATAGCGATACTTTTGCCAATTCTGCAATAGTAATGTCTTCGCTTAGATGCGCTTCAATATAATCCTGCATTCTCTGCACAGCTAGTATTTGTTCCTGCATTTGTTCACCTCCAGTATCTACATAATAGCATTTTGCTCGCAAGGTTTTCTCGACCATTTTTGCCTTTTGCATATTGTAACAAGAAATTGCTGCTTCGATACATTCTATAGAAACTCTGATGATATTCGCTTGTGCTCCTTATGTCATTTTCTATTTACAGCCGACACAATCCCACTAAGCACAGCAAACAATACCCCTGCTATAGGCCAGATAATCCAGCTACTTTGCCAATTGTTAGTTACAAAACTGTATCCAAGAAAAATTGCAACAATAACAAGCCAATAAATCCCGCTGATTGCTACCATTTTTCTGCTTATTTCTTTATTTTCAACAGTAAAGTCATCACTCTGAAGGAGTTTGCTGTAGCTGCTGTTAATCATTCCGGCACGTACAAAAAGATTGGAACTGATTGCAACAAATAAGAGTAATACGGCTACACAGCATATGCTCATAAAATCATCTCCTGACACCACTCCTACTATAAAGAGCGGCACCACTCCAATAATACAGAGAGCTACACCAATAGTAATGAACATACGTGATTTATCCTCAAACTCAGCCTTCTTTTTCTCTACAATACCCTGAATGCCGTATTCAAGTGAAATCTCTTCCTTTTCCAAATACTCATATTTGCTGAGCTTCATTCCATTATATACAAGTACGGAAACTCCGCAGGCTACTATAATAAGTAAAATCGCAACTCCGATTCCTGTTGCAATATCTTCACTAATCATACCCTTATATTCACTATAGCCTGAGAGCAAAACTAAACTGACAGGCGATATGATTAGTGCTAAAATCGCATATGCAAACCTGTTCGATATTGATTTAACAAGGTTCATATATGTATTTGCTTCTTCTAATGATACATAATGCGTGTCCTGCTCGTCATTATGACTATCCGAATACGTAATATCTTGCACATCATCCTTTAACAAGTAATCCGTGCTAACACCAAACAACTCACTCAAACGCAATAACTTATCAAGTTCAGGTATTGCTGCAGCAAGCTCCCATTTAGATATGGACTGTCTTGATACACCAAGTTGCTCTGCAAGCTCTTCCTGGGACCATCCAAACTTTTTCCTTAACATTATAATCTTTTCTGACAAAATCATTTTTTCCATCCTCACTTTCTATTTATTATTGATGGACTAATCATATAAAATTACTAAGTTGCACTCTACCAGTTCGCCTTGGAAATTTCGCAACCGGCAGTTGCAAACCACATATTCCTTGGCTTATATAACTTTGCACCTTTGTTGTACTGCCTTACCTTTTACATTATTTGTTTTATTATATCACATTTTTTTATAAGCTTAGCCTGAATAGATAAACTAAATAAATGTCTTTTTACATAAAGATACACAGTACAAAATTAAGCATTTCACCATAGATACAAAATTATTGCAAACTTTTTAACGATAAGTTATAATGCAACCATGCACACGCATCTGAACATACCTGCTATATTTCTATGATACATTAAATATAGCATAGGAGCGTTATCAGGTTTAATTTTGAATATTATAGCTGTCGATAAAACTAGCTTGGTCACTGAGGAAAGCGCCACTTTATGAATGTATAGACTTTGGTTCAGTAATTTTTATATTTAAAGTTCTTTTTACAAAACTAAGGCGGGTTTTTATTATATAAAACCTGTCAAAAGAACTTTTTGTTGTGGAGGAGAGTTTTTTGATTAAGGAAACATTGTTTATGCCATCGCTTTGTGGCTTTGTTGTGAGGAAAAAATCATGAAGATACTATTGGTTCGTCCGCGCCCACATAAAGAAACCATAGGGCTTCAAAGTGTAATGATATGCGAACCCCTTGAGCTTATGCAGCTCTCGGCCGTATTGAGAGCCAATAATCATGAAGTTGAAATTGTAGACATGATATTGGAAAAGAAACCTATAGAGTATTTTATCGGTAAGTTTTCGCCACAGCTCGTTGGTATAACCGGCTATATCAGTCACATCGGCATTATGAAAGAATACGCACAAATTATAAAAAAAGATAGATACGAATATTAAAGTGGCTGTCGGAGGTGTTCATGCCACAGTTTGCCCTGATGATTTCAAATGCGAATTTATAGATTATATAGCTGTAAGTGCAGAGGATTTTTATAAAATTTCAAACTGCAAAGATACAAGAGTACGCCACGCCGATAGGAATTTGCCGGAAAAATATACCGATAAATATTATTATTTGTTTGCTCATAAATGCGCACTTGTCAAGACATCTTTCGGTTGCCCTTATAATTGCAACTTCTGTTTTTGCAAGGAAATTTCACGATATAAAGCCAGAGAGATTGGCGATGTAATAGCAGAGCTTTTACAAGTTCCTCAAAAAGAAGTTTACATTGTAGGCATAGAGGCATCAACTCAAAATGAACTTGATGAATATGATAAGAAATCCAAGCTTGAATATAATGAGAAAGCAGTCATGATACTTAAAAAGTATGGGATAGAATGTTATGCAACCGTGATTTTAGGCGTTAACTGGGACAAAAGTGATTTCAAAAATCTTTATAATTATATAAAGCATTTAGGACTCATTTTTGTTAATTTGCAACCATTTACACCAATGCCGGGCACGTCGTATTTTGATAAATACAAAGAGGAATTGATTATTCCATATAATGAACATGAAAAGTGGGATATGGCACATCTTGTAATAAAACCGGGAAAAATCACTGCAAGAAGATATTATTTTGAGCGCAATAAACTAATTAAAAAATCCCGTCTGTATTTTGTCGGACTTGCTCCCGCAATATTAGCCTCCCTTGTTCCAAATTGGGAATTTGAATGTTGCCTTGAAACAATTGAGGATGTTGATTTTGAAACGGATGCGGATATAATTGCAATATCAGGTATGGGACATGCTATTATTCGAAGCCTTGATATTGCAAAAGAGTTTAAAAAGCGTGGAAAAACAGTTGTAATGGGCGGATATATGGCAAGCCTTATGCCAAAAGAAGCAAAAAAACATTGCGATAGTGTTATTATTGGTGATGGTGAAATAGCGTTTTCAAAACTTGTTTCAGATTATGAAAATGGCAATTTACAGGAGTTTTATAATATTCCGCTTAACGATTTGAGTTATCCTCTTCCTAAATATGAGATTTTCAAGGGCAAAAGAATTGGGAATTTTTTACCTGTCCAAGCAGGGAGAGGCTGTCCAAATTCATGCTCGTTTTGCTCTGTTTATTGCCTGTATAAAAATCACTACATGCGCCGTGAAACATCCGAAGTAATAAGAGATATCAAATATATTAAAAAACTGGGATATAAGAAATTTCTTCTTTTAGATGACAATATACTTTCAGATAGAGAGTATATTTTAAAGCTTTGCGCAGAGATTGAGAAACTCAATATGACCTGGCTATCCCAATGTGAAATTTCAATTGCGGATGATGAGGAAGTATTAAAGGCTGTTGCTAAAAGCGGTTGTATTTCTTTATCTTTTGGCATTGAAAGTATCTCTCAGCAAAGCCTCAATGCTATGCATAAGTCCTGGACCAAAGTATCAAGATACAAAGAACAGATGAAAAAGGTTCAAGCTGCGGGTATTGATGTTTCAACAGAAATGGTTGTCGGTGCAGATGGCGATACTGTTGAAAGCATCAGGAATACTGCAAATTTTATAACAGAAAACAAAATAACTGTTCCACGCTTTTATATTCTGACTCCAATTCCCAGAACAGTCTTTTATGATGAAATAAAAGATGCCGGAAGGCTTATATGTGAGGACATTTATCAGTTCAATGGGGCTTTTGCGGTGCATAAGCCGAAGAACATGTCTGCAGAAACACTGACAGATGAGTATTGGAAATTATACAAACAGGTTTTTTCTATAAAAAGTATCGTTAAACGTACAGTTCTAAGAAAGGATTCTCTTAAGCATCCTTTAAAGAATCTGTTTTACTTTTATGTGAATTTATATTACAAATATCAGATTTCCAAAGGAATTACGCCAAATATAATTTAAGGGTGATAAAAATTGACAATGTGAATTTCAATGATGAGTTTTATGAGCTCTATATCTGTAAGTGTTGAAACAAAGTCAATTTCCGCTCGAAACACTGCCCATAACCTTTTTTCAATTGTCAAATTGCAATATTAATGTTTTTTACAATGAAAATAAACCCCAGTCAGTTTGTCCCGGATTGTATATTTGCTCATAGCAGTAAATTCATCAATTAAATTCTGATAAAACATATAAACCTCGCTCTTCAGAAATTACAGATTTATTAGGTTCATTGACAAATTGAAATATGACTTGCTGCCTATTTGCTTACAATAAAATCTAGTTCTTTAGATATCCAGAAATTCTCCCGAATCTTATTCAGTTCACTTGCCGTAGCAAGTCCCTCAATCCTATCCTTCAATTCGGAGGTTTTTTACTTTTTCATATTGGATTCTGGAGAATGCTTACACTCTATACTTTCTGTTTTTTTAGCCTTTTCTGGTTTTTCTGGTTTTTCCCCTTTTTTCTTTTCTTTTTCAATGGCTTGCAATGCTTCTGTTTTACTTCCGGTGGTGGATCGAATCGAGAAAGCAATGTTCACAATATGGTCTGATATTCTTTGCAATGAAAACAAAACGGAATAAATGCTTTTTGATACCTCAACAGGGTACATCCTGCAGCTTAGCCGTACCACATGTTCGTTACGCGTAGAGGATATTAGTTTTTTAATTTCCTTATGAAGGTTTGAAATCTTTTTAAAGTTTTCGATTCTACGCTTTGAAAACGCATCAAACCCTAATTCGAACATTTCGGATATATGCCTATAGATTTGGTTAAGCTCATCTTTGGTCTGATCTAAAAACTTTACGTTATTACCCTTCATGTAGCTGGTTTCTTCTATCAAAAGTACCGCGTAATCACCCAGCCGCTCAATATCGTTTGCTACATGATGCAATCCCCCGATCAGTTTTTCATCATCAGCCGATTTAGTAACTGATGAAATTTTGATAAAAAAGCTTGTGAGCTTATTTGTTAAGAAATCAATACGATATTCATCATCGGCAATTTTTTTGCTTTCACTCATATCTTCGTTGAGCAATGAAGCAAAAGAACGATTAAGGCTCTCCTTTGCGAGAATCGCCATATCGTACAATTCCTTTAATGCTTGTTCAATGGCAACCGCTGGAGTTTGCAAGAAACGCTCGTCGATATATGACAATTCTTCCAAATTCTGTTGCTTATCTTTCACCAACCTTGTCACTAAATTGACTAACGGATCGATAAATCTGAGCAATACTAAGGTGTAAAGAGTATTATAAATCAGGTTAAATGTCGCAAGGCTAAACGGGGGTTTTCCGGGGAATAGACCTTCAAACATGTTGATAATGGGTGTTCTGAAAAGAACCAGAATAATCGAAAATGCTGTCGCACCAATTACGCTGGTAATCAGATGGAATAATGCGATACGTTTCCCGTTGGCGTTCGTGGTCAGGGAAGCCATAATGCCATCGCTACAGGTTCCTATATTTGCTCCCATCACTAAGAAAAACGATTGGTCTATATTGTGGATAACTCCGGTAGCCAATAAAGCGATAAAAACACCAGTTGCTGCCGTAGATGATTGTATGATGCCTGTAAAGAGAATTCCTAATATCACCAGCAGAATGGGATTTTGCATAATTTCATATTTGAATACTTTAGAGAGTTGAATGCTCAGCATCGAATCTGGCCCACCAATTGCAGTTTCCATCACTTCCATCCCGATAAACAGCATTCCAAATCCGATTAAAAATGGTGCAATTTTATTAAGGGATTCGTTATTAGTTGAAAAAACGATGATGACACCGACAAACGCAACCGCTGCAAAAACAGAGCTAATGCTAAAGCCGCCTTTGCTGATACCTGAAAGGGCAAATATAAATGCCGTAAGAGTGGTACCTACTTTTGCGCCTAAGATAAAACCCGAGCCTTGCTTGACTGTTACAATATTCGCATGAGCAAGTCCAACTGTCATGATCGAAGAGGCTGAAGAAGATTGGACAAGTGCGGTAGCCCCGATACCTATTCCGTAATTAAAGATTCTGTTTTTGTTGATTTTTTTGAAAAGATTTCGTATTCCTGATCCCGTGCTTCTTTCCAAGCCAGAGCTCATCTGTTTCATGCCAAACATAAATACAGCGACTCCACCTAGCATAAGCAATAAATTCATTAAAATTTCCATTATATTTCTCCCCATACAATAGTTATTGCAAGGAAATATTTATATTAATTATCAGGATAATAGCCTTGCAATCTATTCTCTCTTTTATTGTTTTTTTGATTTACCAATGACAATGCTTTTCTTTGTCCAATTCAATTAATCAATCCCAGACACGTTACCGCTGGATTTATATTTATTATTCCTTACTTCACCTTATATATCAGACTTACTGTCTCAACATGCCTTGAGCGCTCATTATTATAAATTTGCATTTATCTCTTAAGGTTATCCATTCGTCTCTGGTCATGGCATATACTATTGAATGTAACATTGAAACTTAATCTCTGCTAATCTTTTTCATTTTGCTAGTTCCCCAAATGCCTTAGCATGCTTAGTTAAATATTCTGTAGCTGCTTCCTGAACCAGCATATCATCGGCAATTGTTTCTTCTTGTAACTTACTATAATCAATAATCACATATCTAGGTGCATTATTTTTTAATATAACTGCTACATTTTTTTCATCAACCATACGAGCGACCTTTGAAAAGTTCTGATTGGCCTCTGTAATAGAAATCAAATTGCTAAGATCTATTTTCATGATTTTACCACCTTTTTCTTAATGCTTTTATTATATTATCTATCTAGGATAAATTCAACCTATTTTATACTATTGGGTGCATAAATTATATCTGACACATCTTTTATAAAACGCCCTATATTACCACGCTTGTTTGACAGCTACTGAATAAAATGATTTTACAGAATCCTTTTAGACATAATAACAAACAACGTTAAACCAGTTCACATAGCCATAGTTTGGATTACTGACTAAGCTGAGCTCGGCTACAGTAATCCCTGTGTTAATGCTTGCCCCAGTTAGCATTGAGTTTACTTCCTCTGCTCTTAGGGTATAAGGGGTCACAAATTTATTTGATCTTATGGAGCTCTCTGATACAACCCCGTTAGCGTAATACACCGTTTCAGCTAAAAGATTCTCGAAGCCCTGCTTTATAGTATTCTAGCCGCAGTAATATAATCAGGTACAACTGATTGCAAATTGGTTTCTATGTAAGCGTATAATAGAACCCGTCTGTTAATCAATTTATTAACATGAGATAATACACAAAAAACCAGGAGGTGTCTTATGTTATATAAAGAATGGGAAAAGCTAATTAAAGAGTTTGAAAAAAGCGGAAAAAGTCAGGCTCAGTGGTGCCGGGAAAAGAATTTAAAATTTAAAGCATTTAACTACCAGTATAGAAAATATAGAAGATATAAGCAAAACGAAGAAGAGATCGATAAACCAAACTGGATGCCGATAAAGATTGAACCCATGATTACATCAAAACTCAACATAAGAGTCGGTAAAACCATAATTGAAATTGAAAACGGATATGACGAAAGACTTTTGCAGACTGTAGTCAAATTTTTTGAGGCAATATGTTGAGCATAAATGGAACAGAAAAGGTATACCTTGCAGTTGGAAGTACTGATATGAGACGCTCTATCAACGGTTTGACAGCAATAGTTCAGCAATGTTTTTCTCTTGATCCGTTTTCATCTAGTCTTTTTGTTTTTTGCAATAAAAACAGAACAATGATAAAAATATTACATTGGGAACACAATGGATTCCGGCTCTACTTCCGCCCTTTGTCTTCTAATGTTTTTTTATAATTCCTCAGAATGAAAAAAGAGGAAGCTATGATTACTGCATAAGCAATTGCAAAAACGACGCCGCTGAAAATATCGGTTGGGTAGGGAGCAATAATTCGGTTAACAATCCATGTAACAACCAGAGAAATCGGCATAAACAAAGTTACAATTATATTCAACCAATTAATGATAAAGTAGGCTACTATGCCTACTACTTGGATGATCATTGACCCCCAGATGCTTTCTGCCGATTGTTCTTCGTACCAACTTCCGAAAGCGCTTAACAATCCAATTGCTAAAAAAGCCGTTGATGCAAGATAAAGTATTTTACTTGCCAGAATGGTGCTTTTTTCATCACTTGTTTTTGTCGGTTCAATTCCTTTCAGAATGTAATCCGTCGTAACGCCAAAGTATTCGCTCATTACAATGTTCTTATCTAAATCTGGTGCGCTTCGCCCGCTTTCCCACTTAGATACTGCCTGGCGAGAAACACCAGTCTTATCTGCAAGTTCCTCTTGGGAAAGACCTTTTGTTTTCCGCAAGCTCTGTATTCTGTCCGCTATGTCCATAACGATACACTCCTTTTCATTTGATAGATTGAAACAAACAAGGCAGTCTCCGCTGTGATGGTTTCTGCTTTATAAGATTGAAACCCACAATACAATCATGGCATCATATACACCATGAGCAATGATTAGCGAAAGCAGGGTACACCCTTTGATTTTTTCTCTGAATATACAGTAGATTAATCCAATAAAAGCAGTCATAAAAATCTGAATGATATTCCCGTTGAATATGTGAAACAGGCCAAACAGCAAAGATGATATAATGATAGCAAACCACTTAGAATTCTTGATTGCCAATAATTTGTGTAATATATAACCGCGAAAGACTAATTCTTCTGCAAGAGCAACTCCCAATATTGCAT
>LSQX01167407.1_pt1 | contig 35658 bp, 29 predicted proteins | sample 654561 | NCBI WGS metagenome assembly LSQX01 (sample SAMN04489861, study PRJNA283612) | anaerobic digester metagenome | isolation source: 4 biogas reactors fed with cattle manure at either 37C or 55C with and... | place: Denmark: Kongens Lyngby | collected 2014 | reverse complement strand
TATTAAAATATACTTGCAGTTTGTTTTTGCTATCCTTATTTGATTTTAAAATTGAGTTTTAATAATATAAAAATCCTCAACTAATCTTCCAAAGTTTCGGGCAATTCGGGAATAATTTTTGTGCTGTCGTAGCTTATTTCAACGCCTTTGCGATAGGTAACACGCAAAAACATTTCGCCACTTTCGTCAAAATATTGCCATACTCCATGCTTGCGACCAAGGATATATCTTCCCGACTCTTTTAATTTTCCATTAAACCAATACGATTTGTATGAACCATCGGGATTGTCATCATTAAAAGTGGTTTCGTACGATTTATTTCCGTTTTTATAAGTTCCTTTCCAAGCTCCATTTCTTAAGCCTTCGAAATATTTTCCCTCTTCCACAAAATCGCCATGCACTTCTGTCCAATTACCCTCTTGTTCATTATCTTGGTAAACTCCTTTCGACAAAACATTTCCATCTTCGTCATACTCCACAAACTCTCCCTCCAATTTTCCCAACTCATAGTTTGCTTCGCGAAGTGGCTTAGAATTTTCGTAATACCAAAACCATTCCCCTACTCTACGCCCCTGATTATCATATGTTCCCTCTATTTCTAATTGTCCATTGGGTAAATAATATTTCCACTTTCCAACAGGTCTGGAATCCACATAATTTCCTTCTGCTTTTAAAACATTTCTCTTATATAGCTCTTTCCAAGGTCCCTGTTTTTTGCCATCTAAATCGATTATCCCAATTCCCAAAAGTTCACCCTCATAAAAGAGATAACTCTCTATAACTTCGCCTTTTGGCGAATATTCGCGTCTTACACCGTGAGGTTTTCCTTGGTAGTAAGTTTGAATTACCTTTTGACGACCATTTTTGTAATAGTCAACACGTGTTTCCAAAACTCTCGTCTCCTCAACACCCTCAACTATTTCGCCATTATTATATTTTTCTAAACTTATCAAATTGCCCTCTTCATCATAATATTTGAAAAAACCATCTTTTTTATCATTCAAATAAAAACCCTCTTCCTTGAGAATATCATTGGCATAAAAAATCTTCCACAAACCTTGTTTAAATCCACTTTGATCTTTTCTATTTATATGTTCGCGGCGAAGAATATAACCTCTTTTATATTCTAAAATAGAAATTATTGTACCTTCGGAATCATACTCTTTTGCTATGCCCTCCTCCACCCCATCAACAAAAGGAATTTCTTTTATTAGATGATTATCTTTATCGAAATGCTTTTCGTTTCCTTGTTTTAAATCATCTATAAAACTTTCTAAAATTCTATCTCCATTGGGTTTAAAAGTGGTTTTAATTCCATCTTTTTTGTCGTTTTTATAATTCAACGACATATATAATTCACCTTCAGAATTGTAGAATTTCCACTCTCCATCCAAAAGTCCATCTTTTCTATTTCCCTCCGAAACCAAAACACCATTTTCGTTATAGCTTTTCCAGTAAGCATCTGGTTTTCCGTCTTTTAGATAACCTTCACTGGATTTTACGCCATTGGCGTGATAAAAAATATTATAACCATTAGGATCTATGGTTTGGCATATTAGCGATAAACTTAGAAAAATGAATATAGACAGATTTAGAAGTTTTTTCATATAAGATTATTTAGTTTTAAACGAGATATCAAACATTCTCAAAAGTGGAAGTTTTGCTTTTTCCATCAATTCATAATCCAAATTTAACTCATTTGTCTCATTTTTCAAGCAGTCGACAATTTTTTCCAAAGAGTTTAGTTTCATGTATGGACAATCGTTGCAATTACAATTTTCGTCCGAAGGCAAAACTATAAATTCTTTATTGGGCGATGCTTTTTGCATTTGATATATAATACCAGTTTCGGTGGCAACTATATATTTTTGCGATTCATCTTTTTGTGTATATTCCAACATTGCTTTTGTGGAACCTATAAATTCTGCAAAATTCAAAATAACATCTTTACATTCGGGGTGTGCAATAACTTTTGCATCTGGATGTTCTTGAACCAATTCCAACAATCTATCAGAATTTAATCTATCATGAACATGGCAAGCACCATCCCAAAGCACCATTTCTCTGCCAGTTTTACTATTTATGTAGCTACCCAAATTTTTATCGGGAGCAAATATCAACTTTTGCTCTTTTGGAAAAGATTCAACCACATCAACTGCATTGCTGGATGTGCAAATAACTGTTGATAATGCTTTAATATCGGCACTACAATTTATGTATGAGATTACTTTGTGGTCGGGATGTTTTTTAAGAAATTTCTCAAAATCTTCTGCCGGATACGAATCTGCCAATGAACAGTGAGATTCCAAATCTGGAACTAACACTTTTTTGTCGTGGTTTAATATTTTTGCTGTTTCTGCCATAAAGTTTACACCAGCAAAAACTATTATATCTGCTTCAACATTTTGTGCAAAATGTGCCAAAGCTAAGCTGTCGCCAACAAAATCTGCCACTTCTTGAACTTCTGGTACTACGTAATAATGAGCTAAAATTATTGCATTTTTTTCTTTTTTCAACAATTCTATTTCATTAATAATATTATTATTTTTCATTTTAAAAAAAGTATTATTGTTATTATATGCTGTGAATTAGTGTATATTTTTATACGAAAATAATTGCTTTTTAATAAGTATGTGTTTTATCAACTACTTGTCAACTATTTTGTTTTTTATAACGTACTGATATATAAATTAAAACTCCTTTTTATTAACTGAATTATTTTTTATTGTTTTTGATATATTTGATATTTTTAGTAAAAGTAAATACTTGATATTTTGTTCATAAATAGCAAGTTTTCAACAAATGTAAGTGCTTTTTTTCAAACTTTCTACATTTTAAATATTTTTCAACATTTATCAACAATCTATTCACGCTTTATTCACTAATTATGAACAAAAACCATTAATTTTGTAGAAAAAAGAGATGAAGATATATTTAGGTTCAGATCATGCAGGTTTTGCAATTAAGGAATTTGTGAAACAATTGCTTGAAAATAGAAAAATAGAGGTAATTGACAAGGGTGCTTTTTCATACGAAAGTGTAGATTATCCCGATTTTGCTCATAAAGTAGCAAAACATGTTGCCAACGACGAGGGTTTGGGAATATTAATTTGTGGCTCAGGAAATGGTATTTGTATGACAGCAAATAAACACAAAAAAATTAGAGCAGCACTCTGCTGGAATGCTGAAATGGCAAGCCTTGCAAAAGCTCACAATAATGCAAATATTTTATGTATGCCAGGTAAATATGTTACTACGCTTATGGCTGAAGAAATTGTAGATGCATTTTTAAATACTATCTTTGAGGGTGGAAGACATCAAAATAGAATAAATAAAATTGATAATGAATAGTATTATTCTTAGTTCTAAGAAAAAAATAATCAATCTTTTGAATGAATATCTTTTGGAGATTGATAAAAATGTAAAAAATAGTAAGCATGAGCTTCAATGGTTTTCCGATTCAAGTAAATTGGATTCGATACTATTTAAAGAAAAGAGTGTTTATTATGTTGTTGAAGGCAATATAATAATATATATGGGTGATGAACTGAATAAAAAGGATAATACTTTTTTTATTTCGCCACGAAATATATTGCTTTCTATGAATGAATTTTTTGAAATATTGAATTATAAGCCCATAAATTCTTCCTATCAAATTATAAATTTAAACACAAGTAAATCGAGATATAGATTGGTGTTTTCTTTTACATCAATAGATGAGAAGTTTTTGAAAAATTTAGATTATCGAAAATTATATTATTGCATTGATTGTAATTTGTGTCAAACTGTATGCCCAATTTCCAAAGTAATACCCGATTTTTATCCCATTGAAGATATTAAACGACAAATAATGGAAAAAAATATGGTTTCCGAACCTTTATGTACCAGCTGTAAAGCTTGCGAAACAGTGTGTCCGGCAAACATAAAAATGTCTGAATATCTATTAAATTTAAAATTCAAAAAAGAAAAAACTTTCTTAGAACGTATCTTAATTATGCTGAATAATAAACCAAAATATCAAGAAAAGGTAAACAATTACATTAATAACAGGTTGAAATAGAGTGAAGAAGAAATCATTTATTAAAGAGTTTTATAGTGCAGAAAAAAAAGTAAGACTTTATCCCTTTTATTTTAATATTGCAAAAGGAATCTTAATCTATGCACTATTATTTTTCTTAATAATAAATCTTGAGCTTTTTTTATATCTTTCTCCAAGTATAAAAATCACCTTTTTTATACTATTTTTCATTAGTGCTGTTTTCTATTTTGTTGATAATTATATCTATTTCAAAAAGAAAAAAATATATAAATCAAAAAAAATCAAATCCAATTTCAGAATATTTGAAATAATACAAAATACTTTTCAACTATTTGAACTACAAGGAGTTACATATTATTCCAACGATTTAATAAATTCAGCAATTGATGAAAAAAGCGAAAAATTAAACCTTGAATTGCAAGATACTGAGTATGTTAAACATACCAGAAAAAGACGAAGACGCTCGCTATATTTATTACTTATTTCGCTTTTAATATTTTTAATTCCATTGTTTTCAAAGGAGTATAAAAGTGCCTTGGACAGAACCATAGATATCACTACAAAATATCAAAAACCATTATCTTATAGCATAGAAATTATAAATGATAATTTTGAAGTTTATAGAAATGAAAACTTTAGCCTTGAAATTGAATTGAAGGGAGAAAAATATCCAAGCGAAATTTTTATACGATCAAATAATAAATTAAATAAATTCAAAAAAGTGAAAAATAATAAATTCACTTACGAATTTATAAATATTCGCGAGAATATTGACTTTACCATAGAAACCGATGAATATATTTCTCAAATTCACACCATAAACATTATAGATAAAGCCAAAATTTTACATTATAAAATGTACTTAAGTTATCCAGATTATTTGCAAAGAGAAAATGAGGTGGAGGAGAATATAAATAATATTAGTGTACCTTTTGGCACCAATATTCGATTTGAAATATTGGCAGATAATGCTGATAAATTTGTCTTGAATGACTTGGATAAAAACGTAGAAATTCAAAAAAACAATAATGTTTATACCCATAAATCAATTTTTATTGAGAATATAGATTTGTTTTTTACTGCTCACAATAACACCAATAGTTTTATAGATTCGCTTGAAATTTTTGTGAAAGTTATTGATGATGAGTATCCAAAAATCAATCTTATGGCTTATCAGGATTCACTTTATGATAATGTAATTTATCTTTTAGGACAAGCTAATGATGATTATGGATTGACTAAACTAAATTTGATATTTGATATTTTTGAAGATGAAAATGATGATAAAACAGAGACTTATACAGTTCCAATTCCAGTGGAAAATAACTCTTTGATGTATAATTTAAGTGAAATAATAAATCTTTTAAATTATGTTGATACTCTTCCACGACGCGTTGATATTTATGCAGAAGTGTTTGATAATGATAGAATTAGGTTGTTCAAAAAATCAGTTTCTCAAAAACATAGTTTTATATTTAAAACTTTAGAAGAGAAGCAAAAAGAGTTGGAAAAACAAAAGGATGAAAATATAAGTTCTCTCTCGGAAATGTCTAAGGAAGCTGACGAATTGGAAAAGGAGCTTGAAGACTTGAAAAATTTCCTAAAAACAGAAACAAAAAAAGATTGGAAAACTCAAAAGAAAATTGAAGAACTTCAAAAACGCTATGAAGAGCTTAAAGAAAAAACCGATAAGCTAAATAGCCAAATGGATCAAAATCCATTGGAACAGCTCAAAAGCGATGAACAGAAATCCACTGAAAAGATGTTAAAAGAGACCCTTGAAGAGGAGATGAAATCTATTTTGGAAGAATTGGAAAATATGCTTAAAGAGGACAAAATTGATAAACTTCGCGACCAAATTGATAAAATCAAAGAGAGAAATGATTTTATGAAAAATACAATGGAGATGAGTGCCGAAGATATGAAGCAACAACAATTTGAAGATAAATTAGATGAAATTATTGACAAATTAAAAGATATAAATGAGCAGCAAAAAGATTTGAATAAAGAGGTAAATACAAAAGAAAATGTTCAGAACAATTTAGAAAAGCAGAAAGATATTCAAAAGCAATTTGAGTCGCTTAAAAAGGATATTAATCAGCTTGAAAAGCTCAATAAAAGCATGGAGCGTCCTAATAATTTAATGGATACTCAACAGGAGCAGAGCGAAATAGATGAATCATTGGAAAATTCCATTGAAAACTTGGAGGATAATAAGCTTAATAAAGCTGGGCAAAATCAGAAAAGTACTCAAGAAAAGATGCAAGATTTATTAAATAAAATGGAGGAAAATCGCGATGATATGGCAGACGATAATCTTGCGGAAGATATTGAAGCAGTTAGAGAGTTGCTTAAAAACCTTATAAATATAAGTTTTATGCAAGAGGAGTTGATGAAAGATATTAAAAGAATTAAACTTATAGACCCTAAATTCAACACTTTAGTCAAAGAACAGCAACATATTGAAAATCAATATTATATAATTGGTGATACTCTAAAATCATTAGCTAAACGACAACCGCAGGTGAGAAATTATGTTCTTAAGGAGTATAATTTAATAAGTCAGAATTTGAGTGGTTTGGTGGATATAATGTTGGATAAGAAAATTGGTGAAGCTGGTAGGCGTCAACAATTTATAATGACTTCCACCAATAATTTAGCCTTGATGTTAGCTGAATCTTTAAAGAATATGCGTATGCAACAGAGCAGTAGTTCATCCTCTTCAAAAGATAAACAAAACAGTGATAATCAGTGTGATAGCACAGGAAAGTCAAAAAAGAAAAAAGGCAAACCTCAACTCCCAGATATTAATAAACTCCAAGAACAGCTAAGTGAGATGATTAAAAGTGCTGGAGAAAAGATTAGCGAAGGTCAGGGTTCCCAGATGAGTGAGGAATTGGCACGTTTAGCTGCCCAGCAAGAGGCAATTAGGAAAATGTTACAAGACTATTTAGAAGGTTTAAAAGATGAGGGTGCAGCTGCTGGCATGGATGGAAAATTGGATAGAATTTTAAAAGAGATGAATCAGATAGAGAGAGATATTCTCAATAGAAATATCAATCCAACAACCATAAATAGACTTAGAAATATTCAAACCAGACTTTTGGAATCTGAGAAAGCTGAAATAGAAAGAGAGAAGGAAGAGAAGCGTAAATCTCGTGAAGCAGAAGACTTTGTACCCAACAACATGGATATGCTTGAGATTATTGAAAAATACAAATTAAACCAGCAAGAACTCTTAAAACAGAATCCCATAAAATTAAAAAAATACTATAAAGACAAAGTTTCGGATTATTTTCTTAATTTTGAGAATTAAATATACTTGCCATATGGAAATAATATTAAAATCTGAAAACAATTCTCTACAAGTTTTGGATAATATTGTAGAGCAGCTAATGGACAATTTTCAAATTGATAGGGAGATGTTTGCTTCTTTATTAGTAGTTTTAGACGAAGCTGTTGAAAATGCTATAAAGTTAGATTTAAACAAGTCGCAGCAGAATGATATAATCATAAATTCGACTCTTGTAGATAATATTTTTTCCATAAGTATTACCCATTCAAATACAGGATTTAGTGCCAGTAGTGATTTGCAAATTATCACAAAATTGGCTGATAAAGTAGAATTGTATAATAATGGTCAATCAATAAAACTTGACTTCGATTTAGTTCTTTTCGAGCAAATGCGTTTAAGCGAAAAGAGGAGAGAGGCAATTTTAGCTGAAAAATCAAAGCATTTACAAATTAGTAAAAAGCAAAATGTCCAATAAGATTTCTTTTTTCTACGAAAATACAGATTTCAAACTCGACAAAATTATGAAGCGTCGAGCATGGATTCTTGAAGTTCTAAAAATTCATTCTTTTAAATTGGGTGAGTTAAATATTATTTTCACCGATGATGAATATTTATTGGATATAAATAAAGAGTATTTGAATCATGATTTCTATACGGACATTATTACTTTTAATAATTGTGAGGGGGATGTTATAAGTGGAGATTTGTTTATTAGCGTTGATAGAGTAAAAGAAAATTCAGTCTCTTATAACGAGTCTTTTGAAAGAGAATTAAACCGTGTTATTATACATGGCATTCTTCATTTGATGGGTTATGATGATTTAACAAAGGAGGATGAAAAATCCATGAGAGCAATGGAAAATAACTTTCTTGAATTGTTCTAATTGTTTAATATACAGGATATTATGTCCTGTGTTTCACGTGAAACAATATTATGTTTGAAAAATTTGATACTATAGTTGTAGGTGCAGGACATGCAGGATGTGAAGCTGCTTATATTTCTGCAAAAATGGGGTCAAACACTTTATTGATAACCCAAAACTTAAATACTATTGCACAGATGTCGTGCAACCCAGCCATGGGTGGAGTAGCCAAAGGACAGATTTTGAGAGAAATTGATGCCCTTGGTGGGATGAGTGCCATTATTTCGGATAAAAACACCATTCAGTTTAGAATGCTCAATAGGTCGAAAGGACCTGCAATGTGGAGCCCAAGAGCACAAATTGAAAGAGCTAACTACTCTCTTGATTGGAAACAAGTTTTGGAAAATACAGAAAATCTTTCGCTTTGGCAAGATGATGTTGTAAACTTGATTATAGAGGATAATGTTGTAAAAGCAGTAATTACGCAAACTGGCTTAGAGTTTTTTGCCAATTCTATAATTTTAACTAATGGTACTTTCTTGAAAGGAAAAATTCATATTGGTTCGGTAAATTACGAAGGCGGTAGGATAGGGGAGCAGGCAAGTTTGCACTTGTCTGATAATTTGTTAGAGAGAGGCTTTACAGTAAAAAGACTTAAAACTGGAACACCTGTTAGGGTAGATGGTCGCAGTATAGATTTTTCTGTTTTAGAAGAGCAAAAAGGAGATGAGCATCCCGAGAAGTTTTCTTTTACTGAGACTTCAAAAGTTCAAGAGCAAAAAAGCTGTTGGATAGCTTATACCAGTTTAGAAGTTCATAATATTCTACGAACAGGTTTTGACGAGTCTCCGATGTTTAGCGGACGTATTGAGGGTGTTGGTCCAAGATATTGTCCATCAATTGAAGACAAAATTGAGAGATTTAGTCATAGGGATAGACATCAACTTTTTGTTGAGCCAGAAGGTAAAAATACTACGGAATATTATATAAACGGTTTTTCTTCATCATTACCCATTGATGTCCAATTTACTGCTTTAAGAAAGATTAAAGGATTTGAGAAAGCCAAAATAGTAAAACCCGGTTATGCCATAGAATACGACTATTTCGATCCTACACAATTGAAATATACTTTAGAGACCAAGTTGGTGGAGAATCTATATTTTGCTGGTCAAATTAATGGAACAACTGGATACGAAGAGGCGGCAGGTCAGGGGTTGCTGGCTGGTATAAATGCATCTTTAAAGCAGCAATCAAAGCCAGAGTTTGTACTTAAAAGAACAGAAGCTTATTTGGGCGTATTAATAGATGATATTGTATCAAAGGGCGTTGATGAACCATATAGGATGTTCACTTCAAGGGCTGAAAATAGGATACTTCTTCGTCACAGCAATGCCGACGAACGTTTGTATAAATATGCCTATGAATTGGGAACAATTGATGAAGATAGATATTTGTCAATTGAAAATAAATATGCCAATGTAGATAAAATAATCAAGTTTTTAGAAAATAATTCGGTAGAGCCTAAAGAGGTTGAAACTTATTTAAGTGAAATTGGAACTAGTGTTTTAAATCAAAAAGATAGACTTTACAAGTTGGTGTTACGACCTCAGCTTAGCATTAATTCTATATCAAAACATGTTGCTGTCCTTAAAGATTATATTTTGGAGAATGGCTTTTCGGAAGAGGAGATTGAAGAGGCAGAAATAAGAATTAAGTATAAAGTTTATATTGAAAAAGAGATGGAAATGGCTCAAAAGATTTTGAAATTTGAGCATATTGCCATTCCAGAAAACTTCGATTACTTTTCTTTAAAATCCATTTCTATGGAGGGGAGAGAGCGTTTATCCAAGCATCGTCCTCAAAATATTGGTCAAGCTTCAAGGTTAAGTGGAGTCAGCCCCGCAGATATTTCAGTTTTACTTCTATATTTTGGCAGATAGTAATGTTTCACGTGAAACATTTAGCTAAGTTGCTGATATTCATCTTATATTGATGATTTACAAAAAAAAAATTACCTTTTTCGATTTATCCTGATTATAGCAAAATGCCAAGTCCATAAACCGCTGATAATCAGTTGGTTGTGTTTTGCGATAATCTAAAACGTTTTAGGTGTGCAATAATTTTTGCATATAATTGGTCAAAAAAATAATTTAAATCTCTTATATGTAAACTTTATTTTCTTAAGTTTGTATTTTATTAATACACAGATGTTTATGTTTTTAAAACAGAAGATAAAATACAAATCTTTTAGATTTCTGCTTGGTTTCTTTCTATTTTCGCTATTAGCCATCTCATATGCACTTTATGTAAATAAGGTTGATAAGATTTCAGATATTCAAACAAAGATTGAAAAGAAGTTAAGAGAAAAAGAGAAAAGCTTAAACCAGCTTTTGGACATAATTGAATTTAATATTGAAGAAAATAATTTTGATAAGATTTTTTCGGACATAAATTTTATAACTAGCTATTATGCCGAAGGTATATTTTTCTACTATTATTCGGAGGATCATTTACGAAATTGGTCAACAAATTCTGTTCCCATATCCAATAGTTTTAGCAAACTAAAATTAAACAATGAAATTTGGCAATTGAAAAATGGGATTTATTTACAAAAACACAGAAAAATCCCCAATTCTGAAGATAATATTGTTGTCTTATCACTTATTAAAAATAATTTTGTTTTCGAGAATAATTATTTAAGTAACACATTTCACAAAAGTTTTAATCTTTGTCCATGCGTTAAATTATCTATCACAGAAACAGACAATAAAATCTTTTCCAGTGATGGAAATTATCTTTTCTCAATTTATAAAGATGGAGATGTGAAAGATGAAGCTTATATGTTCATAATCATAATGTTAGTAGGAATGAGCTTCGTCTTTTTGCTCCTGTTTTTTGATTTATATATTAAAAATCTAAGAGTTAAACGCTCTAAAAAGACCTTGATATATTTGGGAATTTGTGTTTTTGTACTTTTAATTCGTGTGCTATCTTTTGTATTTACTTTCCCCGCTTCAATGTATGAAAACACTCTTTTTAGCCCTGTTCACTATGCTTCTTCAGACTTTTTACCCTCTTTGGGTGACATTCTTTTAAATTCAATAGTTGTTTTTATAGTTGTTTTTATTTTCTTTTTCCGAATAAAAGTAAAGAGATTCTCCGGAAATTCTAAACTATGGAGGATATTAAACTGCTTTATTGCAGTCATATTATTATCCACAATTCCATTACTGTTTGCTTTTCTTTTCAACACTTTCAAAGGATTGGTTTTAAACTCCAATATATTGTTGGAAACTGAAAACTTATTCAAATTAAATCTTTTAAGCTATATAGCATTTTTGATATTTGCCATACTTTTGGCAATATTTTATATTGTAACTCTTAAGGTTTTTATCATTGCAAAACATTTCATACGAAGGATTAAAACATTCTATGTCCTTTTTGCAGTTTTGTCTATTGTAAGTTCCGTTTATATCTATCTCCAAACTCAGACATTACAATTCTCTTTTTTGACCCTTTTAAGTCTCTTTTTGTTGTTCTATCTTAGCCTAATATTCAAATCGAGGAAATTTGCAAACTCTATTTTAATTTTAATTCTGCTGTCGTCGCTTTTTACAACCATCACTTTAAATGTTTATACCAAGCAGAGGGAGCACGATTTAAGGCTTTTTACGGCAATGAAAATTGCCAATGAGCATGACCCGATTTTGGAATATAGAATGACAGAAATTTTGAAAGAAATTCCTGATGATGAGTTTTTATCTAAGCAATTTAATAATGTAGTAGAGAATGAAGCTCGCATTATAGATTACATTACTGAGAAGTATTTTGGAAGCTTCCAAAATAATTATAAGATATTGATTACCATTTGTTTACAAAATCAGAACTTAAATATTCAGCCCGAAAATTATGATATAAATTGTAATCAATACTTCAGAAATAAATTAAATATTTTTGGCAGCTATAAGCTCAACAATCAAATTTGGTATATGTCGTATGAGCCAGGGATGGTTAGTTATTTTGGCTCCATAAAGATAAAACGCAGTCAGAAAGACTCTAATGCAGAGGAGTTTACCATCTTTTTTGAGTTAGACAGTAAATCTTATATTAATGATATTGGTTACCCAGAGTTGCTTATCGACAAGCGGAACACCAGCACAAATCCTGATATTAGCAATTATTCCTACGCCCGATATTATTATGATGACTTGGTGAGTCAATATGGAAAGTTCTTTTATAGTACCAATTTGTCAACCTATAATATTGATAAAAAAGAGCCAAATTACTTTGAAAATAATGGTTATAAACATCTGATATACAAGGCAAACGAAAAGGAAACCATAATTATTGGCAAACGAATAAACGGAGTTTTTGAAAACACCATTCCCATCTCGTTATTTATCTTCTTCTATGGTTTTTTAATTATTATCTTTTTGCTAATTACCGGTCTATTCTCCACAAGAGGAAGTTTTATTATGCTAAACTTTAAAACGAAATTGCAGTTTGCCATGATTCTCACCCTTATTTCTTCATTTATTATAATTGGTTTTTTGACGGTATTCTATTTTTTCAATATGAATATTGAGAAGAATAAGGAGATTGTGGCTGAAAAATCGCACACAATTTTAATTCAGATGGAACAGAATTTCAACTACTTATCTGAAATTGGTGGGCATAGTTTGGATCAGATAAATGACTTAATATTAAAACTATCGCGTCAGCTTTTTGTGGACATTAATTTATATAACCGTCAGGGTCATTTAATCTCTTCATCGCGTCCGCAAATGTATCAGCATGGTCTAATTTCGAGGCGTATCAATACGGAAGCCTTTTTGGAACTGCGTGCCAATAGAGAGACAATTTTTATGCACAACGAAACCATCGGAAAGCAGTCGTACTTGTCGTCGTATATGCCTTTGCGTAACAATGTAGGTAACACTATAGCCTATATTAATATTCCATATTTTGCACAACAAGAGGATGTAAATAAGGAGGTTTCCAATTTTATGGTTGCTTTTTTGAGTGTTTATTTCCTTATTATAATTATTGCCATAATTATTGCCATAATTTTTTCGAGATATATCACTCGTCCGTTGGAGTTGATGAAGCGTAATATTGGTCAAATAAAGCTTAGGGGTTCGAACAAAAAGATAGAGTGGAAATCTAAAGATGAGATTGGCGAATTGATTTTGGAGTACAATCGTATGGTTGATGAGTTGGCATTGAGTGCCGAGAAGCTTGCCAGTTCGGAGCGTGACTACGCATGGCGCGAAATGGCTCAGCAGGTGGCACATGAAATAAAAAACCCCCTTACGCCCATGAAGCTCAATATTCAATATTTACAGCGAGCATGGCAAAATCAGGAGGAAGATTGGGGTGATAGATTGGAAAGGTTTGCCCAGTCGCTTGTGGAGCAGATAGATACCTTATCGGATATTGCAACTTCATTTTCAGATTTTGCGAAGATGCCCAAAGGAAGTAATTCAAAAGAGAATTTGGTATCCATAATAAGCTCTGTGATTTTATTGTTCCAAGAGGAGGATTTTGATATAAACTTTGAGTTTAGTGATTCTAGTTTATTGATAGAAGGGGACAAAAATCAGTTGATTAGGGTGTTCAACAATTTGATTAAAAATGCTACACAAGCCCTAAGAGGTGTTGAAGGAGGCAAAATAAATATTGCTATTACAAAAGAGACGCAAAGTGTACTTGTGTGCATAAGCGACAATGGTGTGGGCATTCCGGAGGACTTGAAACCAAAAATTTTCTATCCAAATTTCACCACCAAGAGTTCTGGCACAGGCTTGGGCTTAGCAATGGTGAAAAATATTGTAGAGTCGATGGGTGGCAGTGTTTGGTTTAATTCTGAAGAGGGTAGGGGTACAGAATTTTATGTAAGCTTCCCTTATTTGTCAGAATAATAATTTTTGTATGGGTTTTAATTTTTGTAATTTTGCTTTTTCTTGGCCCCGTAGTTCAGCTGAATAGAACGTCAGATTCCGGTTCTGAAGGTCGTGGGTTTGAATCCCGCCGGGGCTACTTTTCTCAAACAACACATCTAATTCTCCTAAATGTTTAGTGTGATCTTTTTCCTTTCTTAACAAAACTTATCACATAAATTTGTACACATAATTGTTGGATTTATGGACTTCAAATGGTTTTTCTTTACTTTTTGTTCTTTTTTTAACAAAATAAATGGTTTGTGATGTAATTTGTATTATAATAAAATGTAATTTTGCACCTGAAAAAATTTGTAAATAAAAAATGAGAAAAACAGCAGTTATTTTAATAAGTTTAGTTCTTTTTTTAGGAAATATTAATTCTGTTTTTGGAGATGATTTTGAGAAGTCATTTATAGAGAGTGCCAAGCAAAAAATGACCCAAAATAAATATAAAGGAGCTATCAAGGATTTGGAGATGGTTATAAATTCTTCACCCGATAATGCAGAGGCTTATTATTTAAAAGGTGTTGCTAATTTTCACTTACGTAGAAACGACAAATCTATTGAGAATTTAGAAATTGCCATTGCTTTGGACCATAGAGATGCAAGATTTTATTATTATAAAGCATTGTCTCATGCCGATCAGGATGAATTGAAGGAGGCTTTTCGTGAAATGAATTTTGCTTTAGAGTATGATAAAAACAATATTGAATATTTGTTATTTAGAGCAGATTTAGAATTTGAATTAAAATATTACACAGATGCAATTCAAGATTGGGAACATGCAGCCAGTTTGGGTTCTGTTGATGCAAAAGATATGCTTGAAAAGCACGCATTGAAGATGTAAAATTTTACTAATAAAAATATTTAAGGGCTGTTTTAACATATAAAGACAGCCCTTTTTGTATGTACTAAAAAAAGTAAATATTATATTTATTTTCCTGTTTTGAGTTTTGCAATATATATTTGCTTACATTTGTCTTTTCTAAACAAATTAAAATTTTTATGAACATTTTTTGTGCAAGTCTTCCATTCAGTATGAATGATACAGAATTGAAGGAATTATTTGAAGGTTACGGAGAAGTTAGCTCTGTACGTATTATTAAAGATAAATTTTCGGGAAGAAGCAAAGGTTACGGCTTTGTAGAGATGGATGATGATGCTCAGGCATTAAAAGCTATAGAAGAGCTTAATGGTACTGAGGTAAGTGGTCGTCCCATCGTAGTAAATAAAGCTGAGCCACGCGCTGAAAGATAGTATATTTAACTACGGTATCGACAATATTATCAGAATAATATTTTAATTTAGGCTCGCAATTGCGAGCCTAAATTTTTTGTATTAGTTTTTAATCAACACGTAAACAACCACCTTACTATTTTTTAAGTAGTTGTATTTTTTACTAATTATAATTCAACTAAATTACAATGAAAACACTTTTTTTTATTCGTCATGCTCAAGCAAAATATAATTCTCCTTCTGGAAAAGATATAGACAGGGAAATTGACCCTACGGGATATGTAAAGGCACAGCTACTTGCAAATGAGCTTAAGCGAAATAATTTCGATATTCAGAGAATAATTTCAAGTCCGGCTAAACGAGCTTTGCAAACCGCCAAAATCTTGAAAGAGGGTCTTTCAATATCCCATGAAATAAGCCTTGAAAAGTCTTTATACTTCGGCAATAGAGACGACTATTTGAAACTTTTATATGCACTGCCCGACGAGCTAAACTCTGTAATGATAGTGGGACACAACCCAACAATTTCTGATGTTGTTTGGGAATTTAACAGGGAAATATTTATGATGAAAACTTCGCAAATGCATATGTTTCAAATAGATACAGATTTATGGACAGATATAAATATTTCTAAAACTGTTTCACACTTTTCGTTTCTTCAATAAAATAGAGCTAAAATTAATTTTGCTTTAATGAAAATACTACCTTTGTGAAATAAATTAACATAATTGGGAATGAAAAAAATTCTATCGTTTATATTAAATAAAATGGGCTATTCGGTAGTCAGTAACGATTTGCAAAAACGTTTTTCCGACATCAAAGAGGAGGAGTTTTGGGAAATATACAATCTTTGTAAAGACTACACCATGACCTCCGTTGAGCGAATGTACAGCCTCTATTCATCTGTAAATTATGTTTTGCAAAACAATATTGAGGGCGACTTTGTGGAGTGCGGAGTGTGGCTTGGGGGCAGCTCCATGCTTATGGCTAAAATGCTGAAAAACAGAAATATTAGCGATAGAAAAATCTATCTATACGATACCTACGAAGGAATGTCGGAACCTACAAAAATGGATGTTTCCATAGCCGGAGACGATGCTGATAAACTTATGGAAAAAGAAAAAAATAATAAAGAAGAGTCGGTTTGGTGCTTGGCAGATTTGGCAGATGTTAAGCAAAATATGAAAAAAACAGGCTTCGCAGATGAAAACTTAGTTTATGTTAAAGGAAAAGTTGAAGATACACTTACTAACGATTTGCCAATGAGTAAAATAGCACTCCTTAGATTAGATACCGATTGGTACGAATCCACCAAACATGAACTCAATGTTTTATACCCAATTTTAAATCAAAGCGGAGTTCTACTAATAGATGATTATGGACATTGGCAAGGTTGCCGACAAGCCGTTGACGAGTATTTTCAAGAACATAAAATAAACCCCCTAATGTCCAGAGTTGACTACACGGGAAGAGTAATGATAAAAAATAAAATCTTATAAAAATGAGAAACCTAATTTTAAGTATTTTCTTTCTTTTTTACCTTATAAATTTTCATAATCTAAACGCTCAAGTACCTGGCAGATCCGATACTTTAGATGTGCTTCACTACGATATTAATCTCTCAATTTTAGATTTCGAAAATCAGAAAATAGATGGATTTACTGAACTTACATTAAGGGCTTTAATGCCAAATATTCAAGTAATAAAGCTCGACTTACTCAAATTGAATGTAGATTCAGTTTTTATTAATGAAGCAGCTCTTTCAGATTTTAGTCATAATGATACTATTCTCAAAATCAACCTATTAGACCCCATTGGTCTAAATGATACCATTTCTTTAAAGATATATTATTCAGGAAATCCGGTAAAAGACCCCTCCACGTGGGGTGGATTTTATTTTAGCAATAATGTAGCTTACAATTTGGGAGTGGGTTTTGAGTCAATTCCGCACAATTTTGGACGTGTTTGGTACCCTTGTATTGATGAGTTTGTGGATAGAGCCACCTACGATTTCAGAATCACCACTTCCATGGATCATACTGCTGTTTGTGGTGGAGTTTTGCAAGGCGTAAATCAAAATGATGATAACACTCAAACTTTTCATTGGAAATTGAGTCAAGAAATACCAACATATTTGGCTTCTGTCGCAGTGGGTGAATTTCAAAAGCACAATATTGAAACCGACCAATCCATACCTTTGGAAATTTATACTCAGCCTAACAATATCCACAAAATAGATCCTACATTTGCCAATTTAGATACGATTTTCAAAATTTTTGTTCACCGCTTTGGACCCTATAAATGGGATAGAGTGGGATATGTAACCGTGCCTTTCAATGCTGGTGCCATGGAGCATGCCACAAATATTGCCTATCCGATAGCCACTCTAACTTCCAACAACACCTATGAAAGTCTTTATGCACACGAACTATCGCACCACTGGTTCGGAAATCTTATAACTTGCTCCAAAGCCGAGGAGATGTGGATTAACGAGGGCTTTGCCCGATATTCTGAAGCTATTTATAAGGAAATTTTATACGCCAGTGAAGATATAAATGAAGATGGTTATAGGGTTGAAATTCGCGATTTGCAACACAGTGTTTTAAGAAATGCACATAACGACGATGGCGGATATTTTGCCCTTGCTGATATGCCTCAAAATGTTACCTATGGCACAACATCGTACGATAAAGGCGCTTTGGTAATTCATACTTTGAGAAATTATATGGGCGATGAAAAGTTCTTTACCGCCCTAAAATCTCTTTTGGAGGAGTACTCTTTTCAGGCTGTAAATACTCAGCAAGTTTGTCAGCATATGAGTCAAAATTCGGGAATTGATTTAAGCGATTTTTTTGATGCTTGGATTTTTCAAGCTGGATTTTTACATTTTTCTTTCGATTCTTTGCAAAAGATTGATAATGAGGACAATACCTACAAATACACCATACGTCAGAAATTACATCAAGCACCAAATTTTGGAAATTCCAACAAAGTTGAGGTTCAGTTTTTTAGTCAAAATTGGGAGAAATTTACCGATATAATTGAATTTTCGGGAGAGTTTGGAAGCAAAACAGTTCAACTGCCCTTTGAGTCAGTTTTCTACACAGTAGATTTTGATGAGAAAATGTCAGATGCGGTGAGCGATTATCAAGATATTATTAAAGCTCCCGGAAACAGGGCTTTTAGTAATGCATTTTGTGTTTTAAATGTTAATGAAATATCCGATTCAGCTCTGATAGTTGCCCAACATCATTGGGTGAAACCCAGTGGAGAAATCAGTCCTGATGGGGCTTTATCAAGATTATCTTGCGGAAATTATTGGAGAATAGATGGAATATTTCCCGAAAATTTCAAAGCAGGAATAACACTTAATTTGAGTAATGGCGAACTAAATTCGGATATCTTCGATAATTACCCTGCCGATTCCATTGTAATTGCCCACAGAAAAGATATTCATCACCAGTGGAAAATAATTCCTTTTTCGAGAGTTGCTACCTCTAAAATTTTCAAAATAGAAGATTTTAAACCCGGTGAATATTGCTTAGCTATTGGCGATAAAACACAAGTGAGTGTAGAAAATTATGAAAAAGAGGAAGCTTTGGAGATTTTCCCCAATCCTGCACAAGATTTTATATACGTAAAAAATAATATTAGCTCCAAATCTGAATATAAAATTTATGATGTCAATGGAAAACTTTGTCAATGGGGGAGCTTGGAAGAGAATTCGAATAAAATCAATTTTAAAAATCTGAAAACTGGAACATATACCATAGAAGTTAGGGGCAATAATTACCAAAACAGCACTAAATTCTCTGTTTTAAAATAGTCGTTAACAATTTTGTTTTGTATGTTCTTTTTTATTGATAATTCAGCGATAAGGGAAGAAAAATTGTTTAAATAGCCTCATTCTTGTTTTTATAAATTCACAAAAAAGGGCTTTGTTTTATTCTTTTATTAAATTTGTGTTTTAAAATAATCGAAAATGGAAGTAACAAGATTGTTTGATATTCTTGATAATTATCTAAAAAAATTCCCAAAAGAAGATGCATTAGCGGGCAAAGAAAATGGAGTTTGGATAAAATATAGCACCGAAGCTTATGTGCAAAATGTAAATGATTTATCCTATGGATTGATGCAGTTGGGCATAAAAAAAGGTGATAAAATAGCCACCATAACCCCCAATCGTCCAGAGTGGAACTTTTTAGATATGGCAATTTTGCAACTTGGGGCTGTTCATGTTCCCATTTATCCCACCATCAGCGAAAGCGACTATGAGCATATTTTGAAGCATGCTGAGGTTAAAATGGTCTTTGTGGCTGGCTGGGAGCTATTGCGAAAAATTGAACACATATTGCCAAATATTCCAACTCTCAACAAAGAGGAGATGGTTTATACCTTTAAAAACCTTAGAGATTATAAACATTTGAGCGAAATAATTGAGCTCGGAAAAGCAAATCCAAGCCCAGAATATCTGCAGCAGATAAAAGACTCCATAGACCCCCACGATGTTGCCACAATGATATACACCTCCGGCACAACAGGATTGCCCAAAGGGGTAATGCTTTCGCATAATAATATTTTGAGCAACGCCATTGCAATTTCGCCCATTCCACCCGTTGGACCAGAAGGCAAAGCATTGAGTTACTTGCCATTATGTCATATTTATGAGCGAATGATTAATTATGCATGGCAATATTTAGGTTTTTCAATCTATTATGCCGAAAGTTTGGCTACCATTGCCGATAATATCAAAGAGATTAGACCCCAATTAGTTACTACTGTACCGCGACTTTTGGAGAAAATATATGACAAAATTATTTTGACTGGAAGAAAGCAAAAATGGTTAAAACGCAAAATTTTCTTCTGGGCAAATAGCTTAGCCCTCGATTTTGAATTAGAGGGTAAAAGCTGGTGGTATGGTAAAAAACTTGCAGTGGCTCGCAAATTAGTCCTCAGTAAATGGAAAGCCGCCTTGGGTGGAAATATTAAAGTAATTGTTTCGGGTGGAGCAGCCCTGCAACCCCGATTGGCAAGAGTTTTTTGGGCAGCCGAAGTGCCAATTCTTGAAGGCTATGGACTCACAGAAACATCACCAGTTATTGCAGTGAGCAACTTTGACGAGAATGGAATAAAATTTGGCACTGTGGGACCACCCCTATCCAATGTAGAGGTGAAAATTGCCCATGATGGCGAAATCCTTTGTAAGGGACCATCTATAATGCTTGGCTACTACAAAGATGATGAACTCACAAAAGAAGTTATTGATGATGACGGCTGGTTTCATACCGGCGACTTAGGCGTTATTGAACCCGAAGGACAACTGAAAATTACTGGCAGAAAAAAGGAGATGTTCAAAACAGCCTTTGGAAAATATGTGGTGCCAACATTGATAGAAAGTAAATTCTGCGAATCGCCATTTATAGACACAATGATGGTGGTGGGAGAAAATGAAAAATTTGCTGCTGCAATTATTGTCCCCGACTTTATCGACCTTCGCAACTGGTGCACAAGAAAAGGAATTGAATATACCACAAATGGCGAAATGGTGAAAAATCCTGATGTGATAAAAAGGTATAAAAAAGAAGTAGCAAAATATAATGCACTATTTGGAGATACCGAACAAATAAAAAACTTTGCTCTGATGGACTATGAATGGACAGTGCAAACAGGCGAACTAACACCAACTCTTAAACTTAAACGTGGATTTATTTCCGAGAAACACGCCGATGTAATAGAGAGACTTTTTGACCCTAACGGGAGTAGAAATAAATAAAAAGTCTGTAAAATGATTCACAATAAAGCTAAGTTTATGGCTTAATTGTGAGAGAATTACCTATCTCTTTTCCTAAAATATTCATCGAAGCCGACAAATTCGTAGTGTTTTATTACGCGTATTCCAAAAATACCTTCGCCGATATAATATCGCACACCTGCCACTTCTTCGTAATCGATAGAGTGAAAGAATCTTACAAAACTGTAGTTTTTATAAGCGTCATTTTCTAATGCAATTAAATCATCATCATTTTTATCGCTAATAAGGCTATTTTCGTAATAATCTACAATATATCTAAAATAGTGAGTTTCGGGTTTTATATTACTTACATTCAACGAGTTAATCATAAAAATTCCGCTTACAATTAGTGGCATAATTCCCAATGCCATAATGTGTGGTTTTGATGTTTTTATAAGTTTGAAAACCCAAAAAACCAATACTCCAATCAACACAGATGATAGATAAAGAATTTGCAAAACCGAATCGCTGACAATAACTTTTGTACTAAACTTTATAAAGAGAAATATGTTTAAAGCAAGATAGAAAAATGCCTGAAAAGGAGTAGATAATCCTATAACAATCAGTGATTTATAAATGTCTTTAAGACTCATTTTATCACCTTCTTTCAGCTTCAGCATAAAAAACACTATGCTAAGAATACTTAACATCCCAGTGAAAATTATAGGCTCATAAGCCTCTTCGCTCAAAAGGAACAGAGATAGTAAGCTGAAAATAATAAACGATATACCGAAAAAGATAAGTGAACCAAGTTTTAGAACATTCACCATGGTTTTATAATAATCAGAATTTATAAACTCCTCATATTGCATTTTAGCCATTTGGCGAGCCTTTTCACGTGCGGCTCTTTGCCTATCTTCATCCCATTGTGTGGCAGTTTTTTGATGAGTTCGGACATGTTTATTTTGAATATAATGCAACATGTATTCATAAGCTTCAGTGAGAAGTACAAACTGCTCGTGGGCGTTTTCGCTAGAATTAACGTCCGGATGTAGTAGTTTTGCCTTCTGTCTAAAAGCTTTTTTAAGCTCCTCTTCCGAAACATTTAAAGGCACTCCTAATACTTGTAGATACTTCTGTTGCATTGAAATAAACTCTTTCTTAATATAGATTTAGGGCAAAATATTAATCCACAATTTCATAAATTGTCAATTTGCCATCTGTTTGCAAAATTGCTAAAAACTTTTGATTTATATCAAAATCAGCAATCTCATTTTCCATCTCTATAAGCTTAAAATCTTCAAAAGTTTTGGTATTATAAATCATAATGGAGTTCCCTTTTATATAAAAGAACTGATTGTTAATAAAGCTAGATTTTTTCTCAAAAATTATGGGAATTTTCTTCACAAAAGCTGCAAATTTGTCAAAAATCAATACACCATTATTTGGTATAAACAGATATAGTTTTTCATTGTATTCAACCATATGCTTGGGTAAAAAATCTTCACTACTCAAAAGATAAATTGGACTACTTTGGTGTGTTTTTGTTAGCGACATATTATACCTTTCAATCCTTTTTTCGGAAGCATTGAAAAGCCAAAAACAGTTGTCGTAGGAAGTACAAACCAATGGAATATTGTCCGAAGTGAATCTATCCAAATAGATAGTTTTTGCACTTTCGGTCATTTGGTTGTTTATATATTTAAGCGAGTAATTATTTGGCGAAAATATTAATATTTTGAAAGGATTACTAACGTCAACAATCATTTCAGAATCAGGTATTTGAAAGTTGTAATTGACGATGGTTTTATGGCTAAAATTATACTTTTCAACTTTGTTATCTGTAATAAGGTAGATGTTATTTAAAACATCAATTTTCACCTTTTTCGCTTTGGATTCTATTGTTTTAAAAGGCTTCAAACTTTGCTGTGCAAAGCAGGGTGCCAAGGCAAGGCTTATTATCAGAAAAATAAAAAATCGTCTATTCATTTAATTTTAATATCTCCTCAATATGTTTTCTATTATTGGCAAGTCGGGGCACTTTGTACTGACCTCCTAATTTGTTTCTCTCTTTCATCCATTTCAAGAAAGTGCCTTGTGGCATCACCCTGATAATGGGCTTTTGTAGCAGAATATCCGATGCACGTTTGGCTTCATAATCTGAGTTTACAGATTTCAAAGTTTTGTCTAAAATCTCTTCAAATAGAGCCATATCTTGAGGCTCTTGTTCAAACTCTATTAGCCATTCGTGGGCTGCCTTGCTGTGGTCAGATTGATAGATGGGTCCGGCGGTATATTCCGAAACCTTAGCATTGGTAATTTTGCAGGCTTCAGAGATAGCCTTTTCGGCATTCTCCATTATCACCTCTTCGCCAAAAGCGTTGATAAAGTTGGCAGTTCTGCCGGTAATTTTTATCCTAAAAGGGTGCAGATTAGTAAACATCACCGTATCTCCAATAATATATCTCCACAAACCAGCATTGGTAGATATCAATATTGCGTAATTGGTGTTTAGCTCTACATCGGCAAGGCTGACTGCTTTGGCATTGGAGCTACCAAGTTCGTCTGGACGAATAAATTCATAGAAAACTCCCACATTGGGAAGCAAGAGCATATCGTCCGACTCCTTTGTATCTTGAAAAGCAAAAAATCCCTCCGAAGCATTATAGGCGTTGAGGTAGAACATGCTGCCTGGCTCCACAATGGCGTTAAATTGTTCCACATAAGGGGCAAAATTAACACCACCATGCAAAAAAAGTTCCAAATTGGGCCAAACTTCATTTATGGTTTTTACGCCCTTTATTTCGATTATCCTTTTCAAGAGAATAAGCATCCACGATGGCACTCCAGAAAGGTTTGTAACATCCTGATCCATAATGCTTCTTGCCATCAATTCTAATTTTTCGTCCCAATCTTCCATCAGTGCAATGGATTTATGTGGAGTTCGGAACGATTCCACCCAAAAAGGGGTGTTGGCAATCAAAATAGAGGAAAGGTCGCCTGTGATAGCCTTGGGATTTATATCATTTTTTTGCTTCGAACCACCCAGAGCTAAAGATTTTCCCTTAAACATTTTCGATTTTGGAAAGAGCTTAAAATAATTTGAAAGCAAGTACAGTCCGCCCCTCAAATGGCATAAATGCAGCGAGGCGTAGCTAATGGGTATAAATTTACTTTTATCGCTGGTAGTCCCCGATGATTTTGAGAACCACTTGGTGCGTCCGGGCCAAAGTACATTTTTTTCTCCCAGCATCATTCGCTCAATATCCCCCTTCAAATCGTTATAGGAAGCTATGGGAACATTGCGAGTGTAATCAGAATAAGTTTTTATATTTTTAAAGTCGTGCTTTTTGCCAAAATCCGTCTTTTTAGCCCTGCTAATGAGCCTGTTAAAAGTTTTTTCTTGTAACTCAAGTGGCTTCGTTTTGGCTCTATTTACTCTGGGATAGAAACGAAGAAAGTTTCTTTTTATCAGAAAGTTTAGCACAGACATTGATGTTTTGTTTAATTTTGATTTTTAAAAGTCTCCAAATTTAATAATAAAATGATAGCATTCTCGAATTGTAAAGTCAATATTGGTTTAAATATTCTTAAAAAACGAAAAGATGGTTTTCATGATATTGAAACGCTTTTTTACCCCATATATTTTGTAGAAGATATTATAGAAATCGTAGAAAGTAGTTCTAATGCAGACACTTATCACTTTTCGGGGAAGAAAATAGACTCCCATTTGGAGAAAAATTTATGTTTTTTGACTATCCAAAAAATGAGAGAAAAATACAAGTTTCCCAATATAGATTTATACCTACATAAAAATGTTCCAATGGGAGCTGGTTTGGGTGGTGGCTCTGCCAATGTAGCCACTATCATAAAGCTAATTGACAAAAATTTTGACTTAAATATTTCTCAAAATGAGCAGATAGAAATTGCTTCAAAATTGGGTAGCGACACTGCTTTTTTTATCTTCAATAAACCTGCATTGGGCGAAGGAAGGGGCGATGTTTTAAGCACAATAGATTTAACTTTAAGCCCCTATGAGATGCTTATAATTCATCCTGAAGTTCACATTTCGACAGCTCAAGCATACGCCAATGTCAAACCAAAACCAGCTGATTTTTCTCTGAAAAGTATTAATGAAATAGATATAAAAGATTGGGAAAAACATCTTAAAAATGATTTTGAGGATTCGATTTTTAAAATTCACCCTCTATTGGGAGAAATAAAATCATATTTGTATGATAAAGGAGCCATTTATGCTCAAATGTCGGGAAGCGGTTCGGCAATTTTTGGAATTTTCGATAAATTACCCAAAGATATTTCTACTGATTTCGGAAAAGTCTATTTTGGGAAATCAGGCTAACATAATTCTAATCATTTTTAAAAGCGAAATATCCGGGGGCAATATCAACTTTAAAAGAGTCAATTATTTCGCCAGATGATTTATATCGATAAACCCATCCCTTTTGTGAAAAATCCTTAGCATCGGAGACATAAATTATATTTTGTTGAGGATCAACGCCTAAGGCGTAAAACATTTTATTATTTTCGGGAATAAAGGCAGACTCGGGTGTGTTGTTATCGTTGATGGACATCTTATAAATTCCCGATTCTTGGGCATTGCTACCCCAACTCCCATTGATGAAATATAGGCTGTCTTTTGCCCCGTTGCAACTCAAAAACGAAGGAGAACTGTTGATGTCCAAAAACTCAATCTTCAATTCAATCTCCATATTCTCCACATCTATTTTGGAGAGTGAGGCTTTTTCCTCACCGTAGGGCGAGCCTTGATAACCGCCATCAGACAAAACCCAAAGCTTGTTGTTTTTGTCGAAAACCATGCTGTTGGGCTGTTTGCCAACTGCCAATGAGTCCACAACTTTGTTTTGTGAAATGTCTATTTTGAAAATCTTATTGTTATATGACCAAGAGCTTACATACAGAAAGTTGTTTAAAATCAACATAGACTCGCTGGAAGAGCCAATATCAATATTGCCTGTTTTTTCTAAACTTATGGGGTTGAAAACCACTATTGAGTTTGAATTTATATCGCTAATAAAAGCTTTACTATCGGAAAAAACAGAGATAAATCTGGGAGACGATAATCCAGAAATAGTACCTTTATGCTTGAAATTTTTCACATCGAGGACCACAATTTTTCCTGAATTATTTATTACGGCATAGGCAAGGTTTTTATATATATAAATAGATTGTAGAACATCGCCCAACGGGAAATTATTGGCATTGAAAAACACCTGATTTTCCATTTTTTTTGTCTCCGTGTTGAAAAAAGAGAGGCTGGCATTTCCACTCATAAAGTTACCTTGATTGCAGATAAATACGCCCTTTTCGACAGAATAGTCAATATTAGAATTGTCATCTTTTTTACAAGAAAATAAGAAGATAAGGAGAGCTAAAATTAGACTTAATTTTGTTTTCATATTTTATATTTTTAGAATGTCATTTTTATAAAAAATTGATAGTGTCGGCCTGGCATTGCTCGCCACAAAATGGCTTGATAGTCGGTATCGAGAAGATTTTCGATGGAAAATTTGGCTTCAAAAATTTGCTTGCCAACTTTCAAACTTTGACCCAGAGTCAAGCTGTGTAATTTGTATTGAGGGAGTTTGTGTCGCGAGTTTTCCGCCTCCTGAACAGTATATCTGGCACTTGTATAATTGAATCCGTAGTTAAAAAAACTATTTTTATATACAATACTTATATTGGCATTTGCCACATGTTTTGGAATGTATAGGAGTTGATTTTTGTAGTCGGTAAATAAGTTTCCGTTAGCCTCTTTGGCAGAGGTAAAATTCATGGAGTAGCTGATTTTGGTATCTATGGTAAATTTTCCAAGAATGGTGTTTAGCGAAATAAATCTTTCAGCACCCCTTGCAAAAACCTTTTGTAAGTTTGTTGGTCTCCAGTATCTAAAGTCGCTGGGTTGCCAAATAATCCAATCGTCTATTAGTGATGCATACAGAACTAATTTGGCATCTAATTTATTATACTTCCCTAACTGTTTTGTAAAATGAAAACCCCAATCTATCGAGTACCCATTTTCCGATTTCAAATGGGGGTTTCCGCCGGGTTGCCAATACATGTCGTTGAGTGTGGGTCGATGATGCACTTTAGATAGGTTTGATTTTAGCTTCAGGTCATCAGTTTTAAAAGGTGCTATTTCAAATCCTATGGTGGGCACAAAGGCAATTTCGCCATCGTTGGCATAATCGAGGTTTAGAAGAGCAAAAGATGAAAATTTTCTCGACCACTCATAAAACATGGATACGCCTCCCAATAGCTGCAATCTTTGTGCGTCAAACTTGCTCTCTTCTTTGATATCCCAATAGTCGGCATTATCAAAATTGGCTATGGCAAGAGTTTTTAAAACAATTTTCTTTTTCGGTGTCCATTCCGATTTGTATTTCAGAAAGCTTGTGTTTGTGGTGCTTTGGGTATTGTGATTTACAAATGGTCCAATTATGGTTTGGCTGGACAAAAAGTAGGAAGTTTTATTGTGGGAGTGTCCAAGACTTAGCGAAGAGTAATATTTCTCCGAAAATCGTTGCCACTGGAGGCTCCATCGCAAATCGTCGTCGTTTTGTGTTTCTCTCCTTCCGCTGCCTTCATACGACATAATGGCTGGTAAATTTCGGAACGAATGTAGCTGCCACAATGAAGTTGTTATAAGATGATTTTTTGTTCTGTAAAACACCTCCGACAATGTGCCATATTTATTATATGATGCATTTTTTTGTTTTTGGTAGTTCCACAGTCCGTTGGCGGTGTTGTAAAATTCAAAATTATTTTCCGATTGCTCATAAATGGCTCTGAATCTAAATTGTATGTTTTTGAAACCACCTCCAATTTTCACTAAGCTTTGATAGTTTTCGAAGCTTCCGGCTCCAAGTGCTATGGCTCCATATATGGGAGTTCCGAAGCTGGGCAAACTTTGAATATTCACACTGCCGCCAATGGCTCCAACGCCAGTGTGCGATGAGTTTCCACCGGGCAAAACTTCAAAGTCGTCGATAAACCAAACAGGGATTTGCGAAAAATCGACCTGTCCCAACATGGGGTTATTTATATTCATGCCATTCCATTCAACCCTTGTGTGTGAGGCTGCAGTACCGCGAAATGAAACTGTGGAAAGGGAATTTTGCCCGTAGGATTTTACAAAAATGGGAGTATGATTTATTAATATTTCCGACAGAGATTTACTTTGCTGAAGGGAGAGGGTTGATGAGTCGGCTTTTATTTTATAAATGGCTTTATCTTTCAGCAGGCTTTTCGACTCTATGGTTATTCCATCAATAAAAATTATGCTATCATTTATTTGTGCTGTGGCAAAATATTGAAACAGGCACAAAGTGGCTATTGACATTAAAATTTTTGCAATGGGTTTTTTTTTCATCACATCTATATTTTGTGTATATTTTGTGGTGAAAATTCCGAATAACAAGCTTTTGCTTTTTACTCATTGCCTTTCACCCGAAAGCATTCAAGTTTTAAACTACAAGCAGGTTTTCTGGCTTGTTCCAATTTAGGCACCTTCCCATTTTCACAAACAGTGGTTTATAGCCTAATTTTAGCAGAACTCACAGCTACGGGTATAGCTCTTGAATTTCACAAGATTCCCTTTCTTCTTTTGGAAGAATTACCTGTAATTTGCCTGCAAAGATAGTTCTTTTATTTATAACAGTTATAAACAAAAGGTCATAAGAGGGAATTAATTTTATTTACACATTAAAAAAGTCAACATTAATTATGGTTTTAGAATTATTTCATTTTATTCAGCTTGTGTTTAGGTTTAATTCAATAAAATATATTTAAAAACTTGTAAAGTGATGTCAATATCACCCCTCTTCCTTGTTTTGGTTAATTTAAGTGTTAATTGTTTTTTTGTTTTTGTTAAGTGTATGAATTTCATTAAATTTGCATCAAATTAATTTAAATTGTATAAATCATGAAACTGACTCACATTGAGCACATTGGAATTGCCGTGAAAGATCTCGACAGTTCCATTCGTTTTTACGAAGACGTATTAGGTTTGAAATGTTATGCCATTGAAGAGGTTGTTGACCAGAGGGTTAAGACAGCTTTTTTTATGGTTGGACAGGTAAAAATTGAACTTTTAGAGAGTACCGACCCCGAGGGACCCATTGGAAAATTTGTTGAAAAGCGAGGCGAGGGTGTTCATCACATTGCATACGCTGTTGAGGGTCTTGAAGAGACACTTCCAGAGTTGGAGGCTAAGGGCATTCAGCTAATCGACAAGAAGCCTCGCAAGGGAGCCGAGGGTCTGAACATTGCATTTTTACATCCGAAATCAACGGGTGGTGTTTTGACTGAATTGTGTGAAAATCCGAATAAATAATCAAAAAACATAGAACTATGACAATGCAAGAAAAAGTAAAGCATTTACTTGAATTAAGAGCCCAGGCAAAACTGGGGGGTGGTCAAAAACGAATTGACAAACAGCATAGTTTAGGCAAACTAACTGCTCGTGAGCGTATTTATGCACTTCTTGATGAGGGTAGCTTCGAGGAGTTTGATATGTTTGTTACACATCGCTGTACTAATTTTGGAATGGAAAAACGTACACCACTTTCAGATGGTGTTGTTACAGGCTATGGTACAATTGATGGACGATTAGTTTATGTTTTTTCGCAAGATTTCACTGTTTTTGGAGGTTCTTTGTCTGAAGCTTTCGCACAGAAAATTTGCAAAATAATGGATCAAGCCATGAAGGTTGGTGCACCTATTATTGGTATTAATGATTCGGGTGGAGCTCGTATTCAAGAAGGCGTTAACAGCTTGGCTGGATATACAGAAATTTTTCAACGTAATATTTTAGCATCGGGTGTTATACCTCAAATTTCGGCAGTATTTGGACCTTGTGCCGGAGGAGCAGTTTATTCTCCAGCACTAACCGACTTTATAATGATGTCGAAAGATACAAGCTATATGTTTTTAACTGGACCTAAGGTGGTTAAAAGTGTTACAAACGAAGATGTTACAACCGAAGAGTTGGGCGGAGCATCGGTTCATGCCACAAAATCGGGTGTTGCACACTTTGTTGCCGAAACAGAAAAAGAGGGCTTGATGATGATTAGAAAACTTTTACATTATCTGCCATCCAACAACTTAGAAGAGCCGCCAGTTGAGATCAACGAAGACCCAATTAACAGATTGGAAGATTTCTTGAATGATATAATTCCTGATAATCCAAATAAGCCTTACGATGTAAAAGATGTAATTCACGCCATTGTTGATAATGGTGAATTTTTGGAAGTTCAGGCTGCTTATGCACCAAATATTGTTATCGGCTTTGGTCGTTTTGACGGAGTTTCGGTGGGTATTGTTGCCAATCAGCCAAAATATTTAGCTGGAGTTTTAGATATAAATGCATCGCGCAAAGCAGCACGTTTTGTTCGTTTTTGCGATGCCTTCAATATTCCCATAGTAACATTGGAAGATGTTCCCGGATTCCTTCCCGGAACGGCACAAGAGTATGGCGGAATAATTCTTCATGGTGCAAAACTACTTTATGCATATGGCGAAGCCACAGTTCCAAAAGTAACAATTGTATTGCGTAAAGCATACGGTGGTGCATACTGTGTGATGGGTTCTAAGCACCTTCGTGGAGATATTAATTACGCTTGGCCAACGGCAGAAATTGCAGTTATGGGAGCAAAAGGAGCTATCGAGGTTCTTATGAGTAAAGATATTCAAGCAATAGAAGATGCAGAAAAGAGAAATGAATTTATTGCCGAAAAAGAACAAGAATATAGAGATAGCTTTGCAAACCCATTTGTAGCAGCCAAATATGGATATATCGATGATATAATTGAGCCTAGAAATACTAGATTCAGAATTATTAGAGCATTGCAGTCGCTTAGAAATAAGCGTCTTGAAAATCCTGCTAAAAAACATGATAATTTACCACTATAATCCTAGAGTAATGAGAAAAATACTAATATATACATTGTTCTTTTTCATTCCTTTGATTTATGGCCATAGCCAAGGAAGCGATCAGTTGAAGATTAACGAAATAATGGTTCGTAACGACTCAACAATAATCGACCAATATGGAAATCGAAGTGGGTGGATAGAGATTTTTAATACAGATTATAAAGCCGCAGGAATGGGAGGGCTATATCTAAGCAACGATACGGCAAACCCCAAAATGTATCCCATATCTAAAAACGACCCAGAAACCAATCTTAAAAAGAGAGGTTACTATCTGTTTTATGCCGACAATAAGCCATATAGAGGAACCAGCCATTTGAATTTCACACTGGAAGAGAGTGAATATGTTGCTCTTTATGATTCGGACGGAAAAACACTTTTGGATATAATACCTGTGCCGGAGGAGATTAAAGAGATGTCCAATCAGTCATTTGGAAGAGAGGAAGATGGCGAAGGGGATTTTGTTAATCTCAAAAGATACACCCCCGGAGCCACCAATACTTGGAAAGAGGCTGAATCTAAATCTAATAGAATAGCTCAATTAGACCCCTATGGCGTTGGGATGATTATTGTTGCAATGTCGGTGGTTTTTGCTTGTTTAGTTTTCATCTTCATAATGTTAAAACTTTTTAGAGTTTTCGAAAATATGAAGTTTAAAAAGTATAGAAAAGCACAACCCGAAGAGACACAAACAGCAACCGAGGGTCAAGTTCTTGAAGATACCAGCGGAGAGGCAATTGCAGCCATATCAATGGCATTGCACCTTCACACTAGTAATATTCATGATCTAGAGAGCGAAATAGTTACAATTTGTCACGCCAAGAGAACATATTCTCCTTGGGGAAGCAAACATCTTGTTTTGAAGAAAAACCCAAAAATCTAAAACAAAAATCATTATGAAACAATATAAATTTATAATAAATGGCAATGATTATCAGGTAGATATACTCGATATTGAAGATAATATTGCAGACGTTGAGGTTAACGGAACCCCATATAAAGTTGAGCTTGACAAAGAGATGAATGTTAGGAGTACACCTAAAATAGTGCAAGCTAAACCAGCACCTAGTGCAGAAGCTAGCACTGCTGCTCCAAAGGCAGCTAGCCCAGCATCAACGGGAGGCGAAGCAATTAAATCACCACTCCCAGGAGCAATAATAGATGTTTATGTGAATGTTGGAGATACCGTAAAAACTGGACAGCAACTTCTTATGCTTGAGGCTATGAAAATGGAAAACAATATCGACTCAGATAGAGATGGAAAAATTTTGGAAGTAAAAGTATCTAAGGGCGATAATGTTCTTGAGGGTGATGTCTTAATAGTAATTGAATAATATTTGTGAAATGGGAAATTTAGGAGAATTTTTTTCTAGTGGACTTTTAGAATTCTTTAATTATTCAGCGTTTGCCAACATTGAATGGGGGCATATCATAATGATAATTATAGGGATTTTCTTTATAAGTATAGGAATTTTAAAAGAGTACGAACCCCTTTTACTTATCCCAATAGGCTTTGGAATTTTAGTGGGAAATGTCCCATTTCTTCAAGGCGAAGGAATTGGAATTTATGAAGAGGGTTCAGTGTTAAACTATTTATATTTTGGAGTTTTATATGGGGTCTATCCCCCCTTAATATTCTTAGGTGTTGGTGCCTTAACAGACTTTTCGGCACTTATATCAAACCCCAAATTAATACTTGTAGGAGCTTCGGCACAGCTGGGTATTTTTGGTGCCTATGTTGTGGCTCTATTGCTTGGATTTACTCCACACGAAGCTGGTGCAATTGGAATAATTGGAGGGGCCGACGGACCAACGGCAATATTCCTGTCATCGCGGTTGGCACCGCACTTTATGGGGGCAGTGGCAATATCTGCCTACTCATATATGGCATTAGTGCCAGTGTTGCAACCACCTGTTATGAGGCTACTTACAACCAAAAAAGAACGCCAAATTCGCATGCGTCCACCACGTGCAGTATCAAAAAGAGAGAAAATAATGTTTCCAATTATTGGATTCTTATTAACCTCATTTATAGTGCCAAGTGCATTACCTTTACTGGGTATGCTATTCTTTGGTAACTTGTTGAAAGAGAGTGGTGTAACCCGCCGATTGGCTCAAACAGCCGGAGGTTCTATGGTTGATATTGTTACAATTCTAATAGGTATAACAGTAGGTGCATCAACGCAAGCAAGCACATTCCTTACAACAAAATCAATTATGATTTTTGGACTTGGAGCTGCCTCGTTTATTGTGGCTACATTTGGAGGAGTTTTGTTCTGTAAAATACTTAACCTATTCCTTAAGGATGGAAACAAAATTAATCCGCTAATTGGAAATGCAGGAGTTTCGGCTGTGCCAGCTGCTGCACGTGTTTCGCAAATGATAGGTTTGGAGTATAACAAAACCAACCACTTGCTAATGCACGCCATGGGACCCAACGTAGCGGGTGTTATAGGTAGTGCCGTTGCTGCTGGTGTACTATTGAGTTTCTTATACTAAAAATTAATTTTAACAGATATAATTTAGGCTGTCGATTTCGACAGCCTAAATTGTATGTAATAAACCTTCAAGGTTTGGATTATGGTCTATAAATATTAGCCTTCAACCTATCACCAATAATTTTAGATAGCATAGAAATATCCACTCTCTCTTGTTTCATGCTGTCGCGCTCGCGAATGGTAACAGTATTGTCTTCCATTGTTTGAGTGTCGATGGTAACACAGTATGGAGTTCCAATGGCATCCTGACGGCGATAGCGTCTGCCAATGGCATCTTTATCGTCATACTGACAGTTGAAATCAAACCTTAAATCATCAAGTATCTCTTTTGCCTTTTCGGGCATACCATCTTTTCTTACCAAAGGTAAAACTGCAACTTTGTATGGCGACAAAATAGGTGGAATATTCAGAACTGTACGCAAAGAGCCATCTTCCAATGTCTCTTCGTTGTATGCATTACTAAATATTGCCAAAAACATTCTATCCATTCCAATGGAAGTTTCCACCACATAGGGAATGTAGTTTTCGTTGGTTTCGGGGTCGAAATATTGAAGTTTTTTGCCCGATAAATCTTGATGTGCCTTTAGGTCGAAATCGGTTCTTGAGTGAATACCTTCCAATTCTCTAAATCCAAATGGGAAATCAAACTCAATATCTGTTGCAGCATTGGCATAATGGGCAAGTTTTTCGTGGTCGTGATAGCGTAGTTTTTCTTCGCTAATGCCAAGAGTACCAAGCCATTTGTAACGCTCTTCTTTCCAATACTCAAACCATTTAAGCTCTTCGCCGGGGCGAACAAAAAACTGCATCTCCATTTGCTCAAATTCACGCATACGGAAAATAAATTGGCGAGCTACAATTTCATTACGGAAAGCTTTACCAGTTTGGGCTATGCCGAAAGGAACCCTCATGCGACCACTTTTCATAACATTCAAAAAGTTTACGAAAATACCCTGAGCAGTCTCTGGACGTAAATAAATTACCTCAGCACCTTCAGAGGTGGAACCCATTTGAGTAGAAAACATTAGGTTGAACTGACGTACGTCGGTCCAGTTGCGTGTACCGCTTACGGGACATACAATCTCTTCGTCAACAATTATCTGTTTGAGTTCCTCCAGATTGTTTTCGTTTATTGCTCTCTTATAGCNNTGAACTGACGTACGTCGGTCCAGTTACGACTTCCAGAAATGGGACAGGCAATTTTCAGCTCTTCAATAAGTGCCTTAACGCCCACCAAGTCATCGTTGCCAAGAGTTTCGTTCATCTTAGTGCGAACATCTTCAATCTCTTCCAAATATCTCATCACTCTGGGGTTGGTCTCGCGGTACATTTTTTCGTCAAAATTTTCACCAAAACGCTTGTTAGCTTTCGCCACCTCTTTGTTTATTTTATCTTCAATTTTCAGAATATAATCTTCCAATAAAATATCTGCACGATAACGTTTTTTCGAGTCCCTGTTGTCAATCAATGGGTCGTTGAATGCATCAACGTGTCCCGATGCCTTCCATATGCTTGGATGCATAAAAATAGCCGAGTCAATACCAACAATATTTTCGTGCATCTGAACCATGGATTTCCACCAATATTGACGAATGTTGTTTTTTAGTTCAACACCATTTTGACCATAGTCATAAACAGCACTTAAACCATCATATATCTCGCTGGAGGGAAAAATAAAACCATATTCCTTAGCGTGCGAAATTATTTTTCTAAATAGATCTTCCTTGCTCATAAAAATTTTAGTTTTTGCAAAAATACAAAAATTCTATGAAAATGAGAAATCTCAAATATCAATTAAGATAGCCAATACACCCCTTATCTCAGCTTCCGCTTTATATCATCTAAATCTTTTTGAATTTGCGATAGCTGTGATTTCAATCTGTCTATTTCGCGTTTCTGATTGTCTATGATTTTTTGCTGTTCGCTGATGGTTCTTTGGTTATTATTTGTCTGTTTTTCTAAGTCTCTAATATTGTTTTGATAGGTGTTAATCAATCTTTTTAGATTATTAAAATCATCTATGGAAATATTCGAACGACCTATTTTGTCGAAAGTTGTAGTACCAATTGTAATAATAAAATAGTC
>LSQX01228733.1_pt1 | contig 35694 bp, 29 predicted proteins | sample 654561 | NCBI WGS metagenome assembly LSQX01 (sample SAMN04489861, study PRJNA283612) | anaerobic digester metagenome | isolation source: 4 biogas reactors fed with cattle manure at either 37C or 55C with and... | place: Denmark: Kongens Lyngby | collected 2014 | reverse complement strand
AGTCATAGCTATCCGATGTTGTGGTTCAGTCCCATCAAAAATTTGGACTTCCAGATTTTTATTTCCCGAATTTTCATCTATCAAAAGGGTTAACCAATCTATCATTTTTTCGTCAATTGCAGCGACCGGCAGTGCAATGGACAGCTTTCGGGATTGTTTTTCCAACACATCTTTTAACAATCCAATACTTTGAATATTGATTCGCGGATCGCCCTTTTTACCGGTTTTTCGACTTACCCATCCTTCCCTGACGACAATTCGCATATGAATAAAAGCATTGATTACCAAAAAGTGTCTCCACTTTAAATAATCTTCTCCATAAAGCCTGAATTCATATGTTTCTTCATAATCTTCCACTTGGAAAATTCCAAAACCCTGACCGTCACGACCTTCCAAGTGTCGTACTTCCGACACGATTCCGGCAACAAGAAGTTCTCTGTTAATCAGTTCGTTTAAATCTTTGAGTTGTCTGAAAGTAGCCGTGGTAAAGTTTTTTATGGTGTATTTATAATCATCCAACGGATGTCCCGAAATATACAATCCGACGACTTCTTTTTCTTGGTGTAATTTTTTCATCGTTCCCCAAGGTTCACACGTCGGAATTTCAGGTTCGGGAAATTGCACTTCGCTGGATTCTCCAAACAAACTAATTTGCATTGAATTTTCATTTTCCTGATATTTTGCTGCATAACGCAAGATTTTTTCAAGAAACAAAACGCCTTCNNTTCGGCATCTCTGTGAAAATACTGTGCCCGATGTGCTCCAAATCCATCAAAACCTCCTGCCAACGCCAAATTTTCAAATGCACGTTTGTTTGCCGCTCGCAAATCGATTCGCTTTGACAAATCAAAAACCGAGGTGTATTTTCCTTTTTCTCTGTTTTTTACAATAGTTTCTACGGCAGAACGCCCGACGCCTTTTACCGCACCCATTCCAAAACGAATGGCATTGTCGTCATTTACGGTGAAGGTATAATTGGATTCGTTGACATCGGGACCCAAAATCGGGATTCCCATTCTTCGGCATTCTTCCATAAGCAGCGAAACTTCCTTAATATCATTCATATTGTTTGAAAGCACTGCCGCCATAAATTCTGCCGGATAATGGGCTTTTAAATAAGCTGTTTGATAGGCAATCCAAGCATAACATGTGGAATGCGACTTGTTAAATGCATAATGGGCAAATGCTTCCCAATCTTTCCATATCTTTTCAAGAATTTTCTCATCGTGTCCTCTTTCTTTGGCTTGATTGATAAACTTTGATTTCATGGTTTTCAAAACATCCGGAAGTTTTTTCCCCATGGCTTTTCGGAGTGAATCCGCTTCACCTTTTGTAAATCCTGCCAATTTTTGAGAAAGCAACATCACCTGCTCTTGATATACTGTAATTCCGTAGGTTTCCTTTAGAAATTCTTCCATTTCAGGAAGGTCATAGGTAATCGGTTCTTTCCCGTGTCTTCTCGCAATAAATGATGGAATATAATCCATCGGTCCCGGTCGGTACAATGCGTTCATGGCAATTAAATCGGGGAAACTTGTCGGTTGAAGTTCACGCATGTATTTCTGCATTCCGACAGATTCATATTGAAATATCGCCACCGTTTCGCCGCGTTGAAACAACTCATAAGTCAACGCATCGTCCAAAGGAAATTCATCCGGATTAAGTTCAATATTGTGTCGCTCCTTGATTAATGCCACAGCATCTTTAATATGCGTAAGTGTTTTTAATCCCAAAAAATCCATTTTCAACAAACCGGCACTTTCTACAACGGCATTGTCAAACTGGGTCAAGTACAAATCTGAATCTTTGGCGGTGGCTACCGGCACAAAATCTGTAATATCACTTGGTGTAATAATCACGCCACACGCATGAACCCCTGTGTTTCTTACGGAACCTTCTATAACACGTGCCTGACTGATGGTTTGACCTTCTAAGGAGTTTGTGGCTGCCAAATTTCGCAATGCCAATACATTGGGCAATTCGTCCGAACGGAACTTTGAATGCAATTCCGAATCCGGCAAATCGAATATTTTTTTCAGTTTCCCCATCGTGGGAATCAACTTTGAAATTCTATCAGCATCCATCAACGGCAAATCCAAAACTCGAGCCGTATCACGAATGGATGATTTTGCCGCCATGGTACCGTAGGTAATGATTTGTGCCACTTGATTGCTCCCGTATTTATTGATTACATAATCCATTACAAGGCTCCTTCCTTCATCATCAAAATCAATATCGATATCCGGCATACTCACCCGATCGGGATTTAGAAAACGCTCAAAAAGCAAGTCGTATTTAATGGGACATATATTGGTGATTCCGAGACAATAAGCAACGGCACTTCCTGCGGCAGAACCTCTTCCCGGCCCTACGGACACGCCCATTTTACGAGCTTCGGCGATGAGATCCTGAACAATCAAAAAATATCCCGGATATCCGGTTCTTGCCACAATATCCAATTCGAAATCAAGACGTTCTTTAATTTTCTTGATTTCCTCAGGTAGCGAATCCGGAAGTTCCGTCCCCAGTAATATTTCATCGTTTATTTCTCTTATTTCGGGATAGCGTTGCTTGGCTCCTTTATAAGTCAAATAACGTAAATAAGCATTTTCTCCGCGTTTTCCGCCATCTGTTTCATCTTCAGGATTGATGAAATCTTCAGGGATGTCAAACTTCGGAAGCAACACATTTCGTTCTAAAGTATATGGTTCAATCTTGGAAATTACTTCTTCAATATTAATAATGGCTTCAGGAATATCTAGAAAGAGTTCTTTCATTTCTTCCTGACTTTTAAAATAATATTCTTCATTCTGCAATCCGAATCGGTATCCTCTCCCCCTTCCTATGGGCGTCGATTGTTTTTCGCCATCTTTTACACACAATAAAATATCATGCGCGTTGGCGTCTTCCTTATTGATATAAAAGGTGTTGTTACAAGCCACCATTTTAATTTGATGCCGTTTTGAAAAGTCGATTAAAACTTCGTTTACACGATTTTCATCTTCTTGATTGTGCCGTTGAATTTCAATGTATAAATCGTCGCCGAAAGTTTCTTTCCACCATAAAAGGGCTTCTTCAGCCTGTTTTTCACCGACATTCAAAATTTTATTCGGAACTTCTCCTTGCATTCCGCCGGTCAGTACGATGATATCTTCTTTGTATTGCGCAATTATCTCACGATCAATTCGCGGAACGTAGTAAAATCCTTTGGTATAGGCGATGGACGACATTTTTGCCAAATTGTGATAGCCTCTTTTGTTTTTGGCAAGCATCACAATTTGATATCCGTTGTCTTTTCTGGTTTTGTTTAAGTGATTTTGACATACATAAAATTCACATCCAACAATTGCTTTCAATTTCTTGGCTTCATCTTCTATTTTTTTGTTGTAATCATTTACGGTTTTGACAAACCTGAAAGCGCCCATCATATTTCCGATATCTGTTAGCGCGACAGCAGGCATCCCAAATGAAACAGCAGCTTTTACCAATTGAGTGATGTCCGATGTGGCTTGTAAAACGGAGTATTGAGAATGGTTGTGCAAATGCGCAAAGGGAACCCCTTCTAAGGTTTCAACATTTTCCTGAATCTCAACTTGTGTGGGTTTTTCTTTTCTTTTTAAATCCTCAAGTCGTTTTCTTATTTTATCGGATTCTGCTTTTAAGTTCAGATGTTTCAGTCCGATAAACTGAATCTCTTCAGGATTTTCTTGGATAAATTTCGCTACATATCCGGATTCTGCCTTAAGTTCATATTCCTCAAAAACATTTCTCCGGATTAACTCTAGAAAACAACGCGTGGTTGCTTCCACATCTGCCGATGCATTGTGTGCTTCCACAAAAGGCTCTTGAAAAAGATGTTCGTGCAATTCGGTCAGCGTAGGCAATTTAAATCGCCCGCCTCTTCCGCCGGGAATTTTACATAACTGCGCCGTCGTTTCTGTACAAGTATCTAATACTGAAATTTCAGACAAGGGATTTTCAATTCCCAATCTGTAAAATTCAGCGCCCATGATATTGATGTCGAAATTAACATTATGACCTACGATAAATTTCGCCTGACGTAAAACATCCTGAAATTTTTGAATAACCTCCCGGATTGGAATTCCTTGTTCTTCTGCCAATTCCGTAGAAATCCCATGAATGCTTTCGGCCTCAAACGGAATGTTGAAACCATCGGGACGAACAAGGTGATTTTCCGCTTCCATCAAACGCCCATACTCGTCGTGAAGCTGCCAAGCAATCTGAACACAACGTGTCCAATTGTCGGTATCGCTGACAGGGGCGTTAAAATTTTTTGGTAAACCGGTGGTCTCTGTATCAAATATTAAATACATTCTTCAAAAAAATTAAGGATAAATAATTGAAATCGATTAGAAGTCACACACTTCAGAAAAGCCGTGCAAAAGTATAAATATACACATTCTCTATGCATTGAATTGTGAAATTTTAGAAGAGTTGTCCACAATTCAAATTTTAACATTACTATTTAGATAAAAAATAAAATCACATTCTGTTCATTTTTAAACAGAAAAAACATTACCTTTGCGCTCCGCTAAAAGTGGCGGAATTAACAAATTATAACCGAGGTCGGGCACCTCAAAAATTAATTTATTTATGTCTGTAAAATTAAGATTACAAAGACGCGGTAAAAAAGGAAAACCTTACTACTGGATTATAGCAGCAGATAGCCGTGCAAAACGCGATGGTCGATTTATTGAAAAAATCGGACATTACAATCCAACAACAAATCCTGCCGATATCGAATTAAACGTGGATGACGCTGTCCGTTGGCTTCAAAATGGAGCACAACCCACTGACACAGTACGTGCGATTCTTTCTTACAAAGGAGCTTTGTTGAAAAATCACTTGGCCGGCGGTGTTCGCAAAGGTGCTTTAACCGAAGAACAAGCTGAAGCTAAATTTAACGAGTGGTTAGAAAGTAAAAAAGGAGCTATCGATCGCAAGAAAGACAGTATTGTTGAAGCTAAGGAAAAAGAAAAAGCAGAACGTCTTGCTGCCGAAAAAGAGGTAAGCGACAAACGCGCTGCTGCAAATGCTGCTGCAAATGCACCTGAGGAAGCTGCTTCAGAAGAAGCTGAAACCGAAGCTGCTGCAAGCGAAGAAACTCAAGCTGAAAATCAAACTCCGGAAACCGAATCTCCGGCAGAAGAAAAAGAAGCATAAATTTATTGACGATGCAAAAGGAAGATTGCTTCTACCTTGGTAAAGTCGTTAAGAAATACAGCTTTAAAGGCGAGGTATTGATAAAATTAGATACTGACGAGCCTGAAATTTATGAAACAATGGAATCGGTTTTTGTTGAACAACACAAAAACCTGATTCCATTTTTTATTGAAAAAAGTTACCTCCACAAAAGCGAATTGCTTCGCGTAAAATTTGAGGATGTGGATTCCGAAGAAGATGCAGAAGCACTCATCGGCGCTCCTCTTTACCTTCCTCTGGAATTATTGCCCAAGCTTACCGGCAACCAATTTTATTATCACGAAGTCATCGGATTTACGGCACAAGATGCTGTCTATGGAACGCTCGGAACGATTGTCGGCATCAATGACAGTACCGCTCAAGCTTTGTTTGAGATTGAACACAACAACCAAAAACTGCTCGTTCCCATCATTGATCAGTTTTTAGAAAAAGTGGATCGTGATAATAAAACCATTCATTTTCATTTGCCGGAAGGGTTTATGGAATTATACTCCTAAATTATTTAGATGAAAGACGTTTTTCAATTTAAGCAATTTACCGTTGCACAAAATCAATGTGCGATGAAAGTTGGCACAGACGGTGTTTTATTAGGTGCGTGGACACCTTTAAACAATCCGAATTCAATTTTGGACATAGGGACCGGCACCGGTTTGATAGCATTGCAATTGGCACAACGTTCGGATGCGGAACTGATAGACGCCATTGAAATTGAAGATAAGGCTTATGAGCAGTGTGTGGAAAATTTTGAAAATTCACCTTGGTCGGATCGTCTCTTTTGTTATCACGCTTCATTTGAAGAATTTGTCGAAGAAATTGATGACAGATATGATTTGATAGTTTCAAATCCGCCGTTTTTTAGTGAAACCCAAAAATCGGGAAATGAATCTCGAGATAAAGCGCGATTTTTGGAAGCTTTACCTTTTGAAGAATTGATTTCGGGAGTTTCACAATTGCTTGAACAAAACGGAATTTTTTCTGTCATCATCCCTCGGAAAGAAGAAGCTCATTTTATTGCGATTGCATCCAATTACAAGCTGTTTCCTAATAATATTTGCAGAGTAAAAGGAAATGAAAAATCCGAAGAAAAACGTAGTTTAATTGCTTTTGCTCGAACAAATACGACTCCAAAAACAGATACTGTAATTATAGAAACTTCTCGGCATAAATACACGAAAGATTACATCAACTTGGTCAGGGATTTTTATCTGAAAATGGATTAAATCAATTTAAAATTTCATCTAAAACAGTCAAATAATCTGCTCTGTTCTTTACGAAATCCAAAGAAGAAATATCGATAATTTTCACATTTTCAAATAGCGGCGATTTGATGTAATTCAAATATCCGGTATTTAATTTTTGAAGATATTCCGGTTGAATACTGCGTTCATATTCTCTTCCTCTTTTTTGGATGTTTTCCATTAAGCGGTCTGTATTTTGATGGAGATATACATACAAATCAGGTTTGGGCAATTCTTTGTGCATCATTCGGAAGAGTTTTTTATAAAGTCTAAATTCATCTTCTTGCAAAGTGATGCTCGCAAAAATTAACGATTTATTGATGTCATAATCGGCGACAATCCAATTATTAAACAAATCCAACTGGGCAATATCATCGACTAATTGTTGATACCTGTCGGCAAGAAATGACATTTCCAAAGCAAATGAATAGCGATTTGGATCTTTATAAAATTTGGGTAGAAAAGGATTGTCTTTAAACCGTTCTAAAATTAATTTCGCATCAAAATCGTTTGCAATTTTCTTGGTCAAACTCGTTTTTCCGGCACCGATATTTCCTTCGATAGCGATATAATTATAATTGTCAAAACGATATTTTTCTGACGGATTTTTCAATTTAAAATTGCTTTTTTCAATATTGCTAGCATCAGATGTTTCTGAAAATAAAGTTTTTATATCTTTTTTATACTCCGGATGTGTAAATTCAGGTTCAATTTCTTGCAGCGGAACAAGTACAAATTTACGTTCTTGAATTCTCGGATGTGGAACTGTTATAAAATCTGAATGAATGACTTTATCTTCAAAAAACAGCAAATCAATGTCGATAGTTCTGGATTCGTAATTGGGGCTTTTAGTTCGCTTGCGACCGAGTGTTTTTTCAATCGACAAAATATCTTCCATTAATTTATTTGCGGAATGCGCTGTCCGTATTCCGATGACACAATTTAAAAATGCATCACCTTCAAACCCCAATGCCGGCGTTTCATATACTGAGGAAACCTTTGTTATATTCCCTATTTGTTGAAAAATAAGATCTAATGCACGTTGAAGATTTTCTTCCCGCTTCCCTAAATTGCTTCCCAAGGAAAGCAATGCATAAGTTAAAGGTTTTGAGTTAGTAATCATTAAATTTATGACGAAATTAAGCAAAAACCCAAGACTTCCTTGTAATTTTGGCGGCTGTAAAACTATGAGAAAAAGATTCTTAAAAAAAGTGGAATCAATTTCTTTTTATTCACATTAAATAGTAATCTTAAGTTTTATGAAAAAAATCCTGAAAATTTTTGGTATTGTAATCCTCGTATTACTTATAGCGCTTATTAGTGCTCCGTTTCTTTTTCGAGGCAGTCTTGAAAGACTCCTATTAAAAACCATCAATGAAAATGTGAATGCAACAGTTACGTGGGAAAATCTGGATTTGAGTTTATTCAGGAATTTTCCGGATGCTTCATTGAAACTAAATAATTTTAGCGTCATCAACAAAGCTCCTTTTGAAGGAGACACTCTGGTAAGTGGTACTGTCAACCTGGAAATGGGCATTATGCAGCTTTTTAAAACCAAAGATTTACAATTAGATGCATTTCATTTAGACAATGCGTTTGTAAATATTAAAGTGGACTCAACCGGAGCTGCCAATTACGACATCATGCTTGAACAAAAAGAGGTCTCGTCAAGCAGTGAAGTAACTGATGAAGAATCGTTTACCTTAAATTTAAAAAATTACAGCATCAAGAATTCCAATATTCAATATTTGGATGAAAGCTCCAAAATTCTGTTTATGCTTACGAATTTTGAACATCGCGGAACCGGCGATCTTTCTGAAACTGTTACCCGATTGGATACACATTCCGAAACTTTGATTTCGCTTCGTATGGACGATACGGAATATTTGTCAAACCATCGACTTTTATTGGACGCCGTTTTGGAAATCAATTTAGAAACGATGCGATTCAGCTTTATGGAAAACGAAGCTAGAATCAATGAACTTCCTTTGGTATTTGACGGTTATTTTCAAATGTTTGATTCACATAACGAAATCGATTTGTCATTTAAAACTCCTTCTTCAGATTTTAAAAACTTTTTGGCGCTGATTCCTAAGGAATACGTCAAGCAAATTGAAAATGTAAGAACGACAGGAGATTTTTCTGTAACCGGAGTTATTGAAGGAATTATCGATGAAACCCACATTCCTAAAATGGATATTCATGTTAAGAGCAACAATGCTTCATTTAAATATCCCGATTTGCCGATGGCGGTTGAAAACATTGTCATCGATGCACAGCTTAAGAATGAAACGGGACTCATGAAAGATATGTTGTTAAACATCCCGAAAGTGACTTTTACGGTTGACGGTGCGCCTTTCCGTATGGCTGCCAACATCAAAAACATGACAGAAAATGCCAAAGTTGCAATGAAAATGGAAGGAATTATCAACCTTTCCAACCTCGACAAAATTCTTCCAATGGAAATAGAACAAAAACCGGAAGGAATTTTTGAAGCTGATTTTTCTGCCAATTTTGATATGGAATCCATTGATAAAGAACGTTACGACCGTATTCATGCCGAAGGAAATGCAAAACTCAGTAAATTTAAATACGATGCCGGTTTTAAAGCTCCCTTACGCATAGAACAAGCAAGCGTTTCGATGAATCCGAATTTAATTCAGCTTAAGGAACTTCAAGCTGCCATTGGCGATACTGATTTTAATGCTAACGGAACCTTACACAACCTTTTTTCATTTTTAATGACCACCAATCAAAAATTGAAAGGTGAATTTGCACTTACTTCAACTACTTTTAATGTCGGTGATTTCATGACTGTTGAAAGTGAATCGAAAAACGAATCTGCTAAAGAAGAAAAATCGCAGACTCAACAATTGGCAGCCCAAAATGAGACGCTTAAAATCCCTGACTTTTTGGAAGCCGATTTTTCATTTCAGGCAAATCAAGTGATTTATGACAATTTGGTTTTAAAAAATGCCAGAGGAAACGCCACTATAAAAGACGAAACCATTGACATTCAGAATTTCCGCTCCGATATTTTTGGAGGAAATATCGCTTTTTCAGGAAATGTGTCTACCAAAGAAGCGACGCCCACTTTTGGAGTCAATCTCGATTTAAATCAAATTGATATTGTCCAAACGTTCAGAGAAATGGAATTGTTTCAGTTTCTCGCTCCGATTGCGCAATCTTTACAAGGAAATATCAACACAAAATTTCAGCTAAACGGGAATCTGGACAGGGAATTGTCCCCGATATTATCCACATTGTCAGGAAATGCGGACGCCGAAATAATTTCTGCATCCGTAGATCCGGATAAAACACCTTTTGTTTCCAGATTGCAAAACAATTTAACATTTTTGGACTGGGACGGAATCAATTTAAAAAATGTCACTACCAATCTGACTTTCAACAACGGAAATATCGAAGTCAAACCTTTTGATTTTAATGTAAAAGGGATTCAGACATCGGTAACTGGAGTTCACGGCTTGGACAAATCGATCAATTATCAAATGAATATGGATGTTCCGGCAAAACTCCTCGGAAATGAAGTCACTAAATTATTAAGTGAATTGGGACCGGAAGCAAACGATATGAAAATAAATGTACCGGTAAAAATCACGGGAAGTTTCAATCAGCCACAGGTTTCATTAGATTTAAACTCGGCTGTTCGTGAGATTACCGACAAAATTGTCGAAAAACAAAAAGGCAAACTCATTGACAAAGGAAAAGACATTATCGGTGATTTCATCAATAAAAACATCCCGCAAGACAGTACGAAAAGTTCCAGACTTCCTGTAATTCCTCCAAAAGACAAGGATTCTGTGATAAAGGATGTGGAGAATAAAGCAAAAGATTTGTTAGACGATTTATTCAAAGGAAGAAGAAACAGAAATTAATTAATTTCCAACCCGATCACTCTTCCTTCATTGGAGCGAATATTAAGGACGGTATCATCTTCAAAAATGAGATACTGTCCTTTTATTCCTTTTAAGATGCCTTGATAAAACGGAGTTTTATCCAAATTCAAGGATTTTGGATTTTTCGGAAATTGCAATACCGGAAAATTGAAATTTACTTCTTCGGAAGTGTTAATGAAATAAGGTTGTACTTCCTCGGGAAGGTATTGTTTCAAATTTTCTTTCCATAAATTTAAATCTTCATCAGTGATGTTGTTGGTCAACATATTTCTCCAATTGGTTTTATCGCTGACGTGATTTTTTAAAACCACTTCTGAAATTCCGGCTAAATAACGGTTTGGTGTTTCCACAATTTTGATAGCTTCATGCGCTCCTTGGTCAATCCATCGCGTAGGAATCTGAGATTTTCGGGTCACCCCTACTTTTACGCTGCTGCTGTTTGCCAAATAAACTACATGCGGCTGCAATTGCACCATTTTTTCATATTCCAAATCGCGATCTTCAATTCCAAGGTGCGCTTTACTCAATTCCGGGTTGATAATCCAATCGGCAGTTTGCGGCAGGCTCATAAAACAGTCGTAACAAAACCCTTGACGGAATATTTTCTTTTGCAAAGCACAGTTCAGACATTCAAATCTCAGAAAACTGATGTTCATCGTTTTGTCCAACAATTGATTTACATTTATAAACGAATTGTCGAGATTTAAATAATATTCTATCGGATCGGCGACTTCTGTCAACATTTTTCGGAGCACTCCTTCGTAAAGCATCTTTGAAAACGGATTAAAATGAATGAAACTAAATAGCTTTCAAAATTACAAAATCTTTCCATGGTGTTAAATTTGGTTTTTATACATTTTAAACCTTCGATGCATTTATAGTCTAAAAAAATATTACTTTTATCTTTGAAATTTATTTTAAGTATGCCTATCCCTATTGTAAACTCCATTGCTTCTTGGTTTTTAAAAAAGCGCTTTCATCAAATCGAATTATTTTTAAAATATCCGATTGAAGTTCAGGAAGAGTTGCTCATGAATTTAATCGGCAAAGCGAAAAACACCGAAGTTGGCAAAACCTACGATTTTTCTTCCATCAAAAACTATCAAACTTTTGCTGAACGTCTTCCGGTAGTAAGTTACGAAGATGTTGAAGCCTCCATCGAACGCAGTCGGCTTGGAGAATCGAATATTTTTTGGCCGACCCCCATAAAGTGGTTTGCCAAATCCAGCGGAACTACGGGTTCAAAGAGTAAATTCATTCCTGTATCACCAGAATCGTTGGAAGAATGTCATTATGCCGCCGGAAAAGATTTGTTGTGTATGTATTTAAACAACAATCCCGATGCCCAACTTTTTATGGGAAAAAACCTTCGTTTGGGAGGAAGCAAGGAGTTATACAAAGACAATGGGACAATTTATGGGGATCTTTCAGCAATTTTGATAGATAACATGCCTTTTTGGGCAGAATACAGCAGCACGCCAAGCAATGAAATTTCATTAATGGGAGATTGGGAAACAAAACTCAAAGCGATTGTTAAAAGCACCATCAAAGAAAATGTAACCAGTTTGGCAGGCGTTCCGTCGTGGATGCTTGTTTTATTAAATCATGTGGTTGAAACAACAGGAAAAAACAATTTGTTTGAAGTATGGCCCAATTTGGAAGTTTATTTTCACGGCGGCGTAAATTTTGTTCCCTACATTGATCAATACAATAAATTACTTCCTAAAAGTGATTTCCGTTATTATGAGGTTTACAATGCTTCGGAAGGTTTTTTTGCAATTCAGGATCGCAATGAAAGTAAGGAACTTTTACTGATGCTGGATTATGGAATTTTCTACGAATTTATTCCAATGGACACTTATGAAACTCCTGATGAAAAAATAATTCCGTTGAGCCAAGTTGAAGAAGGAAAAAATTATGCCATCATCATTACGACCAATGCCGGTTTATGGCGGTACAAAATTGGCGACACGGTTCGGTTTACTTCAATTAATCCGTATCGGATTAAAATTACCGGGCGCACCAAACACTTTATTAATGCTTTTGGTGAAGAACTCATTATTGAAAATGCTGAAGAAGCGCTCCGTAAAGCGATGCAATTCACAAATTCTGAAATTGTAGATTATACCGCTGCGCCAATTTATATGCGCGGAAAAGAAAAAGGCGCTCACGAATGGATGATTGAATTTAAGACACCTCCCAATGATTTGAATGTGTTTATGCAGCTTTTGGATTCTGCTTTACAAGAAGTCAACAGCGATTATGAAGCCAAACGCCACAACAACACAACCTTAAATCCGCCAAAAATCAATATTGGCAGACCTTCCCTTTTTTATGATTGGTTAAAACAAAAAAACAAACTTGGAGGACAACATAAAATTCCGCGTCTTTCCAATTCCCGAACTATTTTGGAAGAGCTGATAGTATTAAACAATCAATAAAATAAAAAACAGATTTTCACTCATTGAAAATCTGTTTTTTCTTGTTTAAACTAAAGACACAATTAATTCTTGTTTAAGAATTGTCGCAACACATATTGCAGGATTCCTTCATTCTGATAATAAGCAACTTCAATTGGCGAATCCAATCGGGCAATAACTTCAAAAGTTGTTGTTCTGCCTTTGTCATCCGTAGCTTTGACCAACAATTCTTTTTGGGGTTTTAAGTCATTTTCAATCCCTTCGATAGAAATTGTTTCTCTTCCGGTCAATCCGAAAGTTTCTGCACTTTCTCCTTTTTTGTATTCCAGTGGCAACACGCCCATCATAATGAGGTTGCTTCTGTGAATTCTTTCATAGCTTTCAGCGAGAACGGCTTTTACACCCAGCAAAAATGTTCCTTTTGCAGCCCAATCTCTGGAAGATCCGCTTCCGTATTCTTTTCCTGTGAGAACAATTAAAGGCGTATCTGTCTTTTTGTATTCTTGTGCTGCTTCGTAAACGGTCATTTCATTGCCGGTTGGCAAATGGGTTGTGTATCCGCCTTCTTTGGTAGCGAGTTCATTTTTAATCCGCACGTTTGCAAATGTTCCTCTAACCATAACCTCATCATTTCCTCTTCGCGAACCGTAGCTGTTAAAATCTCTTCGCTCAACACCTTTAGAAATCAAATATTTTCCTGCAGCCGAATGCTCGTTAAATGAGCCTGCCGGAGAAATATGGTCGGTAGTAATGCTGTCTCCGAGTTTTAATAAAACACGAGCGCCTTTAATATTTGCCAATTTCTTTGGTTGTTCGGAAAGATTTGTAAAGAAAGGAACCTCCTTAATATAAGTCGATTTTTCATCCCACTCGTAAAGCTGCCCCTTCGGCACTTCCAGATTTTTCCATATTTCATTCCCTTCAAAGATTTCGTCATAAGTCCTTCTAAAATCTTCCGGAGTGAGTACTTTTTGAACTACTTTTTTAATTTCTTCGTCGCTTGGCCAAATATCTTTTAAATAAATATCCTTTCCGTTTCTGTCTTGACTAATTGGTTCGGTGGTTAAGTCAATATCTACTCGACCGGCAATGGCAAAGGCCACCACAAGCATGGGCGACATTAAAAAGTTCATTTTCACTTGCGGATGAATACGCGCCTCAAAGTTTCGGTTACCGGACAATACGGAAGTAACAATCAAATCATTTTCATCCACCGCTTTTGCAATTTCGGGAGGCAAAGGACCGGAATTTCCAATGCAGGAAGTACATCCGTAACCTACCAAGTGAAATTGCATGGCTTCTAAATCCTTAAGCAAATCTGCTTTTTCCAAATAATCGGTAACTACTTTTGAACCCGGCGCCAAGGATGTTTTTACCCAAGGTTTCACGTCAATTCCCAATTCACGTGCTTTTTTGGCAACGAGTCCCGCACCTACCATCACATACGGATTGGAAGTGTTGGTACAGGAAGTAATTGCTGCAATTGCCACCGAGCCATCCGAAAGCATATACTTTTGATTGCCGTTGGAAATCCAAACCGTTTTTAAACCGTTTTTAACTTCCGATTCGATCTCGACATCTTCAGAAGTTTCTTGCGGTTGATAATACGGTTGGCTGCCTCCTTCTGCTTTCCAACGTGTAAGTGCTCTTTCACGTTCTTCGAGTTCAATGTATTGACGACCAAACGAATCGTGTTCCAATTCAATGAATTTCTTTTTTAAATCTTTTAAATAGATTTTATCCTGTGGACGTTTCGGACCGGCAACAGTTGGTTGCACCGTTGAAATATCCAGTTCAATGACATCGGTATATTGAATTTGAGATTCATTTTCACGCCACAGCATATTGGTTTTACAGTATTCCCGAACCAGGTCAATTTGCGCTTTGCTTCGGTTACTGTTTTCCATATATTCGAGGGTCTTATCGTCAATTGGGAAAAAGGTGATGGTACAACCAAATTCGGGTGACATATTTCCGATAGTCGCACGATCGGGAACCGAAAGATTGTCCAAACCGGGACCAAAAACTTCTACAAATTTTCCGACTACACCATACTCACGCAACCGATGTGCTATGGTCAACACCAAGTCTGTCGAAGTGGCACCAACGGGAAGCTTGCCGGTTAATTTTAACCCGATAACTTCAGGCGTAATAAAATAAATAGGTTGCCCAAGGATGGCTGCTTCAGCTTCAATTCCACCAACACCCCAACCTACAACTCCGATTCCGTTCACCATCGGCGTGTGACTGTCAGTTCCTACTAAGGTATCCGGAAAAGCCATTCCGTCGCGTTCGATCACGCCTTTTGAGAAATACTCGAGATTGACTTGGTGACAAATTCCCATTCCCGGTGGGACGACACTAAAATTATCAAATGAATTTTGAGCCCATTTCAAGAAGGTATAACGTTCTCTGTTTCGATTGTATTCTTCTTCCATATTGCGTTGATACGCATAAGGTGCAGCAAAATAGTCGACTTGCACGCTGTGGTCAATGACCAAATCAACAGGGATAAGCGGGTTTATGCCGCCGGCATCCTTGCCTTTTCGGGCTACTTCGGCACGTAATGAAGCTATGTCCACAACGGCGGGAACTCCCGTGAAATCTTGCATAAGGACACGGGCAGGTTTAAAAGCAACATCCTTTTCCTGTTTGGGATTCCAGTTTAATAGCGTTTCAATATGTTCTTTGGTCACGCCGAAATCGTCGTAATTTCGCAAAGCATTCTCCAAAAGGATACGAATGGAGAACGGCAATTTATTAATGTTGTATCCTTTGGATTCTAATTCTTTTAGGCTGTAATATTGGAGTTTCTTTCCCGAAACATCCAGTGTTTTTTTAACATTGTAGATATCTTGATTCATAAACAAAATTTTTTATATAAATGAGACTCAAAAATTTGATTTTCCTGCTATTTTAATTTTAAACCTTCTAAATTCAGCTTTTATAAGTTGAATTACCTGAGAATTGCCTTCGACAAAATAAAGTAACTTTGTAAATTTAACTCAAATAAAATAATATCCCAAGAATTCTTCTTGCTATAAAAATATTTTATCAATTCTTATGAAATTAAAATGCATTCAAGGAGATATCACAACATTTGAAGGCGATGCGATTGTCAATGCCGCAAACAGTTCCTTAATGGGCGGCGGCGGTGTTGATGGTGCGATTCATCGGGCCGGCGGTCCTGAAATTTTGGAAGCCTGCAAACAAATTGTGGAACAACAAGGAAAATGTCCGCCGGGCCACGCTGTGATTACCACCGCAGGAAAAATAAAAGCCAAATTTGTCATCCATACCGTCGGTCCCATTTGGCGGGGCGGAACCAATAACGAAGCGGAAACTTTGGCATCCTGTTATAAAAACGCGCTGAATCTCGCTGTTCAAAATGATTGCAAAACCATCGCTTTTCCCAATATCAGTACGGGCGTTTACGGGTACCCAAAAGCAGAAGCCGCAAAAATTGCAGTTGCGACCGTGCGGGATTTTCTCAAACACGAACAGGCTATTGAAAGTGTCACTTTTGTTTGCTTTGATGATGAAAATTACAAATTGACCAACCTTGAATTGGAAAATCTTTAATCCAAGATACTTAACAAACGGTGCAAATCGGATTCGGTATTGTAATAATGAAATCCAACCCGGATTCCGGAGCCTCTTAAAGAACAGTGAATCCCTGATTTTTTTAAACTCTCAAAGGTTTCCTTACCTCGTTGTAAATTGAAAATCGTCGCATGGTTTTCCCTGTTTTTAACTTCGGGAAGCAGCAAGTTTCGCTCTTTAAAGGCGAGATAGGCTTTTGAATTTAAATCTTTAATATGAGCATATACTTTATCACGACCCATTGAATCCAATAGTTCCAAAGATTGTTTGAAGCTTCCAAAAGCGAGCGTGTCCAGATGTCCGGGTTCAAAATGTTTCATATACAACGTATCTTCTTCCTTGCTATCGAAAGTTTCGGCAGACATAAACCCGATAACTTGCGGAAAAATGTGGTGTTGTGCTTGCTTTCTTATCAATAGCAATCCACTTCCAAATCCGGCGTTAAGCCATTTGTAATTGCTTGAAATAAGCACGTCTATTTTACTTTGTGAAAAATGAAATGCTTCAGTTCCCAAAAACTGAGTGCCGTCAGCAATGAGTAACATCTTTGGAAATTCTTCTTTTAAAGCATTGATAAAATCTAAATCTATTTTAATCCCGCTAATCCATTGAACCATACTGAACACAAATATATCGGGTCGGTGTTTTCTTACCGACTCCAAAATTTTATCTTCCAACGTTTCGTGAACTTGAAGAAGCCGAACGTCAAAATCACGTCTGTGAATCGGCCAAGCAATCGATGGATATTCATTTTCAAGCATCAGAATCGATTGTCCCGAAGGAAGGCTGTCCAAAACCATATTAAATCCCAACGAAAAATTTGGAACAAGTGCAATTTCTTGTAAATCACAATCGCAATAGTTGGCTATGGTCTTTTTACACGCATTTAAAAATTGTTGTGCTTCAGCACGAAATGCCGAAACGCTTCCACTTAAATTAAGATCATGCGCACGCCTCCATTCCAAAACTTTATCGGCGACCAATCCGCAAGAAGGCGTATCCAAATAAATTTCTTCTTTTGAGAAAGAAAAATGTTTTCTAAATTCTTCGTTAAGATGACTCATTTAATATGCAAATTTTAGGTATTTTTACAACTATCTATTTCCTTTATTAAGAAAATAGTTCCACGAAATTAAGCATCTATGGTTTCAAAGACTAAAAAAAACAAAGATTTTGATTTTGAACAACGTGAGCAACGCGAACAATATGAATATGCACGTTCACGAATTCGTCAAAAGAAAAACCTGTCCCGTCATTTTATTTTTTTTATAGCCGGTTCTGTTCTTTTTATCATTCTCAATGAATTTATAGGGCTGTGGCGTGAACAATTAGGCGATACTTGGTATGTTTGGGCTATTCTGATTTGGCTTTTTATTTTTCTGATTCACCTGTTGAATGTTTTTGTGCTTCATTCTTTTATGGGAAAAGAATGGGAAGATCGGCAATTGGAGAAATTAAAAGCACGACAGGCAGAAAAAATTTCAGAGTTGCAACAAAAAGTAGATGCCGAAATCCCGTTGCCAAAACAACCCAAACTTCCTTCTGACAATATGAACAATCCTTTTCCTGATAAATTATGATAATTTTAATTGCAGCTGTTGGTGAAAATAATGAGTTAGGGAAAGACAATCAACTTTTATGGCATTTGCCGGATGATTTTAAAAGGTTTAAAAAACTCACTTCCCATCATTTTATCATTATGGGTAGAAAAACTTTTGAATCCTTACCGAGTCCCCTGCCCAACCGTGTACATATCGTATTGACCAAAAACAAAAAATACGCCGATGTAGATGCTGTTGTCGTCCACAATATGCAAGAAGCATTGGAAAAAGCGAAGTCCAAAAAAGACATTTTCATCATTGGTGGTGGTGACATCTTCAAAAAAGGATTGAAAATTGCTGATAAAATTGAACTCACTCGCGTACACGCCACTTTTGAGGATGCCGATACCTTTTTTCCGGAATTTTCAAAAGACGATTGGACTTTGGTTTCCTCCGTTAAACACGAAAAAGACGAAAAACACCGCTATGTTTTTACTTATGAAACTTGGGTAAGAAAGAAAAAGTAAACTTTTAAACTGCTGTTTATGAAAACACTTTTAGAAGCAATTCTTTCGAAAAACGGGTTTCAACTTTCTCGCTATCGACCTCTTTCCGGAGGCGATATCAATGCGGTATATTTATTGGAAACCACTCCAAAACTCGTGGTGAAAATCAATGACAAACACCGATATCCCGGGATGTTTTCTGCCGAAGCAAAAGGATTGAAACTCCTAAAATCAAGTGATAGCTTTTTAATTCCGGAGGTTATTGACACGGGCGAAATTGGCGATTTTTCATATTTATTGATGACCTATATAGAAAGCGGAAAGGCTGATGGGAATTTTTCGGAAAGATTTGCTGTTGCTTTGGCGACTTTACACCGTTGTACACACGAGAAATTCGGTTTGGGATACGCCAATTACATCGGAAGCTTGCCACAGTACAACGCCTTTTGCGATACCGCAGATGCATTATATATCACGCAACGGTTGGAACCTCAGTTTAAATTGGCTTCCGAAAAAGGCTTTCCGGTAAAACCTTCTGCATCTTTTTATGAAAATATTTCCGACGAAATTCCCCATGAAAAACCTTCGCTCATTCATGGCGATTTATGGTCCGGAAATTATTTGATTTCCCGAGACGGAAATCCGGTTTTAATAGATCCGGCGGTTTCCTATGCTTCCCGTGAAATGGATTTGGCCATGATGCAGTTGTTCGGAGGATTTGACAACGCTATCTACAAAAATTACCATGCCATTTTTCCATTGGAGGAAGGTTGGCAAAAACGCGTGGACATTTGGCAATTATACTATCTCTTGGTGCATCTGAACTTGTTTGGAAGCAGCTATTTAAGCGCTGTAAAAACCATCATCAACCGCTATGCATGAATTGCTAAAATCAGGAATCCGATTTTAATAACTCCTCAGCACGAATAAGGGCATCATCAATATTATTGAGAATATTTTGTTTACCTATAAGGGTATATAGTCCAGCATTGTATAACTCTTCTTTTACCTCCCGTTGGGCACCTGAGATGATAATTTTGGTTCCTGCGCCGTGCAATTTTTCATGAAATTCCTTTAATCGGGTGACTCCCGTGGCATCGATGAAAGGCACGTGGCGCATTCTCAGAATCAGCACTTTCGGTTCTTCTCTCAAATCGCTCAAAATGTCCTGAAACTTTTGAGAAGCTGCAAAAAACATAGGACCGTTGATTTCATACAACATAATACCTTTGGGAATGTAGGCCAATTCCTCTTCAAAAGTTTTTCGTTCTTCAAATTCCGGAGTTTCCAGTAAATTTTTTCTGTTATCGACGGTAGTGGCTTCGCTCATGCGTTTCATAAAAATAAAACTGGATAAAATCAATCCGATTTCAATAGCCAAAATCAAATCGAAGAAGACGGTGAGAAGGAAAGTTGTCAAAAGCACGACGATGTCCATACGGTTGCTTTTGAGCAAATCTCTAAACTGACGCCATTCGCTCATATGATACGCCACTACTACGAGGATTCCTGCCAAACAAGATAACGGAATAAGTTTGGCAATCGGGATGAAGAACAACATAGTCAAAAGCAGAAAAATGGAATGCACAATACCGGCAATCGGGGTTCTTCCTCCATTTTTCACGTTGGTTGCGGTTCGGGCGATGGCTCCCGTTGCGGGAATTCCTCCAAACAATCCGGAGAAAATATTTCCCACGCCTTGGGCTACTAATTCCATATTGGACCGATGCTTTCCTCCCACCATTCCGTCTGCAACAACTGCCGACAATAACGATTCAATGGCGCCTAACAACGCAATGGCAATGGCCGGTTGTATGAGCTCTTTGACAATTTCAAAATTAATCCCCGGAATTTGCGGTGCAGGAATTTTATTGGAGATTTCTCCAAAACTGCTTTCAATGGTTGCTACCGGCAAATCAAAAAAGTAAATCAACGCCGTGGACAGGACAATCGCTACAAACGAACCGGGAATCACGCGCGTGATTCTGTAAAAGTTTAAGGATAAAATAACCGTTCCGACCGCAATGGCGACCGCGATCCAATTGATACTATCCAGATGTTGAAAATAAGCAATCCACTTATCGACAAAATCAGCGGGAACTTCTTCCATTTGCAATCCCAAAAAATCTTTAATCTGCGTGGAGAAAATAACGACCGCGATTCCGCTGGTGAATCCGATAATTAACGGATAAGAAATAAATTTCAGATAATTTCCCAACCTCAAAAGCCCCAACCCGATTATGATAAACCCCGCCATAAACGTGGCAATGGTCAATCCTTCCACTCCGTGTTCTTGAACAATTCCAAAAACAATAATGATAAAAGCGCCCGTCGGTCCACCGATTTGAACCCGGCTTCCGCCCAAAACAGAGATTAAAAATCCGGCGACAATCGCAGTAATAATTCCTTTTTCGGGAGACACTCCGGAAGCAATGGCAAAAGCAATTGCCAAAGGCAATGCAACAATTCCAACGATAATTCCCGCAACAATATCTCTTGAAAGCTGCTTTTTGCTGATGCCGTTTTTAAGCAACGTAAAAAACTTGGGGACAAATTCCTTAGTACTCATTTGTTTATCGTTTTTGTTAATGGGATGTTTCTCAATTTAAATTATAAAATCTTCTTGATTTCATTTTAAACCCTTATTAATTGGGAATCGCTTAGAATATAGAATCTCTTTTCAGATTTGCAATGATATAAATCAATATATTTAGATGTTCATTTATAACATGGGCGAAACCAGCTTGGCAATTCGCTCGAGCAACTGCATCCATTTAGGGCGTGCTTTCCATACATCGCTATCGATTTTCTCCGCATCATTCAGGTCTGAATAAAAAATATTTTTAAGTTCTTTTGCTGTATCTGCGTCGTAGACAATCGCATTCACTTCAAAATTTAAATCAAAACTTCGAAGATCCATGTTCGCCGTTCCGATCATGGCAATGCTGTCATCCGCAACAATGGTTTTGGCATGAATAAATCCTTTTTTATAAAGATAAATTTCCACTCCGGCATTCAGCAATTCGTTGTAATACGATCTTGCTGCGGCGTTGACAAATCTCGAGTCGGAAATTCCGGGAACCAACAATTTCACGTTTACACCGCTTAAAGACGCAATTATCAAGGCGTCCATCAACGTTTCACCGGGAATAAAATAAGGCGTAGTAATCAGGATTTCTCGTTTTGCCAAATTGATGGTCTGCACAATCGAGTAAAGCACCGAGGAAGTTTTCGAATCGGGACCACTTGCAACAATCTGTACGATTTTATTGTCATCCGTGCTGTCTATTTCATCCGGAAAAAAAAGAGTGCCCGGTTGAATTTTTTCTTTCGAACAGAAATTCCAATCGGTCAGAAAAAGGTATTGCAAATAAAATACTCCCGGTCCGTCAATTCGCAAATGCGTATCTCGCCAATAAAGTTGATCCTCCTTTTTGTTGATGTATTTATCGCTGACGTTAATTCCTCCAACAAAAGCCGTTTGACCGTCAACAATAATAATCTTTCGGTGATTTCGATAATTAATTTGATTGGCCAATGCGATAAATGAAATCTTTAAAAAAGGGAAAATCTGTACGCCGGCAGTTTTCAGCCGTTTTACCATCTTTTTACGAATGGAACGACTGCCGAAATCGTCATAAATAAATCGAACCACAACCCCTTCTTGTACTTTTTTAATCAGTAGTTTTTCAATTTCCTTACCGATTTCGTCATCTTCAAATATGTAATATTCAATATGCACGTGATGTTTTGCATTTTGAATCGCGCGAAGGACTTCCGGAAATTTTTCTTCTCCGTTTTTTAATATGGATACACTGTTTTCGGCAGTTAGCGGACTTTGGATGTCTCGGGTCAACATCACGGCAAGTTTCTTATTTCCTTGAAAAACCGTTTCGTTTTCAATAAAAATCTGCTTGGAATAATTGTGAATTTGTGCTCTTAGCTGTGAGGCGGTCTCTTCATTTTCAATGAGCTTTTTGGAGTATATTTTCTTATTTCGGAAGTTCGTTCCAAACATGAAATAGAAAATCATTCCGGCAATGGGAACAAAAACGGCAAATAAGAGATAAGCAAGTGTTTTGGTGGCGCTGCGCGTATCAAAAACAATACGAAAACAGACAATTACCAAAATAAGAATATATACGATTTCAATAACGAGTATCCAGTTCATTCCATTGATTGCCTATGAAATATGCCAAACGGGCTGCTGCTTATAATAAACCTGTTGTCAGGGAAGCGTGAAACCAATTTAATCGTCCAATATCCATTTTTTTAATTTTCTCAATCGAAAGGCTAGAATTAAATTTACAATTCCGATTAATATAAATGCCATTCCGGTGTAAAATACAATTGTAATCCCTCCGATTACCGGATTGATGATAATCAATAACGAGAAAATCACTCCCAAAATCCCTAAGATGAGATAAATCCACCAGTAGTTTACATCAATTTTTTTGAGGCTTACTGCACCGCCGATTGTCAACACAGCGCGGAAGAGAATCCCAAACCCTACGTAAAAAGGAAGCGCGAGCATCGTGAGCGCAGGATGCGTGAGCAACAAAATACCGATTAGCAAATCAATGATTCCCCCGGCAAGCAGCCACCCCCAATTGTCATTGACTTTTCGGTTGCTGATTGCAAAGACAATTTCCAACACTCCGGTGATGAAAAAAATTGCCGCAAACATAAATGCCAAAGAAATATAGGCTGTTAAGGGAGTGGCAAAAACCCATAATCCGGTGATGAGCATCACGATTCCCAACAATAAAATTAAATACCAATAGCGGATGGTACGCGGTAAATGTCTGTTTTCCATAGTTCTATAAATTTAAATTCTTTTAAAAATTCACAAGCGATACTTTAATTTATTCCATATTAGCAATAAAGTTAAGCTTTTAATTTGACTTTTTACACGTTTAGAAAGGGAGAAGCATTTCATTTTAATGAATATGAAAATTGAAGCATTCCGATTCAGGATGGCTACTTATTCACGGTAAAAGCAATATAAAAAGTACGATTTAGTGTACCGGCTTGGTTCTGTTGGTAAACTTGTCAAAGAGGATGTTTAATATGAAATGAAACACACAGAACATGATTCCGACCACCACAAAATTATTGTAGAGATTTCTGATGTAGATTTCACTTCTTTCTATGGAATAAAGGTAGTTGACAATCACCAAACTAGCGAGTAAGGAAATGAAAAAGGACAATACTTTCCAAAATGCATTGATGTTTCTAAAGGCGTAATTAAGCATTACAAAAATAAAACAACAGATCAACGAAAGGATGATAACCTTAAGCCTGTAATTGAAGACATCGTCCATAGAAATGGTCAAAAGATGGTAACAATTCCAATCTTCATAGAATTTATATATCAGTTCTTTTGTCAAAAGAAAATGAACGATGAAGAGACCAACTCTTTTAAGTATTGCGAAGTATAACATCTTCTTTTACAGGAATAGTCTGTATGAATTTTTATAGATTTTCAAAATAGCATATAGTCCCACTAAAATGCAAAAAATATTTAACATTTTGAATCTTCCGTCACATATTAACAAATTTGCGTTCTATAACATTGAAAAAAGACATATTATCGCTCTTGAAAAACCGTTTAAGCCCTTAATAATTCCCGTTTATAAACTTTGTGCAATACGTATGTATCCTAGGTATCTTAATTTTAAGAAAATCTTTTCTGCAAAGCGAAGTCCTGAATTTTAAAGAGATTCAACTCGAATTACAGAACGCTTAAAATAAATTGAGTGCATTTTTCAAGGACGAGCTCCGGAATTTCTTTGTGGGGCGTGTGACCGATTTCCGGAATGATAAATTTCTTGGCTTTTCCGCTTACTTGATTCAATGTTTTTTCCACCTGTTGCAAACTCCCATATTCATCAGCTTCGCCTTGAATAAATAATAAAGGACAACGAATGGCTGCCAATTTTGATTCGATATTCCAATTTTTATAATCCGCTCGCGTCCAAGTTTCTGTCCACGCTTTAAACAGGGTCTCCGTCTTGTCTCCGTGATATTTTTCCAAGCGTTGCGGAAGATTTGTGGTTTTATAAGCTGTGATTGTTTTGTAAATTCCTTGTAAAGTAATGTCTTCCACAAAAATATGTGCCGCTTCGGCAATGACTGCTTTTACTTTTTCAGGATATTTACTTGCTGTCAGCAAGGAGATGGTTCCTCCGTCGCTGTGACCGAATAGCAATGCCTCTTCAATTTCCAGAAATTCCAACAATTCCGCTAAAACATCCGCTTCCAACTCCATATAATTTGTCGGACGTTCGTGAGTCGGCATGGGTGCAGACTTTCCATAGCCCAGTCTGTCGTACAGGAGAAGATTGCAATTGCTGGCGATTGCCAACTGCTTCGGAAAATCCCTCCACAGTTCCACACAGCCCAAACTGTCATGCAGAAACACCAAGGTAGGACGGTTTTTAAACTTTTTATGATGTTTGATGTAGAGCTGATCGAATTGCGATGTTTTCAAAGGCTTCAAGGGTGTTTTTTTTTACGGATTTCTATTACTTAAAAATGCAAGTTAACAAGATAAAACCGAATGTACTTTTAATTTTTAATCTTGTTTTTTCAAACAGCCGAAAGCCACGCACGCTTCAAAACAATAAAAAAACTGCCGAACTTAAAATCCGGCAGTTTTAAAAATCAGTTTCAAGACTATTGAATATTCGCAACCCATTCAACCCCGCTGATGTCAATCAGTTTGACCGAATAGTTGTCCTTAATTTCAAGCCCTTTCAAATCAATATGGATATCAGCTTTGGCCCCTAATGGTAAAATCAAACTGTGTTTGCCCGGTTTGATTTTTGCTACATAGTGATTGTGGATTTTCGAGGTGGGATATTGTGACAGTTCTTCTTGCCCCAGTGATTTGACCACTTGTTTGTTTTCGTCAAGAATTTCAATTCCAATCATAAATGAGCCGTACACATCGGCGCCTTCCACACGATACATTTCAAAGCTCAAAACGGAATCGTCATGTTGAATGTTTGAAATTTCCACTTTCGGACGCACCGATTTGTTGTGTAAGGTTCCGAACACGCCACCGTGGAAAACTTGATTGGTAAACAAGGTCAGTCCGATGATGATAATAGCTCCTCCCAGTACTATTTTTGGCATGTTTTTTAGTTGCAGATTGCCCGATCCGAGGAAGGTGAACCATTTCTTTTTGGTGACGGAATGTTGTCTTTTCATCAGGTAATTATCCAAGGAATAGGCACCGCTTCCGGTTAAGAATAAGGTAAATCCGCTGGCAACGCCCAAGACTCCAATTTGCCATTCATCAAGGCAGGTGGTTCCGATCCATCCCGAACCGAGGAGAATTCCCATCGCCAACAGAAACACGCCGACGCTCATCAGTCGCGTAAAAAGCCCGAGGATGATAAACAATCCGACGATGGCCTCAACAATCGTAAAGGAAACCATCGCAACATGAAGGGCTTCCGGATTTAAAACCAAATATTCTATAATCGGTTTGATTCCAAGTGCATTGGGCAAGAAATGATTGAATTTTTCTCCGATATATCCTGCTTCTTCCGGGATGAGTTTGTTGTCGATTATCAACCTTCTCCAAAAAGCAGAAAAATAAGTCCAGCCTACGACCCATCGCAAGGCCAATGTGTAAAGTCCGGCGTTGTTTTGCGCCGTCCGGTTAGTGTTAAGTTTCATTGAAAAAATATATTTTAATTAAACGTAAAAAAATGATTGATCAGCTGCTGAAGCAAATCAGGCGATATCCAGTTTTAAACGTTTGTATAAAATATATTTCGGCGGGCTGTTGCCTGTAAAAGTTTTGGAATACTGTCCGTTGAATCCGGGCTGGGAGATAATAAAAACCGGCAAGGAAACGAAACTACTGAAATCGATTTCAGCGATTACCTTTTGTTCTTTTGAAATTGAAGTTTCTGACCCGTGTTGAAAAAATTGACAAGAAAAAGTTTGAACCGTTGTTCTGGACTTATTCAACGGTTTCTGATATTCCTCCACTACCAGTCCGTAAACCGTTTCTTTGATAATGCACGGACTTAAAGCAAGTAAAGCAAAACACACCAACAAAATTTGTTTTGCTTTCCTGATATTTCTTTCGCTTCGGTTCATAAAAAGCGAATATAATTGTTTTATAAAGACACTTGAAAAATTTTTGGTGACTTTAGTAAATCTTTAACGAATAGCACGCATTTATAATTTGCTCATATTCAAAGCAAAAACACGGATTTTCCTTAATAATTGATTCGTTCCAGACGCAATTCGTTGTTACCGGATTCTGAAAATTCAGACAATAAAATGAATCCGTTCTTAGCTTTAAAAGGCAGCACCATTCCGTCTTCTTTGGTCAATTGAAGTTTGTCGTAATTGTATGCTCCATCCACATAGGTAACGATTCCCAACGACCAATCCGGTTTTCTTCTTCGCGCATGGCGACTTCCTTCACGCTCGTTGTTGGAAAATAAAATCACGTGATTCCCGTCGTCGTCCAAAGGTTGCGAATAGTAATAGTCCATATATCCGTTTTGCTTAAGATAATAACCGCTGAACTTTGCATTTCTTAATTTGGTTTTTATCTTCTCAATTTTATTAAAATATTTGACTTTCATATTGGGATCGAATTCCATTATAAAAATATCCAGTATTTCTGAATTTTTACTGAACTTATACCCTTCAAAAACTCCAATGATATTCCCGTTATTTAAAGGGATAAACTCTTGGGCAATAAGCTGTCCGTATCTTTTTTTCATTCCGTATTTATTGCTAAAAGTAAGATGCGGTTGTAAATTCTCCCAAAGCAAATAATCTCTTTTCGTCTCTTTTCCGGTTGCTTTGTCCAGCACCACTTTTACATATCCCAACGTCTTTTCGCTGTTAAATTTTTTCATTTTCTTGGGTCGGAGAAAACAGAAAAAGACGATTTCGTCATCCGTATAATAAATTTGATTATGAGCCCACGTGTAATTCGGATCCGTATTGGTCATGGTGCCAATCAATTTCCCGGTATGAATATCATAAATATCATAGTGGAAAGCCTCCATCAATGAGGAACGCTTCCTGCCCACTCCAACTTTCTGAATGATTAACATATGCTGGTCTGAGTCAAAATAGTAGTGCTCAAATTTTTCTTTGTCTTTATTGATGTCAACAGACCAAACCTCTTGCAGGTTTTTATCGAGTACCATCATTTTCCGTTCACTGCTTTTAAATCTCTCCAACTGAGCTCTAGCATTCCCTAAATGACGATAACCTCGATCCGTTCCGCCAAATACCACAAAATAGTCGTTTTTGGTCGGGTAAAGCATTTGGTTGTCCTTGTTGTTTCTCCTTCTTAAATCTTCTCTTTCAACATTTTCATTTTCAACAACTTTGGAATCTTTGATGATAATTTCCGGAGAAATTGAAAAATCATTTAAGTTAATCGTTCGGAACCGCGGATTTAAGTGTTGTGAAATATAATCTGAAAAATAGCCGATAAAATCATAATCATACATTCCGAAATAAATCATTTCGTCAATTTTTTTTACAAAGGAAACATACGGACCGGATCTGCCGAGATGCGAGGAAACTCCCTGATTAAATACTCCCGAAGTTATTTTGTTTATATTTTTATCCAAAACCACATATTCCAACTCATAAAAAGCGGAACTCGTTTTATCGATTTTATAAAGCAAAAAATAACCGAATACATCCCGATGATTTTCTTCATAAATAATTCTCGAACTGATTAATTCTCCCGAAGAGAGCTGTTGTAATTTTTGAACTTGTGAAAAAGAAACAGTTGTAACAAAAAAGCATAAAATAAGTGTAGAAAAAAATTTCATAATTTATAAGGTTTGAGAATAGTCAATGAGTGCATTCATTTCCGAACGCCGAAGGTTTCTGATAAAATATAAAAAGGTGTTGTAACTGTCTGAATGACGCGGAGACAATCCGTCGAGATAGCGATCCAGGGTATAGGAATTTCGAGCATCTTGCAATTTCACCAGGTTTTTATATACAAATTGTTTGACATACGGATGGTTCGGTTCTTTTTTCAGGAACAACAACGTTCGATACAGCGAGCGTCCGTATTCTTCAAGAGCATACAATCCCGGGATTTCATTGTATTCACTCGCTTCTTTCAGCATTTTAAACGTTTCTGAAGCACGGATTGGCTCCTTTTCTTCAATATTAAAATGGGTTTGGACCTGACGCGCACGTATTTCACTGTCAGGATGCGTTTTTAAAGAATCTATCAGCCAAAATTTTTGAGTTTGATCGTAGTTGTAGCGACTAATTTCCTCATTTTGAACCCATTCGTTTTTAAACTGAAGGTTTTCAGAATCAAAAAAGCGCTTGTAATCTTGCACCAACAGCGAATCCGTTTCTTTATCAATCTCATTCAGAAATTCCAAACTGCGCACGACTTCGTATTGTTTGTCAGGAAAAGCATTGTTAAACAGCACAAAGCCCAAAGAATCTGCTTGGCGTTCGTGTTCCCTGCGGCTTTTGGTGGTTCCGTAAACAATTTCCCGGTACAAGCCTCTTGCTTGCTCGGCTTTGTTATAGCGTTTTCGGTTGATGTTTCGCGTCTGCTTTTTAATTTCCTTTGAGTGTTTCAACTCAAAGTGATTCACCAATCTATTATAAGAATGATTTAAGAGGTTGTGCGCGATTTCATGAGAAATGACAAACGCCAGTTCATATTCGTTTCGCAACTGTTTTATCAGCGGCAAGTAAATTACAACAATTTCATTTCCAATGGCATACGCATTGGGTTGGGCGCCATAAGAAAGTAGGATTTTGGTGTCGCCAATAGTATTGTATTGCGGATTAGCGCTTGCCAGTTGATTTAAAATCCCTTCGAACAATTGATTGTAATTTTCTTCATATACAAAATTTCCACTTTCAATTCCGTCGATAAATTCTTCGGCTATTTCTTGATAGGCGTCAATCACTTCTTTACGCACACGGCGGTCGGATATGCTTTGATTAAACACATTTTCTTGTACGGAAACTCTTTTTTTGTAAAGTGCGGACAGCGATTTTCGGTATTTGTGATTCGCGGTGTCAATGAGGATGAGCTCTTGGGCGGAAACCAATTGAAATAAAAAAATAAATACGATTCCCAGGAAACTATTTTTACTTAAATGAAACACGTTAAAGAAAACTTAAAATTCGGATCAAATATAGCAAATTATAACTTTTACCGAAAAAAATAAAAATTCAAGGACTCCACTTTTTTAGAGCCTTAAATCTTTTTTTAACCTAATCATTCGGCGTAGATGGTGAAAACAGGCAGCAAACGGAAGAATTCATTCCCGACAATTTGCAACTTTACAGGAACTTCACGTATAAAAAAAGCAGAAAGTTCGAGGATAAAAATTGTGTTTACCCGTATTTCTGATGGATAAATTTCACGGTATCACGGGTGATTGCTTCCAAAACTTCCAAATGGATGTCTGAAAGTTTTTTGACGTAAATACAGGATTTTCCCATTTTGAATTTCCCCAATTTTTCAAGCAATTCTTTTTGTTTTTGAGTATCAGAATACACATACAGGGAAATTGCCGATTTGCGAGGTGAGAAACCGACGATCATCGAATCGCCTTCGTGCTTGGTTTTTTCATATTTATAATGATATTTCCCAAAACCGATAATCGACGCTCCCCACAATTTAGGTTCGTATCCCGTCTAACGCTGAAAGTGTTTCAACAGTTCCAAACTGTCTTTTTTCTTTTGCTCGGTGTCGTTTACAGCATTAATAAATTCGATTACATCCGCATTGGTTTCCTTGGTTTTTTGTGCTGCCATGCTTTTAAATTTAGCTATTAAAGATAAATAAGTTCCATGATCAAAGTTTCTTGCGTACGAATTTTTTCTACCCCGATTTCTATCAGTATCTCTCTGTTTCTGTCAATTTTATGGGGAATTCCCGGGTAATAATAATATTCAAATATATTGGTGTCGTTAACGGCATAATTGCCGGCATCAATGTCCACATCCATTTCGTTTTCATACAGATTAAAGCGCTGTAACTGATTTTTCATTTCATCCAGCATTTTTCGGGTAGCCATCGGATTTATGGAGAGTTCATGCTTCATCACACAAAAGTTATGCTCAAAATCGACACTTTGAAAAGAGACCTGAGCATCTGCTTCCAACGGTTCGTCTGCAAAAAAATTGGGCAAATAATCTTTATACTTGAGGACTTTATCCGTTTGAAATTCATAACCTAATGGAAAATGAATGATTTTAATTTCTCCCATTAAAATTTCTTCAATGCCTTGTTGAGAACTGTAGATATCCCGATACAAATTTATAAAATCAGCAAGTTCGGCGGGCATTTCTTTATCAGTGTAAATTTGCATGATTTCGTCATACATAGCATTGATTGTCTGGGCGATTTCCTGCCAGTTCAAAATCTCAATAAACTCCCCATATTCCGAGGTTTTATAGATAATCTTATTGATATCGTAGTTGGAGATCGCCTCAACAACCTCTTCAGAAAATTCATACGTATTGATTAAATCGACTTTGTAACTCCATTGAATGGTGTATGAATTTTCGGTAGAATCGATTACGGTAAAATTTGCAATGTATTCCTCAAAATTTTCTTCAGTAAGCGTATCGTTTTCCCACGTGCGCGAAGCCTTGGAAATTTTAAAATCGTAACTGTCACCGACGGACCAATAGGAAATAAAAGCAATTTTTGTGGAATCGGTCTGACTGAACAGATTGGCAGAAAAAATAAAAATTCCCAGCAGCCATACGTATTTTTTCATCTTCAATATGTGGATTAAATTTATTTTCTTGAGAAGCAGCTCTAAATTATAAAGTTCCAAAAGTACTAAAACTTTGAATTGATTTCTCATCATTATTATAAGTCGGCATGCTACCACTGCATAAAACTTTAACAAGCAGAAGATATTTAAGTTTGGGGATGTTTCCTAAAACGTAAAATTTCTATTTGAACAGAAACAACAATCCGTACCCCGTTTTTTTTTATAATCCGGAAGAACCTGCATTTATTGTGTGCGCCACGACCTCAAAAGCTCGTCTTTAAGCCACCCAAATTTTGTGATTNNGGAACTGAAAAATAAGCATCGCTTAAATCGCTTCTATGAATGCCGATTTTTTTAATTTTTGAGGATTGGTGGCAAAAAATCAAGGGTTGTGCAATGGTTACCCTTGTTATAGCCAGTGCTTTGGCTTCTCGTCATTATTTTGTTTTGAGTGTTTTAATTATGTAGAAAGTCAGCGGAATAAAAATCAGTCCCAATGTCAATGGCAGAAACCAAATACCTAGTCCGTCCGCTTCTCCGTCTGCATTTTGAATTGTCTTGAAAGCAATTAGTCCAAAAATGATAACAATAATGAATTTCAAATATCTAATAAGTCTTGTTGCATTTGTGTATTGTCTTAGAGCGTTGTCTTGCGTTATGTTAGTCGGATAATTAAAAACGTGAGGGAAATTATTTAGGATTGTCAGTCCAACAAATAGAACTGTTGCCATTAGAGGCAAAGTCAAAATAGTCGCCTTTCCGCCAAATCCGTCCGCTTGTCCTGCACCGTTGTAATGAATTGGAATTGTGCCGGGTAAGTTTGTATAGTTCGTGATTGTCAAAACCCAAATTGCAAGAATTGAAATCCAACCAAGAATTTCAAGTGTCTTGTCAAATGTCGTAAGTTCTAATTTTAATTTCGGTCTTTCACTCATTGTTTCTATTATTATTTGTTGTCGTTTTTTAGCATTGGCTATAACGTTTCTCAGCTATACGCAGGCAGGGCATTTNNGGCAATCGTGCTTCTTTTTCGTCCGTTGGTTTGTCGGTCGTTTTGGTTGTGCGGTTGGACAGACACACGCTGCCGCCAAGCTTGGGTTTGAGCGTTGGCTTGTGCGGCTTGGCAAATGCGAAGCATTCACGAACTCCATTAAAAACAATCAAGTTGTGAGTATTTGTGAGGCTGTTGAGCGTTGGCATTTTCTACAAGTTTATATTTGTCAATATTGATACTGATTTCAATTTTTAAATCTCTATACCTCTAAGCTTCCTATAAAGCTTAAGTGCAAACAAATCAGTCATACCAGAAATAAAGTCAAGTATATGCATCACCTTTATGTAAGGCGTTGATTCTTCATCAAAAGCAAATTGTTTTGGTAATAATTCTAGAATTTTTTTATGTTCTTTTTCGCGATCGTCTTTTGGCGTTAATGCTGCATTTACAAAGTCTTGCACGAGTGCAGACATTATTCGGAATCCTGCAATTTCTAGTTCAACAACTTTTCTGGCATTGTAAATCTTTTTCGTTGATATTTCCTTTATTTCATCCAGTGTCTCTGACAGTTCTGGAATATCTTCAATTAGGCTTTTATTGTAGTTACCTGATAAAATAGCTTCTTTATTACCCAAAAACACATTAGCACATTTGTAGGTTAAAGAGTTAATGGCCTTTGCTCTTAAATAAGCTAATGATTCATTTGGGTCATCCTTCAATAAATCTGCTTGTTTCTGAACCCACTCAAAGTCCTCCTTTTTATTGGTGATAATTATTTCTTCAAAATATTTACGAACTGTTTTGTAATCAAGTATCCCAAGCCTATGAGCATCTTCAAAATCAATAATATTGTAACAAATGTCATCAGCTGCCTCTACCAAATAAACAAAGGGATGTCTTTTATATACAATTCTTCCTTCTACACTGTCCTCAACCATATTTAATTCCTTTGCTACATCGAGGAAAACAGCTTCATCAATTTTAAAGTAACCATATTTTTTTCTGTGTAAAATGCTCTTAGTTGATGCCAAAGATTCACAAGGGTATTTTAGAATAGAGCCAATGGTACTGTAGGTCAGTCTGAACCCTCCTTTTAATCTACCTTTCTGATGCATTGTAATTATTCTCAAAGCATTGGCATTTCCTTCAAAAGTGACTAAGTCTTTCCATTCAGCATCCGAGAACAATGATTTAAATTTTAAGTCCTCTTTTTTTTCTGTATCTCTTTTTCTAAAATACTTAGAAATAGCTTCTTCACCTGAATGACCAAAAGCGGGATTACCTAAATCGTGGGCTAGACAAGCAGCTGCAATGACAGATTTTAAATTATTTCTGTAAAACTTACGTGCTGCAGTACTGTTTTTAACTTCTTCAAGTTTGCAAAGTTCTTTTCCTACTATTTTACCTAAAGATCTACCAACACTTGCAACTTCCAGCGAGTGTGTAAGTCGATTATGAACAAATATCTCTTCTGGTAAAGGGAAAACTTGTGTTTTGTTCTGTAGTCTTCTGAAAGCACTGGAAAAGATTATCCTATCCCAATCTCTTTCATATTCCGAACGGATGTCTCCCTGTGGTTTGTCTACACCAAACCTTTTTGGTGAAAAACAATTATTCCAAGTCATCTTATTTTTCATATTCCAAATTTTAACTCGTGGCTGCATTGATCCTCGCTATCGTTTCACTGCGGCTGCTGGCCACCAAAATACGGTTGCGGATGGGGTTGTCTTTTTGTTGCAACTCGTAATACACTTTTTGAATGATGGCTTTTGGGTCTTCTGCTTGTGTAATGTCTGGAAATGCCTTCTCTGTTACAAATTGCAATACATCTATTTCTTTGGCTTTCATTTCTTCCTCAAAATAGAGTTCGTACACCATCATATTTACCAAATCTTCAAAAACTTGGCTTACTGCTTNNAACGTATGCTTCATCCGTACTCCTGTATTACCTAAACCGCCACCACCGTAAAAATACTTTACTGAATAGAAGAATAAATTTGAATTTAGTATGGTCAAAAGAAACATTAATTTTTCTCCCGTAATTATTCTTGCCGTATCTAAACAAAAGAACTCTCCCTCTTTGTCAAATGCAAATGATGGTTGTTGAACTATTTCTTGATATATGATTTTAGGTTTTGGGAACTCAAGTAGATACGCACAATTTCTTAGGTTAAAAGGCGTGTTCCCTTGATCGGAACGATTTGTAAGTTTATCGCCAAAGCTTTCCAAATATTCTTTTATTTTCGGATAATTATTGATATCAATAGGAGCAATATTTTGCTCTCTAACTCCATTGTGCGAATTGATTAAATAATAATCTTTGAACTTGATTTTATACTTATCTAAGTCTTTTCCTCTCAAAACGGGCTTTATAATTTCCTGATTTTTTTTATCAAGATTTATGAGTTCCTCTTTTACCTTGTTTGTTAGTAAGAAAGCTTCTGTTAGTCCTGTTTTAATTCCATAATTAAATGCTATCGGCCAATCACCTAAGATTTTATTGTCTTTCTCAATCTTTGCCTTGATTAAATAATCTTGTTCAGATAATACATTCCAAATATTATCATCCTCAATATCAATTGGCAAAGCTTTTTCAACTTTTGAGCCATTAAGGTCTAAATGGTTTTGGATTGAAATTCCTTTGAGTTTCTTATCGAAACTATTTTTCTCTAGTACTAGAATATTTGTATCTACTGTGGCACTGTGAAACACATTGGCACCTAAGTCAATTACTAATAGTGGATTTTGTTTTGAAAAAAACTTTCTTAAATTTTTACCATAATCTGTTCGCATCCATTTGTTGGAAGTGATGTATGTCAATGTGCCACCCTTTTTCAAAAGGTCAATTCCCTTTTCATAAAACAAGCAATAAATATCTCCTGTGCGGGCAAAGGTTTCAAAACCTGCTTCTTGTAAGATGTCGGTTTCCTTGCCCATTTTTTGCAATTGTATGTATGGTGGATTACCAATCATTACATCAAATCCACCTTTTTCAAATACATCCATAAAATACAAGTGCCATAAAAAGTAAGGGCGTTCGTCAGTTTCTTGTATTTTGAGTAATTGGGTTTTAGTGTCTTGCAGTTTGTTTAAATCCTGTATATAGCCATCATATTTTTTCTTGGCTACTGTTTTTAAGTATTCCGGGTTTCCTGCTTCGTTAATAAAACGGTTCAATTGATTCTCCTGTAATTCTAAGTTGTACTCTATATGTTGCAATACCAAAGCGTTTATTTGCTGACGTATGCTATGCTTATCGGTACTTATTTCAATGGTAAAAAACTTTTTTATCAGTTGTTGTATTTCATTAATGGTTTCTGTTTTAGAAAAGGTCATTTTCATTTGACCATTCAGTATATTGCCAAACAAATCTCTTTCGGGTTCTATTACAAGAACATCGTTTTTAACTTTGCCCATTTGGCTTAGGTCAATGCCTTCAAATTTTTCTAACAAGCTATTGCCTTGCATAATCTTGTAAT
>LSQX01063959.1_pt1 | contig 35729 bp, 27 predicted proteins | sample 654561 | NCBI WGS metagenome assembly LSQX01 (sample SAMN04489861, study PRJNA283612) | anaerobic digester metagenome | isolation source: 4 biogas reactors fed with cattle manure at either 37C or 55C with and... | place: Denmark: Kongens Lyngby | collected 2014 | reverse complement strand
TCCGAAATCTGCGGGAAAATTATCTGCCTGCAGATTGCGCAGATTTTCGCAGAAGAATCAGGAGTAAAAAATAAAAAAAATGAAACTAAATAAAAAATTAATCATTGTAAGTCTGAGTTTATTCTTATTTGCGGTGGCTTGTAAACAAGAAAAAACCATAGAAGTGGATCAATTGGCGATGAAGGAATATTCGCCCGAAGAAATGGAAAACGCGGTCATTTACGAAGCGAACATCCGTCAATATTCGCCCGAAGGAACTTTCGAAGCTTTTACCCAAGACATTCCTGAGTTGAAAAAACTAGGTGTAAAAGTGCTTTGGGTGATGCCGGTTCAGCCGATTTCGATGGCCAAACGAAAAGCGACCGGCGATCAATCCATTGAAGATATTAGTGATCCGGAAGAGCGTAAAAAATATTTGGGAAGTTATTATGCGATTTCTGATTATACAGCGGTTCACGAGGGCTATGGAAGTCTTGAAGATTTCAAAAAACTGGTCGATACGGCACATGAAAACGGGATCTATGTGATTTTGGATTGGGTGGCCAATCATACCGGATGGGATCATAAATGGATTGAGGAGCGTCCTGAATTTTACCATAAAAATGCAGCGGGAGAAATTACCGATCCGCTCAATCCTGAAACCGGCGAAACCTGGGGTTGGACAGATGTTGCGCATTTGAATTATGAATCCGAAGGATTGTTTGAAGCAATGGCAAATGAAATGATTTATTGGGTAAAAGAAACCCATATCGACGGATTTCGTTGCGATGTGGCGGACAATGTGAAACTGGAATTCTGGGAATACGTGTATCCGAAATTGAACGAAATAAAACCGGTGTTTATGCTGATGGAGTCCAATAAACCAGAATTGCTGAAAAGCGTTTTTGATATGGGTTATAATTGGCCAATTCATCATTTGATGAATGAGATTGCGCAAGGAAAAAAGAAGGTTTCGGATTTTGATCAATTGATGAAAGAGCAGGATTCGATTTATCAGAAACAGGACATCCTGATGAATTTTACTTCCAATCATGATGAGAATTCATGGAACGGTACCGAATACGAACGTTTGGGTGATGCGGTAGAAACCTTTGCTGCATTGACCTATGCGATGCCTGGAATGCCCTTGATTTACAATGGTCAGGAGTATGATTTTGATAAACGGTTGAAGTTCTTTGAAAAAGATACGATTACGCATGTAAAAGGAAGAATGTTCCCGGTTTATGAGCAATTAGGGAAATTGAAAAATGAACATCCGGCTTTAAACGGCGGTGTGAATAAGGCTTCTTACGAAAGAATTCAAACTTCAGATGATGCCAGCATTCTCGCTTTCAAGCGTGAAAAAGATGGTGAAAAACTTTATTTCATAGCCAATCTTTCGTCTTCTCCTAAAGAATTTATGATTCCTATAAAAGGGGATTTCGAGAATTATATGAAGGGAGAGAATTTGAGTTTGGCCGAAGGGGAAAGTTTAGAATTCGGTGCTTGGGAATATTGGATTTTGGTGGATTAATTTGAGAAGTCAGTGTTCCTAAGTTTTTTGTTTCTTGTCTGCCGAAGCTCCTTGTCATCCAGACGATAGGAAGGATCTAAGGTTTTCTTGCTGTAGAATGTAGATTGTAGTGTTGTATATTGTATTTTGAGCTTCACCCTCCTATGTCCTACGCAAGTAGCTATGAACACTATGCTACGCTCACTAAAAAAACTACTGTAACTATCCACCTACGGCGGACACCTGTGGTTTAAAAAAATCAGCGAAGATCTGCGTCATCAGCGGGCTTTTCTGGCTGTAGAATGTAGATTGTATTCTTGTAGAATGTGTTTTTGTCTGCCGAAGCTCCTTGTCATCCAGACGATAGGAAGGATCTAAGGAGCGTGTAGAGATTCCTCACCCTCATTCTTTGTGCTCAGTCCCGAGGCTTCGGGAGGCGGCGAAGCTTAGTCTTAAGTTGATTCTGAGTTTCCTGCTTTAGTACACACCAGATTCATAATGTAAATAACCTTGTTTTCATCCCTATAAATAACCCGATAATCCCGGACGGTTATTTTACGGTATTGAGGAAATACCTCATCCTGTTGATATTGTTTCGTGAAAACGATATTTTTCGTGGAATCAATTATATCTTTCCGGACTATTTTTCTTGCAGTGGGTATATTTTTGTAGCGGTAGTCCAGAATTTCATTCAGTGCTTTACGCGCTTTTCGTGTCCAAACCACTTTCTTGACTTCTTCAGCCATTAGGACTCTTCCCTTTCAAATTCTTCAACAGAAATAAAGTCGCCTTTCAGGATTTGCTCTTCCGCAATATCCAATGCAGCTTTATATTGCTTTTTGGTCATAGGCGAACCGTCCGGATAAAATGCCACAACCTCTTTCTCCTCATTATAGTAGTTTTCAAAAACGCTGTTGACGATTTTCAAAACACGGTCGTCTGCATCGGCTAAATAAGCTTGTATTCTCTTTTTTAATTCTAAGGTTTGCATAATTCCCTGAATTTAAATTTCTAACAAATATAAGAAAATATGCTTTTATATTCACTCTTTCCCCATATCAACTTTGAAATCAAGCATTTCTTTTGGGATGTGCGCTTAGACATTTGGTAATTCGGAGAAATTTCTAAAAATGATATTAGTTTTTCCTTTTTTTATTTCTGTAAAACCTTGACAAGGTTTTATACCTAATTCATACTTGGTTTTTTTCTTAGAAAATAAAAGCCAATTCCAATTCCAGCGAAGGTCAAAATATAAAGCCAATTGTCTAAAGGAACGCCTTGATCATCTACATCATCATCAAATGAGGCAGAGTTTGTTTGGAATTCTGGTTCTTGTTGTGAAAAGTATTCAACATCTAAGCCCTCATTAGTATTTGATTGACTTTCACTAAAAAAATTTTGAGCATGGAGATTTAAATAGGCAGAATTTATCATTATACATACAAGTATAACTCGAATTTTGAAGGTTATCATGTGGTTAGTTTTTAATTAATTTTTTAGAAATCAGTTTCTTGTTTTCCGAGGTTACATTTACATTGTAAATCCCTTTAGTTGTAGCATTTGGTAAAATAACTTCTACTCTTCCGGTAGTAGGTACTAAGAAAGATTTATGAAGTATAGTCTGTCCTAGCATATTAGAAATGAATACATCTAATTTTTTATTTTTGTAGGAGTCTGCTTCAATATAAAAACTATGGGTCATGGTTGGATTCGGGTAAAGCCTAATTTCTTGATGCGTTAATTCAATTAAATTTAAATTTACTTCTTCCACTTTAAATACTAATTCAAATCGATCAGTGGCAATCGATAGCTCATCATCATTATTCACCTCAAAACTATAAAGCGTAATTTGGTCAGCACTTAATTCTGTTGTTTTATTTAAGTATTTATCTACTAAAAATGCTGTTGTGGATTCGGGTAGATTCAAAGTGTTGACTTCAAATACATAAGCATTGTACCGGTATTGTGTCAGATTTAATGGAATAACTTCATCCGAAGTCGGATAGGCTCGATCTTGTAAACTAAAGAATTGTTCACCAATACGCGAGGAAAGGTTTTCATCCAAGTTCGTAAGTTTAGGAGCATCTTTAAAGGTAATGTCGTTATCACCCTCGTCCGAGAAGTTTATCAATAAACCATCTGAGGGCGTATAGCCAGATTCAAATGCTTGAGAGTTATATAAAACCAAGTTAATGAAGGATTCGTCTTGGAAGGCAATTCGCCCGGCAGTTAATCCATTTAGATTTTTATGAGACTCTTGAATTTTCAGATTAGCAGGTCCATTGTCGAGAGTATAGACAAAAGCGGCCTGACCGGGTTGAAGGAATTGGTTGGCAGTTGATCTCGAAGAGTTTGTACCGTTTGGCAAATTAACTGTTACATAAGCACCTCTACCTCCAGGTTGGCCCACTGTTGGATTTCCGCCCAACATGGGATCCCAAACATAATAATAGGCAGGATTAAGATTGTCGGATGCTGAAAGAACTTCTCCCATATCGATGGCGGCCTGATAAGGATTTCCTATGAAATTCAAATCACCTGAATTGGAAGAAAGGTTATTTCTTTCGACTTCTCCCGTTTTTATTTTTCCAGTTGTACGAATCACTGTATTTGTAGGGGCAGAAGCATTTAGAGTTACATTGATACTTCGGTCTCCTCTTATCATCATTCGCCAAGGAATTCCCGCTTCCAGATTTGTTGCATTTGTATTTGCGACGTTAAACCAGTCTTGCGTCAGGTTGTTGTAGCCAAATAGAGAAGGATTCCCGGTAGGCGTTGAGTCAAAACCATTTTGTCCCGTTTGAGATCCGGTGATGTGAATTCCATAACCCGGATTGGGATTTAGAAAAGTTGAATTATTTGGATTGTTGACTCCTTCCTGCCAATTGTCCCGAATAAATGGCTTGGGGCCATCCAGGGTTGATATAGGAGAAGAGACAAATCGGAAAGCCCTGCGTGCCGGGAAAAACTTTTCGGTTGTGAAGCTACCGTTTCCAGTGAGTCTTCCATAGAACTCATCAAATTGCCCAGTTGTGCTCGCATTGCTTTTAAAGGTAATGCTTCCGTGGTTTTCCATATCACCTGCCAGACTTAGATTTTTCCATATATCAAGCTTACCGTCTTGATTTACCGTCAAATGCCTTGCTGCTACATCGTTGTTAAAACTTGCATTTTCTCCTTCGATGATTATCACATTGTCATTTACGGTGGAAGGCGTTCCATCGGAACCATCAGGATTATTGGGTCTCCAAGTTATAGCATCATCCCAATACACATAATTATAACATTTCCCATTAAAGGAGTAAACAGCTTCTTTATTATCAAAGTCTGAACCCCAAGTCGTTCCAGAATTATTGGAAACAGCAACATCATTATTAACTAATGTTGAACTAATTTCCCAATAATAATTATTTGCTGAATTTACATGAGGTCTGATCCAGTAACGTGTATTTGCCGTAGGAGAACCTTGAAGAATAACGGGATCTAGGTTCAAAACGATTCTCCAGGAGTTCAATGGTGAAAAAGTTCCAGCAACATAGGCACTTGTGGGTGCAATAGTTTGGGTCGCAACGAGAGCGCCGGGTAAACCCGCACCATTGTCGGCATAAATGTTTAATTCTACTTCATCGGGTGGAGTAATGGATAAGGTATTTAAAATTATTTGTTCCAATACGAAAGTTTGTCCGGTGGGGACAAGATAATCTGCTGCTATAAATTGATTTCCAGTTATCCTGTAGCCATTTTCGATACCGGAAGGGTTTCTGGGGTTTCCTTCCGCACAATCCCCTACTAAATCGGTTTTCGGCACACAATCTATGTTGGCTTCCCAACCCGCATAGTTAACACTAAAATCAGATGTAAATCGAAAGGTCAAAGCCCCGGTTGGATGTGAGGAAACATAGGAAATTAAAAAATCATAATAACCACCAAGTCCAGGCAATGTAGGGGAACTTATATCCGGGCCGTCATAAACTTCTAAAAAATCAATTGGATACCATTCCCCCTCAAAATATATTTCCTCACTATCAAAAAAAGTGAAATTCACAGAAACTCTTTCATTAACAGGATCGTCGGGGTGTATGGTCCAAACGATGTTTTCATTGTTGCTATAGTTGCCAGAAGTTCCTCCTGTATCCGTAAATAAATCACCACAATTTAGAAGGATGGGCAGTTCATAATTTATGACTAAATAGGGGCGATCTCCACTACTATATCCTGCGAAAATAGCATGAGTGGAAGGAAAGCCACCACCGTCTGTGAGCAATGCCAATTGAATGATATTTCCGGATTCTAAGGTCAAAAAATCTCGTCCTGTTTGATTAAATGGAGCTACTTTATTGGTGTTGCCTCCTCCTATATAGGAGGAAATATTAGTAGATAAAAAATCAGAAAGCGGGTTCATAATATCTCCTGACGGAGGTATGCTATAAGAAGTAGGGATAATATATACCCCTCCAAAGTTATTTTGAGCTCCTCCTGTTTTTCTTAGATGTAAATTTGCAGAGGTAACGTAAGAGGCAGCAGGGAGAGTAGGTAAGGAAAATTGCATAAATCCATCGAAATAACGTGCCACAGCTCCATGATTGTCTCCTTTGCCTACATGTATTGGGTCATCATAATGATCAATTATAGTTGTTTGATGAACTAAACTTTGGTAACCTGTATGCCATTGACTATTATTTATTGCAACATTTACCGTAGGATCCACTTTCACCGGATATACCCTTTCGTTACTTAGTAGCCAATCGGTTTTTACTTTGGTTTTGATGGTGAGTGTATTTCCGATTTGGGAGGTTTCAAAAAGGGTATTGGATTCCCTTGAAAATTTTTGAACTTCATCTGTTGATAGGGGGTTTTCATAGAGATAAATTTCTTTTCCGAAATTATTTTTTATTAAAATGCCATTTTCAGTAGTGGTGCTTGTCCATCCAAAAGGCAAAATCACATCTTCTGTAAAAACGAGGTAGTCTGCATCATTGGGCAGATTACCCAAAGCTTCTTTGTTGGGAATGATGTAATTGAGTTTACGTTTCCCGGTTAGCATGGTGAATTCCGCTGAGATACTTCCGTAGATATTATCGTAGTAGGCTTTGTCGCCCTCGATTCGTATTGTCTGATTGTTGCTAGTGATTGTATTTATCGCTTGGCCGTTTCTTTCCCAATACATTCGGGTGTTTAGGAATTCATGGACTTCTCCTTCTGCGGTTTTGTTTTTGATTCCGGTATGGGAATTCGCACCAAAATAGGACTCAAAAATATTGTGGATGTTCGCATAAGGATAGTTGAAATCGGCATTTGATTTGATTGTGTGGTCAATATCGAGGAATTGTCCGTTTTTCTCATAGTGAATGGGGCCGGCTCCGATGATTGCCGTATAACTTCCATCGGGATTGATGTAATGTTTGGAGTAAAGATCCCGTTTATCACTGTCCTCTTTTAATCCTTTTACCGCTTCAAAGGGCGATGTATTGTCTGAAATCGGATTAGAAACGATTTCAGCTTTTGGTCTTTCTTTTCTTTGTATTTGTTTTGTTTGACTTTGAAGCTGGTTTTCCTTCAGAGTTTGGAGTGTTGTTGATTCCTTGGATTTTGAAAGGTCTTTATCTCTTTCCTTTTTTTCTATAAGGGAGGTGTCGGCTTGTTTGATTTGTCGTGTTTGGACTTGGGACAAAACCGTTAATTGCATGGAGGTTAAAAGAATACAGAAAAGTACTCTTTTGAGGTATAAATGATGGTTCATCATGAAAGGGATTAGGATTAGTATTGTATTATAGTTCTATACAGTAGGGATCAGATCTTTCTCGTGAATGAATTTTAGTGTTAGTGGATGAATTGATTTGAGAAAGCTGAATTCCGTAAAAGTTTTACGGAGGGAAGTGTCGTAGAAATAGATTTTCCATAATATTTATAGTAAAGAGAGGGTACAAAATTAAATAAAAGTTTTAAATTAAACTAATTTAGGTTCTATTTTTAAGGAAGTTGGGTTTTGAGGCTCAGCCTCTTCAAGTTTTTTTCATTCAATTTCTTCCAAAAGATCATAGCTCATGCCTTAAACCCAAAACTCATAAAATTCATACTGCTTAACATCTCACTAACCTTGGTAAAATAAAATGAAGTAATTTTGCAGGGTTTAATTCATAGGTTTGTCCAACAATAAAACCATAGCGAAAAATACTTTGTTCTTGTATTTCAGGATGATACTGGTGATGGGTGTTTCGCTATTTACTTCCAGGATTGTCTTGCAGGAACTTGGGATTTCGGACTTTGGGGTATATACTGTAGTTGGAGGTTTTATATCACTCTTTGCATTTTTGAATATAGCGATGTCTGCGGCCACTCAAAGGTATTTGACTTTTGATATCGGAAAGAAAGATTTTAAAGCATTGAAAAAAACTTTTAGCGCAACATTGACAATTCACATTGGAATTGCAGTACTTATACTATTATTAGCTGAAACAGTAGGTTTGTGGTATGTTAATAATAAAATGGTCATTCCTACAGAAAGGCTTGTGGCAGCCAATATTGTTTATCAGTTTTCAATTGCAGCGTCTTTACTGAGTATTATTCAAGTTCCATATAATTCTTTGATTATTGCTCATGAAAAAATGAGTGTTTATGCATATGTAAGTATTTTAGAGGTCAGTTTGAAACTCTTAATTGTTTTTTTACTAGTGTTTTTAGGAAGCGATAAACTGATTACTTATGCCATTCTTACGTTCGTAGTTTCCTTTATTATTAGGATAATTTACCAAATGTATTGTCGTAAAAATTTCCCAGAAAGCAAATATAGTTTCCAATGGGACTGGGTATATTATAAAGAGCTTATTGCTTATTCTGGTTGGAATTTGTTTGGAAACTTAGCCGTTGTTGCAAAAGTACAGGGAAGTAATTTACTACTAAACCTGTTTTTTGGAACCGCAGTAAATGCAGCATATGGTATAATGGCGACAGTTAACAGTGCAGTTAATAATTTAGTATCTAATTTCCAGGTGGCGACCAATCCGCAAATCATAAAATCGTTCGCGTCAGGTGAAAACCGTACAGTTGAAAAGTTAATGAATCAAGCGACAAAGTTTACGTATTATTTAAGTTTGTTATTGATTGCCCCTCTAATCTTAAATATTGATTTTATCCTAAAATTATGGTTGGTTAATCCACCACCGCATTCAGCTCACTTTATTTTAATTATTTTAATATGTTCATTGGTAGATGTGCTGTCAAAATCTATAATGACAGGAATTACGGCTACTGGCAGGATCAAAACGTATCATATCGTAATTGGATTTTTCAACTCTTTAATAATACCAATTGCATATATATTATACAAGTTTGAATACTCGACTAACCCTAATTTAATAATGTATATTTGGTTGTTTTTCTCTGTAATTTCTTTTGGTTTTAGATTGTTATTTGTAAAAAGATTGATGGATTATGATATTAAATTGTTTTTAGCAAAGGTGCTTATTCCAGTTTTTCGTATAACTATAATAGCACTTCTAATAGGCATTGGAATTAAACACTTGTTTCAACAGATTAATTTTTCAATTTTTATAATTGAGACATTTGCATTATGCACTTTATTAGGTATAATTATTTTTCAATTCGGCATGGAGTCAAATGAAAAGAAGTTGGTATTAAGAGCGAAAGACAAGATAATTTCTAAATTTATATACAAAAGATAATGGATTTATTTAAAAGAGTAAAGACTTTAATTCGGTTTTGGATAAGGCAATCAAAAATGGAACTTAGCCCCCCGTTTCTGATTGAAACAAAAGGGCAAATTATTAGTAAAGGAAGAGAGTCTTATCATAATGGTAATTTAGTTGTTAAAGGTTCGGGAGGGGTACTTGAAATAGGAAGCTATTGTGCGATTGGAGCAGATGTGAAAATAATTTTATCAAATCATGATGTATCGAACGTTTGTATGCAATATACATTTTACAGGAAAAACTTTGGGGTAAATATTAATAACTCAAAAGAGAGTTTAGTGACTATTATCGAGAATGATGTTTGGATAGGTGATAATGTTATTATTCTACCTGGTGTTAAAATTGGAACTGGCGCTGTTTTAGGCGCAGCAGCTGTTGTTACAAAGGATGTTGAGCCGTATGCAATTGTCGGAGGTAACCCTGCAAAACTGATAAGAAAGCGCTTTTCAGATGATAGGATAAAAGAGTTGCTCGACTCTAAATGGTGGGAATGGGATGATGAAAAAATAAAAATGAATAGGGAACTATTTATAAAATAATGATGAAATCAAAAAACACATATCTTTTCTGGTATAAGCACCTTGAAGGAAATGGTAACTTCGGTGATGAGTTGAATCCTTATATAATTGAAAGGATTTCTAAAGAAAAAATTAAACATATTGATCTTCAATACTTACGCGATGATAAATGGTTAGCAATGAAATTTCTAATAGTTGCTATTATTGAAGGTCGGTTGAACGTTAGAACTTTTTTTAGATATTTGTTATATAACTTTGTGTTATTTCCCGATGTTTTGTTAGCTATTGGGAGTGTACTACAGTTTAATAATTACTCTAATTCAATAGTTTGGGGGTCTGGTATAATAAATCAAGAAAGTAAATTCAAAAATGCTGATTTTATTGCGGTTCGTGGTAAGCAGACTCAATTAAGACTGAAAGAATTAGGTTATAATGTGCCTAATGTTGTTGGAGATCCAGCAATCTTACTTCCACTAATATATAAGCCTATTAATACTAAGAAGTACAAAGTGGGTATAATTCCTCATCATATTCATTTTGAATACTTAAAAAATCAGTCTTCTTCAGATGTTTTGGTGATAAACCTTCTAGATAGCATAGAAGAAGTTGTAGAACAGATAAATTCCTGTGAAATAACATTTTCTACCTCTCTTCATGGAATTATTGTTTCCCATGTTTACAGAATCCCATCATTGTGGGCTTCATTTGAAGGATGTATGAAAAATTTAAGTGGAGATGGAGTTAAATTTAAAGATTATTTTAGCTCTGTAAACATTGAATATTATCAACCTTGTCTAATTAAGAAAAATGACATTATAGGTGAAGAGATATTTTTAGAAAAAGTAAGAAATTATTATGATTGTAGGTTGTTGCCGGATGATGAAATAATAATAAAACTGCAAAGAGATTTATTGAGTGTGACACCTTTTACTTTGAAAGAGGAATTTATCTAAAATTGGTTGTTGATGATTCAAAGTTAAATCAGGGTAAATAAAATTTTATAAGTCATGTTTTCAGTAATAATTCCACTCTATAATAAGGCTAAATATATTCAGAGAGCAATAGAATCCGTACTTAATCAAACCTATCAAAACTTTGAAATTATCATAGTAAATGATGGTTCTACTGATGAAAGTATGGAAATAGTTTCATTGATCTCACTAGAAGATAAAAGAATTAAGTTAATTTCACAAGAAAATCATGGGGTCTCTAGTGCACGAAACATGGGAATAGCAAATGCCTCATATGATTATATCGCTTTTTTGGACGGAGATGACTTTTACCATAATAATTTTTTAGAAGTAATTTTTAATTTAATTCAAAAGCATGACTCAATTGAAGTAATTTCCTCTTTTATTTCCGTTAATAAAGAATTCAAAGAGATTAATCATATCGAATACTTTCAAGTGTTGAAAAAAGATTTCTTTAAATTGTTAATTCGTTATCATCCACTTCTATCATCATCAAGTACCGTAATTAAAAAAGATCTGATTGTTAATAATCACTTGAAATTTGACATAAATTTAAAATTCGGTGAGGATACAGATTTCTGGAATCAGTGTGTGGAAGCTTCACAACAAGAGAGACTAATAATAATAAAAACCGAACTTGCTTGTTATGACTTAAATGATTCAAATACAAGCATTACCAATAGTGGGTTAAGGCTAGTACAACATACTTTTTTTTATAAAATTTTAAATAGTAAGAAAAAATGCCAAATGCAAGGAGAGAGTCTTTTTAAAAGTTTTTATGTCTATATGTATTATCTAAGCTATTATAAATCCATTGCTGCTTTAAGACTCAACGATGAGATTAAACAGAGTTTCAGTAAATTGGAGTATAGAAATTATTTTATAGAGTTTTTATTAACCAAAGTACTAACTGAAAGAAATAAAATGTATTTATCAAAGATTGTAATCTACTTTAGATTAATCTATAGTAAGTCTTTGAAATCTCTCCCCATTTATAAATTACATTTAGTAAATTGAATGAAACAAAAAATAAAAATCCTTCATATCCAAGAAACCATTGGCTCGGGTGGCGTAGAAAGACGTCGTTTGTCGTTGGCGAAGCATTTGGACAAAAATCTTTTTGACCAAAAGTTCATTTGTACGCAAGCCATCGGTAACATTCCCGATGAAATTCGTGCAGAAGGATTTGAGGTAATCCCCATCGGAAAATTAAAATCCCCATTTGATTGGAAACAGCATAGAAAAGTGCAGAAAATGATTGAAGATTACCAACCGGACATCATTCACGGAGCAGTATTCGAAGGCGTGACGATGGCAACTATTAACGGATGGTTAAAGAAAGTACCAGTAGTCATTATAGAAGAAACTTCAGATCCACAGAACCGTTCTTGGAAAGGTAATATGCTGATGAAAGTATTTTCACGGTTAGCTGACAAAGTAATCGGTGTATCAGAAGGTGTGACTAAAGAATACCTGATTGGCAAATTAGGGATTTCTGATAAAAAGGCGATTGCTATCAACAATGGCGTGGCTTTGCCAAGAAAGGTTTCTATACTTGAGTTGGAAAAAGTCAAAAAGGAATTTGGTATAAGCGAAAATGACTTTGTGATTGGTTCTGTAGGAAGGATGTTGCAGGATAGTCACAAACGATTTTCGGATTTGATTAAGGCTTTTGCTGAATTTTCAAAAGAAAAGGAGAATGTTAAACTTTTATTGGTAGGAGATGGTTCGGAAAAAGAGGGGTATCAGAAATTGGCAAAAGATTTAGAGGTTTCGGATAAAGTTGTTTTTGCGGGTTATCAGTCGGATGTTTCTTTGTTGTATCAGATGATGGATGTCTTTGCTTTGGTTTCTGCGAGAGAAGCTTTCGGCTTGGTATTGGCAGAAGCGATGCTGAACAAATTACCCGTCATTGCTACGCGAGTGGGTGGAATGAAATACATAGTAGAAGATCAGGAAACGGGGTTTTTGGTAGAGCCGCTCCAAGTTCAGGAAATAAAAGAAAAAATAGAAATTCTTTATTTGGATGCTGAGTTAAGGAAAACACTGGGAAACAATGGTTTTGAGAAAGCCATGCGGGAATATACCGAAGAGAGTTATGTGAAAAGTATTCAGGATTTGTATCAATCTTTAGTGAATAAACCATGAAAATCCTTCGACTTACGACCCTACTTGACTTTGGTGGCCAAGAAAAGAAATACATCAGTTTTACGGAAAAGCCGGAAAGCTTGAAGTATGATTATGAATTTGGAGCGATTGGCTATGGAGGAAATGCTGAAAGAACTTTGAGAGAGAGAGGTTTTGAGGTGCATGTCTTGAATCGAAAGTTTTCCATTAAAAATCTTCTCAATATTTGGGTAGTTTATAGGCTGATCAAAAAAGTAAAACCCGATGTGGTGCATACGGCAGCTGCCGAAGCGAATTTCCATGGGATCATTGCAGCCAAATTGGCAGGTGTAAAATATATCATCGGCGAAGAAATAGGTATTCCCAATCATTCTTCTTTGGCGCAGAAAGTTTTTTCGGTCGTTTATCGTTCGGCGGACAAAGTCATTTGCGTTTCTCAATCGGTAAAAGATCATTTGGTAAAGACCGGAGAAATCCCTGTTGAGAAAGGAGTGGTGATTTACAATCCGGTCAGCTTTCTGAAAGGAATGAACTTTGGCAAGGACTCGAACCATGACAAGTTTTTCAATATGGTTTATGTCGGTCGTTTGGAAAAAGTAAAAAACGTAGATACACTCCTCCGTGCTTTTTCTCAATTGGAAAATGAGCAATTGCGATTGACATTGGTGGGCGATGGACGGGAAAGAGAGAATTTAGAGGCTTTGGTAAAAGAGTTAAATTTATCAGACAAAGTTATATTTGAAGGTTTTCAATCCAATCCGGGGAAATACCTGAGTGTAGCGGATTTATATGTATTGCCTTCTTATTCGGAGGGTTTTGGTATAGCTGCTGTGGAAGCAATGTTTTTGAAAGTTCCGGTTCTGGCGACTCAAGTGGGTGGTGTTCCAGAGTTTATCAATCATGGCGAAAACAGTTGGTTGTTTGATCCGTATTCCATGGAAGATTTAGTGGAAAAATTAGAACAAATTTTATTACTTGATGAGGATAAACGAAAAGCAATTGGAGTAAAGGGATTTGAAGAGGTAAGTGAACGTTTTACCATAGAGAAATACATCGAGAATTTGGAAAATCTATATTCAGAGAAATCATGAAAAACCTCCTCTTTATTACCTGGGACGGACCGCAGACTTCTTATATGGAGGGATTGTTTATGCCTATTTTTCAGAAAATCAGTGAAAGGGAAAACATCCGGTTTCATGTCATGCAGTTCACTTGGGCAGACGAGAACCGCACCGCAAGCATCCAAAAAGTAGCTGAAAAAATGGGTATTCTTTATACCGCAGAGAAGGTGTATCGAAAGCCGATAGCGAGTATTGGGAGTTTTCTGACAGTTCAATCGGGTACAAAAAAAATCAAGAAATACATTCGGGATCATGGGATTGATGTCGTGATGCCGCGTAGTACATTTCCGGCGATGATGGTCAATGGGATTAAAAACAGGAAGTTCAAGCTGGTTTTTGATGCCGATGGACTTCCGATCGAGGAAAGAATTGATTTTGCGGGTTTGAAGCGAGGTTCTTTTTTGTACAACTGGATGAAGTCAGCCGAAACTCAAATGCTGAAAAAGGCAGATGCCGTCATCACGCGTTCGGAGAAAGCCATAGGGATTCATTTGGAGAATATCGGTGAAGGGTATCGTGATAAATTTTCGGTGGTATCCAACGGTCGGGATGCAGAGAAATTCAGGTTTCAAGAAGAATGGCGGAGTGCGGCTCGAAAGGAATTGGGTGTTGGGGATGAGTTTTTATTTGTCTATGCCGGATCTTTGGGGCCGCAATATTGTTGGGAGGAGATGCTTTCGATATTCAGAGCCTACAAGGAGAAAGGAGCATCTAAGTTTTTGATTTTGACGGGGAATTTTGAGTTTGCGAATTCGCATTTGCCGGAAGATTTAAAGTCGGAAGTTTTTGTAAAAACGGTGGCTTCGGATGAGGTTTCTTATTGGTTAAACGCCGGGGATTTGGCTTTTGGTTTGCGCAAACCGACTTATAGTATGCAGGGTGTTGCTCCGATCAAGTTGGGTGAGTACTTATTGTGCGGAATTCCTGTGATAGCGAGTAAGGGCATAGGCGATTCGGAAAAGATATTATCGGATTTTGGAGAATGTTATTTATACGATCATTCGATAGGTTTAAGTGCCCATGAAAAGGAGGTATTGGCATTCATTGAAAGCTCAAAACTTGTGGATCGAAATGAAATTCGCAGAAAGGCTTTGGGTTATTTTTCATTGGAGTCGTCGGCAGAGTCTTATCTGAGGGTTTTTTCTTCTTTGGTTTTTTGATTTAGTTCATCTAAACATACTTCATCGCTCTGATTTCAGGCTTCAAAAAGCTTTCATATTTTTTGATAAATTTGTAATGTGAGCACGAGAGTTGAAAACATAAACAAAGGAATTATTGAATGGGCTATCCTGAGAAATGGGGTTAGTTTGGAGGATTTTTATGCTCGTAATCCAAGTGTTGAGAGTTGGGTAAAGGGAGATAAAAAGCCAACGGTCAAACAGTTGGAGAATTTCACCCATAAGGTTCATGTGCCTTTCGGTTATATGTTTTTACCCAGTCCGCCTGAGGAAACCATCTCTTTGCCTTTTTTTAGAACCGCACGCAAAACGAGCACAGATAAAGTTAGTCTCAATGTGTATCACACAATCCAGATTATACAAGATCGACAAAATTGGTTGACCGAATATTTGGAAGATTTGGATTTTCCTGATTTGGATTTTGTGGGTAAATATTCTGTGAAAGATGATTATAAGACCGTAGTAGAAGATATCCGGAAGACTTTGCAAATAGAACTGGATTGGGCAACTAAACAGAACAGTTGGGAGCAAGCTTTGGACTACTTGACAAATAAAATCGAGGATGCCGGGGTTATTGTTACTTACAGCGGAATTGTTGGTACGAATACGCATCGGGTAATCGATGTGGAAGAGTGTCGTGGTTTTGTTTTGGTCAATGAGAAAGCACCTTTTTTATTCATCAATTCTGCCGATGCCAAAGCGGCTCAAATGTTTAGTTTAATTCATGAGTTGGCGCATGTTTGGTTGGGTGAGAGTGCGGGTTTTGATCAACAGAATCTATTGCCTGCAGATGATCCGGTAGAAATTTTTTGTGACAAAGTTGCAGCTGAGTTCTTAGTTCCTGAAATTTATTTTCTTGAAAAATGGACTACTACTCAGGATTTTAAGTATTTGAGTAGGATTTTTAAAGTCAGTCCCATAGTAGTTGCTCGAAGAGCTTTGGATTTAAAGCTAATAAGTTTAAAAGATTTTTTAGCTTTTTATAATCATTACATGGCTGAATTTAATAAAAGAAAGACCAGTCAGGGACCGGGAGGGAATTTTTATGCAACCACTAAAAAGAGAGTGAGTTTGCGGTTTGCATCTTTTGTAAACAATGCAGTGAATGAGAATAAACTTCTCTATAGAGATGCCTATAAGTTGACGAATTTGAAAGGCGATACTTACAATAAGTTTGTGACAGAATATTTGTATCAGTGAAAAAATATTTATTAGATAGCAATGTTTTTATTCAGGCCCATCGTATGCACTATCCCTTTGATGTGGTTCCAAGCTTTTGGAATAAGCTGAAAGACTTGTCTGATAAAGAGGTTATTATAAGTATTGATAAAGTAAAAAAAGAATTATGTTATTCTTCTCCGCCTGATGTACTGGCTTCTTGGTGTTTGGAGGAGTTAAATTCCGAATTCTTTGAAGATTCATCGGTTTGTGTAGATGTTTATTCAGAGATTGCGAATTGGGCAAATTCAAATCAGCAATTCAGTCAGAATGCAAAAGATGAGTTTTTGGCTACTGATTTAGCCGACCCTTGGCTGATAGCCTTCGCAAAAAAGCAGGATTGTATCATCGTAACGCACGAGAAAAGTCAGCCCGGAATAAAGCATAAAATCAAAATTCCCGAAGTTTGTGCTTATTTCAGTATCAGGTATATTTCACCGATTCAAATGTTTAGAGATTTGGGCGAGACTTTTTAATTCTTCAAGATGAGAACCGCCTTCAGAGCTTTAAATTCTATGTTCTTGTCACTTAGGTTTTCTTTGGAGTCGTCGGCGGAGTCTTATTTGAGGGTTTTGTCTTTTTTGGAATTTCGATAATGTGCTTATCGTGAGCATTTTATATGATATATTAATCTTTATATTCAGCTAAATCGATTGTTTTTTTTGGACTTTTGGCGAAGTATGATAGCTGACCGGATTTTGATGGGCATCTATTGGAAGAAATAATGAAAAGGCAATATAGGAGTTCTTTGAATGTTCTAAATTTGTGGGGTTGATTTTGAAAGAATTACCTTCGTTAAAATGAAAGTCCTTTATTTCACCAAATATTCACGCAATGCCGGGAGCAGTCGTCTTCGGAGTTATCAGTATTTTCCTTTTTTGGAAAAACAAGGAATTCTGGTGGAGGTAAGTCCTCTTTTCAGTGAAGCTTATTTGCGAAAGCTTTATGCCGGAGAGTCCACGAAAAGCGAAGCCCTAAAAGGATATTTGAAACGATTTTTGAAGTTGTTTTCAGTCAGGAAATACGATAAGGTGGTCATTGAAAAAGAATTGTTTCCTTACTTACCAGCTTTTGCGGAATGCTTGTTTCATTTTTTGGGGGTTAAATATTTTGTGGATTATGATGATGCGGTTTTTCATAATTATGATTTATCCTCAAACAAACTCATTCGAAAATTTTTATCGAAGAAGATCGATTGGGTGATGAAATTCAGTGGCTGTGTTGTGGCGGGCAATGATTATCTGGCAGATCGGGCAAGGGATGCTGGTGCTAAACGGGTTGAAATCATTCCAACAGTAATTGATTTGGAGCGATATGAAATAAAGGATTATAAGGTTTCTTCAGATTCTTTTGTGGTAGGTTGGATCGGAACCAAAACGACCTTTGAAAAACATTTATTGCCTTGTCGTGATTGGATAAAAGAAATTCAAAAGGAAAACCCGGATGTTCATTTTCATATTGTGGGAATCACAGAGGATATGGATTTGGGTCCAAATGTGAAATACAGGGCTTGGAGTGAGGAGACTGAGGTTTCGGAAATTCAGAAAATGGATGTAGGGATTATGCCTTTGCAAGACAGTCCTTGGGAAAAGGGCAAATGTGCTTATAAATTGATTCAATACGCAGCTTGTGGGATTCCGGGCGTGGCTTCCGATGTGGGAATGAACCGCGAGGTAATTGTCCCGGGTGAAACAGGTTTTTTGGCTTCCACGGATGTGGATTGGAAAAACTCTATTTTGGAGTTAAAGAATCGTTTGGAGTTGAGAAAAGACTTGGGCAGAAATGCCAGAAAATTGGTGGAAGAAAAGTATTGTATTCAGGTAACGGCGGAGAGGTGGATTCAAATACTTAGGTAATGAAACTCTGAGGGCTCTTTAAATTTTTCGCTACATAAACTTCGCTTAGCTCCGATAGCTATCGAAGGACATAATACTCCCGCAGATAGCGCAGATTTTCGCGGATTTTTTGAAATGCACATGAACACCAAGAAGAAACAAGGTTCACAATGTTTTTAAACCATTAAGGAATTAAGAGAATTAAGCTCAAAACTAAAATACATTCTACAAGAATACAATATACATTCTACATCAAAAAATCTCTACATTTGCGCAAGTGGCATTGGACTTTATTTACATACCCTTGATTATTGCTTTGGGGATGGCTTTCATCGGTCTTTTCAAAAAAGAATTGAAGCCTTCCAATTACCAAGCCTTGCAATATTTATTTTTCTTCCATTTGCTGATTGGTGCTTATTATTGTTTTTTTATACCGGGTGATGCGATTGGGTATTGGAGAGTTCCTAAGAATTATTCCTTTGAAACTTTTACGGAAGGAATTTTTAATGGAGAGGGAACCGCCTTTATGATGGCATTGAATTTTCCTTTCACCAATTTATTGGGGATGTCCTATCTTTCGAATACGCTTTTGTATTCCTTGTTTGGGTTTATGGGCATGACCTATTTTTATATGGTGGCTGTCAAAACCATTCCCTATACTCGTTTGATCAATGGCTATGCTTTGTTTCCTTTGTTGTTTTTTCTTCCCAATCTCCATATTTGGAGTGTGGCGGTGGGCAAGGATTCCATTCTTTTTATGTGCATTGGGATGTTTGCTTATGGGGTGATGCAACCTTTTAAGCGAATTCCTTTATTGGCCATTAGTTTATTATTGGCTTTGGCGATTCGTCCGCATATGTTGTTGTTTTTATTTGTGGGATTTGGGATGGCTTATGTCTTTGGAGGGAAAGTTTCGGGATTTCAAAGGATTTTGTTTTCGGTAATTATGATCGGGGCAGGAATTGCGATTTTACCTTCGGTGATGGAATATGCGAAAATTGAGGAAGCCTCTGTAGAAGGATTTCAGGAATTTTCCGAATATAAAGTAGGTGTGCTAAGCCGCTCCCATACAGGTTCGGCCATTGATATTTCTTCCTATCCATTTCCTTTGAAGGTTTTGACTTTTTGGTTTCGTCCTTTGTTTTTCGATGTGCACAATGTCAATACTTTATTGGCATCGGTTGAAAACTTGGTTATTCTTGTTCTTTTTATCAAAGCCATGATGTTGAAACCTTTGCGAGCTTTCAAGGCGGCGCCCTTTGTCATCAAAGGATTGGTGATTTTTCTAATTGTGGGGACTTTGGCTTTTTCGCAATCTTTGGGTAATCTGGGGATTATGATTCGGATGCGTAATATGTTTTTGCCAGGGATGATTATTTTTATTCTTTGGGTGTTTTCGTATCATTATCAAACGAGGAAAGCGAAGCGGTGAATTAAAAGGAATTTATAAGATTATTCAAATATCTCTCTATCTTTCATTTTTCTTAGCGAATAATAGGTAGTTATGAATTACAGAGTTTTCATCAAGTATTTTCCTTTTATCTTGGTGGTTTACCATTTGGTTTTTGCTTGGTTTGCTTATGATTATGTAAATCAAAACAATGGGGATGCGGTTCGTTATTGGTTTGTGGGTGTTGATCTTTCGCGGTCTTCTTGGTTTGATTTTTTATATCCGGGTACTTCTACGATTTACTTTTTGAATTATCCATTGGTGTACTACCTAAATTTATCTCCACTTTTGGGTTGTTTTCTTTACAGTGCTTGGAGTGGTTATGGGTTTTATCGGCTTGGGAATTTGGTGAAGCCTTATTTGGTTCGGTTCAATCTTTTCAGTGGGAGTTTGCTTTTGCTTTTGGTATTGCCCAATGCTCATTTTTGGAGTTCATTGATTGGGAAGGAAGCGATTCTCTTTTTGCCTATGGTTATTTTGGCCGAAGGGATTTATCGGGGTAGGTACTTAGGGCTTCCGATGATTTTGAGTTTTTTATTGATTGCTTGGATTCGTCCTCATTTGGCTTTTGTCGTCTTATTGGCTTTTGTATTGGCATTTCTTTGGAAGTCTGAGGCGAAGTGGAAGATAAAGTCTCTGGTTTTGGGGGGCATTTTGGTTTTGGGAGGTTTGGTTTATTTTTTATTGGGCAAGGTACTTGGTGCGCCTGAGGGTTTGGTTCAGAAGGTTTTGGATTTATATACGGTTCATAATTCTTATTTGAAAAGGACTTCCTCTTATGTACCGATGGAAGATTATGTATATCCTTATAAATTATTTAGTTTTTATTTTCGGCCATTGCCTTTTGAGAAGTCGGGGTTATTGTATGGGATTGTTTCGTTTGAGAACCTTTTGGTATTGATTGTTTTTGGTTTGGTAGTTTATTGGATCCTAAAGCTTTTTCCTTGGATGAAAGCCGGTGTTTTTTTGGCGTTTGTTTTCTTATTTCTTTTGTTTCATGGGAGTATGTATGCCTTTGGTTATGCGAATTATGGTTTGATCATTCGCACAAAGTCATTGGTATTGCCTTTTCTTGTTTTGCTTGTGATGGAAGTCAGGGGTGGTTCGAGAAAAAAGTATTAAGACTGAAGTATTAAGTATTAAGACTTTTCTGGCTGTAGAATGTAAATTGTAATCTTGTAGAATGTATTTTTGTCTGCCGAAGCTCCTTGTCATCCAGACGATAGGAAGGATCTAAGGAGCGTGTAGAGATTCCTCACCATCATTCTTCTGGTTCGGAATGACAGCTAGCTCCTTGTCATCCAGACGATAGGATGGATCTAAGGAGCCTGTAGAGATTCATCACACTCATTCTTCGAAGCTTCGGAATGACAGCTAACCCCTTTCTTCTTGCCTGCCGAAGCCCCTTGTCACTCAGAGCTGAGTTTACGAAGTGAAGAGTCTGAATTACAAAAAAAATTTTTATTTTAGTGTTCATGAAGACTTTAGGGACACATAACTACTTCGTTTACATCCTTACTAATAAAAATACAAACTCATTCCTAATTGGCTTTGGCTGGGCTTAATGTTAATGAAAGCTTAATTCATATTATACATTCTTATAATATTTGATTTCTAATTTTGGATTAATTTTTTCCCAAAGGGGATTCATTTCAAAATTAGAAGAATGAGATTGTGGAAAACAGCAGATGAAGAGCGAAAGGTCTTTGATGATTTATACATAAAATACCATAAAGCCGTGTATCAAAACATCCGTAAATTAGTTCAGGATGAGGATGCCTCCCTCGATATTTTACAGGAAGTATTTTTGAGTCTTTGGGAAAATAAGGACAAGGTTTTATTTGAAGAATCCGTTGGGGGATGGCTTTTCGTGGTGAGTTATAATAAGTCGATGTCTTTGCTTCGCAAACAAGTAAAGACCTCAGTCATCGATGAGGAAAACCCGGAACTCATCAGCGACTCCTATTCAACCCTTCAAAGAGAAAAGGAATTTGATTTAAAGATGAATGTATTGAACGAGGCCGTGAATTTATTGCCACCCAGAAAACAGGAAGCCTTTAAGCTCCATCGTTTCGAGGGAATGTCAAAAGAGGAAGTTGCCTTGGAAATGGAACTCTCCAAAGAAACCGTGATGGACTATCTGAAACAGTCCAATCAAATGATTAAAAAGTACATTTCACATCATTATCCTTCCTTATTAACACTGGGTGCATCCCTATCGATTTTGGAATATTTTTCTTAATGCTTTCCTAACCTTTTCATAAAGTTTAAAATACCCCCTTTCCTCCTTCCATCGCGTTTTTAGGATAGTACTATGGAAGAACTAATCGAAAAATTCCGGAAAGGAAAAGCAAGTATTCAAGAAAAGAAAAAACTCTACCAATGGTTGAAAACTTCAGACGAGGTATTTATCTCGAAACTGAAAGAAGAATTTGACCGCCTCTCCCATGAAACCGAAGAACCTGAAGAAAAGTTTGATCGGATCCTCCGAATCATTCATCGGAAAATCAATCAAAAGCAAGAAAGACGTCGCCGAGTTATTCATCGGATTTCTAAAATTGCTGCTTGTTTGCTTTTGCTATTTGGGTTGGTGATTGGAACAAAGGAATGGATGAAAACCGAAAGTCCGAGTTCGGAACTGGCTATTCAGAAAGAAACCGAAATCGCAAATCCTTATTCGGAAAAAATCATGGAATTCCTATTGAGCGATCGTTCGGTTGTTCAATTGCATCCCGGCGCCAAAATAAAAATGGATTCCAGCTATGGGAAGTCCGACCGAAAGATTCAGCTCGAAGGAAAGGCCTATTTTACAGTAGCCAAAAATGCCTCCATTCCCTTTGTGGTTCAATCGGGTGACTTCATTACCACGGCACTCGGAACGGAATTTTCCGTCGAGTCGGATTTGAACCAAATAAAAATCAAACTTTTTCAGGGTAAAATTTCCATCGAATCGGCCGATACAGATAAATATGATTTCGAAAAGCTGATTTTAAGCCCCAATCAGGAATTCGAAATGAAACTGAATACTGCAATCGCTAAAAAGCCCAAGAATGAAATCAAAGTTCAGAAAGAGGAAGCAAAGCCGGAAGTGGTAAAAAAAGTTCAGAAAGAAACAAAGGAAGACCCAAACACCCATATCCTAACCTACCACAAAGAAACCCTGAAAAACGTCATTGAGGATTTGAATAAAAACTATTCGGAAAAGATTTTATTCGATGAATCCGACATTCAAGACATCAGTTTCACAGGGCAGATTTACCTCGACGAGCCTTTGATTCAGACCATTCATATGATTTGTCATTTGAATCAATTGAGTGTAAGGACTCCGGACGAAAATACATTGGAAATATATAAATACAACACAGTTAAAAATTTTGAAGCGCAGGATAATTAAAAATTAATTAAAAAAATGGGAAGAAGTTTATTTAGACAAAAAAGCTTATGGGCTTTTATGATGTTGATGTTCTCTGTAATGAGTTTGCAGGGGCAGGAATCGAGAACAGATGTGAAAGGTTCTGTATTGAACACAAGTGGAAAACCGGTAGAGGGCGTGATGATTGATGTTTCTTTGGCCGATAATCCTTTGGAAAGTTTCTTTGTGATGACCGATCAGAATGGAAATTTCAGGATTGAAGATCTTTCTCCGGAATTGGTTTATAATTTTGCTTTTGAGCAGATCGGTTATGAGCCCTATTTCATCGATGGTTTTCAAGTAAAGAGCGGAGAGAACAACACCATTATTATCCGACTGAACGAAGCCGCAATGTTTGAAGAAACGGTCATCATCGGCTACGGTGACAGTAAGCGAAAAGACCTTACAACTTCGATTGCCAAACTGAATACGGATGATGTATCTCAGAGAAACTTGGGGTCGGCCCAACAAGTTCTTCAAGGTCAAATTGCCGGGGTCAATCTCACCGTTTCAAATGGTACACCGGGTGGGAAATCACGAGTGAGTATACGAGGTGTTTCTTCAATCAATGGAGATAACGAACCTTTGTATGTAATCGATGGGATCATCCTTTCGAAATCGGATGCGAGTTATAATTATTCAGGGGAATTCGTTCAGGATCCTTTGTCGATGATTAACTCTTCAGACATCGAGTCGATCGATGTTTTAAAAGATGCTGCCGCTACTGCCATCTATGGTTCGAGAGGTGCAAACGGTGTGATTATCATCAATACAAAGAAAGGAAGAAAAGGAAAAACAAGTTTTAATTTCAATCAAGTTTCGGGAATTCAAATCATGCCCGAAAAACTGGATCTACTCAATAGCGAACAATACATCGCCATGCAAACCGAAGCCGTAAACAATTACAATCAGGATTTTGGATACGCGCCTGGACAGTCCGGTTTCATCGACATCAACAATGTTTTGGGAGTTGTTCCGGATCCCTTGAAAGATATTTATTGGCAAGATCTGATCATTCGAAACTCAGCTGCGAGTACGCAGACGGATTTTTCGGCGAGCGGTGGCAATGACGTACTTCGGTATTTTAATTCGGTAGGCTATTCTCATATGGAAGGAATGATTAAGAACAGTTCTTTGACAAGGTATTCGCTTCGTTCCAATGTAGAATATACACCCAACGATCGTTTCCGATTGGGGTTTAACCTTTCTGGGAATTATACCAAGAGTACTTCCGTTCCCAATGGAAACCAAGGAACGGCGCTTTTCCAGCGTTCTTTGGAACAAAGACCTTATGACTCGCCTTATTTGGCCGATGGCTCATTTGCGGTGGGTGGCAAGGACATCCTTCGTCACAATGGAGTTTTGATTTTGGAAACGGATCATACCTACGACAAAAACTATCAGGCATTGGTCAATCTTTTCGGTTCTTATAATTTCTGGGATAATTTTGTATTTCACACGAGTTATAATTCCGAGCTTCGAATTGGACATGGACATAGACGACAGGAAATCGGGCATCCTTACAACGGAAGTAAAGGATGGATCAACGATACAAGAGGAACTCGATACAGTCAGACTTTTGACAACACCATTTCTTACGATAAAACATTTGGTGATCTTATCGATTTAAATGCGATGATTGGACACTCTTTTTTCAAAGAAGATTATAGTTTTAATTCCGTGACGGGGAGTCAATTTCCATCGAATGATTTCCAACACATCGGTGCTGCGACAATTGTAACCGGAAACGAAGGTTTCTCTGAATACGCCATTGAGTCCTATTTCGGACGGGTGAATTTAGGTATTGCCGACCGTTATCTTTTGTCGGGTTCTTTGCGTTACGATGGTTCATCGAAATTCAATCAGGACAATCGATTTGATTATTTCCCGTCTGTATCTGCGGCTTGGATCATTTCGAGAGAAAACTTCATGCAAAGTCTTGACTTCATCAGCTTTATGAAGTTTCGTGGATCTTGGGGACAAACCGGAAACCAAGATGGAATTGGGAACTATGCTTATTTCCCTTTGGCACAAGGTGGATATAATTACGATGGAACCACCGGTTTGGCGGTAACATCGATTGGAAATCCTGATTTGAAATGGGAAGTGATTTCTCAAACCAACTTCGGATTGGATTTGAGTTTGTTCAACAACCGACTGAACCTTACCTATGACTATTTCATCAAAGAATCCGAAGATTTACTTTACAATGTCCCCGTTCTTCAAACAAGTGGTTTTTCAAATATGACCAAAAACATTGGTACGATGGAAAACCGAGGACATGAAATCTCATTGGAGTCAAGAAATATTCAGCGAGAGAATTTCTCTTGGACGACACATTTCAATATTTCATTTATCGAAAACAAAGTTTTAAGCTTATTGGGCGATGATGAAATCGTTGTCGGCGGCTGGAATGCCATCATCGAGGGACAGCCTTTGGGTGTTTTCTTTGGTTATGTTCACGATGGAATTTATCAGACCGACAGTGAAATTCCACAAGGCATGTACAATCAGGGTGCGCGCGCGGGTGACATTCGTTTTGCGGACATCAACGGCGACGGACAAATCAACTCCTCAGACCGCAAGGTTATCGGAAGTCCTTATGCGGATTATTTTGGTGGGATTACCAATAGCTTCCGAATTAAAAACTTTGACATTTCATTGTTTGCCACTTTCTCGGTTGGAAATGACATTGCCAGTGCCTGGAGATCGGGCTTGGATCATTTGGGAGGAACGGATTATAACAACCTTTTGGAATCGTATGAAAACCGTTGGACAGGGCCGGGCACCTCTAATTGGACACCCAAAGCGACCAAGAGCAGCTGGAACGGAAGAAATAGCTCTTACTACATAGAGGACGGCTCATATTTGCGGATTAAAAACCTGACCATCGGCTATTCATTACCCGAGAGTTTCATCGGAAATTCGGTGTTCGAAGGCGTTCGCGTTTTCGCCTCTCTGAACAATCTTGCTACGATTACAAATTATTCAGGATACGATCCGGAGGCTTCCAGCGGAACCAATGCCAATAGTTTTGGTATCGACAATCTGGTAACCCCTCAACCTCGTTCTTTCTTACTTGGTGTTAATTTAAAATTCTAAACAAAATGAAAAATTCAATTCTAAATATATTCAATAAATTATTCCTCGGAATTTTATTCTTGGGCATGATTTCATGTGAAGACGATCTGGACATTTATTCGGAAAGTGCCATTTCACCCGAACAAATCAATGAAGAGAACATTCAATTCTTTTTAAACGGATTGTATGAAACATCGACTTACATTCGAGACAATTATGTGTTCAACGACATCCGAGGCGGAAATTACACTTGGACAGCTCTTTCGGGAAACAATAGTTCTTATGGACTTTTAATTACCGGAAATGGTGTGGACGATTCCAATTCATTTTCTTCGAGCATCTGGCAATTCGGTTTCAAAAATATTTATAATTCAAATGTTTTAATCGATGCAGCACAGCGTTTGGACAAAAAGGAAATCGAAGCCGAAGGAAGATTTTTCCGTGCTTTTATGTATTATCAATTGGTAACTGTTTTTGGTGGTGTTCCGATTATGGAAGAAAACACTGTGGAAAACATAGCTCGAAACGAAGCTGCTGAAGTTTGGCAATTCATTTTAAATGACCTTGATTTCGCCATTGCCAATGGAAGAGAGTTTCAGGCCACCGGAAATGGAAGGGCTTCTATTCAAATGGCAAAAGCATTGAAAGCTCGTGTTTTATTGGCGCTTGACCAAAAAGAAAACGCCGGAAATCTGGCGGTTGAAATCATCAATGAAACCGGATTGGTAATTGACCCGGAATACGATAGGATTTTCAGAGCTACCAATGAGTCCACGGAAATACTTTTCGCTTTTAAAAATTTACAAACCGAAACCAATGTCAGAATGTCTTCTCTTTTCTGGCCTTATGGAACGGCTTGGGCGGGCTCTTATTTTGTTCAACCTTCCGATGAGGTATTGAATTCAGTTTACGAAGAAAATGACATCCGAAGAGAAGTAAACATTCAAACCATTGTGAATTCCGATGGGTCTTCCAATACGATTGTAAGTAAATACTGGGACGTTCAACCTTTGATTGTTTCAAGAATCAGTGAGATTTACCTCATTGCGGCCGAAGGAAAAGGACTGACGCAGGAAGGGCTTAATTATCTGAATGAATTGAGAGCTCAACGCAATGTTCCAACTTATGAACTGAGTGATTTTACAGGGCAAGAAGACTTTTTGAATGCGGTTTTGATGGAGCGTCAGAGAGAATTGTACAGCGAAGGATTTTTATTTTATGATTTGGTTCGTACCAACAAAGCGATCGAACTTCCCAACATTGCCAATACCGATCAGTATTTGATGCCGATTCCGGGAAGTCAAATCAATTTGTCCAATAATGTTTTAACTCAAAACCCAGGTTATTAATGAGCCGATTAAATGTTTTCGTATGGGGGATTTCCATGATGATTTTGACTAATTGCGCCTCACAAACTGCTCAAAATTCATCGGAAGAAATCCTCCTCGAAACCAGAGGATGGAAAATCAATCCTTTGGAAGAAGGTCTGACGCATTATGAACTTCCTTTTCATTATTTGGATGAATTTAAATCTTATCAGAATGTCAATGTATTGGCTGTGGATTTGAAAAAAGGAAATCATAAAATTCATTTTTACAATTTAGAAGTTGCGGATTCTGTTTCCTCGGTTGGCCATCAAACGCCAGGTGCGATTGCAGCGATCAATGGTACTTATTATGAAAAAAGAGCCAATAGTGGTAATTCGACTTCCTTTTCGAAATCAAACGGTGTTTTGATAGATTCGGTGGAAGCAAAACCGGGAACTTTGTATTATTGGAAACACGAAGGCGCATTTTATATGGACGGAAATACACCGGGGATCATTCGTGGTGGAAATTCCGAATACAAGAGTTTGAAAGCCGAAAACATTATGTCCGGCTCGCCTTTGCTCATTGAAAATTATCATTTATCGGGGACGCATTTCGCTCGAAACATTGTGGATGATATCACGAAACTGGAATATGAATATCCGGATCGTCATCAAGGTGTGAGGCATCCGCGAACAGCGATTGCGATTTTGCCCCATGATATCGTATTATTTGTAACGGTGGACGGGAGAAATCCAAAAGCCGAAGGAATGTCGGCCAAAGAGCTCACGCTTTTTCTAAAGAAATATTTCAATCCCAAAGATGCATTGAACATGGACGGAGGTGGTTCCACCACTTTTTGGCTGAAGGAAACCGATCGTTCCGAAACCGGTGTGATTAATTATCCGACGGATAATAAAAAGTCAGATCATTATGGACAAAGAAGAGTTAGAAATGGATTTATCATCACAAATTAATATCCGATTCATCATAGGATTTACCCTGATTTTTTTAGGCTTTTTCTCATTTGAAGGAAATGCTCAAATCAGGGTGAAGCCCTATTTGATACCGGGTGATGATCAGTCCAATTATCGGATGACCTGGTTCACCGAAGACAGCTCCGATTCCCAGGTTTTGATTTGGGAGAAATCAAGTAAAGACACTCTGAAAATCAAAACTTCGGGTGTTTTTGCACATGAATTGTATTATTCGGATTTGGAAGAAAGCGAAAGAGAAAATTATCCGGATATGTTCAAGGGAAGCAATTGGAAACATTCGGTGGTTTTAAGGGATTTGAAGGCTTCGACGGAATACGAATATTTACTCAAACATGCGTCCGAAACTCTTCGGAATTCTTTTAGGACGGCACCGAATAAAAATTCAAGAAAGCCGATTCGTTTTGCGGCGATGGCCGATAGTGAAACGGATTACGAAGGAAGGTTCACGAACCGAAATTGGCCTGTAGGCAAACAAACTTCTAAAAGTTCAGGAAGACCGGAAGGCGTAAAAAACTATCCGATTACAGAAACCCAAGGATTCATTGCCAATCTGGAATTCGTAGAAAAAAATCAACCGGAATTCATTGTATTGGCCGGAGATATCGTTCAGGGCGGTGCTTACCAAAGAGCTTGGGACGAATTCTTTTTCCATACGGCGGGAAAGTTCAATGACATTCTGGGAAGAATTCCGCTTTTTCCTGCTATTGGAAACTGGGAAAATTTTGGAGCGAGAAACGGTGGATACGCACCGGCTTCCATCCGGAATGCAAGAGGAAAGTACAAATCCTATTTTTCATTGCCCGACAATCAAAGTCCGAGGTATCAGGATGCTTATTATAGAGTGGATTATGGATTTGTGACGGTGATCACCTTGGATTCTTCGAATGGATTGCCCGATAATACCGATGCTGATACCAATGTCAATATCAACATCGAAACTTATCCCGGTGTGGACATTCCCGATATCAATCCCGGATCGGCGCAATGGAAATGGGCGGAAGCTCAATTGAAAGACGCTCGGGAAAAAGGTCAGATTATATTCGTTCAATTTCACCATATTCCTTATTCGGGTGGCGGACATATTCTGCCTTTAACAGCCGAAGGAAGTTCGGGTCAAGCCGGAGTTCCGATGCGGAAATACACGCCTATGTTCAAAAAATACGGAGTGGTTGCGGTTCTTTGCGGACACAATGAGTTTTTGGAACATTCGGTAGTGGAAGGTGTTCATTTCTGGGATGTTGGAATTGCCGGTGATGGATTGGGAAGACCGGACGAAAAAGATCCGAGGAAATTCAATGAATTCAGTAAATGGACAGCGCATAATGATGCTCCTGAATACTGGAAGGGAAACCAATTGATCGAAGGTGGAAAGCATTATGGGCATCTGATGATTGAAGTAATTCCCAAGAAGAATAATGAATTTGAAGTGAAAATGAAGCCTTATCATATTTTCCCCGTTTTGGATGAAAATGGAAATTTAATCCGAATTGATGAAAAGGAATACGAGTACGAGGTTTCGGAAATTCGAAATTTAAATTAATTCAAAAAGAATGAAAAACAAAATAATTTTACTGATAGCCCTTTGTTCAAGCTTTGTTTGGGCTCAAAATAAACTAAGCGGATTTGTATTTGAAGACCTCAATCAAAACGGGAAAAAAGAACGAAATGAAAAAGGAATTCAAAATGTAGCCGTTTCCAACGGAGTTCAGGTGGTTTTGACCGATGAGAAAGGAAGATATGAATTGCCGCTTAGCGGAGACGATGTGATTTTTGTAATCAAACCGGAAGATTATGCTTTTCCCAACAACGAATTCAATCTTCCGAAATTTTATCATTTCCACAAACCCAAGGGTTCGCCCGATCAGGATTTTCAATACAAAGCCTTTTCACCTACTGGCAAACTCCCGCGTTCGCTTGATTTTGCTTTGATTTCGCAAAAGGAAGACAAAGATTTTTCATTGTTTGTTTTTGGTGATCCACAGGTGTACAATCATCAACAAGTGGAATATTTTGAAAAAGCCATCATCGCAGATGCCAATCAAAACAAAGAAGGAATTGCATTTGGGATCAGTCTTGGCGATTTGGTAGGAGACGATTTAGACTTGCACTTGCCTTATAAAAAAGCCATTCAGAAACTGGGACTTACCTGGCACAATGTGATGGGGAACCACGATATGAACTATGAAGCGAGGGAAGATAAATATTCCGATGAAACCTATGAACTCAACATGGGTCCGGCGAATTATGCCTTTAATTATGGGAATACGCATTTCATCATTTTGGACAATATTCTATATCCGCATCCACAAACCGGAAAAGGATATTGGGGCGGTTTCAGAAAAGATCAATTGGAATTCTTGAAAAATAATCTTCGCTTTGTGGATAAAGACAAACTTTTGGTAATTTCTTTTCATATTCCTTTGTTCATTCCGGGCTTGGAAGACCATTATGACCCGGTGAGCCGACAGGAATTTTTGGATTTACTTCAGGATTTCCCTCATATTTTATTGATGACGGCCCATACGCACCGTCAGGAAATTAAATTATACACCGAAAAAGAAGGTTGGAAAGGAAAGGGCGAATTGTACGAGTACAACCTTGGGACTACATCCGGTGATTGGTATTCGGGCGAATTAGATCCGCGCGGAAACCCTTATTCGACCATGCGTGACGGGACGCCGCAAGGTTATGCCTTTTTAAATGTAAGAAACAATCAATATACGCTTGATTATAAATCAGTTCGTCATTCGAAAGATTATCAAATGGAAATTTATTTGCCCAAGGTCATCGCCGACAAAGGTTGGAATACGGCAAGGGTTTGGGTCAATGTTTTCATGGGCAAGTCCGGAGATGAGGTCGAGTTCCGTGTCAATCAGGGTGAATGGAAACCGATGCGGTACACAGAAGAAAAAGACCCTTCCTATTATCATTCGGTTCAGAAATGGGATTTTTCTGAAAGCCTATTGAAAGGAAGGCGACCTTCAAATCCTGTTAGAAGCACACACCTTTGGTCTGCTCCTTTGCCCAATACTGCAGGTGTTGGTACGCATACATTGGAAGTTCGCTGGACAGATCGATTTGGGAGAACTTATCAAGCTGAGAAAACTTATCGCATCGAAACAAACAATTAATATCTCTTCAATTCATTCAGGTAAGGGGGTTCCGTTTTTGGAGCCCTTTTACTTTTTGGGTTATGGTATAAGAGCGTGCGAAATTTCAATCAATTTGAATGGAATATTGGGGAGAGTCCAATTCGTTTTTTGTATTGTCATTTACAAATATGCGCAATTTTTTTTAGAGATAAGAAATCCAGTTTACGAAATGAAGCAAATGGATAACTCATTGACAGTCAACATACCTCAAAGAGAAGTAGAAAAATTGTCTTCATTCAGAAAATTGTCGTATAATTGCGTATATAATCTAGTTGTACAAAATTTTATTCCAAACGTTTGGTTTTTTCTTACGGAAATTAATGCATTTAAATGATAAAAAAAATCGAGTTAAAGCGAAAAGGAAGTATGACTTTCGCTGTCAAACTTTCAAAGAGTACTTTGTAGAAAGTTTTACTTTCAGTGCAAATACTTGCATAAAGTTTGTCTAAGCTAACGAAAAAAAATGACAAAGTCAAGGACTGGGATTTTATCTTTAGTTTAGCTCTATATTTTTTTTAGATTTTTAAAATTTACCGTATATCGTTTTTATAACTTCGCAAAGCATTGTTTTGCAAAATAAAAAAATCGATAAAAACTATAATTTTGGATATAAAACTACAAGTTTTTGTAAATTGTGAAACAAAAACTATCGTACAACTGGCAGTTTTGCAAAATTCGTCTGCCGCAGGCGCAACACAGACAAACTTCGTAAAGCTACCAAAGCGTTAGCGGTAATTTTAAACAAACTCTACTCTATAAATGAATATATTCTTAGATACATCTGTACTTTACAAAGACCCTTTCTGGAAAAGCAATTTTTTTAATGAGTTGCTAGAAACTATTAAAGAAAAAGAAATTAACTTATATATTTCTAATGTTGTTTTAATGGAGTTAGAGCATAATTATAAAAAAATAATAGAACAAGAAATTATAAAACTTGATAAAGTTAATGCACAAATAAATCAGTATAAAATTATTACTGAAAATGTGTCAACCATTAAATTGCAAGAATCTTTAGACAATTTAAAGGCATTTTATAAAGATTTGGTTGACTCTAATACATTAAAAATTTTAGATTATAGTAATGATATGCTTCCTGAAATTGTAGATAGAGCAGTTGAAAGAAAAAAGCCATTTACAGAGAACAAGACTGAGTTAAAAGATACTATTATTTGGTTGACTTATGCCTATTTTGCTGAAAGCAAAAAATTAAGTGACTGCTTTCTATTAACAAACAATATTTTAGATTTTTGTGATACTGAAAAAGCAAAAAAAGAAATCTATGAAATTCATTCAGAATTACAAAAAGATAGTAATAAGTTTAAGGTATATAAATCACCAAAAGATTTAATACAATCAGAAAAATTGAAACTTCAATTTGTATCTCAACGCTTTAATATTTGGTTAGAAGAACAAGATTTTAGTAATGATTTTGTATTAGAATTATTACAAAATAATTTTGAAAAGGAAATTATCAGAAAAATCGAAAGAGAATATGAAAGTTTAGAACCAAGCGATATATTTGAGAATAGTGATTACTATGTTACAGGTTATGTAAGCACAGGATTATTTTTTGAAATATTTGAAGTAGATTCAGTTCAAATAGATAATTTCAATGAAGAATGTATTATTTCGGGCGAAGTACTAATAAGTTGTGATGTTGAGGCTTATGAATACAACTCCGTTCGAGATCCGGGAGAAGATAGTCACAGATTCTATGGAGAAACAACGAATATTGTAAAATTAATTTTCTCGTTTTACTATGATCAAGAAGAAATACCGAGAAGTATAAATTTAGAAAATTTTGAAATCGTTGAATAAAAACTACCGCTAACATCGGCTTAGCGAAATGCGGGCAGAACTGCAAAACTCAACATTTGTGCTTTTTAGCCGCCAATGCTGTGAGCATTGTCTTTTTTCTTAATTTAGCCAACAGCTCACAGCATTGGCTACCGTTGGTGCAAAACTGAACGTTCCGTCCATTTTTGTCCCGCACTATCGCCAAGCCGTGAACCGTTATACGAGATTTTATGAAAAAGTACATATCTAAAACACTATTCTTTGTAATTCTATTTTTTAATTTTTCACAAGTTTTTGCACAGACTGATGTAAAACAGCAAAATGAAAATTTTAACAAAGACATTGAGCTTCTTGTAGAAGAGCTAAAATTTATGTATGACACTGACCAAGCGTTGAGAGAATATACATTGTTTAAAACTTACAATAAAGCAGTAACTGACAGCATTGAAAATTTACCCCAAGAAAAAGTAAAAGAATTTATTGTATCAAATAATTTTAAATCTGACAGTTTGGCAAAGAGAATAAATAAAGAATATATTTTACCAATAGACATACTAAATACAGAAAGGTTTATAGAATTAACTGAAATCTATGGTTTTCCTTCAAAAAGTAGAATTGAAAAAATATACAAAAAGGAGCTTGATGATGAATTCAATCCATATATTCTAATAGTACACGCACCAAAAAAATATTGGGATGAGCTTAAAGTAATGATAAAAAAAGAGCTTGAAAATAATCATTTAAGTAGATGTGAATATGGACATATACTTTGGCATCTGAATGGAAGAAAAAATATGCAAGATATGCTTGATAATGGCTTCGAATTGGTCACTAATGAGAATGGACAACAAGTGTTAACTGCTGTTGATTGCGAATAAAAACCTCGTATAACATCGCATTGGCAAAATGGCGGGGTAACAGCTAAGTTGAAAGTTTCTGCATTTTATTCCGCCGAATGTGTTCCACATTAAGCTTTTTTTAATAAGTTAGCTCTGTGGAAACACATCGGCTACGTTACTGCTAAATTGAACTTTTAGTCCAATTTATCCGCCACTTCGCCAATGCGTTTACCGTTAGCCGACATTTTACCCAAACACAATGGACACAATCTTCCTAGATACATCAATATTTGAAGCCAATAATTTCTTAGAAAGCAAAAGAATTCAAGAAATTTATAAACTTGCTGAAAGAGGCGACATAAAAGTGGTTATTCCAAAATTGACTTATGACGAAATCAAAAATAGAATTTCTAAAAATGTTGAAGAAGCAAATCAAAAGTTTAAAAAATATAGAGACGATACAAGAGTTCTTAGGAATGTACCTTCTCTCTCAAAAAAATTTGAGATTTTTGATAGCGAAAAAATCAAAGAGGAATTCAATGAAAAATTAGATGAAAGATTTTCGAAGTCCAATTTCGAGATAATTGAATATCCAACTTTAAATATTGAGGAAATTTTCAAAAGTTATTTTGATAAAAAATTCCCTTTTGGTTCCGGTGGTAAAAAAAATGAATTCCCAGACGCATTCGCTTTAAAATCAATAGAAATTTGGGCAGAAAACAATGGAATTAAAGTTTTAGCATTTTCCAAAGACAATGATATGCTAAATTACAAAAGCGATCACCTTGAAATTATTGAAGACTTTGAACTTTATTTGAGTGATAAAATAAAAGAAATAGAAGGTATTAAACATAAAAAACGACTTGACCAAATTGAACACATAATTAACTACCAATCTGATAGCATAAAAGAAGAAATTAAAGATTGGGTTGAGTCACAATTAGATGATAATACAAAATATTTTGAATATTCAAATTATTATGAAATCCACGACATATCAATAATTGAAGTTAATACAGATATTGACGATTACAGTATAACAAATGTGTCTGAAGATTATATTTCTGTTGAATTAAAAGTTTCCATCAATTACAAGGTAGAAATAATAATTGATGATGAAGATTATATGTTTAAAGACGATGATACAAAGGAATGGATATTCTTAGAAACCAAACCTGTTTTAATAGATGAAGTTAGATATATAGATGTTGATTTAATTTTTGACATTGAATCTGATGATGATACAGTTTATGAACCAGAAATAGAAGCAATTAATGCGGGAAGAAAACTTAATATATAAAAACGTCGGCTAACAAGGTATTGCCAAAAGCGGGGCTGAAAGTACAAACTTCAACATTTGTACTTCTATTCCGCAAAAACCATTTTCTATTTGCTTTGAAAAATGTAAATTAGCAAATAAAAAAATGGTTTTGCTAACTGCGGTACAAAGTTCAGCTTTAGTGCTTCGATTTCCCCGCCTTCGGCAATACCCGAACCGTTAGCGGTAATACAACCTGAAAA
>LSQX01024477.1_pt1 | contig 35734 bp, 32 predicted proteins | sample 654561 | NCBI WGS metagenome assembly LSQX01 (sample SAMN04489861, study PRJNA283612) | anaerobic digester metagenome | isolation source: 4 biogas reactors fed with cattle manure at either 37C or 55C with and... | place: Denmark: Kongens Lyngby | collected 2014 | reverse complement strand
CGCGTTGTCATGCGGCTCAGCCGGCCTCCGCTTGACCACGGCCCGCGTGCGTGTGACAATCTTACGTTGAACGGAGGGGCAATGGCCAAAAAACTATACGGCAACGAAAGCATAACGTCACTGAAGGGCGCCGACCGCGTGCGGAAACGTCCCGGTGTCATATTTGGCTCTGACGATCTGGCCGGATGCTTTCAAGCCTTTTTTGAAATTCTTTCCAACTCAATTGATGAGGCAAGAGAGGGCTACGGGAAAACGATAAAAATCACGCGCTTTGCAGACCATTCGATTCAGGTCGAAGACGAAGCCCGCGGTATCCCGCTGGACTACAACCCGCGTGAGAAGCGGTTTAATTGGGAACTCGTGTTCTGTGAACTGTATGCCGGCGGCAAATATTACAACACGGAAGGCGGACACTACGCTTACAGTTTAGGTCTAAATGGATTGGGTGCCTGTGCCACCCAATATGCATCGGCGTGGTATGATGTCACCGTCTGGCGCGACGGGCAGAAATACACGCTTCATTTCGAAAAGGGCGAGAATATCGGAGGCCTGCGGCAGGAGCCATTCAAAGGCAGGCGCACGGGAACGACGCAGCGGTTTATGCCGGATCTTGAAGTCTTCACCGACATCGCCATCCCAAAAGAATGGTTTGAGCGCGTCTTGAAGCAGCAGGCCATTGTCAATGCCGGCATTACGTTCGAATTCAGCGACAAGCTGGACGACACGCAGCAGGCATTTTGCTATCCGGACGGCGTCCTCGGGTATGTCGCAGAATTGTCGGACGAGAATCGGCTTTCCAAGCCTTTCCTGATCAAGGGAGAGGGAACGGGGCGGGACCGCAAGGACAAGGATGACTACAATGTACTTGCAGAAATCGCGTTTGCCTTCTCCGGCCGCACGTCACAGATCACCTATTTTCACAATTCGTCCTGGCTTGAGCACGGCGGATCGCCGGACCGGGCCGTGCGCAGCGCCCTTCTGTCGGAAGTGGACCGCTGGATCAAAGCAGCGGGAAAGTACAAGGCGAACGAGAGCAAAATAACGTTTCAGGATATCGAAGACAGTCTGATTCTGATCTCCAGTTCGTTTTCGACAGTCACCTCCTATGCGAACCAGACAAAGAAAGCAATCAGCAATCGATACATACAAGAATTCATGACTGAATTGATAAGAAGCTCGCTTGAAATCTGGTTTATTGAGCATCAGCAGGAGGGATTGAAGGTTATCGACCAGATCCTGATCAACAAGCGGAGCCGCGAAAGTGCAGAGAAGCAGCGTCTCAATTTGAAAAAGAAATTGATGGGCAGCACCGATTTCACGAACCGGGTTGGCAACTTCGTCGATTGCCGCAGCAAGGACATCGAACAGCGCGAGCTTTACATCGTTGAGGGCAATTCGGCGCTGGGATCCGTAAAAATGGCACGTGACGCTGAGTTTCAGGCTGTCATTCCGCTTCGCGGCAAGATTCTGAACTGTCTTAAGGCGGACTATGCCGCCATATTCAAAAATCAGATCATCGTCGATCTGGTGCGCATCATGGGCTGCGGTGTGGAAATCGGCGGCAAGCACATGAAGGACATACCTGGATTTTCACTCGACAATTTGCGTTTCGGAAAAATCATCATATGCACGGATGCCGATGTTGACGGCTTTCAAATAAGGACACTGATTCTTGCCATGTTCTACCGGCTGATGCCGAGCCTGATCGCAGCCGGCAAAGTTTTTATTGCAGAATCACCGCTCTATGAAATCACGCATGCCACGAGGCAGCTGGAACAAACGCATTTTGCCTACAATGAATCGGAAAAGGCCAAAATTCTGGCAGGGCTTGGCGAGGGACGGATAAAGCTGCAGCGCTCCAAGGGGCTCGGGGAAAATGAGCCGGAGATGATGTGGCAGACGACCATGAATCCGGAAACGAGACGCCTGATTGCGGTGATGCCGGAAGCGGAAGGACCGATGAAAGACATGTTTGATGTCCTGCTGGGAGACGATCTGGCCGGACGCAAACGCTATATTGAATTGCACGGACGCGACTACCTGGGAGATCTTGATGTCCTCTAAAAAGCGAAAAAAATCTGATATCGCTGCGCCAGAATCACGGCAGGCTGCGGCGGTCACGCTGCAGCCCATCACGGAAACGCTGCGCGAGAATTACATGCCGTATGCGATGAGTGTGATCGTTTCGCGGGCCATCCCGGAAATTGACGGCTTCAAGCCGTCGCATCGCAAATTGCTCTATACCATGTATCGCATGAAGCTGCTCGGCGGAGCGCGCGCCAAATCGGCCGATGTGGTCGGACAGACGATGGCGTTGAATCCGCACGGCGACCAGGCGATATACGAAACGCTGGTGCGACTGACGCGCGGCAACGGTGCGCTCATTCACCCCTGGATCGATTCCAAAGGGAATTTCGGACGCATCTACTCGCGCGACATGCAGTATGCGGCCGCCCGCTACACCGAAGTGCGCCTCGATGCCAGCGCTGAACTGCTGTTTGCCGGACTGAACCGGGACAGCGTCGATTTTGTCGACAATTACAGCGGCACGATGAAGGAGCCGGTCCTGCTTCCCGTTCAGTTTCCGACGGTACTTGTGAATGCGAATCAGGGGATTGCGGTCGGCATGGCAAGCAACATCTGTTCCTTCAACCTGAAGGAAGTCTGCGAGGCGACAGCCGCACTGATCGATGATGCCGATGCCGACCTGCTGAAGTGGATGCCAGCGCCTGATTTTTCCACGGGAGGGCGGCTCCTTTATGACGAAGACGACATGCGCCGCGTGTATGAAACGGGGCGCGGCACATTCCAGCTGCGCGCCGTGTTTTCGATCGACAAGAAAGCGCAGCGCATTCTGGTCACTGAAATTCCGTATACGACAACCATTGAAGCGATTATCGAGGAGATCACGGCGCTGGCCAAGTCAGGCAAAATTCGCGATCTGTCCGATGTGCGCGACGAGACGGACCTGAATGGTCTGTCGATCAGTCTGGAGTACAAGCGCGGCGTTGATCCTGAGCTCCTGATGCAAAAACTGCTCAGGATGACATCACTTCAAAGCGGGTTTTCGGCGAATTTCAATGTGCTGATCGAGGATACGCCGAAAGTGCTCGGTGTCCGCGAAATCATGCAGTCATGGCTCGCCTGGCGGCGCACGTGCGTGCGCCGTGAAGCGGATCACCGCAGGGCAGAGCTGGAGGACCGGCTGCATTTGCTGAACGGGCTTCAGCTGATCATGCTTGATATTGATCTGGCCATCGCCATCATCCGCAAAACCGAACGCGAAAAGGAAGTCGTCCCGCGGCTCATGGCGGGATTTCAGATCGATGAGCGGCAGGCAGAATTTGTGGCTGAGATCCGGCTCAGGCAGCTGAACCGTGAAGTTTTGCTGAAGCGCACGTCGGAGATCTCGGATCTGGAAAAGGAGATTGATTCGCTCCGCCAGCTGGCGGCAAGCAAGCGGCGAATCGATCGGAAGATCAGGGGTGAACTGCTCGACATTGCGAAAAAGTACGGACGCGAGCGCAAGACGATTCTGATTGACAAAGAAGAGCTGAAGACATTCACGAAGCAGGATCTGATCGAGGACTACAACGTCCGTGTCTACTTGACGGATGAGGGCTATCTGAAAAAACTGGCGCTCACGTCGCTGCGCACCGGTGCCGATCTGAAGCTGAAGGAAGGCGACCGCATTCGCCTGGAATATGAAGCGACCAACAAGACAGAGGTGCTGTTTATCAGCAACCGGGCGAATGCATACCGCCTGGCGCTATACGATGTAGTTGACCACAAGCCCTCTGAGTTCGGCGAGTACACCCCGAATCTGCTGGAGCTTGATCCAGGCGAAAAGATTGAATTTATGCTGCCTCTGGATGACCGATATCAGGGGCATCTGCTGTTTTGCTTTGAAAACGGCAAGGCGCTGCGCGTGCCGCTCGACCGCTACGAGACAAAGTCCAACCGCCGCAAACTGGTATCAGCTTATTCCGATAAATCGCCGCTGGCGTACGCCGACTTTGTCGGCAGCGAGCCTTATGATCTGGCATTTGCATCGACCAACGGCAAGCTCGCCGTCCTCTCGACCGACCTGATTCCGGAAAAGGTGACCCGCACGTCACAGGGCGTTCAAATGATGCGCCTGAGCAAAGGTCATGAGGTGCAGCTGGTGAGACGTGCCGCATCATTCGAACGGCTGAAAGCACAATCATTCAGGGTGAAGAAGGTGCCGGCGGCCGGCCGTCCCGTCAAGGATGCGTTGCTGGAGTCGAGGCAGCTTGCCTTCGACGACGAGCATGAATAGTATTCACCGGCTGCGGCGACCGCTCGTCATCCTTTTGGTCGTCATCCTGCTGACGGGCATCGCGGCCGTCTATGTCGCCACCAGAATCTACTGGCGGCCGCTTGTTACCGAAGCGGCATTCGAAACGGCTTATGCCGGCGGTGACCGGGCCGGCGTCGTCGACTTGTATCAATTAGCTCTGGAAGAGCGAAATCAGGCACCGGAAGGATCGGAACGGCAGATTCAGGCCGACGCCGTGGCGGATCTCGTGGAGAAAACGATCGCCTCGGAAGCGGCTTCACGTTTCGACAAGATAGCAAACGGTGCCGTTTTGAGCGCTGATGACCGCGACTTCTTCACGATATTTGACACTCTCAGCACCAATGCGCTGCTGGATGCTTTCGTTGCTTATACCTATAAGTATCTAAGCGGCAGCTACAGCGATGAGGAAATGCGGCACATGCTTGATGAGACGCTTCAGATTGACGTCGTTTACCAGACGTACGGACGCGTCGAAAATGAGCAAGACGCCATGATTGCGGCCAGGCCGAAAATAGCTGAGGCTGAAGCCCTTATGGCGGCTTCCAGCTGGCTTGATGCGACCAGAAAGTGGGAACAGCTTCAAAATGACCGCAGCATGTCCCATTTCACGCTTGGCTATATTGAAGCACGCGCAGAAGAGGCGCGGGAAAATCTGCTTTCTGAGACGATTCGCAATGTGTCGTTTCTGCTGGAACAGCAGAAGTACTATTCGGCGAGAGAGCTGCTGAATGTTATTCTGCCGATTTTTCCGTACGACGCCGAACTCCTGAATTTCAACGTGGAAGCCGACGCTCATCTGCCGAAATCCTTTTCGACATGGGATCTGCCGGTCGATCACATCGCTGTAAGACCCTTGATTGCCGACGCCGAAAAGGCATTTGCGGGCAACCGCTATGCCGAGGCGAATGACCGTTTTCTGCTTTTGGCAGGTGAGTTTCAGGCGATGCTGAAAGCGCTCTACGACAACGGCTATGTGCTGGTCTCGGACGACGCCTTTATCACCGCTGGCGGAAAATTCAAAGCCTTCAGCATTCCCGAGGGGAAGAAACCGCTGGTGCTCGTCTTTGACAGCTTCCATTTTGCGGCGACGCGCTCGCTGGCCGGCACGATTGACCGCCTTGTTCTGGACGGTGAAGACGGCGTCACCGGTGCCCTGATCGGTGATGACGGGGCGGTGCAGCCGATCAAGGACGGTGATGCCGTATCCATTTTGGAAGCGTTTATTCGGGACTATCCGGATTTTTCGTTCAACGGTGCGAAAGCAACGATCGCCGTCACCGGGCAGTACGGTTTGTTCGGCTACGTCCTCAATCCGGCGCAGGCCATTTTGAAAAACGAACAGCGCGCGATGAACGGGATGGCCCCGGTTTTGCTTAATGATGAACAGATTGAGGCGGAGCGGACGGATGCAAAAGCGGTGGCAGACCGTCTGCGTCTCATGGGCTATCAGTTTGCATCGAACACGTATGGCGATTTAAATTTGCCAGACGTCACGGTCGATGCAATCCGGGAAGATGACCAGTTATTCAAGGCGGTTCTGGGACCATTTCTGGGCGAACTGAGAACCTTTTCCTATCCGGGCGGACGCCATGTCAATACCGTTTCGGAAAAAACGTCCCTGCTCGTCCAGCTCGGGTACTCAAGGCTGCTTGCACACGGGACCATCGCCTACTTTGCTTACGGCGACGGCTATACCCACATGGATATGAATCTGGCGGGCGGCGATGCGCTTAGAAATCCGACGGCCACGCGCTTTGACCGTTATTTTGACACGAGTCGCATAATCGATTACGCGAAACGGCCGTGACTCAATGGCAATCTGCGAAAAATTCGGCGTACAGTGCCGGAACGGCTCGTTCCCGCTCCGCTTCTGACATCATGAAGAGAATCGATATTTCATAGTAGTCCTGCAGCATGACCTCTACCGATATCCGCTGCTTGGCCAAGGCTTCGGCTGCTCGTGACACGACCGTAATGCTGTCCAGCATGCCTTCGCCGACAAGCATGACGGACGACAGGTTTCTGGCGACAACAGGGGCAACAAAGCCGAGGGCCTTCAGCTGCGAAAGGACGCGCTCTTCCTTCTCCGGCGGGAAATTGACTTCCCTGACAACGATGCTGACGGAGTCTATGCCCGTTGGCGCGTGCTCGACGGAGACGCCCTCATCGGCAAATACGTTAAGGATGGATGCCAGAATCCCGACCTGATGGTTGATCAGGACTTTGCGCAGACTGATGGCGCAGAAGTGGTCGGCTGCGGCTATGCCGGTCACAGGGTGCGTGATGTGGCCGCGGTCGGCGACAATGCGCGTGCCGACCCCCTGCGGTTTGTTCGTATTTTTGACGGCGATCGGGATTTTTTTCAGAAACACCGGCTGCAGTGCCTCAGGATGGACGATTGTAAAGCCGATGTAGGCGAGCTCACGCATTTCGCGGTAACTCATTTCATGGATCGGACACGGATTTGGCACCAGGTTAGGATTGACCGCATAAACGTGGTCCACATCTGACCAGTTTTCGTAGAGTTCAGCATCGACCGCAGCTGTCACAACCGAACCGGAGATATCCGATCCGCCGCGGGAAAACGTCAGAATGTGACCGTTTTCATCGCCGCCGTAAAAGCCGGGAAAGACGATTATTTCGCGGTCCTTTCGCGGCAGCAGCGACAGAGCCAGTGCGGCATAGCTGCGTTCATCAATCACGGTGTGGCCGCGTTCAAGATGGAGCAGGAGTCCATGTGAAACCGGGTCGGCAAAACGGGCATCGCGTCCCAGGCTGCGCAGATACTGCACCATGATGCGGGCGGAACACGTTTCGCCGAACGCCACGATCTGGTCGTAAAATTCGCGCCGGGGCAGATCGCGGCGCAGCAGGCGGGCGGCAAGTGTCTGGTTCAGCGAATGCGCGATCTCGAGCTTCAAGCCGAGATCCAGAACCATGGCGACAAGCCTGTCCCTGACTGCCGCCATGACAGCTTCCGTGTCGAGACGGCTGTAGGCAAGCTCGGCCAGCTGGAATAAAAGGTCTGTAACCTTCGTGTCAGCGGAAAAACGCTTGCCGGGTGCCGATACGACCATGATACCGCGTCGCGGGTCGCTCATCATGATGGCAGCGGCCTTGTCGATTTGAACGGCATCAGCGAGTGAAGTGCCCCCGAATTTACAGACGATCATGGACTTTCCTCATGAAGCGCATGATACAATACGGCCATGCCGGATACAACCGAAAATGAACGCCGCCCCAGCAGATCAGTGATGTTCCCTCAGTGGCTGCCGGCTTACCGGACCGATGATTTGCGGCTGGTGGACTGGCCCCGGTTCGCTCAGGCGGGTATCCGCCTGATCGCGGTTGATCTCGACAATACGCTCGCCGTTCACGGCAGCGACAAGCCGGACCGCTATGCGCGCGAAGCCGTTGCCGTCATGCAGCGTGCCGGGCTGGCGGTTTGCCTTTACTCGAATGCAGCCCTGAACCGAGATCAGAGGTTCGCCGAAGCGCTCGGGATCGACGCATTGCCCGGCGTCTCCAAGCCGGATCCGGCTGCCTTGTCGGCCGAGCTGAAGCGGAGGGGACTTCAGGCGAATGAGGTTCTCGTGGCGGGCGATCAGCTGTTTACCGATGTCTGGTCGGCAAATCGGCTTGGTGTGCGCGCCTTGCTGGTCAGCCGGCGGGACAGGCATGAGCTTGTGACGATCCGGCTGAAGCGCGCCGGCGAGGCGATCGTCACGCGGCTTGACCGGAAGGGGCATGCCGGTGTACCTGCAGCACCGGCCGTTTCCGTTTACATGCCCCGGCAAATGCCGTAAACTGAGGATCGATTACGGTTGCCATGCAGCCGTTCAACGAGGAGGATACATATGATCAGTGCGGGAGATTTCCGCAATGGAATAACGTTCGAGATGGATGGGCAATTATTTCAGGTGGTCGAGTTTCAGCATGTTAAGCCGGGCAAAGGTGCCGCGTTCGTCCGCACCAAATACCGGAACGTCAAGACTGGCAGTGTGGTGGAGCGTTCGTTCAACCCGTCGGAAAAGTTTGAGCAGGCTCAGCTGGAGCGGCGCGACATGTCCTATCTGTATCAGGACGGCGATCTGTACTATTTCATGGATACGGAAACGTACGAGCAGCTGCCGTTCACGACAGACATGCTGGAAGGCGTGCTGCCGTACCTGAAAGAAGGAACGGTCTGCAAGATCCTGTCTTACAAGAGCGACATCATCAACGTTGAACCGCCGATTTTTGTTGAACTTGAAATCGTCGAAACCGAGCCGGCAGTGCGCGGCGACACCGCCAACAATGCGAGCAAGAATGCGACGCTGGAAACGGGACATGTCGTAAAAGTTCCCCTCTTTATCGAACAGGGCGAGATTATTCGCATTGATACACGCACCGGACAGTACATGGAGCGTGCCTGACCCATATGGACGGCGAACGCGGCGATTGGTCGATCCGGGGTGAACGCACCATGTCCCGCGGATTTGTGGCACAATATGCCGCTGAGGCGGCGCTCGCAACCGAGGGTGTCCGCTCACTGGCTCCCGGTGTGGTGGCCACGCTGAAGGAAGCGTTCGGCTACGAGCATGAAGGCAACGGCGTTCTGGTGTCATTCTCCGATGAGGCGCGTCATGCCGTGGAGATGACAGTCTATCCGAACGTGCGGTTCGGCCTCGTCATACCGGACGTGGCCTGGCACATTCAGGAAAACGTCAAGCGAGATGTCGAGCGTTTTACGGGCCTTGAAGTTGATGCCGTCAACGTGCACGTCATGGGCGTGGAAATGGATGAAGAAGTAATATGAATGCATTGACCAGAACCTTGATCCTGTTTATGGCTTTTCTACTCGGGGTCGTTTTTTTGTTTATCCTCACGATCGGGGTGTCGCCCAGCGTGCTGACCGGTGTTCTGGATTGGATCGGAAAACTGGGCGAACGTCCGGGTGATCGCCTGATTGCCATCATTATCGGTGGCGTGGGTCTGCTCGGCTTTCTTGTTTTGTTCGCCTTCATCCTCTTTACAGGGCGGCTGCGCAAGGCAAGACTTCAGAAAAACGAGATCGGTGACATCAATATCGGCGTCGGTGCGATTGAAAGCATTGCACTGAATGCCGCCAAAGCGTCGCAATCCGGCGTCAAGTTTGCGAAAGCGGCTATCGGCGCGATCAGCGGGGACAAGCTGTCGATCCGCATGACGATTATGACGTATCCGGATGTGGAACTCCCGGTCATGATGGCCAGAGTTCAGGAACGCGTCAAAAAAGATGTGGAAAAATATACCGGCATTGAAGTGGCCGAAGTGCCCGTGCGCATTAATAAGGTGGAAGCCATGGCCACGCGTGTGGAGCGCTGATGCGGCCGCTTAAACACATGCTTGCGGCGATCGGCGACCGGCTCAGTTCACAGAATCCCGGTCTGGTCGGGGCATCGCTTGCCCTGCTGCTGGCGCTGCTTTGGGTCACATTCGGTTTTTTCCGCATGCTGTTTGTGGTAGCCGCGACACTGGGAGGTTACTACATCGGTATCCGCTGGTTCAGCGATCGCGAGAAAATCAAGACGCTGCTGGACCGCATATTTCCACCGGGGTTATTTCGCTGATGGGCAGACGCAGAGCAAGAGAGCTGGCCTTCATGCTGCTTTACAGCTATGAAGTGCAAAAGGACGACCACGAGTCGCAGCGACAGCTTTTTGTCGCGGAAAATAATCTGGCGGACGACGATCTGACATACTTTGACCGTTTGCTGGACGGGGTTTCAGAACATGTGGCGGCAATCGATGAGCGAATTGCCCCCACACTGAACAAATGGGACATCACGCGGCTGCCCCTGATCGACCTGACGATTCTCAGAATCGGGACGTTTGAGATGTGTTTTGCCGACGATGTGCCGAGGGCGGCATCGATCAACGAATGTGTCGTGCTGGCCAAAAAATACTCGAATGACGAGTCGCGTGCGTACATCAACGCGGTGCTCGGCACGATTTACCGTACGCTCAATCCGGAACAGGCGCCGGACGAAACGGTTTTCGACGAGGATACCTGATGGCTGTCGAGCCACGGTCTGTCAGCTGGCTGAACCGCTATGTGGCCAGAAGGCTCGGAGACGATCCGGTGCTTTCCGATCTGGCTGTGGTGGGTGAGATCTCGGGTGGCAAACTGTATCCGTCCGGCCATTATTATTTCACGCTGAAAGACCAGGATGCGCAGGTTTCCTGCGTTTTTTTCGGTTTGGCGAGACAGCGGCTTGCGTTTCGGCCGGAAAACGGGATGAAGGTTTTATGTTATGCCCGTGCCGGCCTGTATCAGAAAGACGGCCGATTTCAATTGACCGTCGTACGCATCGAAGAGGAAGGCATTGGTGATCTCCACCGACGCTTTCTTGAGACGAAAGAGCGTCTCGAAAAAGAAGGCCTTTTTGCAGCTGAACGAAAAAAGGAGATCCCGGTCTGGCCTGCGCGCATCGGGGTTGTGACCTCCATGTCCGGTGCGGTGCTGTCGGATATTCTGTTTGTACTGCGGAAAAACGCCCCGTCGTTTGATCTGCTGCTCTATCCGGCAGCGGTGCAGGGTGCCGATGCGCCGGCACAGATTGCCGGTGCAGTGAGGCAGGCGAATCGTGACAAAAAGGTCGACGTTCTGATCGTGGGCCGGGGCGGCGGATCGTTTGAAGATCTGTTTGCGTTCAACGAGGAAATTGTTGTACGCGCTGTCTTTGATTCAGAGATTCCCGTGATTTCGGCTGTCGGCCACGAAACGGATATCACGCTGATTGATTTTGCCGCAGATTTGCGTATGCCGACGCCATCGGCAGCGGCTGCCCGCGTCATGCCCAGCCGGGCTGAGCTGGCGGCCGCGCTGGCGCACGCGGTCAGGCGAATGGAAACGGCTTTTGCCGTCAATCGCGGCGAAAAAAGACGTCGTCTGGCAGAATGGCTCAGGCGGGCAGCCGGGCGCCACCCGTCGCGAGTGCTGGAACATCGCCAGCAGGCGCTTGATCTCGCCGCGGCATCTCTCAAGGGGCAGATGCAGAGGGGGCAGGAGGAACGCCGGCGCGAACTCGATCGCGTGACGGAGCAGATTGGCAGAGCGATGAAGGCAACGATGCTGCGCACGGGCATGACCTTGAGTCACGCCATCGGCCGGCTCGGATCGCTTAATCCGGAGGCGATTCTGGGACGCGGTTATGCGTATGTGACAGACAGAGAAGGCCGGCTCGTTCCGGGGGCTGCAAAGACAGCTGCCGGTGCGCAGCTTCAGGTGCATTTCCATGACGGGAAGGCCGACGTCACCGTCGATCGCGTATCCGTGGAAGAAAGGATTAACTGACAATGGTTGACAAACAGCAGACTTATGAAGAAGCCGTGCGGCGCCTGGAACAGATCGCCGCCGAATTGGAAAAAGGCGAACTGGGGCTGGCGGAACAGCTTGCATTTTATGAAGAAGGCATGGCACTCGCCAAGCGTTGTCAAGCGGAGCTGGAGCAGGTCGAAGAGCGCCTGCGCCGTCTGACCGAAGACGGTCAGGAGGTATCGCTCGATGACCGCTGAACAGTCGCCTGATTCACTGAAAGCATACATTGACGAGCACCTGCCGGCTTTTTTGCCTGCGATTGCAAAAGCGGACGGCGGCACGGCTGCCGAGGCGGCAGCGTACAGCCTGGCCGTCGGCGGAAAGCGCATTCGCCCCGTGCTGCTGCTCGCGACGGCGCAGATGTGCGGTGTTGCAAAGGCAGAGGCTTTGCCGTTTGCCGCTGCGGTTGAAATGATCCACACATACTCCCTGATTCACGACGATCTGCCGGCGATGGACAATGATCTGCTGCGCCGGGGCCGGCCGTCCTGCCATGCTGCCTTCGGCGAGGCCAATGCCATTTTAGCCGGAGACGGTTTGCTCAATCTCGCTTACGAAACCCTTTTTGAGGCACTCGTCGTCAAGTCAACACCGGAAAGACTTGCGGCTGCGGCAGAATTGGCCCGCGCTGCCGGCTTTCGCGGGATGGTTGGCGGTCAGTGTCTCGACCTTTCCGAGTCGCTGCACGAGGAGCCGGATAAAGCCTTGTATGCGATTCAGCGTAAAAAAACGGGGGCTCTGATCAGGGCCGCGGTACTCGCGGGCGCACGCTTAGGCGCTGCCGGCGATGATGTCAGCGGACAACTGACGGATTTTGCCGACGCACTCGGTTTGTCGTTTCAGATCAAGGACGATCTGCTCGATGTTCAGTCGACAAGCGGGACACTTGGGAAAACAACCGGCAAAGATGCGCGCGACGGAAAACTGACCTTCGTGACCCGGTACGGCGGCCGGGAGGCCGAACGCATCTTTGCCGCCGAAATGGCGCGTGCCCGGGCGGCACTCAGCGAACTGGAAGCGGGCGGACTTTTTGTCACGACACTGAGGGCGATCTGGCGCTATCTCGAGCAAAGGACGGTGTGAAACGCATGAATGCAAGCGAACCACAGGCGTTTCCGGCACCAGAAGCGATACCGTCACTGTCGCTTGACGCCATGACTGAGGTGGCGGCGGCGCTGAGGCAGCGCATCGTTGATCAGGTCGCAGCCGGCGGGGGGCATCTGGCGTCGAACCTTGGCCTGGTTGAACTGACGCTCGCGCTCTTGCACGTCTTCAACTTTCCCGCTGACAAGATCGTGTTTGATGTTGGCCACCAGTGCTATGCCTGGAAGCTTCTGACGGGGCGTGCCGACCGTTTTCACACACTTCGCAAAAAGGGCGGTCTGGCCGGTTTTCCGAAACGGTCCGAAAGTCCGTTCGATGCCTTTGAGACCGGGCACAGCAGTACCTCGGTATCGGCGGCAGCCGGTATCGCCCGCGCCAACCGCCTGCAGGGCAGGGACGATCGCGTCATTGCCCTGATCGGTGACGGCGCACTGTCCGGCGGCATGGCATTTGAAGCCATGAATGACGTCGGACACGGTGAAGATAACCTCCTCGTGATCCTGAATGACAATCAGATGTCAATTGCAAAAGGCGTGGGCGGACTCGCCAGGCATCTGGAAAAGGTGCGGCTCTCGCGCCGCTACCGCAAACTGAAATCGACCGTGGAGACGCGAATGGAAAAGCTCGGCGGTTTCGGGCGGGGCATCGCCTCGCTCCTGCGTGCAGTCAAACGGGTTGGCCGCTCGCTGGTGTCCCGGGGGCAGGTCAACGTTTACTTCGAAGAACTCGGCTTTCGCTATTACGGCCCGGTCGACGGCCACGATCTGGCGGCCGTCATCGACCATCTGAAGCATGTGCGCGATATTCCGGGCCCTGTTTTGCTTCACGTCGAGACGGTCAAGGGCAAGGGCTATGAATTCGCTGAATCCGAACCGTCTGCCTATCACGGGGTGGCACCGTTCATCATCGAAAACGGCGTGTGCAGAACCAAGCCGCCGTGCGTGACATTTTCCGAGGTGTTCGGCGGGACACTGACATCACTCGCCGCAGGCGACGAGCGGATTGTGGCAATCTCCGCTGCCATGACCGACGGCACCGGACTGAGGCCTTTCCTGGCCGCGTATCCGGACCGCTTTTTTGATGTCGGAATCGCCGAACAGCATGCCGTCACACTTGCGGCCGGATTTGCCGCGGCCGGAATGCGCCCGTTCGTTGCCTTGTACAGTACGTTTCTGCAGCGCGCCGTCGACCAGCTGATCCACGACGTCTGCCTGCAGAATCTGCCGGTTGTGTTTGCGATCGACAGGGCCGGAGCCGTCGGAGCCGACGGGCCGACGCATCAGGGATATTACGATCTGGCGCTTGCCAAGCTTCCCCCCAATCTGCACGTGTTTGCACCGCAGACGGAAGGGGATCTGCGTCTTCTGCTGGAAACCGCGCTTTTGAGAAACGGTCCGTCCCTGATCCGATACCCGCGCAGTCAGGTGCCTGACGCGGCGATTGAGCGCAGGAATGTCTGCGAAATCAGCGATCACGGGGGGGAGGGGAAAACGGTGATTCTCTCTCTCGGTGCACTGTTCGAAGAGGTGAGGGAGGCGGTCGGCCTGCTGCGAGAAGAGGGAATTGGCTGCCGTCACATTTCGACAATGTGCATAAATCCGATCAATTTTGATGGTATGATGGAATTACTCAAATTTGCTGACGTTTTATACATTGTGGAAGACGGCGCAAGAAGGGGCGGAGCGGGCGAATCGATAGCCTGCGGGCTGGCCGATCGAGGCTTTGACGGCAAAATTATTTGCCTCGGTCACACAGAACTTACACGGGGGCAGGCGTCCAGAGACGAACTGCTGAGAGAAGAAGGATTGGACGCGCGGGGAATATGGAATACCGTGAGAAAAACAGCACGACCGCAACAGGGATGAGTGCATGAGAATTGCAGTTTTTCCTAATGCAGCAAGAGATACGGGATTTGCGCACACCAGGCGCCTCATATCCCTGATCTCGGCTCATAAGGGGGAAGCCCTGCTGCTGTCATCCATGAAACCGCTGCTCGATCTGCCGTCAGTCTGCTACGTTGACACGCTCCAGTCCGCTGATCTGCTCATCTGTCTTGGCGGGGACGGCACGTTCCTGTCGACAGTCCGACTGACCGGCTGGGCACCGCTGCCGACGATCGGCGTGAATCTGGGCAGCGTCGGATTTCTGCCGCAGATATCGCCGGACAGTCTCGACTATGCAGTCGAACAGCTTTTTTGCGGCGAATTTTCTGTGGAAAAACGCATGATGATCAGCGTCTGCCATCGCGGTACCGATCACGGGCAAAAACACCAGCACACGATTCTCAATGATGTGGTGCTGGGGCGCGGGATTTCAGGCCGGATTGTGACAGTGATGCTGACAATCAACGAGGAGGACGTCGAGCGCATCCCCGGTGACGGATTAATCGTCTCGACGCCGACCGGATCAACAGCCTATGCACTGTCTGCGGGCGGTCCGATTGTCCATCCGCAGATGTCTTTGTTCCTGATTACGCCGCTTTGCCCGCACTCGCTGCACAATCGCAGTTATCTGACGTCGGACCGGTCAAGAATCCGACTGACGCTTCTGCCGCATACGGAGCCGGCCATGGTGTCGATCGACGGTCAGGAGAATTATCCGCTGACGGAAGGCGAATATCTGGATATCACGCGTGCGTCCGACATGTTTGAGTTGATAAGGCTCGGCGACGATCGTTTTTACAAGACGTTGTCGGCAAAAATACAACAACGGGGAACGGGAAGATGAAACTGAAACACGACAAGAATCAACGGCAGTCTCGCATATTGCGCCTGATCAAGGAGCATAGCATCGAGACACAGGAAGAACTGGTTCGTCTGCTGAATGAATCAGATGTGGAAGTGACCCAGGCGACCGTTTCACGCGACATCATGGATCTCGGTATCATCAAAGTGATGACGGGCGACGGACAGAAACGGTACGTTCTGATGGATCGCAGCGGCGAAGGTGCATCGGGACGCCAGCTGAACGCTTTTCGCGATTCAGTGGTATCGATCGATGTGGCGCAGAATTTTGTGATCATCAAGACCTTGCCGGGTATGGCACCCGGTGCGGCAGCTGCGCTCGACTCCATGCACCTGCAGGACTTCATGGGATCACTGGCGGGCGACGACACCATTTTTGTTGCGACACACAGCTCGGACATGGCCGAAGCGATGCGTGACCGTCTGATCGAGCTTTCGCAGACGGACCCGCAAATGGGACAACGACTCACAAAATCGTAAGGCATGCTTCTCGAACTAGACATTCGGGATTTCGCTCTGATCGCCGACATTCAGTTTCGACCGGAGTCTGGTTTTGTCGTGCTGACGGGTGAAACGGGTGCCGGAAAATCAATTTTGATCGGAGCACTGGCGCAGCTCTCCGGTGACCGTGCCGATACGTCGCTGGTGCGCAGCGGGGCTGAGGCAGCCTATCTCAGTGCACTTGTGACCGATCAGGACGGCACGGAGTCAATCCTCGGAAGGGACATCATGGCCGCAGGCCGCACGGTCGCCCGGCTTGACGGGCGCATGGTGCCGCTCTCGCAATTGCGCGAGCGCGGGCAGCAGCTGATCGCCATCCACGGACAGCGTGAAGGCCAGCGCATTTTTGACGAAGAGACACACCGGCCCCTTTTGGACCGGTTTTGTCAGTCTCGGCTGACCGATCCTCTCACCGCGTACGAAGCGACACGGCAGCGCTGGCTTGCCGACCGCAAAACGCTCCGCTCATTCGGCCGTGATCCGGCTGCACGGGCCAGACGCATGGATGTCCTGACGCACCAGATTGATGAAATCCGGCAGGCTGAACTGATACCCGGCGAAGAAGAAAAACTGCGCGAAAAAAGCCGCCTGCAAAAAACGCTCAGCAAGGTGTACGGCGACCTCGCAGAGGCACTCGCCGCACTTGCCGACAGCGAGGCATCTGCCGCCGATCAGCTGGCGGTCGTCAAGGACCGGCTGCAGGGCGGAGCCAAGGCAAGCAAAACCCTCGCTGCCCTGCGCGAGCGGGTCGAGGAGACTATGGCACTGGTCGATGGCATCACGCACGATTTGCGGCGTTTTTTTGACAGAATCGATCTGGATCCTGCCATCATTGCAGAGACAGATGCGAGACTCGATGAATACGGGAAATTAAAATACAAATACGGCAATACGGTCGCAGATGTGCTTCGGCATCTGGAGACGAGTGAAACCGAGCTGAAGCGTCTGGCTGCAGCCGGCCACTCGATCGAGGCACTGGAAGCATCGCTTCGGCAGGCGGATCTTGAACTGCGGCGGCAGGCACTCGTTCTGCATCGGATCCGCAGCGAAGAAGCGACACGCGTGGCGGCCCTGATTATGGCGTCACTAAAGGATCTCGACATGACGAAGGTGCGCTTTGATGTTGAGGTTTCAGCCTGGGCAGGGGACGAACTTGACTGGAGTGTGATGGAGGGCGGAACGGATCGAGTCCGCTTTCTCATTTCAGCAAATCTCGGTGAACCGCTCATGCCGCTGGCCAGGATAGCGTCCGGCGGCGAGGCATCACGCGTGCTGCTGGCCATCAAGAGCATTCTGGCCGAGCTGGACGACCTGCCGGTTCTCGTCTTTGACGAAATTGATACCGGCATCTCGGGACACACGGCGCAGCTGGTCGGAGAAAAACTGAAAGCACTCGGCCGCAGCCGTCATGTCTTCTGTGTCACGCACAGTGCGGCTGTTGCGGCTTCTGCCGATCACCACTATCTGATTGAAAAACGTGAAATCAATGCGCGCACAGAGACCGTTTTAAGAAAGCTGGAAGGTGAACGCCGAGTCAGCGAAATTGCCAGATTGCTGTCCGGCCGGCAGGACGACGCCAAAACGTTGGCGCTGGCTGCTGCCATGCTTGGCGTGCCGTCCGGATCGGCGCAAAACACAAAAATGAAAGCAATAGATTGAACAGGAGAATCTTATGAGCACACCTCACATCGAAGCAAACCCCGGCGACATCGCCGAAACCGTTCTGCTCCCGGGCGATCCGCTCCGGGCAAAATATGTGGCGGAAAATTTCCTCACGGATGCCGTCTGTTTCAACCGAGTCCGCAATATGTTTGGCTTTACCGGTACTTACGACGGTCGGCAGGTCTCCGTGATGGGCACCGGCATGGGGATGCCGTCGATCGGCATTTACAGCCACGAGCTGATTACGGCATACGGCGTCAAAAATCTGATTCGTATCGGAACGGCAGGCGCATACAGTGAGCGCATCGCCGTCGGTGATCTGCTGGCGGCCGGCATCGTCTCGACGGATTCAAACTGGGCCGGACAGTTCCACGTTCAGGGGACGCTCTCGGCCGGTCCATCGTTTTCACTTTTGAAAAAAGCCGATGAAACGGCGGCCGCGCTGGGGAAATCGTTAAAAATTGCACATATAAAGAGCGCAGACGTTTTTTATGAACCGTCTGAAGCCGATCGCAACACCTGGATTGAGCTGGGCGTTGACGCCGTTGAGATGGAATCGTACGCCCTGTACGTCACGGCCATGCGGCACCGTGTCAATGCACTTTGTCTCCTGCAGATTTCCGACCACGTGATTACGGGTGATCAGATGCCTCCCGCTGAACGTGAACAGGGATTGAACGACATGATCCGCGTGGCGCTGAAGCTGGCTGCATCGCTATGACCGATTCGCTTGTTCTGAACGGGCGGTCACTTGATCTTCAAGGGTTTCTTGACGTCGCACGGTTCAGACGGCCGGTCTCGCTCTGCGGTGACGCGATGCAGAAAGTGCGCGACAGCTTTGCAGCCGTCACGCGCATTGCCGCGAGCGGCGTACCGACATACGGCATATCGACCGGATTCGGGGAACTGAGCAAGGTCGTCATTGCACCAGGTGAAAACGCCCGCCTGCAGACGAATCTGCTGCGAAGCCATGCCTGTGCCGTCGGCGAGCCGCTTCTCGAGGAACAGGTCCGCGGCATGATGCTGCTTCGCCTGAACACGATCCTGATCGGGTATTCGGGAGCCAATCCGTCAATCTGCGAGCTTTTGGCGGAACTGTTGAACCGCAATATTGTGCCGGTTGTGCCGTCACAGGGATCACTCGGTGCAAGCGGTGATCTCGCGAATCTTGCCCACATGGCGCTGGTCCTGATCGGGGAGGGCGAAGCCGTGACAGACGGGAAGTGCCTGCCCGGCGGCGAAGCCTTGCGCGATGCCGGCCTTGAACCTGTCCGCCTTTCCGGCAAGGACGGCCTTGCCCTGATCAACGGGACGCAGCTGATGACGTCGGTCGGTGCACTGGCCGTGGCTGATGCGCTGGCGCTCGTGAAAACGGCGGCAGCGTCACTCAGCCTGTCGATGGAAGCCCTCTGCGGCATCACAGGCGCGTTCCTGCCTGAAATACATGCCCTGAGGCCGCACCCCGGGCAGGCCGAAACGGCCGCAATGGTGCTTTTGCTTGTCCATGGCAGCGAGCGAACCGACAGCCGGCCGGACGATGTGCAGGATGCTTACACGCTGCGCTGTGCTCCGCAGGTGCACGGTGCCGCGCATGATGCGCTTCTGGTCAGCGTGCGCGCGCTCGAGATTGAAATGAATGCGGTCAATGACAATCCGCTCGTGCTGCCTGACGGACGCGTAATCTCGGGCGGCCACTTTCACGGCGAACCGATCGCGCTGCCGCTCGATTACGCAGCGATTGCGACGGCCGAGCTGGCCAACATTTCAGAACGCCGGTCGGAACGCATGGTGAATCCGCAGCTGTCCGGTTTGCCGGCTTTCCTGACCGAACAGTCGGGGCTCTGCTCCGGCTACATGATCCCGCAATACGCGGCGGCTGCACTCGTGTCTGAGAACAAGGTGCTGGCGCACCCGGCGAGTGTCGATTCGATACCGTCGTCAGCGAACAAGGAAGACCACGTGAGCATGGGTGCACATGCGGCACGCAAACTGGCCAGAATTGTGACCAACACGGCGCGCGTTCTGGCCATTGAATTAATGGTGGCGGCACAAGCTCTTGATCTCGCGGTCAGGGACGGCAAAGCCCCGGCTGCCGCGACCCGCGCCATTCACGCACTCGTACGCAGTGAAGTGCCGCATTTGACGGATGACCGGGTTTTGTCTCACGACATGGAGCGATTGTATGCACTGGTGAAATCACATCGCGTGGCCGAACTGGTAGATGAACTGATCGAGGCAAGGGGGTTATGACATGTCCGAATATACGTCTGTTCACGATCTGATGCTGGATGATGCGCTGCCTGAGCTGAAGCCGTTTCAGGCGGGAATCCGGCGCGCACCGTCACGAGGATATCGGCTGAACAAGGCCGATACGAAAACGGCACTGCAGAACGCTTTGCGTTACGTGCCCGCGGCGCTGCACGAGACGCTGGCACCTGAATTTCTGGCTGAACTCCGAACTTACGGACGCATCTACGCCTACCGATACCGGCCGAATCGCATCATCGAAGCGCGTCCCATTGAGGAGTACAAGGGGGCCTGTCTCGCCGGCAAAGCGTTCCAGCTGATGATTGACAACAATCTGAGTTTTGAAGTGGCGCTCTATCCATATGAGCTGGTCACATACGGCGAAACGGGATCAGTGTGCCAAAACTGGCTGCAATATCGCCTGATCCGAAGATATCTCGAGATCCTGGATGAGCAGCATACGCTTGTCATCGCCTCCGGTCACCCGCTTGGTCTGTTTCCCTCACCGAAACAGGCACCGCGCGTGATCATCACGAATGCCCTGATGGTCGGACTCTTCGATAATCCGACGGACTGGGAACGTGCAGAACAGCTGGGCGTAGCCAATTATGGCCAGATGACAGCCGGCGGATGGATGTATATCGGTCCGCAGGGCATCGTGCACGGAACGTACAACACGATTCTGACGGCGGGCCGCATGCAGCTTCATCTGAAGACGGACGACGACCTTGCCGGCGTTCTCTTTGTGTCGTCCGGTTTGGGCGGTATGAGCGGCGCTCAGCCGAAAGCGGCCACCATTGCCGGTGCGGTCGGCGTTTTTGCCGAAGTCGACCGGTCACGCATTCAGACGCGGCTCGATCAGGGGTGGCTTGACATGGTCAGCAGCAGTCTGGCTGACGTATTTTCCGCAGCCGCTGCAAAGCGGGCGGCCGGTGAAGCCTACTCCATCGCCTATCACGGCAATATTGTCGATCTGCTTCAGTATGCTGTTGAACACAACATTCAGATTGACCTGCTTTCCGACCAGACGTCTTGTCACAACGTCTACGACGGCGGCTACACGCCGCAGGGCATGACATTCGAGGAACGCACACGGCTGCTCGCGACGGATCGTGAGCAGTTTAAAACAATGGTGGACCGGTCGCTCCTCACCCATATCGGGCTGATTGACCGGCTGCATGCGCGCGGCACCTACTTTTTTGATTACGGCAACAGTTTTTTGAAGGCGGTGTACGATGCAGGGGCCGTCCACATTGCCAAAAACGGGGAGGACGACAAGGACGGTTTCATTTATCCGAGCTACGTCGAAGACGTCATGGGTCCGATGTTTTTCGATTACGGATACGGCCCTTTCCGCTGGGTCTGCCTGTCCGGACGCGACGAGGATCTGGCGAAAACGGACAAGGCCGCCATGGATCTGATTGATCCCGCCAGGTGCGGGCAGGACCGGGATAACTATAAGTGGATCCGGGATGCCGCAAAGAACAGGCTGGTCGTCGGCAGCAAGGCACGCATTTTGTATCAGGATGCATGGGGACGCCGCGATATCGCGCTGAAATTCAATCAGATGGTGCGGGACGGCGAGATCGGCCCCGTCATGCTGGGCCGGGACCACCACGATGTGAGCGGAACCGATTCACCCTTTCGCGAAACGGCCAATATCAAGGATGGCAGCAATATCATGGCCGATATGGCCGTTCAGTGCTTTGCCGGCAACGCAGCCCGCGGCATGACGCTCGTCGCGCTGCACAACGGCGGCGGTGTGGGCATCGGAAAGGCTGTCAACGGAGGATTCGGTCTTGTTCTCGACGGATCACCCGAGACCGATCGCATCATTGAGGATGCGGTGATGTGGGATGTCAACTGCGGCATCGCCAGACGCGCCTGGGCGCGAAATCCGCACGCGCTCGAGACGGCTGCCGCATACAATCAAAGGGAGAACGGTGTGATCACGCTGCCGCACCTGGCGGACGACGGGCTGCTGAACCGACTGATTTCAGACTGATGCAATAAACGAGGGAGGTATTTTGCATGGCGTTGATTGAATCCGTACCGAATTTCAGCTGTACGGGAGAAACACTCGAGGCGATCGTCGCCTTATTTCAAAAACATGAGGGCATTACGGTGCTGGACTTCAGCAGCGATGAGGACCACAACCGCTCGGTTGTCACGGTAATCGGTGCTCCGGATCCGCTTTCTGACGCTGTTTTCGAGGCAATAAAGCTGGCGGCGGACACAATTGATTTGCGCGAGCACAAGGGCGCACATCCGCGCATGGGAGCGACCGATGTGGTGCCTTTTATCCCGATTGCGGGGGCGACGATGGACGATTGCATTGAACTCTCCCGCCGACTCGGAGAACGGGTCGGCCGAGAACTCGGCATCCCGGTTTTTCTCTACGAGAAAAGCGCCTCGTCGCCGGAACGGAGCAATCTGGCAGTGATCCGAAAAGGCCAGTTCGAGGGGATGGCCGAAAAGATGAGAGGCGGGTTTGCGGCCGATTTCGGACCGGACACACCGCACGTGTCGGCCGGGGTGACCGCGATCGGGGCTCGAAAACCGCTGCTTGCATTCAATGTCAACCTCGGCACCGCCGATCTCTCCGTCGCGGACCGCATTGCAAAGAAGATTCGCTTTTTGGGCGGCGGCCTGCGCTACGTCAAGGCGATGGGGGTGCTGCTGGAAAACCGCGGGATTACGCAGGTTTCCATGAATCTGACCGATTACGAACAGTCATCCCTCTATCAGGTTGTTGAGACCATCAGGTTCGAGGCGGCCCGCTACGGCGTGTCCGTGATCGGAAGCGAACTGATCGGCCTGGCGCCGATGCAGGCGATACTCGATGCGGCGGCATACTATCTGCAGCTTGAGACGTTCAGTGCCGGGCAGATTATTGAAAGCCATCTGCTGCCGGGAAAAGGCGGTGATGCGATATGACGCCGTGGTTTATTCGCTCCGATCGGCTGTTTACGGCCGATCCGGCGCAGCCGGTGCTTTTGGACGGTTACCTCGAAATTGACGGTGAAACCATTGCCGGCGTCTGGCCGAAAGACGATGTCGCTATCCCGGCTGACGCGCGTGTCCACGACTATACGGGACATCTCGTTACGCCCGGCCTGATTGATCCCCACACGCACCTCGTGCACGCCGGTTCGAGACACCACGAATTGGGTGCGAAACTGAGCGGCCTGGGGTATCTCGATCTGCATGAAAAGAGCGGAATTCTTTACACCGTGCAGAGAACGCGGGAAGCGACGTACGAAGCACTGTACGAGCGGGCCAAGGCGACACTTGCGCGCATGCTGTCCTATGGCGTGACAACAGTTGAAGCAAAAAGCGGCTACGGGCTTGACAAAAAGACGGAGCTGACGTGTCTCGCCGTGGCCAAAGAACTGGATTTGCATCAGCCGATTGACATCGAGTCAACCTTTATGGGGGCGCATGCTATCCCGCCCGAGTTTGCCGGAGATGCTGACGGGTATCTCGACTTTCTCCTGGACGATGTCCTGCCGGAGGTCAAGGCCAAGCGGCTTGCCCGCTTTGTCGACATTTTCTGCGAAGACACCATATTCTCCGTTGAGCAGAGCCGGCGGTATCTGCAGGCAGCCAAAGCGATGGGCTTTCTGCTGAAAATGCATGCCGACGAGATCGTGCCGCTCGGCGGGGCTGAGCTGGCAGCTGAAGTCGGCTGCGTATCGGCTGAGCATCTGATGGCCATTTCAGATCAGGGAATCGCGGATCTGGCCGCAGCCGACGTGGTGGCATGCCTGCTGCCGGCTACGACCTACTTTCTCATGAGCAGCCGCTACGCGCCGATGCAGCGGATGCTGGATTGCGGCGTTAAGGTCGCTGTCGCCACGGATTACAATCCGGGTTCCAGTCCAACCGAGAATTTGCCCTTTGCGCTGGGACTCGCGGTATTCAACATGAAAATCGCTCCGGTCGATGCCCTCCTTGGCGTGACCAGGCATGCGGCGGCGGCGCTGGCCAGAGATGACATCGGCCAGCTGAAAGCCGGCTGTCTGGCCGACATCCATGTCTCGTTTGCGGAAGATCCGGACCAGTACTTCTACCGGCCGGGCAGCAATCAGACGAAGCGTGTTTACAAGCGCGGCCGTCTCGCGTACAAAGGGCAGGCCGTGCCGGTCATTTGACCGGCAAAACAATACAAAGCAAGAAAACAGAGGTGATTATGAATATTGCAGACCAGACGATCAAAGCGTATACGGATGATGTGTTCTCGGCGAAACCGGTACCGGGAGGGGGCAGTGCGGCTGCCCTCATCGGCAGTCAGGGGGCCGCACTTGCCGGCATGCTGACGAAGCTGACGACAGCAAAGAAAATTTTTCAATCGTTTGAACCGGACGTACAAGAGGAATTCATGCGTCTGGAGAAGTTTTTTGGCGAGCAGAAGGATCGTCTGCTCGCACTGTCCAGCGATGACGTCAAGGCGTTCGCCGATGTGCTGGCGGCCATACGCCTGCCCAGGGACAGTGAAGCGGAAGCGACTGAGCGCAGGGTGCGGATGCAGGCGGCGCAGACGCATGCGACGCTCGTGCCCCTGGAAACAGCCCGCACCGCACTGGAGACGCTTCGGAAGATGAAACCGGTGATCGCGCGCGGCAATGTAAACGCAATTTCCGACGGAGCGATCGGTGCGTTGTGCCTCGATCTGGCCGTGCAGGGCGGCGTTTACAATGTTCGCATCAACCTGCCCGGATTGTCGGATGCTGATCTCGTGGAGGAACTGAGGGCGGAGTGCGGCACGCTGATTGCGGAGTCAGACGCCCTCAAGTCCGAGCTGATCGCCAACGTCGATACACGTCTCGGATAATCCGGTTTCGAACGACGAAATAATAAACCGGCGAAAATCGTCAGGCGGCGGGGCTGTGATCCGGACCCGCCGTCCGTCTGCCGGATGGATAAACGACAGCGTCAGTGCGTGCAGCGCCTGGCGCTGCATGCGATCGTCCAGCCGCAATTGCGCGGCGCTGTAAAGCAGAGCAGCCTCAGCGGCTCTGGACGCCGTGACAAGGCCTTTCCCCGGATAGATATCTTCCAGCTCATTTAAACCGTACAGCCAGTCGCCGAGCAGCGGATTGCCGTTATACAAGGCATGCACACGAATCTGGTGCGTGCGTCCGCTGTCAAGGCGGAATGCCGCCAGCGACACGTTTGCGGTTTTGTCTTCGGCCAGACGGAGGATGCGGGTCCGTGCCGCCTTGCCGTCCGGGTGGACGACGCGACGGAGATACTGCTGGTTCGAGCGGCGGATCGGGCCCTCGACTGTCACGCGCTTCGTCTGGAAAAGGCCGTGACATAGGCCGATATACAGTTTTCTCAGCGGGTGCGAGACGGCAGCGTGATGGGCGTGAGCGTGCTTGGCGAGCAAGATGACGCCGCTTGTGTCTTTATCCAGACGGCCAACGGCACGCAGCGCGCGCCCCGTTTCATCCAGTACGCTGGGCAGATGATCATGCACAGTCGGATGCGTGACCATCCCGGGCGGTTTGTTCACGGCGAGATACCAGTCGTCTTCGAACAGAACCTGCAGACTGTGGGATGCTGCGGCGACAACAGTCGGCTCGCCGTCATCAATCTCGATTACCTGCCCGGTGCTGACGCGATCGATCAGGCGAAGCAAAAGCCCGTCCGCAGTGGCGCGTCCGTGCAGCCGGATCTGCTTTCTCAAGCTGGCCGACATGGACTCCTGGCGGGCCAGCACATCGGTCAGCCGCTGTCCGTTGAATGCGGCTTTTACTGTAAATGTCTGCAACATGGTGAGAGCATAGCAAAATTTCTGGAAAACCACAGCCGAATTCCATGCAGCAATACGCCCGTCATTGATTGACAAGGGAAGGCGCGGATGGATATCATGAGCAGAGCTTCGAAATTTGTCAGCGAAATGGAATCGCTTGCAACTTGAAAACTGAATATGGAGGTGATTGGCATAGAATTTCTTTACATTGCCATTGGCTTAATTGTCGGCGCCGCAATTTCCGTGTGGTTGACCGTTAACTATTACCGCAAAGGATTAAGCAAGGAAAGTATTCGACTAGCCGAACAAAAGAAGCAAACCGAGGCACAGGCCGAGCGCCTGATCGGGGACGCGAGAAAAGAAGGCGAAGAGAAGAAACGTGAGTTTTTGCTCGAGGCAAGGCAGGAAGTACTGAATGTTCGATCTGAGATTGAACGTGAAGTCAAAGCGCGCCGTCAGGAGCTTCAGCGCGACCGAAACCGCCTTGAACAAAAGGAAACGAGTCTGGACAAGAAGCTGAACCAGATCGAAGAAAAAGAACAGCGTGCGGAACAAAAGGCAAGAGAACTTGAAATGACCGAACAAAGCCTGCTGGCGCTTGAACAGGAAAAGATTCAGACGCTGGAACGTGTATCGGGATTATCGGTGCACGACGCTCAGCAGCAGGTGCTGGAAGAAGCAAGAGTTGCCTATCACCATGACCTGGCGGTCATGTACCGCCAAATGGAAGAGGAAACGAAGGCAAGGGCGGAAGATCGCTCGAAAGAAATCGTGGTGTCCGCAATTCAGCGCTACGCTTCGGATTATGTGTCGGATGCAACCGTGACGGTTGTCGCACTGCCGAACGAAGAGATGAAGGGGCGGATTATCGGCCGTGAAGGCCGCAACATCCGGACGATCGAGACACTGACGGGCGTCGATCTGATAATCGACGACACACCGGAAGCCGTGATTTTGTCGTCATTCGATCCGATTCGCCGCGAGATTGCGCGCCTGACCATCGAAAAACTGGTCCAGGATGGCCGCATCCACCCGGCCCGGATCGAGGAAATGGTTGGCAAGGCGACGCGTGAAATTGAGAATTCGATTCGCGAAGCCGGTGAACAGGCCATTTTCGAAACCGGTGTCATCGGGGTCCATCCTGAAGCCGTGAGGCTGCTCGGCCGACTGAAGTACCGTACGAGTTACGGTCAGAACGTCCTGCAGCATGCGATTGAAGTATCCTGGCTGACCGGCATTATGGCGGCAGATCTTGATCTGGACGTCATGACGGCAAAACGAGCAGGACTGCTGCACGATATCGGCAAAGCGATTGATTTTGAAGTCGAGGGAACACACATCTCGCTCGGCTCGGAATTGGCCCGCAAATACAAGTTTGACGAGGCCACGATCAATGCGATCGAATCGCATCACGGCGATGTTGAGCCGACCGGTTACATTTCCTTCCTCGTTGCAGCGGCCGATGCCATATCGGCTGCACGTCCGGGTGCCAGACGCGAGAACATCGAGACGTACATTAAGCGGATCGAGAAACTTGAGGAGATTGCAAACAGCACCGCAGGTGTTGAAAAATCGTTTGCGATTCAGGCCGGCCGCGAAATCAGGGTCATGGTGCTGCCCGATCAGATCAGCGATGAAGAGTTGCCGCTCAAGGCAAGGGAGATCGCCAAACAGATCGAGAGCGAAGTCAACTTCCCGGGACAGATTAAGATCAGCATGATCCGGGAATCGCGTTTTGTAGACTACGCAAAGTAAATGAACAAGAACTGAGCTGCAGGGGGGGTCCGATCGGACCCCCCTTCTTCATGCTACAATATTCACTTGACAAGCGATCGGGCAGAAGACCCTGAAGAGGATATACATGAACGTTTTGGCCATCGGCGATATTGTCGGACAGCCGGGCAGGCGGGCCGTTGCAGCGTGGCTTCCGCAACTGAAAGAAGAATATGAGATCGAGTTCTGTTTTGCCAATGCGGAAAACGCAAGCGGCGGACTGGGTCTGGACGAAAAGGGCGCCAATGAACTGCTCGATGCCGGTCTTGACGCTTTGACGCTCGGCAATCATGCATTTGCGAAAAAACAGATGCTGACGCTGCTCGCCGACGAATGGCCGGTGCTGCGTCCCGTAAACGGACCCGTGTCCTGGCCGGGAGCACCGTATCTGATCTTAAACAAGCGTGTACCGATCGCGCTGATCAATCTTTGCGGGCGTGTGTTTATGGATGCTCTTGACGATCCCTTCCAAGCGATTGAACCGGTGATTGACGCGATCCGGGCCCGTGGGGTCAAATGCATTCTGCTTGATTTTCACGCCGAGGCCAGTGCCGAGAAAGTGGCCATGGGCCATTTCCTGAAGGATCGTGTCACAGCGGTGCTGGGCACGCATACACATGTGCAGACTGCCGATGAGCGTATTCTCGGCATGGGAACGGCTTATCTTACGGATCTCGGCATGACCGGACCGTACGAATCGGTGATCGGCATGAACATAGAGTCATCGCTGGTTCGCTTTGCGAAACGACTGCCGAGCCGCTATGAGACGGCCGCCGGCCCGTTCATGCTGCAGGGCGCGGTGATATCGGTTGATCCGCTGAGCGGACAGGCGACGTCCATTTGCCGCGTATCCCTTAAGGAGGAGCCGGCGTGAAGCGTCTGACCTGTTTTTTGCTCGCCTGTCTTATGGCCGCAACGATCGGCTGCCGGTCAGGGACGGTCGACGAAGTCAGTGAGACGAGTGAACGGCCGGTGCGGACGCTGCCGCCGGCAGCCCCCGCCATGTCTTCCGAGCCGCTTCGCGTCTGGGCGCCGTCGCGTGCCGAACACCATCCGCTTCGGGGCGGAGATTATCAAAACCGCGCGATCGACCGGCTCCTGTACGAGCCTTTGTTTGATTACAGGACGGACGGGCAGTTCTATGGTGTCCTGGCCGACGAGATGATCTGGAGTGATGACGGACTGCAGCTGACATACCGTCTGCGCGACGATGCCGTCTTTTCGAACGAACTTCCTGTGACCGCGCGCGATGCGGCTGTTTCGCTGCAGACGTGGATTTTTCACGACACTGGCGAAACGATTCCGGTTGATGCGGGGGAACTGATCACCGTCGACATGAGCGACGCCGGTACGGATGATCTGACGGCTGAAAACGCTCCGGAAACGGAACAAACTGAGCCGACGGTTGAGCCCGGACGACCATATCGTTTTGGTACGAAAGCCGAGGTGTTTGCCGCCGTGACGAGTGTCGAGACACGTGATAACACAGTGACTGTGATCTTCAGCGGGCATTATGATAACGCGCCCGGCTATCTCATATTTCCCGTGCTGCCGGCGGAATTTGCCGGAGCACTTTTTGCACCGGCTGCCCCCGGCTCGGGACCTTACCGCATCCAGCTCAGCGGGGACCAGGGATATCTTGCTGAACCGGTATCCGAATCGGGTCTGTCTGTCAGCATTGAAGTGCTTGCAGGGATCGGTGAAGCGATGAAGCGCTTTCAGGACGGCAAACTCGATTTGCTGCTCATGGACCCGAATCAGTATGCGCTTTACAGCGGGCGGCAAAACGTGCGTTTCCAGGGGATACCGACGACGGCGTATTCATACTTGCGTCTGGACGTTCTATCGGGATTTCTCGCGGTCGAAGAGAACCGGGAACTATTCTTGCGCATTCTGACCTGGCAGCAAAAACTCGTGGAGAATGCAACATTCCCGCACACATTCAGCCCGTGGCCGGCCGGACGTGACGATCGTCGTCTGCCGTTCAGGATCGACGAACCGGCGGCGGATAATATCCCGCGCATACCGGTCGACCGGTCAACGCTGCGCCTGGTGCGCGGCAATTCCACGTATGATGCGGAGCTGGGAGAGAATTTGCGCTTGCTCCTGGAACGCTTCGGCTATCACGTGGAAACGGTGACGACAACCGAACAAAACCCGAATCCGCTCTTTGATCTGCGGCTCTTTACTTTCGAGTTTGAGGCCTACCCTGATCCGTATGCCTTTATCGCTCAGACTGAAGGCGGTGCGTTCCGAGGGATTTTGACGGCGTTTCCCGAAGCCGCCGGGACGCTGCTTTACATGCGGCGTTATCTTGATCAGCCGGACGAAAGTGACGAAGCCTTGTCGCAAATGGAACGAGCAGCATTCGGCGAAGCGCTGTCGATCGTATCGGCCGAGCTTCCGATCGTCGGCCTCACAGTGCCGTCGGCCGGCATTGCCTACGGGAACCGCGTTGAAGGACAGTTAAAAACAGCATATCAGTCACCATATGCCGGCTTGGAGGATTTAATCGTATGGCCTATACCGTAGCGGCCCTGATCGTCTTGTTCGACCAGATAACGAAAGCACTGGTCGAAGCCAATATCGCGCTTGGTTCTCAGCGTCCCCTCATCGATGGTTTCGCTTATCTCGTGCATGCACAGAATACGGGGGCGGCCTGGAGCCTGTTTGCCGGTCTGACCTGGAGCCGCTTCCTTTTGGCGGCGATTTCGCTTGCCGCAGCCTGGCTTATCGCCGCTGCCATGAGCCGAAGCAGGCACCGGACCGGTACCGTGCTGCTCGGGCTGATACTTGGCGGCAGCGTGGGAAACCTGATTGATCGTATCCGGTTCGGCTATGTCACGGATTATATGCAGCTCATTTTCGGCAATTACCGTTTTCCGGCGTTCAATGTCGCCGATGCGGCGATCACGTGCGGTGCGATTCTGATCATCGTTTATTTGCTTGCCGACAAGAAGTTTCTCGACCGGCTGCTGCCGTGGCTTGAAACAAAAGCTCCGCCGGCAGACGATGCAGGCCTGAATCGACGGATACGCAAGCAGCTGGAGGACGCCGACCTGCCGGCAGACGGCGAAAACAGGTCATGATCACAATCGTCGTACCGGCCGGAGCCAAAGCACGCCTCGATCGTTTTCTGGCGGCAGCCATGCCAGATGTGTCGCGTGCCGCCTGGCAGCGTGCGATTGCAAATGGCCAGGTGCAGGTCGACGGCCGTGCCGCCAAGCCGTCAACGGCACTGGCAGGCGGCGAGACCGTGGTCTGCACGCTGCCGGAACCGGCTCTGCGCACGACTGTTGCGGAGGCGATTGAGCTGGACGTTGTGTTTGAGGATGAATGGCTCCTCGTGATCAACAAGCCCCGCGGGATGGTTGTCCATCCGGCCCCGGGCCACCCCGGCGGCACCGTCGTCAATGCACTGCTAGCCCGTTATCCGCGCGGACTGTCCTCGCTTGGCGGCGCTGACCGACCCGGTATTGTCCACCGCATCGACAAGGACACATCGGGGCTTCTCCTTGCCGTCAAGAACGATCAGGTCCATGCAAAAATGTCCCGGCAGCTGAAAAAACACGCTGTTGTCAGAGCGTATCATGCACTCGTATACGGTCGTCCGGATGTGCGTGAGGGATCGATTGATGCCCCGATCGGGCGGGATCCGAAAAATCGGCAAAAAATGGCGGTGGTGGCCGGCGGCAAGGCGGCCGTGACGCACTTCAGCGTTCTGGAATCCCTCAACAAAGGCAGTCATCTTCGCCTGATTCTGGAAACAGGCCGCACGCATCAGATTCGCGTGCACCTCGCCTATATTGGCTTGCCGGTCGTCGGCGATCCTCTTTACGCGCGCGGCCGTCCGGCGTTCGGTATGGTCGGCCAGGCCCTGCATGCCGGGCGCCTGACCTTCGTACATCCCGTCACCGGCGAGGTTGTCGATGTGACATGCCCGCTGCCGGCTGATTTTCGCGCGTGCCTGGCGGAGATGAATCAATGATTCGCCTGAAACGGCGCACGCTCGTTCTCGATATCGCCGCGGCACTTTTGATTTTTGTCGCGGCATTCGGCTTTACGAATGCACTGCGCGAAGGCAGAGTCCCGCACGAAGATGGTGCACTGCTGTCCGAATATGAAGAGGCTCGTCTCAGTCTGGACGCGCTGGAAGAACGGCACGCGGCACTGACGGCAGCGAACCTTGATCTGGTGGCAAAGCGTGACGAGCTGTTCCGGCTGCTCGGCGAACCGGGCAATAATCCTGAACTGGTCAGCGAGTGGCAGGATGCCGCGCTTCTGGCAGGGATGACATCCGTCAGCGGCGAAGGCCTCAGGCTGAGTCTGAATGACAAGCCGAATTATGATCCGCTTTTAGATCCGGTGGAATCGCTCGTGCACGACAAGACACTGCTGCATATCCTGACACTTCTGACCGATAGCGGCGCCGCCGCCATGTCGGTTAACGGCATTCGGCTGACGGCACTTTCGCAAATTTACTGTATCGGACCAACCATTCTCTGCAACGTGCATCGTCTGGCTCCGCCTTATGAGATTACTGTCCTCGGGCCGGCCGATCGCTTGACGGAGGTGCTGCGATCGGATCCCTGGCTTTTGCGCCTGACCGACGACTCGATCGGCGTGCGGCTCTCGATCGTTTCTGATCCGGCTGTCGTCGTGCCGTCATTTGCCGACCGCGGCGATTACTTGAATCACATCAGTCTTCTGGAGGTCCCATGAAACATAATGCTGTGCGAACAACGCTCATGCTCCTGGCCACTGTCCTGCTCGGTCTGGCGGTTGCGCTAAGCCTCAAGGGTGTCAACCAGGGATCGATCACGACCAGAAACGTGCAGGAATTGCAGAATCAGGTGATCGATTATCAGAAAAAGAACGAGGAACTGAATGCCAGAAACTTTCAGCTCTATGAGTACATTGCGTATCTCGAGTCGGCGCTTGAAGGTGACAGCGATGCTCAAATGAAGCATTTGCAGGAAGAACGCGAGCGATTCGCCATTTTTGCGGGTTTGCGGGATGTGCATAACGTCGGCGTCGTGATTACGCTGCAGGAGACGAAGCTCGGCAGGATGCGTGACAGCGTGCTGAGACAGTTTGTGAATGAATTGTCGGCACTTGGCGCACAGGCAGTCTCGATCAACGGCGAGCGCAAGGTGGCCACGACCGAAATCCGTGCAAACGGCGATGAAATCATCATCAACGGTGTCGTGTTTGACCGCGCGTCCGCGTTTGACATAAAAGCCATACTTGAACCGTCCCGGCTTGAATCCTACACCCTGCCGTATCTTGAATCGATCCGAAAACAGATTGCGAACGACCTGTCGGAAGAACAGTATGTTATTGAGATTCGCGTTGAGCAGGATGTCCTTATTCCAGCGCTCAGCGAAGAGCGCATCGCATACAGTCTCGATTTGCTGAAGCCGGTTGAGTGACGGTATAATGAGCGCCATGGAAATACGCATGGAGTTGAACGATACGTCCGAAGGCATGGCGCTTTTCGGCGCGTTCGGAGCCAATCTGAAGATCATCGAAGCACGCTTGAATGTGGCGATTGAACTGACGTCCGACGGACTCGTTTTGTCCGGTGAAGATCCGGTGCTTCTGGAAAAAGCGCATCGCATCATGCAGCGACTGATCGACTTGACGGAAACCGGCCAGGCCGTGCCGGAGCAGCTGGTGCGCTACCTTGTGGACGCAGCGATGGATCAGTCGTTTCAGGACGCCATGGCATTTGCGCCCGACCTGATCACAGTTTCGGCCAAGGGCCGGCCGATTCAGAGCAAGACAAGCGGCCAGAAGAAATACGTGGATGCGATTGCCGCGCACGACTTGACCATTGCCATCGGGCCGGCCGGAACCGGCAAGACGTATCTGGCGGTCGCCATGGCGGTAAAGGCGTTTCGCGCGCACGAAGTCAGCCGCATCATTTTGACCAGGCCGGCTGTTGAAGCCGGTGAAAAGCTTGGTTTTCTGCCGGGCGATCTGCAAAACAAAGTCGACCCCTACATGCGTCCGCTGTATGATGCTCTGCAGGACCTGATGGGTGCAGAAACATACATGCGGCATATGGAACGCGGCATCATCGAGGTATCGCCGCTCGCCTACATGCGCGGCCGAACACTGGATGATGCATTCATCATTCTGGACGAAGCGCAGAACACGACACGGGAGCAGATGAAGATGTTCCTGACGCGCATCGGTTTCGGTGCCAAGGCCGTTGTGACCGGTGACGTTACACAGATAGACCTGCCGCCTGAAAAACGCTCCGGACTGGTTGACGCCGCGCGGCTTTTGCAGCACGTCGAAGGCGTTGTGTCGGTGCGTCTGACCGATCGGGATGTGGTCAGAAATCCGTTGGTGCAGCGCATTATTCGCGCTTACGAGTCTCAGTCAGGATCGAGACAGCGACGGGGGAGGACCGATGCGTAATATTGGACGCTATGCAATTCTCATGCTCTTGTTCGCGATCGTGTGCACGGTGCTTTATATTGGCTCGCGACCGCTGACTTACAGTCTCAACGTCGGCGATACGAGCCCTTACGACATTGTCGCGCCGCGCACAGCCGTCGATACGGTGCAGACGGAGCAGCGCGCACTTGATGCCTATGCCCAGGTGGCCACCACCTGGATGCGATCGGAGCCTTACAGCAACAATATTCTGGCGCGGATGCGAAATGTTCTGCAGGCGGCGGATGAGAAGCGCACCGAGCTTTACGGTCAGATGTCGGCTGCGGTGACATCCGAGACGGCCGCCGAAACGACGGTGACCGAAGCGCCCGGCAGAGTGCCGAGTGAAGCGGAAATTCAGCTCGGCGTATCCTCGCTGATTTCGAGTATTGATCAGAATCATCAGCTGACATTTGCGGCGGAAGACATACGGCTTCTGCTCGACATGGCGCCGTCCCGCTACGACAGCTTCAGGCAGGTGGTGGAATCGAACAGCCAAAGCCTGATGAATCGTTCGCTCGATCAGGTGGCACTGGAGAGCGCGATACGGGAAGTTGAAGAACAGACTGCCGGACAGCAGGCATTTTATACGGAAGACGCCGCGCTGCTCGGTCGCGTCCTTCGCGTTCTGCTTCGTCCCAACGTGGTATCGAACCGGGAGGCGACGGAAAACGCTCGTCAGGCGGCTTATGACCGCGTCATCAACAATCCGGTTCTGATCAACCGCGGAACGCGGATCGTCAGCCAGGGCGAGGTGATCACGGAAGAAACGATGCAGCTGCTCGATACGCTTGACCTGACGAATGTGGCCGGCTTTGACTGGAAGGGAGCCGCCGGCATTGTGCTCCTGATTCTCGTTCTCTTCGCACTGTCCTTTTTCTACTTCAGAATCTATCAGTCCGATTTTGTGCAGTCGACCAGAAATCTGGTCGCACTCGGTGTGGCGGTGCTGGTGCCGCTTGCGGTCACCATGTTCATCGCCAAGACGATGCCTCTGGCCGCTCCGGTTTATTTTGCAGCCGTTGTCATCTGCGCCTACTTCGGATTCCGCACCGCGTTTTTCATGACGGTCATGCTGACACTCGCCATGCTCCCGATCATCGGTTTCGAGCCTGCCTTTGCGCTGATTGGCACAGGCGGGGCATCCATGGCGGCACTGTACACCAAAGGTATCGGCAAACATGACAATTACGCCAAGATCATCCTGATGACGGCACTGGCGACATTGGCCATGACAGCCGGCTACGGCCTGATGACGAAGAGCACCTGGATGCAGATTGCCAATACATCGATCCAGACAGGGCTGTCGGCGATCGTCAGCGTCATTGCGGCAATCGGCATCATGCCGCTGTTCGAGTTGATCTTCAACACGGTTTCGCCGCTCAGACTGATTGAATTGTCCCAGCCGGGACACGCACTTCTCAAACGGCTGTTTGTGGAAGCGCCGGGTACGAGCCAGCACTCCATGATGGTAGCGAATCTGGCAGATGCCGCTGCCGAAGCCATCGGTGCCAACGCCATGATTGCCAGAGTCGGCGCCTACTATCACGACATCGGAAAACTTGAAAATCCGCTGCTTTTCGTGGAAAACCAGGCGGGAACGAATCCGCACGACACCATGACGCCGGAAGCGTCAATCGAGATCATCCGGAAGCATGCCGAAGACGGCTTGAAACTTGCCAGACGACACCGTTTGCCCCAGCCGGTGCTGCAGATCATTCAGGAGCATCATGGTTCCAGCGTGATGCAGTACTTCTATGCCAAGGCACAGACGCTGGCCGAGCAAAACAACACGAAACCTCCGAATCCCGATGATTATCGCTACGCAACGCCAGT
>LSQX01114018.1_pt1 | contig 35746 bp, 35 predicted proteins | sample 654561 | NCBI WGS metagenome assembly LSQX01 (sample SAMN04489861, study PRJNA283612) | anaerobic digester metagenome | isolation source: 4 biogas reactors fed with cattle manure at either 37C or 55C with and... | place: Denmark: Kongens Lyngby | collected 2014 | reverse complement strand
AAAAATGGCGGGGAACCCGGGAGTCTCACCCGGCTACATAGATTTAGAGTCTATGCGATCCATCCGATCCGTCCCCCATGTCATCTGTTTACAATTATTTACACAGTTCTCCCATCATGACCGCTGTTCCGATTTCAAGCCGGTCATGGATTATACGATCTCTATATTTATTATACAATTCATCATTGAGAGATAATGGAATCCCCGGCGCTGCCATCAGAAAATCCGGGTGCAGCATTTCTTCCACCATCCATCCCCAGGTGTTCGTTGCGTCAAGAAGCAGCGGGTAGTTCTTTATCGACTCCTTGTCTTTCAAGATCATACCGGCATCCAAATCAGCAGTGCGTTCCGGATTTATATCGTAAACAACCGGATAGGCGCCTCTTTCATTTAAAAAATACGCCATGCATTTTCCGACAATCCCGTAACCCAGAACCAGCACTTGTTTTCCTGAATGCCCGCCTGCCATCCGCTCCAGGGCGGTTACGTACCCTTTTGCTGTCGCAATATTGTTATCACTTATTTTCCCCGTCAGCCGATTGATTCCGACATAACGCCGGTCGTCCGCAAGAAAAAGGCAGTGGGCGCCGGCTTGATACGCTTCGTAGATTCCGTCCACATCGGCGGCCTCAGTAACGATTGTCTGAAAGCCCAGATGATGCAAAATAGCGGCAACGGATTGCGAAAACATCCCGATAACGCCTTCCCCCGCAGTAACCGGAACGGCTGCCACCTTATACGATTCGGCTGCTTTTCGTATTCTATCAGGATGCATATCGTTTGCCATGGCAGCCAGCTCAATAAGCGTCATACCGGTCTTCCCGGCTATTTCCCGGTCATATTCCCGGATGCTTGCTTCTATGCCCCGGATCCATTCTTCCTTTAACCTGGTCATCCTATGCTTCCTCGCCTTCCGATGGATTTTTTCCCGCCTTTTCGGATACGAGTTCTTTTCCGTAATGAGCGGAGAAAAATGTTGTGGAATACTTCTCCAGCTTCCATTCCGGCACGCGGCAATCAGGGCACGGAACGCTTGCCCATTTATTGCGCAGCCATCTGGCCGCTCTCGAATGCCTGGAATTAAAGACCCGGAACTGCTTTCCGCAGTGGGTAGTTATATCTATATATTTACCTCTGAGTTGAATGGACTTGACCCCATGAAGATGTCCTTTTCGGGAAGGCCACAGTTTTATCTTTTCTACGAGAGGATAAAGTTCCGTGTATTTACGGTAGTATCTTTTCTTTACTTCGCTCATTGGGTTTGCCTGATTTCCTTATAACTATTCTCCCTTTTTCGTTTTTCCTCCATGGCCTTTTTTGCCGATTTTACGGCCTCGATGGCATCCTCGCTATATATATCGGCGCCTATGCGGTTCTTCCATCTGGGAGTGCATGGAGCACCACCGACCATGGTAATGTATTTATCCCTGAGCCCGAGATCCTTCAACATGATTTCAAGCTTTTTTTGCTCCAACAGAGTTGTGGTAAGCAATGCGCTGGTTGCGATGATATCCACGCCGTATTTCTCGGCGGTTTCGATAATGTGAGTCACCGGCACTTCCCTGCCGAGATCGATAACCTGGAATCCGGCAGCTCGCAATGTTGATGCGACTATACTTTTCCCGATATCATGGGTATCCCCTTCAACGGTTGCTATCAGAATCTTTCCGTTGTCCTCCACAGAACCTTCCAGGAGCGACATGACTCGTTCCGTAACGTCTCTCATTACTTCCGAAGAGTAGAGGAGCTCCGGCAATGAAATTCTTCCGCGCTCAAAAGAATTGCCGACCTCAGTATTTCCCTTGCCGAAACCGCTGCGCAGCAATTCGGCCAGGTCCAGTCCGTGAGCGATGGCTTCGTCGATCACTTCCATAGCTTTCTTTTCGTCTGCCTGAATGATGGAAACCTTCGCCGCCAGCATCAGCCGTTCCTTAAGATCCAAAGCTGTATCTCCTCCTTATATGTTTAAACGGCATCCGTCTAAAAAAGTAATACTCCGACCTACTCGTTTAATGCCTGAATAGCCGCCGAGCACCATGGCAATCCTCTCGATGCCAAACCCGATTCCCACCCATGGGGTATCGAAAATACCCCATTCACTATCCAGGGGATGAGGGCCATAGGCGCCTGATCCCAGCTCGACTTGGTCTTTTACAACATCCAAGGTTTCACCATATACTTCTGATGTGGTAATCTCAAGGTCATAACCTGAAACACCTGCTGCAGACATGGCGCCGGAAGCAAGCTCTTTGAGACGATTCATCTGCCCTTCACTGTATTCTTCTGCAAACTCAACAAGATTTAGCATTGTAAATTCATTGAGGTGCTGAGCTCCTTGGCTTTCCTTACGGAAGCAAGGCCCTATTTCAAAGATACGGACGGGTTGGCGCGTAATCCGATGAATGGATTTCATCATCTCGTACAGATTGGGAGCCAGCATGGGCCTTAAACATTTATTTTTGTCAACCCAAAAAATCTGCTGTCTGAGGGGATGATCCCAAGTGATGCCCATCTTTTCAAGCATTGTTTTTGGAATAATGATCGGCGTATTCACCTGAGTAAATTCCATCTCTTCAGTGAGCCATTCAGTAATTCGCTTTTCGACAACAGAGAGCAACGGAAGGCGGCGGTTTTGAAGAAGATCCCGCAAGTCTTCCTTGTTCCTGCCAATGAGCCGCGCCTCTTCCTCCCTGTAATACTTATCGCGCGCTACATTGTCGTTAAAGATTTTATTCAGTGTCTTATCTTTCGCATTCAGTTCGGAAAGCCGTTGTTTTTGTGTGGGTGTGAAAGTCACGCTCATAATATACCTCAAAAATACATAGCCTGTAAATACACTTTCTGAAAATCGGGATGTTCGGCTAATTCGATGTGGTTTACCTCTTCTGCCAATCGGTTGGCTTCCTCTAAAGATGACTTGGAAAGCAACGCCATACAAGCTCCTGCGCCGGCTGCGTTTCCGATGGATATGACTTTATCCCGAGACACGGCCGGCAACAGCCCGATGGTTAAAGCGCTTTCTTTTTTGATATAGTTCCCGAAAGCTCCCGCCAAAAAAACGTTATTTAAATGACTGTCTTCCAATCCAAGTTCCTGCATCATAATCTGGACACCGGCTCGAATAGCACCTTTTGCTAATTGCACTTCGCGGATATCCTTTTGTGTGATGTAAATTTCGTGTCCTTCCTCATCTGCATATAGGATAAAAATCTTTCCGCTTTCGCCTCCTAACAGCCGTTTCGATAAAGAATCCGGCAGCCCTGCCTCTTCCGCTTCTTCTCTCGACAATAGTTTGCCTTTCTCCGTAATTATGCCGGCTTTCAGCAGTTCGGCAACACAATCGATAAGTCCTGAGCCGCAGATTCCCACCGGTTTCTCATCCCCTATAACGGACAGAATTACCTCTCCGTCTTGTATTTTAACACCTTCGATGGCGCCTGTGGCGGCGCGCATCCCGTGCTGTATGCAAGCGCCCTCAAAAGCCGGGCCAGCGGCAGTGGAACAGGCCAGCACCTTTCCTGAATTGGCCAAGACGATTTCCCCGTTGGTTCCGATGTCGATTGCCAGATTTGCTCCTTCCATACTACTTAATCCCGAAGAAAGCAATACGGCAACTATATCAGAACCCACGTGTCCGGCTATGTTAGGCAATACATTAACTTGAGCGTTCTCATCTATAATTAAATTCAGCTCTTTTGCCTTTTTTGTCACCGGTCCGGTAAATCCCGGTGAGAAAGGTGCCAGTGCAAGGCTTTGAGGATCTACCCCGAGAAGCAGATGGCTCATAGTGGTATTTCCCACAGCGGTGACCTTTTTAATTGTTTTCGGATCAATTGCGTATTCTTCTTCAAACTCACGGACGATGTCGTTGAAGCAATCGGTTATTAATTGCTGCATCTTTCCAAGGTTGCCTTCTTCTCTGCCGCAAAACATAATTCTGGAAATAACATCTGCACCGTAAGTACTTTGGGGATTCGTTCTCGCCACGGCACCGACGGGATCTGCATTCCGAAGATCCCAAAGCATCCCTACTACAGTTGTAGTTCCTATATCGAAAGCCAGGCCGTAATATTCTTTTGGTTCTCCCTGGCCTCCTTTAATTAGGTCCGGTACAAAACCTTCAGGAAGCCGCGCCATATCCTTTTTCCGTCCCATATGGCCTGTGGCGGACAATACTTGGACTGTCATATCGTTCTGTACTTTTACCCTGCAGGCCAACCGGATTCCGGCCTCCAACTCTTCCTTACTCAATAATTTTTTTTCTGTATCATCCTGCAATCCTGTGTCTCCGGATAAAACCTTTATTTTGCATTTGCCGCAAGTACCTTGACCTGCACAATCGGCGTTAATGGTAACGGCAGCCTTGCTGGCAACTTCCGACAGTGTCTCTCCCGCTGTCGCTTGCTGTGTCTTTCCCGTAGGTTGAAATACTATGATCATTCGTCTTTAATCCTTTCTCTGCCTGGCCGTTTTTATGAAGTCTTGCAACTAATACAAAGTGCCCGATCACTTTACAAGGATATGTTAAGAATATTATTATGCTCCCCTTTTAGTCCGCTTGTAATCATGCTCATCATGCGGATTCCTACCGCAGAAATTACTACTATTTCGGTTTGTTTCACCGGTTCGTTCCACGGAACGATTTCCATATGGTTCTTTACCCCACTGATGTAGACTGTTCCCTCTTCCGTATTGGCAAAGCCTTTAATGCGATAAGCACCATCCTGCAGTCCATGAAGAAATTTCTCCAAAGATTTCCGAGGTACGATTTCATCCGCTACAAGCGTAAAGGTTTTCGGTCTGCTTTCCACCGTGTTGGAACTTTCTTCGCCAGGCTTGTCCGGAACCCTCAGTTCATCGATCAGCTTACGGAAATCTACTTTGCAATAGGTTGTTACATGGATCGGCGAAGTATTGTTGATAGATGATAGTTTCTCTAATACATCCGACAATTTCTCCTCGTCCACCAAATCTACTTTATTGACAATTATTGCCCCTCCATAAGCAACCTGTTGATGAAGAGCCGGCAGCAAATCGTAATAATCAAGAAAGGTTTCCGCATCTAAAACGCAAACAGAACCTCTGTAGTCATAAGGAACTTTTGTGTTAGGTGAAATGCCTTCTAAAATCTGTGACATGCTGGCCGGATCCGCAAGTCCGGAAGCCTCAATAAAGAGATAGGAAATATCTTCTTTTGAAAGAGCGATGAGACTGTTGACGAAGTTGTCTTTAATACAGGCGCAAAAAATGGAACCATTTGTAAGCTCCGTCATTTTTACTCCTTCTTTTTCAACCAGGGTGCCGTCTATATTTATCTGGCCGAATTCATTTATAATCACTCCGATTTTTTCGTCCTTAAATTCGCTCAAAAGCTGTTTCAGCAAGGTCGTTTTGCCGGTTCCAAGAAAACCGGTCAGCAAAATTAGCTTAATCACATATAGCCTCCTTTATGCTTAAGACTCACTTAGTATCAAGTGTCTTTGAATGTCAATATTACATGTTAATTATACTTCATTTTCAGCAATTAATCCAGTGTCCCGCATAAGTTAATGGCTCAATAAAGGAGTAAAATATGGCGACAGGAATATCCCGCCGCCATATAGAAAACGTACTATTAATTTTATGCTTGCATTGCTTTTTCTGCTAAGGCTTTTTCGACTTCTCTCTCTCTCATTACAGCTTCATATTCTTCATCGGTCATCTTCTCCATGCTGATTCCCGTAAAGCCATAGAACATAGAGATGAAGGGATTCAGAATATTAAGGAAAGCAAACGGCAGATAAGTAATAGTAGCAATTCCCAGCGTGCTTGTCATGTAAGCTCCGCAAGTGCTCCAGGGTACTAATGGAGATGTAACGGTTCCCGCATCCTCAAGAATACGTGAAAGGTTTTTATGTCTAAGCCGCCTGTTTTCAAATTCCTGTTTATACATCTTGCCGGGGAGAACGATTGCTACATACTGATCGGCACATGTAATGTTAATAACTATGCAGGATATAACAACGATGGTGACGAGAGATCCGGTTCCTTTTGCGAACTTCAGCATGGCTTCACAGAGGGTTCTAAGCACGTTGCTGGCTTCCAGGATTCCTCCTAAGAACATGGCAGCAAAAACAATGCTTATGGCATAGAACATGGACTCAATGCCGCCGCGTGTAAGCAGGGCGTCAAGGAATTCGTTTCCGGTTTCTGAAACAAAACCTTCATAGAGGTTGTATACAGAAACAGCTACCATATCCTGGCCTTGGAAAATTTTGGAGCAAAGCACTCCAAGCACTACGCCGAACAAAAGTCCTGGAATAGCGGGAATTTTGAAAATTACCATCAGTACGATAAAAATCGGCGGAATAAGAAGCAGGGGCGACAGGTTGAAGTTTTCACGCAGCGCTGTGGTAAGCGACTCTACTTGTGAAACATCGACAGATCCCGTATGCCCCATGCCTAAAAATGCGTATATGATTAGAGCAATGATCAGAGAAGGCGTGACAGTCCAGACCATATGCTTGATGTGATCGAACAGCTTGGCGCCGCCCATGGCCGCAGCCAAGTTGGTGGAATCGGAAAGAGGAGACATCTTATCACCGAAATATGCTCCGGAAACAATAGCACCCGCTGTCATCCCCACAGGCATACCAAGTCCTGCGCCTATGCCTACGAAAGCTATTCCGACGGTTCCGGCCGTTGTCCATGAGCTCCCTGTGGAAATCGACACAACACAGCAGATCAGAGAGCACGCAACCAAGAATACACTGGGGTTCAATAATTTCAGACCATAATAGATCATAAGCTGAATGATACCGCTGGATATCCATGAAGCTATGAGCATGCCTACAATCATAAGAATAAGGCAGGCTTGCATGGCGGAATTAATACTGTTAAGAATACCCTGTTCTAAATAAGCCCAACGGTAACCATTCATTTTGGCGATAATAGCAGCCACAATTCCGGAAAGCATCAGGGGTATATGAATGTAGCCGTCGTATGCGATTATGGTATACCCCATCGAAACAATAATGACTGCGAAAATCAAACCAATTTGCCACATAGGGATTTTCTTGCCCATTTTTTTCCTCACTTTCAACTAATGATAGCAATAGCCAATATATGCTGGTTGCTTCCCGCGCTATAAGAAAAGCAACGAACATACTGAATATAGTGATTTAATATATGTGAGATAGGTTTCTTCGAATGCCGGTAGGCGAAATGCTCTCTCTGTTCCCTGACAGCCTGAGCATTTCGCCTCCGTATCTTTCATGATGCTATTTTATTCCTGCTCTTTCTTTGAATCTTTCAACAGAATTGATCTTGATCCCTAACAGCTCTGCGATCCTGAACTTGGCTTCCATACCTATGTTAGCCTCTGCACAGGGTTCAACATGACCGAGACCAATACCTAATTCTTCTCTTACCTCCGTCATAGTGACTACGTCACAAAGTTCTTCGATGGTAACATTCAGCTTTTCCGCAACATATTTCTTGGCTTCGTCAATCTTCATTTTGTGAGCCAGCTGCATCCTCATAACCAGATCTCCGGCTGTGCGGACGCCGCCCATACTTGCGGCAAGCGCATATGTTGCTTCTGCTCCCAGGGGATCACCTACGCCAATCTACAATCCGTCGATTTTGCAAATTTCTATTAAAGCTTTTGCCACCCTCGACACCGCATCGGTGGGCAGGTTCTCACACATGGGCACACCGCATACGCCCATTCCTGCATTTGCGTGAATCGGAATTTCAGCTACTTCCGTACAGGCTTTGATGAATGTACAAACTCTCGCAAGGTTCCACGGGAAACTCTTGTTGCAATTGGTGTTTACTACCGGACCGAAAATGGATGCCCCCGCCTTTTCAGCGAGTTTTACCTGTTTGTGGGGATAAAGTCCGGCCAGGCGAACATCGTCGTATTTCAGCTTTCCGTGCATGCCAAGAACAAATTCGCCGGCCATGCCTATTTCCACGTGCAGATCCGGAAATCTCTCTTTAATTTGTTCAGTCGCTTTTAGAGAAACCAGGAAGTCTGCGTCTCCGGCTGCGCCGCTGGTGTCAAGATTTATCCCATCGGCTCCCACATCATGCATCTGTTCTGCTACATAAAGAATATCCTTTACTGCAAGCTCTACCGCTTCTTCTTGCGCTGCCATAGCTTCTTTTATCTTTCCTTCCGGCAATAGCACTGCCCAGTTGTCCACCGGACCGTCGGGTTTGGTGTAGAAACCAAGATTGGGCATAGCGCCGTAGAACAAGGGCATAGTCGTGCGATTCAAAGCATGCTTTAACACGCTGGCTTCACGTTTTGCCACACCTTTTACAGTCTTGAAGTTGTAATCGCTGTACCCGATGTCTACAGAATCGCACCCCAGAATTCTCTCGTGAAGCATGGCATTAATTGCTCTATCAGTTGGGATGCCACATTTAGTGTTGATCTTGTCTGAACCGGAGTCGCTTGTAGTAACCACTTGTTTGCCCGGTTCAACACCTACGATAACGCCCGGCATTGTGATGATTTCATAGAGATGCTCGAATTCTTCGTCTGTGAGTGGTGAAATTTTACCCCTCGAAACCGCATCTTCCATGCCGTCCTTCATGTCTTCCCGAATTTCGGCTTCGGTCATATGCACAATCGAGCCGTCTCCCATGCGGGTAAAAATTTTTTTCTCCTGCATTTTAATTTTCCCTTCTTTCTAATTCTTTCGCTTCTTCTTCGCCTTCCAGAACTATCTCGTGAATCTTCTTGCGTACATCCTCGGGAAGAGGAGTTGGTTTGTAATTTTCCAGGATTTCGATAGCTTGCTCCCTGGCAACCTCTGCGATATCCTTTGCACCGTTCTTTTCCCAACTGTCCCTCATCTTTCTGTTAATCAATGTGGTGGTGGATAATTCCTGGCGCATAAACTTCAATGTATGTCTTTCAGACAGGTAGTTGCCCGCAGGTCCCACCTTCTTGATCACATCGAGGGCAATAGTTTCCTTGTTGACCGCAATTCCCTGAAGAACTCTTCGGATCATTTTCACGATCTCTTGGTCGATAAGAAGCTGCTCATAGCTCATGGTCATTCCCATTTCCAGCATGCCCATTCCGTAGATTACATTGCTCCCTGTCAATGCGGGCAGTATAGCTGTAAGGGTCTTCTCATGTCCTATTTGAGCATCGATAATCTTGCTGTCCCCCTAAGTTCCGCCAACATTGGTAGGTATTCCGTAATAATGCCCTATCTGTCCTACCGCAGAGCCAAACATAGCATGCTCAGGAGCACCTACCGGCGATGTGGCGGATATCATGTCCATGATGGTAGTTGAACTGCCATACAGAATGGGATTACCCTTATTGATAATCTGTGACAGGACAATTCCTCCAAGGATCTCAGCATTTGTGGCGACCAGCGTTCCTGCCAGGGTGGCCGGAGTGGTGCCTCCGCAGAGTCCCATTGACAGGATGTCGATAGGAAGGCCATGTCTGGCGGAAAGAATAATAATACTGGTTTCATTTTCGTTTATCTCAAGCGGACTGTTGGGACAAGCTCCCATGGTGATGATAGGACGCTCTCTCAATTTGTCATAGCCGCCCTGAATAGCAGCTGCCATGTCGATAAAACGTTGGGTATTCTTTACTCCTTCCAGATCATGGGCAAAGTTCTTCGTAAGGTTGTTGAAGACTACTTCAGCTTCATGAAGCGATCTTACTTTTTGATTCACATCTCCTGCAGTTACAGCTATGGAGAATACATCGATGGAATCAAGTGCGTCACAGAAACGAGCTACATTCCCCAGATCTTCCTTTGTGGACTCCCTGACCTCGCCTGTGTAAAGATCCATAATCAGAACGCCGGTCCCAAAGTTTTTGAAGGCTACATTTTTGCCTCCGACCAACGTATCATGCTTTGCGTCTCTGCCACAAAGAACAAACTCTTCAGGACAGGATTCAATGCTGTCATTGACAAGATTTCTTGGAAAGCGAACTCTGTGGTTTTCCTTGTCTACGTCACAACCTGCTGCACTGTAGATTTCCAGGGCTTCATCACCATGAATCTGAAGACCGTAGTCCTCCATGAGGTCCAAAGTGGCCTCGTGGAGCGCATCCAAGTCTTCATTACTTAGAATGCAATAGCCTCTGATGTCTTCTTCGTGCTTAAATTTAGCCATTTTCTGCTCCTTTCCCAACTGTTAAACAACTGTAACCGATTCCGTGTTCCGGTTTGGTTTAGTTTTTGTTTTCAAGCCAGGAAAGAATCACTTGCACAGCTTCGCTGGCGTCTTCGCAGTATGCGTCGGCGCCGATCTTTTCTGCCCAGCGCTTGGTAACGGGAGCACCACCGACAAGTGTCTTGACCTTATCCCGAATACCGGCCTTTACAAGGAGTTCTTCAATTTTTTTCTGTTCTGTCATGGTGGTGGTAAGAAGTGCGCTGCTTCCTACAAAATCTGCATTGTACTCAATTGCTTTTTCAACAAAAACTTCAGCCGGTACTTCGCGTCCCAGATCATGCACTTCGATACCGTTAGTCTTAACCAGAGAAGCAACGATACCCTTTCCGATGTCGTGGACATCACCTGCAACGGTACCGATAACCATGACGCCTTTCTTGGGAGTGTCAACGGATTCCATTTTTGCTTCGATTTTTTCTGTTACTGCTTTCATGACTTCTGTGGCAAAGATCAGTTCGGGAAGGAAGATTTCTCCTCTTCCGAAACGATCGCCCAGTTCTCTCATTCCAGCGCTGTAACCCTGGCTCAAGAGTTCAACCAAATCCACACCTTGTTCTTCTGCCTGAGCAAACACTTCGAAAGCCTTATCTTCATCACTTTCGATAATCGACTCGGCAGCAGCCTCAAACAGCTTTTCTTTACTCATCTTTATTCCTCCTATTTGTAATACCAATTCAAGAATATCTTATTTGGCTTTTTTAGCTTCGGCATATTTTTTAATTTCTGCGATTAGTTCTTCTTTCGGCGGAATGATGGAAATGTATTTCTGCTCACCGTCAATACACATAGTGGGCAGGTTCGTAAGGCCCATCTTTCTGGTTCTCGCAATGTCCTCGCGGATAAAGTATTTGTAGACTCTGTATTCCGCTATATCCTTGATCTCGTCATATATATCCACCACGCTGTTCAGCATGTATGTGCATGCGGCACATTGATCGGGATCAAGCAGGAACAATTCGATAAGAACTTTGTCGAGGTTTTTGTAATCCGGTATCTCAACATCGATATCGTCTACTACCACGGTATAGTTCTCCAGCATCTTCCGAGCATCCTCGGGATTTCTGACAGCCTGGGCAGCCGCAATGGTGTTTTCAATGGGCGTGTCATAAGGCATGTCGCAACCAGGGCTCAAGATGAAGTTGTGGTGATCGACGCTGTCCAGAATATCGATAACACCCTTCATGTTGTCCTGCTGATTTCCAAGCAGCATGGTAGTGGTCAGAGGAATGTTTCCTCCGATGGTAATGTTGTATTTGTCGCTGATATTCTTGGCTTCCACTAAATTGACGTTTTCGTCTACAGAAATGCCATCCGGATTCATCTTACACATGACTTCAATTTGCTTGGAAGCGTTTCCGCATACGAAGAAGCTGGAGAGGGCTCCTTTGCTCCGTATGAAATCAAAGACTGCAATGAAGCCGTCGGAAAGCAAATTCTCTATGTGCTTAGGAGAAACTTGGCTCACGAGCGGATCTACGATGGCTATAACATCCATCCCGGCTTCAATGTAATACTCGGCCATTTGAATACATACCTCAGAACAGAATCCAATCAGTTCTTTTACATATTGAGGATCTTTAACCATATCCATAAATATGGATGTACCTCTAAGATGGGAAGCGAGAGTGAAAGGCCCGCATATCAATCCGTACAGAGCAGTCTGATCTCCAATCTCAGCCTTAACTCTGCGCATAGCATCCAATATCACCGGGATTCTTCCCGATTCCTTGGTTGGGATTGTACACCTGCATGGGATTGTTTTATCTTCCGCAAGGGGATGAGATTTTACTGAGGGCGGGTTATTGTCAGCCCAAAGCAATGAACATCCCAGTATTTCCGCTTCGATCTGCAAATCAAATGTGATGGGTATGCCGTCGGGCATGTACAGCTTGTTAACTTCAAGCAGTGATTCTACGAGTTTGTCAGCATCCGTTAGGATTTCTTTTCCTGTATAACCTTTCAGTTTTCCGGCATGAACTCCGGCAAAGGGCACCCAGGGTACTCGTTCGGTCTTTTCATGGCGCAGTGCCTTTATTACCAGTTCTTTTCCCATACTTTCCTTTTTCCTCCTTTGATAAAATATTTTTACCTAGACTAGAATAGTTCTTCTTCTACACCTCTTCTATTCTCCAATTCATGATACATATTACATGTATAAAAGGATAGGAGGATTTAAATCGATATTTGTATTTTTTTTGTTCAATCCTTTGCGCCTTGCGTGCCAATCAAATGTTTGGTAAAATATTATTACCTAAGCTGTGAATTTAGGTAATTTTGTGAGGTGAACACATTGAATCAGGTATTATCGTCCACAATGAAATCGTCTGACCACCGGCTTTCAAACCATCTTATAGAGTCCATCAACGCCTTCAGCGTTATGATGAAAATCCCCGTCACGTATATGGATGGCGAAGGCAATATAAGATTGGAATGGGGCGAAGAATATAAGGTCTGCAGCCACTCTCATCAATACGGAGACCCTTCTTCTCCTTGCGGCAGAAATCTGCTCTCATCTTTGAATTACGCTTCCCAGCTGGGTGAACCGTATATTTTCGTATGCAGAGGAGGTTTGGTGAAAATTGCAGCAGCCTTGCTCCATGGAGACACCCTTGTGGGAGGCTTTCTGGCAGGACCGATTGTAATGGCCTCTCTTCGTGAATCCACTGTCACAAAGGTCCTGAAAGAAGATACTGTAAGCGATGCCGATTATCCAAAACTTATTATGACAATGAACAAGATGAGTTCTTTCACCCCGGAAGAAGTATCCCATCTCTCCGTTATGTTGAACAATTGCGTTCTTTCTTCCGTGGAAAATGCCGGGGAATATTTCATTAGAAACGAACGATATCGCAGGCAGACCAAACTGAATTCCGAGGTGCGGAAATATAAAATGTCGCAAAAGGCAATGAGCTATCCTCACGAATTAGAAAAGCAAGTAGGTCAGCTGGTCAGCAGTGGGGACAGCCAGGGAGCCGTTGATGCAGCTTCTCAATTGATGGATGAACTCTATCTTTTGGAGGCCGGCGATCTTGAAGCCCTTAAAATGAAAATTTACAGTTTATGCAACATGTTGATCAGAGGTCTGCCGGATTGGGATCAATCAGCTGTCGAAGCAGATTTGAGCAGTCTGGATACATTAGCCGAAGAAAAGGATTACGATAGCATGAAGCGGTTCGCCTGCACATTCCTGAGCGATTTGGCGGTTACATATGCTGAAAGCTTCTATCATGGTTCATCGGAAATCGTGAAAAAAACCGTAAAATATATGAACAAACACTTTAAGGAAAAGATAACCTTAGAAGACATCGCAAATCATTTCCATGTAAACAAATCATATTTATCCGCCATTTTCAAGCAGGAAATGGGCAGAAGTTTTACGGAACGCCTTACCCTTTTAAGAATACGCGAAGCAAAAAAACTGCTAAAAGATACGGCGCTTAACCTTACAAATATAGCCTATCAATGCGGATTTTCAGACCAGAGTTATTTTTCAAAAGTCTTTCGCAAGGTTGAAGGTCTCACGCCGAAGGAATACAGAAAACAGAAACGCATTAACTCTTAGCATTTTATTTAATACCCGAACGGTTACAGAAAGCGCAACCGAAAGTCCCCCCTATGCAGCTCTCACATGAAAGGGGAGGCAGTTGTGTGCCGTCTTTAACGGACAGGTAAAGCCCTGTCACGCTTTTCTGTGGCACCATCATCCCGCCGGCACTGAGGTAAACATTCACAAGAGAAGGGTCGATAATTCGAAAAATCTCAGAGGTCTGTTCCAACGGCATTCCGTAATAACCCGGTCCAAAGGGTTCAGATAATACGCCGGGGGCTTCCCTCTCCGACTTAACAGAGAAAATATGTTCACCAACTTTTTGTCGCAAAGCATCAACAAGAGAAGTGCCCCATACATCGCTATATAGCTGATCGACCAGCTGATCGCTATCCGTATGCACTCTTCCTGCAGTGATCAGATAGAAATACACCCCTTTTATATTCTCAAGACTCAGCAACTCAAAAGCATTGCAGACAATTGACACATCTTGAAAGAAAAGATTTTTCCCTTCTTTTTTGTCCGGAACCAGATAACGATAAACCGCTTTTAATTCTGCTTTATCGCGGAGTTCATCATAGATTTCAAGTGCGCGAGACCACATCCGCATATGCTTTTCGTTGTTCCTGTCAAACCTGGCCGTCTTGAGGAAATACTCCTCAGCCACCGGGTATATGTCCTCTGCTTGAACATGCATAATTTGGTGATCTTTAACATTTTTCACACTCATTCTCGATTATTTCTCCGCCTCTCTTCCTTTTCTCTCTCTTCTGCCTCGAGAATCGTATATGCTACTTTCCCCACCAATGTCTTGGGCAGAGACTCACGAAACTCAAATTCATATGGCATTGCGTATTTTGCAATATTCTTTTCGCAATGTTTCCGTATGTTTTCCCTCACTTCTTCGCTGGGAGAAATATTGGGTTTCAGTACAATGAAGGCCTTCACTTTCTGTATCTTATACGGATCGTCTACTCCGATGACAGTAGACATGAGTACCGCTTCATGAGCGTCGATGATATTTTCCAACTGGGACGGATAAATAGAGTAGCCGGAAGATATAATCACTCTTTTAAGCCGTTGTACAAAATATACGAAGCCGTCCTCGTCCATAATCCCCAAATCACCGGTATGAAGCCATGTAAGCCCGTCTGGATGAATCTGCAACGCGTGAGCCGTTTCCTTTGGGTTTCCTATGTAGCCCAACATCACGGTGGGGCCGTGAATGCAAATTTCTCCCTCCGTTCCGTAAGGAACTTCTTCCTGTGTATTAGGCTTCACTATTTTATAATACGTATCGGGAAAAGGCAAGCCAATGCTCCCTTCGCGATAATAGTTTTTCGGCGTCAGGCAACTGGCTGTCACGCATTCCGTTGTGCCGTATCCTTCTCTGATTTGGACTGTGGCACCGTGCTCTTTCAGAAACGCATCAACCTTTTTCTTCAATTCCACGGACAGTGAATCACCACCACAGAACACGCCTTTCAAACACTTAAGATCATTCTTCTTTATTTTCTTGCTCCGCAGCAGCGCTTCATAAAGAGTGGGTACACCGGCTATATGGTTCGGCTGATTTTTTTTCAACAGCGTTCCGAAAGTTTGAGCGCTGAATGCAGGGATTAAAATGCATTTGCAACCATGAACTAACATTGTATGTATTCCTATGCCCAGTCCAAAACCATGGAATATAGGCATGATGGATAACATAGAATCTCCCGGCGCTGCACAGTCTCCCATAGCTATAGTCTGCAATGCCAGCGCATTGAAATTCAAGTTTGTGAGAAGAATACCCTTTGTAGTTCCGGTTGTGCCGCCGCTGTAAAGAATAACTGCCGGATCATTTCCCTTTCGGCGAACTATATAATCAAGCCCATACCTCTCTCCAATCTCTAGAAAGTCTTTCCAGTAAATAAGGTCTGCATTTCTGGGAATCGGCTTGATTTTACGACCTTTTGTTACAGAATATCCTATAGTTTTGAGCGGATTTAATTTATCCTTTATGCTTGTAATTATTAAATATTTAACATTGGTATCCTTTATCACATTTGAAAACTTTTCATAAAATGCATCCAGGGTTATGGCTGCTACGCTGTTGGAATCTTTAAGGAAAAACCGGATTTCCCCTTCAGCTGCCAGAGGATGAACCATGTTGGCTATAGCCCCCATCATATTGATGGCATAGAACATGATGATGGCTTGCGGCACGTTGGGAAGACATATCGTAACCCGATCTTCCTCTTTGATTCCCAAAGATTTCAACGCTTTTGCACATTGATGAACCTCTTCTACAAACTGCGTATACGTTGCTGTTGTGCCAAAAAACTCGTAAGCGATGTGGTCAGGGTATTTTTCAGCAGTTTTTTCCATCAACTCAAAAATAGATATATCGGGATAATCCAGATGATGGGGAACTGAATCGTAGTATTTAAGCCAAGGAGCTTTCATCATCGCAATTCACCTCTTCCTTAAACGGCATTTCGAGAAGTTCAGGATTATTTAACAGATACTTAAACATTTTTATGGATTTCGCAAAGTAGTAACCGTCGCCTATTCTCTCGTCAATGGTTATTCCCATCTCCACAACATCTCTTATATGAGAATTTCCGTCCTCGTCAATTACGCTTTCTTTGTGGATTTCTCCTATGGTGACCATCAAAGAGTTTGTGCCGTATTCCGTCAAATGGTGATAAGGGGCTCCGCATTTGATGCTGCCCAAGTTGGCGATCAATACGGTTGAATAGTATGGATCTACATCAGATAGGGATTTGGGCATGCAATTATAGTATTCAAGTAAATTGAGCAAAGTGGCAAAAAGTCTGAGCACCGGCCTTGGGAATTTCACCAGCAGATCGAGAATTTTATCCAGGTCATTGCCTCCCGTCTCCCTTACTTTCTGCACTGCTCCCCGAACCTTTTGGTTGATCTCATCCAAAGTAGAATCTCCGTTGGTTCGCAATATCATGAGGCTTTCTTCGCCCTTATCGGAAAATTGTTTTTTTATAACAAAAGAAAAACTGACTTCATACCTCTCATAAAATCTCATGCCGGAAATAAACCGGTTTAAATAAGGCCTATGAATGATGGTTTTAGAAAAAGCAGCTAAAATCAAATGGAACAGCGTAAACTTGCGATCCGGATCCGATTCATTTCTCTGTTTTATGTACTTTAAGGCTTCCGTCACATCGACTTTTTCATTGATATATACTTCGGAATCGCATCGTCTTTTCAATATGTAGGGCATCATTTGGTGCACGGAATCGAGATCTCGCACTCTTCTGGCATCATGCCGGTATCCTCTCAATCGTCTTAGCATTTCCCACACTCCGCAATTACTGTATTGTTATGATTCGCCCGTTTTATTCCAATAAAAATATAGGACTAATTTTATCACATTTTGCACTTGGTGTCAGACGCTTTTTGAAAATTATAATAAATGCCTGAAACCAAATACAAAAAACTATATGAGTGCGAAGGAGAATTCACCTTGTATGCACAGTTTTCCTTCCACAAACCCTTTCCCCCTGGCGAAAACAAAGGGGGGTTTTGCCCTGATAATTTCGCATTCAAAGGTTACCCGGTCCCCCGGTTTTACGGGATTACGGAAACGGACTTTATCCAAGCTTGTGTAATAAGGGGTTTTGTCCTTGGCATCTTGAGAAAGCAAGACGGCGCAAGTCTGTGCCATCATTTCGCATAGTACTACCCCCGGTACCACCGGATTGCCCGGGAAATGTCCCTGGAGGAAAAATTCATCACCTTTCACATTATAAATTCCTATGGCTTTGCCCGATTCGTCCACCTTAGCTTCATCCAAAAGCAACATCGGCTTTCTATGTGGCAGAATCTTTTCCAGATCCTCAACCTTCATTATCGATCTCCTTTCCGAATAACCAGGACAGCGTTATGCCCACCGAATCCAAGAGATGTGGATACGGCCATTTCCACATCCACCTTCGCTTTTACATTAGGAGTATAGTTCAGATCGCATTCCGGGTCGGGTTCTTTATATCCTATCGTTGGAGGGATTTCTCCCGTTTCAAGAGCGATGAGACAGGCGATGGCTTCAACGGCTCCTGCCGCTCCAAGCATATGTCCCGTCATGGACTTGGTGCTGCTTATATATATCTCTCTTGCCCCGTCTTCTCCCAACACTTTTTTTAGTGCCAGGGTTTCAACCTTGTCGTTCAGGGGTGTGGATGTGCCGTGTGCATTATAATAAAGCTTCACGCCTTTGGTATATCCCGCCTCTTCCAATGCAAGGCGGATCGAATTGGCTGCCCCCTCCGCTTCCGGGTGAGGTGCGGTAATATGGTAAGCATCGCACGTATTGGCGTATCCCACTATTTCACCCAATATTTTGGCACCCCGTTTCTTTGCATGTTCGTAGTCTTCCATAATTACAACACCGGCACCTTCTCCGATTACAAAACCGTCCCTTCTTGCATCGAAAGGAATGGAGCTGTCATTCGGTATATTTCTGGTAGATAAGGCCATGCTGTTTGTAAAACCGGCAACTGCGAGACAATTAATGGCTGCTTCGGTTCCTCCGGCGATGATTGCATCTGCGTATCCGAAACGTATAGCACGATAAGCCTCTCCAATGGCATGGGACGATGTGGCGCAGGCTGTCACCACCGGAAGGCACGGTCCCATGGCATTGTATTGAATGGCAATGTTGCCCGATGCCATATTGGAAATCATCATGGGAATGAACAGAGGAGAAACTTTTCTCGGTCCCCCGGCCCTGAATCTATCCATTGTATTTACCAGAGTATCCATGCCGCCGATTCCGGAGCCGATATAGACGCCGAACTTCTCCGGTTCCACGGTGCCCAAGATACCGCTTTGAGAAATCGCCTCTTTAGCAGCAACGACGGCATATTGGGTAAAGAGATCCATCCGGCGAGCTTCACTCTTGTCAACATGATCGGTTATCCGGAAGTCTTTAACCTCTGCGGCAATCTTAACTTTGTACTCTTCCGGATCGAAACGCGTGATGTAATCGATGCCACATACACCTTCTAACAGATTCTTCCGGAAGGTTTTCATGTCATTTCCGATAGGAGATACTACTCCCATTCCCGTTATCGCTACCCTTCTCAAATATACAACCCCCCGTCCACTTTAATCACCTGGCCGGTGATGTAGCTGCTGTCATCCGAGGCCAGGAAAGCAGCCAGCTTCGCCACCTCTTCCGGTTTCCCCATTCTTTTCAGAGGAATCAGACCTAACGCCGTTTCCTTGACTTTATCCGAGAGACCTTCCGTCATGTCCGTCTCGATGAATCCGGGAGCGATGGCGTTGCAAGTCACATTTCTTCCGGCCAACTCTTTTGCGACGGTTTTTGTTAAACCGATGACTCCTGCCTTTGCACTGGAGTAATTAGCCTGTCCCGGATTGCCCATAAGGCCGGAAACGGATGCTATGTTGATAATTCGTCCTTGCCGGCGACGCATCATATGAGAATACAAATGTTTAATCATGTAGAAGCTTCCCTTCAAATTCGTGTCAAGCACGCTGGAGAAACTCTCATCATCCATGGTTAACAATAACCCGTCTTTTGTAATCCCGGCATTATTCACAAGAATATCTATGTGAGAGAAGTCTTCAAGGATCTTCTCCACTGTTTTTTTAGTTTCCTCAAAGGAACTGACGTCACATTGATAAGCCACGGCTTTAGCTCCCATTTTTTCAAGCTCTGCCACCGTCTCTTGGGCAGCTTCCTTGTTGCCACCGTAAATCAGAGCGACAGAAGCTCCTTTCGAAGCGAACTCCTTTGCAATCGCCCTACCGATTCCCCGGCTGCCCCCTGTTATAATTGCATTTTTATTGCTAAGCATTCTTCAACACCTCCACCGTGTTATTTAGGCTTTGTTCGTCTTCCACATTAAGGATGCACGCTCCCGGAAGTATCTTCCCAATCATATTGCTCAAAGTTTTACCGGGTCCGGCTTCAATGAAAGTATCCACTCCATCCCTTTTCATGTTCAGAATCAGCGGATACCATAGTACCGGGGAATCAATCTGTTGAAATAGCTGCGTCTTTCCTTTGTAGGGTTCTCCTGTCACGTTGGAATAAACGGGAATGGTTCCTTCTTTGAAAGACAATTCCCGGAAATCTCGCTCCAAAGCTTCCCTTGCCTCCCTCATCATGGGGGAGTGAAAGCCGCCGCTTACTGCAAGCTTTATAGCTTTGCCGCCTGCCGCAGCCACTGCCTTGGGAAAGTCCTTTGCGGCTTCTTCGGTGCAGGAAACGGATATCTGAGTCTTTCCATTGAAATTCACAGGATAACAGCCCTCCCTGCCACTGCAAAGCTTAGTTACTTCCTCGCTGTCAAGTTTCAACACTGCAAACATCACTCCGGGATTTTTTTTGCCGCTTTCCTGCATGGCAAGAGCTCTGGCCGTGACAAAACTAAAGGCTTCTTCTTCAGATAGATAGCCTCCGTAAGCCAGAGCTGTCACTTCTCCCAAAGAAAAACCTGCGGCACAATCTGCTTTTATACCTTTTTCTGCAAGAGCCACCGCCGCTGCATAGCTAACGCAAAAGATGCAGGGCTGTGTGTTTTTCGTTTGCTGCAACTCCTCATCGCTGCCTTCAAAACACTGCTTCGACGTGCCTGGTCGAATTGTATCCGCCATTTTGAACACATTGGCTGCAGCTTCAGAACAACTGGCCAGCTCTTTTCCCATGCCGCTATATTGAGCGCCTTGACCGGAAAAAACAATAGCTATTCTGCCCATTTCAACCCACCTGATATTGTTTGCTTGGTTTCCGCAATCAGTTCCTGAATGATCTCTTCCACAGTCTGTTCTTTCTTCACCAATCCGCTGCTCTGACCTGCCATAAAACAACCGTTTTGTTCATCGCCTTCCTGCACTGCTCTTCGCAAAGCTCCGGCTCCGAAAGCTTCCAGTTCTTCGATTGATTTTGTACTGTCCTTCTCGTTTTTTAAGAAAGCCCTGGTAAAGGGCGTTTTTAACGCACGTACCGGATGTCCAAGCCTCTTTCCCGTGGTCATGGTATCGATATCTTTCGCCTTTAAGATTTTATTCTTGTAATTGCGATGTATCGTGCATTCCCGGGCAACTAGGAATCTGGTTCCAAGCTGAACACCCGACGCTCCCAGCATAAGAGCCGCAGCAATTCCTCTGCCGTCGGCAATACCTCCTGCCGCAATGACGGGAATATCCACCGCATCGCAGACCTGAGGAATAAGAGGCATGGTATTCAGTTCGCCTACATGTCCTCCCGCTTCTCCGCCTTCCGCGATTACAGCGGAAGCGCCGGCCCGTTGAACCATTTTTGCCATGCCGCAGGAGGCTACCACCGGTATAACTTTGATTCCGGCCGTGATCCAGTCTTTCATGTATTTAGTCGGCAGGCCGGCACCGGTGGTTACCACCTTGATGTTTTCTTCAACCACAAGCTTTGCTATATCGTCCACAAAAGGACTCATGAGCATGATATTTACACCGAAGGGTTTGTCCGTAATCTCCCGGGTCTTTTTAATCTCTTCACGAACTATCTCTGCAGGAGCGTTTGCAGCCGCGATAATACCCAAACCTCCCGCATTGGAAACGGCACCTGCCAGAGACGCATTGGCCACCCAAGCCATACCTCCCTGTAAGATCGGATATTCGATTCCAAGCATTTCCGTAATAATCGTTTTCATTCTGGTACCTGCTCCATTTCTTCAATAGGGATTAATTCTCTATCAGGCTGTCTACAAGATCCACAAGATCTCCAACAGTCTTGATGTTTTCATCAATTTCCAACGTTATTCCGAAAGCTTCCTCGATTGCCATTACTACTTCAATCACGTCCAAGGAATCCAGTTCCATGTCGTCAAAGGACGTTTCCATAGTGATATTGGATAGATCCATATCCTTGTTTTCCGCGATAAGCTCAGCTATTTTTTTAAATGTCATAATTCATTCCTCCATACACTTTGATTTTATATTCTTTTATAGAAAGTTCAATTTCTTTATAACTCTATAACGCAGGCTCCTGTTGTCAAGCCGCCTCCGAAGGCAGACATCACTATAATGTCTCCAGGTTTCAGTTTTCCTTCCTCTATCAGCTCATCCAGCAACAAGGGAATACTTGCAGATGAGGTATTACCGTAATGATCGATTCCCATAGCCAACTGCTCGTCAGAGAAGCCCAGTTTTTCTTTTGCTACCTGAAACACTCTCTGGTTGGCCTGGTGCGGAATCAGCATTTTCACGTCCTTCACTTCCACGCCGGCCCTTTTCATCACATCCTTGACGTCGTGCAGAACCGACGTTACGGCAAACTTGAAAACTTCGCCGCCTTTCATGCGAAAATGCGGGTCAAGCTTTAGTTGTTTTCCGTATGGACTGGGACAAAAAGTATTGCCGATGACCAACAGTTCGTCATCTCCTTTTGCCGTTATTTTAATGGATTTCAAGCCATGGCCTTTTTTTACCACTACCGCACCGGCTCCGTCTCCGAAGAGCACGCAGGTGCTCCTATCAGTCCAGTCGAGATGACGGGTCATCAGCTCTGCCCCGATAATCAATACTGTTTCGACTTTTCCCGATGCTATATAAGCATCAGCCTGATCCAAGGCATAAAGAAACCCGGAACATGCTGCGTTAAGATCTACTGCAGGACAATCTGCCCCAATCTCCTTCTGCACCAGACATGCAAGTGAAGGACAGGCATAATCGCCTTTCATTGTGGCACAGAGAATCAGATCCAGATCTTTCGCCCCTATCCCCGCTTTGCTTAACGCATTATTAGCGGCTTTTACAGAAAGTTCCGTAATTGTTTCATGAGTGCTTACGTATCTGGTATTGATGCCCGTCCTTGCAACGATCCATTCATTGCTGGTGTCCACGATCTGGGACAGCATGTCGTTGTTCAGCACGAATTCCGGGTGCGCTCTACCTGTTCCTATGATTTGAAAACTCATTCGCTCCTCCATATTTTGCCATTTTTTTCTTGAAAAACTCGTCAAGGTGGCGAACTCCGATCAACAATGTTTCCTTCTCTTCTTCTGTCAGATCCTGAGCTGCAGCCCTTACAAGCTTATAATGAATATACCGTTGAAGCCGGTATATTTTCTCTCCTTCCCGAGTGAGCCGGACAATCACAGCACGGCCGTCTTCTTTACTCTTTTCTTTCGTAATAAAACCTTTTTTGACAAGTTTGTTAACGGCCACTGTAGCGGATGGCACCGCAATATCTAATTCAGAAGCAATTTCTGAGACTGTCAGGGCCCTGTCCTTGCTCTTCCGTATAGCTTCTATCAAATGTACCTCCGATACGGAAAGCCTGGGAGCGCTTCTTTCAAGAATAAGCTCCTCCACCTTCAGGATATCTCGGAAAGTTTGAATGAGAAGCTCGTTGAGCTCTCTTTCAAATGTATCCATACAGGCCCTCCTTTCTTTTAAAACTTGGTTCTTCTTTCTGCAGCTCGCTTCTTGCAATTATTTAGTTAGTCTATCTAATTATATCAGTAATTTTTCTCCTGTCAATCCTTTTTTATTACGCTTTCCCCTTCGCCCACCAGCAAAAACTCATTATAGAGAAAAACGACGTGTTTTAATCGCGAAAAGTATTATTTTTTTTTCGTGATGAATCCTGTACTCACATCATAGATATGAGATATATAAATGAATCTACCTATAAAAGCTGTGAAAGGATTTGCGTATTTCCATGCGGAATTTGCTTCATCGCAAGTTGAGTCTTTTCTTGATTGCAGGCCTTATAACGGTATTATTTATTGGCAGCGGCTGGTACTTCTCCTTTGTCCCTGCAAAAACTGCGGAGTCAAAGGATGCGGATTATATTAAATGGGTAGATTTCAATGTGCCCTACGAAGCTCTGGATTATTCGCTGAAGCTGCATATCGAATCCCGCCATAGTGAAATCCCCCTTGACTGGATTGAACTTCTCGCATATCTGGCTGCAGAAAACGGCAATAATTTCAGAAACTTTAAAACCGTTCAGATCGATTCAGTGGTTGAAAAGCTTCACGATGGAAAAACCATGGAAATGTTGACCCAAGACATGAAGTATTACGACTATTACCATGAAGCTTATACAGCCATTCTGTCAGGACTGGTGGGTGACTATGAAATCGAAGTACCAGACGAAACATCGCCTACCGGCAAGCGCTGGGAACGAAAATACGGGCTCAAAGCATTTTGTCCCATTGCAGAAAATTATTATTATAGTCATTATGACGATTTCGGCGCCGGCCGGGCCTACGGTTTTTTCCGCCGCCATTTAGGACACGATATGATCGGATCCGTAGGCACACCTATCGTTGCCGTAGAAGGCGGCATAATAGAAGCTATGGGCTGGAACCAGTACGGAGGATGGCGAATCGGTATAAGAAGCTATGACAGGAAAAGATATTACTATTATGCTCATCTGCGCAAAGACTTTCCCTTTCACAAATCGCTCAGTGTGGGTTCCGTAGTCAAACCCGGCGATGTAATCGGCTATCTGGGGCGCACCGGTTACAGCAGGACCGAAAATGTCAACAATATCCGGCAGGCACACCTGCATATCGGGCTCCAGCTTATTTTTCATGAATCTCAAAAAGACAGCCCAAACGAAATCTGGATTGACGTCTACCAACTCATGAGACTTCTTTCCCGCAATCGATGTGAAGTTGAGAAGGATCCCGAAACAAAGGATTATTACCGGGTGTACGATATCAGGGAAATACCCGAATCATATATAGAATAAAAAACCTTGAAATTCCAAATTCGTTGAAATTTCAAGGTTTTCATGGTGCGGTTGAAGGGACTTGAACCCTTACCCTCTCGGACACGGCCCTCAACCGTGCGCGTCTGCCTATTCCGCCACAACCGCCTGTATTTCGTTTTGCCGCGAATATTATACTAACCTCCCGGAGACTCTTTGTCAAGATATAAATCATACTTTACATCAAGATCCTTTCCCCTCTTGCGCAATAATGACTGCAATCCCGCATCATGCTTTACAGGCGTAATGTTTTTCTTTGGCCTTTATTCCTCGGGCTTTACATAAGTGACACGCCAGTCTTCGCTTCCGTGATAAATATGATAGAAATAGGGTTCTATTTCGCCTGTCAAATCGACGGATGCGGCTATTCCGCAAGTTTTATACAGGATACAATAGTAGGGTATTTCCTTGACATAGAGTTCATGAATAGATTGAGAAGTTTTCCTTTTCTGTTCTGCTGATACACCGCGTTGCAGTTCATCCAGCAACCCATCCATCCGGGCATCGGAATAGCGGATGTAATTGTATTCACCGTCGGACTGAAGAACCGGACGCAAGTCATAGTTCTCGCTGAACCGGAAGCCGCCCAGATATAAATCAAAATCGCCCCTTGAAATAGCTGTATAATAATCTTCATTTTCCAAAGGTACTAATGTAACGGAAATCCCCACCTTCTCCAACCCGGATTTTATGATCTTCGCCGCCAGATTGCGTGCATGGTTTTCAGCGTTAAAGACCAAGCTGAGAGACAAGCCTTCGTATCCCGACGCTTTCAAAAGGGATGCGGCCTTGTCCAGATCGTATCCATAAAGCGCGCCTTCACTTTCAATGCCTCTATAACCCGGATAAAAGATGGTCTGGTTTAATATTCCGTTGTTATAATAACAAGTTTCCAGGATCATCTGATTGTCTACGGCGTGAGCGATGGCCTGGCGAAGACCGCGATTCTGCAATGCCCCGTGGCTGAAATTGAATCCGAGCACCTCCACCTCATTAGACGGAAAGGACACCATCTTGACAACTTTATCTTCTACCAGAGTATTTCTGTTTATGGCTCTGAGGAATGCAAGATTTATTTCGCCCACATCAAAGAGATTTACAGCTTCCTCTTTATTTGGCATAAATTTAAACAACAAAATATTTTTGGGTACAGTTCCGCGATAATGGGGGTTTCCGGATAGGGTGATTTGCTTTCCTTCCTCTATATCGCTCACAATATATGGCCCCGTACCCATGGGAATATAATTACTCGTATCCCTGGCAAGATCGCTGGGTCTGCCGTATTTATGAGAAGGAAGAATGGGAAATACCAGGTTTTCAACGGTGGCGTTTCCCGCATCTGTAAATTGGATTTGAACAGTTAACGGGTCAATCACTTTGGCAGATCTTATCAATTCAATAAACGGTCCGTAGGAACCCTGTTGAGCGGAAGAAACGCTTTTATAAGCATCAATGCTAAACTTCACGTCCTCGGCTGTGAAAGCAGTGCCGTCCTCCCAAATTATCCCCTCTTTCAATCGTACCTGCATGCTCCTGCCGTCTGCTTCGTATTCATAACTATCCGCAAGAACACCTACCGCTTCCAGATTATCATTGAGTGTGAAAAGCCCTTCCAAAATCAGCTTGTTAAGAAAGTAAGTGTCCTCGTCTAGCGACAGCAAAGGATTTAACGTCCGCACTCGTTCAATAGGAATGGAAACAATATTAGAAGTAATGCGTTCCGGCTGTTTTTCCGCTTCATTGCCGGGGAAAACCGCATCCTCAGCGCATCCTATGCCAAACATCATTATCGAGATTATCAAGATAAAGAACATCAATGCGATAAAAGGCTTTCTATTCATAGAGCTCATTCTCCCGCAGTTTGTTTAGTGCTTCGTCAATTTGTCTATAAAGTATTTCTTTAACTCCGCTGTTGTTCAAGATGATGTGCGCTTTTTTAATTTTTTCATCCCGACCCGCCTGAAATCGTATTCGTCTAAGCACGTCCTCCCTGCTGCTATCGTCTCGTTCCATTACCCTTTTAATCCTTATTTCTTCCTCCGCATCTACCACCCAAACCTGATCTACGTACCGATCCATGCCGGTTTCGAATAACAGTGGCACATCGATAAAGACGAAAGGCTCTTTTTCCATGGATCTTGCCCGCTTGAGCAAGGTGTCGATGATCTTTCCGTGCATTATCCCATCGATAAGCTTCTTCTTCTCGGGATCAGAAAATACAATCCCGGCAAGGAAACGCCGGTTCAGGCTTCCGTCACTATTGAGAATATTTTTTCCAAAGGCACGGGTAAGCTCTTCGAGAGTCTCGCTTCCAGGCTCTACTATTTCCCTCGCTACTTCATCGGCGTCAAGCACCGGATATCCTTTTTTCTTCAGATAATCGGAAACGGTAGTTTTTCCCGCACCGATTCCGCCGGTAAGACCTATTATCATCATCTTTTACTCTTTCCAGACATGTTTGTTTTAGATTGCGGGCTCGAAGATTTCTGTGTCGCTCTATTTTAACTCGTACCAATTTTCTCCCGTATTCAATTCCACCGAAAGCGGAACCTTCAGTTCTATGGCATTCTCCATATTTTCTTTTAAAATGGTCTTTACCCTTTCCAATTCATCGCGATGAGTTTGAATAATCAGCTCGTCGTGAACCTGTAATATCAACCTGGATTTAAGCCCTTCGGCCAAGAGCTGTTTATGGCACTTTATCATAGCAATTTTAATAATATCTGCTGCCGAGCCCTGGATAGGACTGTTCATGGCCAACCTTTCTCCGGCCTGCCTTTGAATAAAATTCCTGGCATGTATTTCCGGAATGGGTCTCTTGCGGTTCATTATTGTGGTGACATAGCCGTTTTTCTTGCATTCTTCTATCTGTCTGTCCATAAAGGCTTTTACCTTCAAGTATTTATTGAAGTACTCATCAATATATTTCTCCGCCATTTTCCTGGAAATATTGAGTTCGGAAGCAAGTCCGAAACTGCTCATTCCGTATATAACACCGAAATTCACGGCTTTGGCATTGGTTCGCTGAAGAGTAGTAACTTCAGACTCAGGTACTCCGAACACTTTGGCTGCTGTTGTTTTATGGATATCAGTTCCCTTTCGAAAGGAATCAATCAGTGTAGGATCTTCCGACAAGTGAGCCAATACCCGCAACTCAATCTGCGAATAATCAGCTCCCACCAATATCCACTCATCGCTCTCAGGAACGAATGCCTTCCTGAGCTGCCTTCCTAGTTCCTGTTTTATGGGAATGTTCTGCAAGTTTGGCTCGGTACAGCTTATGCGTCCCGTTGCGGCCACAGTTTGCTGAAAATGTGCATGAATTTTCCCGTCTGCATGAATCATAGGAAGCATACCTTCTACATAAGTGCCGTTCAGCTTTGACAGCATCCTGTATTCCAGGATTTGCGCCACGATTTCGTGCTCGTCCTTCAAGCGTTCCAGAGTTTCTGCATTGGTTGAATAACCTGTCTTAGTCTTCTTTCCTGCAGGAAGTCGCAGTTTATCAAAGAGGATTTCTCCGAGCTGTTTTGGAGAGTTGATATTGAACTCCTGCCCTGCCAAACTGAAAATTCTTGAAGTGACAGCAGAAATTTGCTCTCTCAGCCGTTCTCCTGCATTTAACAATTCCTCTCGATCCACCGCAAAACCCTGGGCTTCCATGTGGGCTAACACGCTGATCAGCGGCAGTTCTATCTCTTCAAATACGGGAAGCAGACCTTCTTTTTCCAGTCTTTCATATTGTAAAGGTCGAAGCAAGAGCACTGCGGCACACCACCTCGCCCCGTATTCGGAATAATCTACCTGTTTCTGTTCTAAAAAATCCAGCTGTTCTCCGCCGACACCGGTTTCAGGTCCCTCCAATTCCCGGTGAAAGTACTCAAGAGTCAGCGCATTTAAATCATAGCTGCTTCTGCCGGGTTGAAGCAAGTACTGTGCGACGGCGGTATCAAAAGCGGTTTCCGGTTCCCAATTATTCAAACCGTTGCTTATAAGGGCATAATAGTCTTCTTGGATGTAATGCCCTACAAAGCGCAATTTCGTTGTGGAAATCAGCGATTTAAGGTCTTCAAGAAGCCTTTCCGCAGACAGGTCGATGTAGAAGCACTTTTCCTCCGTGGAAAGTGTTACTCCTGTTAAAGCAGGGATGTCTTTATGATTCTTGTCGCTAAACACTTTAAGGGCCGCCGTATCTACCTTCTTGAAATAGTTATCGATGGTCTTAAAGTCTGCTCTGCTATTTATAATAGTTATGGGAGGCAGTTTTTCTTTCTCCAGGCTACCGCGCACTTCATCCCTGTCCTGCTCAGGTATTTGGAGCTTCTTTAAAAAACTGTTGAATTCCAACTTTTTATATAGTTCAATAAGCTTGCTGTAATCCGGTTCTTCTTCTATATAATCTTCCAGCTGTATGTCGATGGGAACTTCTGTATTGATTTCTGCCAAACGCCTGCTCATTAACGCCAGCTGAACATTTTCTTCTATCTTTTCCCGGAGTTTGGGATTGGCAATGTGCTCAGTATTGTTGATCAGATTTTGAATGCTTCCATATTCGAGTATCAGCTTCTGAGCCGTTTTCTCCCCAACTCCCGGAACGCCTGGTATATTGTCTGAGGGATCCCCCATCAGTCCCTTGAAATCCACAAAAAGTTCCGGAGAAAATCCGTATTTTTCTACTATGGCATCGTAATCGTACTCTTCAAACTCCGAAATGCCCTTTTTGGTAATGATTACTTTCGTAATGCGGCTGGCAAGTTGAAGGGCATCCTTATCACCGGTGATAATCAGCGGCTCAAATCCTTCTTCCTCGGCTCTTCTGGCTACCGTGCCGATGATATCATCCGCCTCAAAACCGTCGATTTCCAGAATCCGTACTCGCATGGCATCCAGTACTTCTTTGAGCACAGGCACCTGCATTGCAAGCTCGGGGGGCATTTTCTTTCTCCCGGCTTTATAATCTGCAAATTCAAGGTGACGGAAAGTAGGTGCTTTCCTGTCGAAGGCTACTGCCAGATAACCCGGTTCGTAGTCTTTTCGTATTTTCTGCAATATATTAAGAAAACCGTACACCGCATGGGTGTACAGTCCTTCTTTTGTCATCATTGGCCGCTGAATGGCATAATATGCCCGATTGATCAGGCTGTTGCCATCAATCACTACCAGTTTGCGGTTTTTCTTTCCCGGTATCCTTTCCTTCAAGCTGTTCTTCGATTGGCTCTCCTTCCGTTGATTGTTGTTCTGGTTGCTCATATATTACTCCTTGCTCTCCCCTGAGGGTCAAAGGTACATTTACAATCTGTCCCTCCGGATCCGAAAGTATCAAAACTGTAAACGTATATGCTCCAGTGTCACTGTCTCTCTCACAATCTGTCAATTCATATTCGTAGCCGGACAGATACTCATCTAATAGTTTTAAATAGTTCAGATATTCTTCCGTCGTCTTTACATATTGGCTGCCTTCCCTGCATAAGATATCCGGTTCTGTATCCTGCATTCCAAAATAAAGTTCAGCATTTTCCACATTATCACTATTGCCGTCGGATTTTTGGGGCAATTCTCTGGATGAGGGAACCGGAACGGACCTTTCCGCCGTTACATGTAGTTCGGCAGCAAGTCCCATATCTTCGCTTTCAGCAGCTTTTTCCGATCCCGCACCGGGAGCGGCTCCATAAGGAGCCCTTTCTTCCGCCGTCGAGTCTGAATCCTCTGCGGCAAGCATTATATCTCCAACCGGAGCCTCTTCTGATGCGTTATTCCCTGAAAACAATCCGATGTCATCATTATACACTGAGAGGGATGCAAAAACAACAACAAAGCATGCGGCAATGACCGCCGACGCCTTTAGATAACGATTGCGTCTTTTCCTGGCTGTGATAAGAAGTTTTTCCTGTCGGATTCTTTTTCCTTCTTCTTTGAGTGTCTCGCTTAAGCGCCGTTCAAATCTGTCCGGTATCTTCTCTTCCGGTATACTGTAAAGGATTGCCAGCAGTTTTTCTAAATCATTATCAATTATTTTTTCGTTGTCCAGTTCCATGTTCCTTTCCATCGAGCGCTCTTCCCCCTCTCATTCTGTTAGACGCATGATTCATCGTATTGTTCCAAGATCATCTGTTTCAATTTCTGCCTTGCTCGATTGATTCTGGATTTTACCGTACCCATTGAACATTCGAGAATCTGACTGATTTCTTCATAAGAAAAGCCTTGAATATCTCGTAATATTATGATTTCTTTTTGATCTTTGGGGATCTTATCAAGACAACTCAATACGTATGTAGCGGTAAGTTTTGCATCGAATGCTTCCGGAGGTGTAGGTGATGTGTCGGGGAGGTCGATTATTGTCTCGCCGTCCTCGCCTGCGCGATAGATGCTGATATTATTTCTCTGGTACTTGTTCTTTCTGAGAAAGTCATGGCAGGTATTTACAACGATACGGTAGACCCAGGTGTCAAATTTGCAATCTCCTTTGAATTTGTCCAGGTGACGAAACACTTTGATCACACTTTCCTGAAGAACATCCATAGCATCCTCTTCGTCACGCAAATAACGGAGCGCCGTGTTGTAAGCTTTTGTTTTGCAGTTTTGAATCAACAACTCAAAACTGGCCTCGTCACCGGATTTGGCTTTTTCGATTAAAATAGACTCGTTATAAACATCCGCCATCTGGATTATCCTTTTCCACAGAGAAAAATGTGTTATACTAGGAAACGATTATAGCACAGTAAATAAACGGAGGCAATTATGTATACTACCCCGCTGGTGGATTATCACACCCATACCACTTATTCAACGGATGGATATTCTTCAATGAAAGACATGGTGGCAACTGCCGCCGCTTTGGGAATATCTCAAATTGCCGTAACAGATCATTACGATCCGGATTATCCTTCGGATGACTGGGGTGAAGGGTTTTCTCTGATCGAATATCAAAACGGAATGGAAATCATTAAAGAAGAGTTTAAGGACCGTATAAGGCTCATAAAGGGACTTGAGGTGGGCATCCAACATGGCAGCACCATGGATAAGTGCAGGCAAGTTGTGAGAGGATATGATTATGATTTTATCATCGGGTCATTTCATTGCGCGGAAGGTTTTGAATTGTCCTGCGGATCCTTTTTTAAAGATCGATCTGTAGAAAATGCCACAGCTGCCTTTTATAAATATGTCTACGACTGTCTTCGCGATTACAAAGACTACGATGTATTGGGTCACATAAACGTTATCGACCGCTACGGGTCATACATCCCTTTTTATGGGGATGAACTGATGGATATAATAAGGGAAGTGTTGAAACGGATAATAGAAGACGGAAAGGGAATTGAAATAAACACCTCCTCATTCCGCTATGACATGGGGGATCATACCGTCCCTTCCCAGGGCATTTTGCAACTTTACCACGAACTGGGAGGAGAGATTGTAACCGTAGGCTCAGACGCCCATGCCGTTCGGGACGTAGGTTTTGGCATTCAGTGGGCCTACGATAAATTGAGAAGCGTTGGCTTCCGGTACCTAACTACCTTCTGCCAACGCAAGCCTTCTTTTGTTAAGCTGTGATTACGATCCCTATAATTTATAGAAAATCCTTTGCGGCCTTAAGCCCGTAAGCCGGTTCTGCCATGTAAACCGCTCTGTTAATGGCTCTGGCCATCACCTCTGCGGCCAGGGCTCCTACCGCATCCGGCATAACTTCTTCTTCTCCCGTTGCAAGAACGAAAATAGTATCCCCGTCTGCCATGGTATGTACGGGGCGTATGGCTCTTGCGAAACCATTGTGCGCTATGGAGGCAACCTTGTTAGCCTGGGTTTTTGTCAGTTTTGCATTTGTAACCACGCATCCGATGGTGGTGTTCCCGCTGAAAACGTTTCTGTTTTTGTCATACTCCTCGTACATGCACGCCTCCGTGTTGTATATTGCCGTCTTATCTTTATTCAGGATGCCGGCGATGCGCTTTCCCGAATCCACGTCTATAACATCTCCTAAGGCGTTGACGGCTACGATGGCTCCGATGATCCATTCCCCCATCTGCACCGCATAGGTACCCAGACCGCTCTTCATCATGTATTCCATTCCAAGAAACTTGCCCACTGTAGCGCCTGTGCCTGCGCCCACATTACCTTCAGCCGGCTTTTGGGAAGATGCGTTTAAACAAGCTTGGTATCCCATGGCTTTGTCCGGCCTGCATTTCGGATCGCCTACAACCAGGTCGAACAATGAAGCGCCACATACAATGGGAACAACTCCGATGCCCACATCAAAGCCTTTCCCGTTCTCCTCAAGGTACTGCATGGCGCCTGAAGCCGCATCCAATCCATAGGCGCTTCCTCCCGACAACATGACGGCATGGATCTGCTCCACCAAGTTGACGGGCTTCAGCAATTCCGTTTCCCTGGAAGCGGGTCCGCCTCCCCTTACATCCACACCTGCATTTGCGCCTTCCTCACAGAGTATTACCGTACAACCTGTACCGCCTTCCACATCCTGAGCGTGACCTACTTTTATCTCTTTAATATCCGTTATACTGACTTCTTTCATTGCGCACCTCCCGGAGTACCGATAAGGACAGACCCTTTGAATGAGAATTCACTCACCGGGTCTGTCCTTATACGTTTAAATATCTTAAAGCGCTTGCATGATTCGGATGGCTTGAATTAAAGCAATGATGACGCCGACCACTGCTTCACCGCCCAAAAGGCCTGCTGCAATAATCTGGCCGTTTCCGACCTTTTCATAATTAGGTGCAGCTTTCATAACGATGAACCGCAACGCCCCCCCTATAAACGCTGTCATGGAAAGATAGAAAGGCAGGTAAACGCCAAGCCCTAAAGTCATTACAGGGAAATTAACGATATAGAGTATTATAGCCGCTATCAATCCGATAAGGAATGCGGGCATATGGGAAATTCCGCCTACCATTGCAGCTACAGCGCTTGCCTGAGGTGCCGGGAACATATCCGGGTTACCAAAGGCAGACGGTCCATAAGCCTTCATAATGACTAAAAGAACGATTACAGAAACAAAACCTCCTATAATGCCGCCGATTACTTCACCCAGCCATTGGGCTTTCGGATCGGATTTAAGTATATACCCTGCCTTAAAGTCGTTCATCACGTCTCCGACAAGTCCGCAGGCAACGGCTACGATAGCGGCAACAAAGAAGGCCTCAGTCTGTCCGATGCTGGATACAGCCTTGGTGGCAATGAGCACTATGATTCCGAATATCTCCATAGGATTGATGCCCGTCTGGCCTACGCATTGAGAAGACATGGCAGTGGCCAGCCATACACCGATGATTGTGCAAATGGACGCCACTATGCCCATATCAGCCAGAACTGTGAAGATAAAGGCCAGAATTACCATTGCGATGGGAGCCCAGCGGAGCGGAATCACGCCTCCTCCAACGCTGCCCTTGCTGAACATAGGGCCAAAGATCTCTTTCGCCTTGGGCAAAATTCCCTTAACAACGATACCGATACCGGTTCCCACCATGAGACCGATTCCTAATGAAGATTTAATGCTTGCAGCCGTGGCAGCATCCCAAATCCCTGCTACCTGTCCTCCGATGAGAATACCGAAATCACCGATGATAGCGCCTAGGAACCATACGCCGATAAATACCGGGCCGATGATATATCCTACGGCAATCAGCATTAACGAAAGCCACATGCCACCTAGGGAGCCATAAGGCATCATCCTCTTAAACCATACAACGCCGGCTCCAAAGGTTCCAAACCAGTCACGCAGAACCGTGAATACAGCAGCTACACCCAGGGATGCAAACAGGGTTCCAGCCTTTTTTCCGCCTTCGTCCCCGACGATTAATGTGTCGGCAGCGGCCTGCCCCATGGGATATGGAAGCTCTTTGAATTCAATAAAATATTTTCGAATCAGTGCAGTAAAAATCAAGCCTAAAAGTACGCCGCCGAGAGTGATTACGAACAACGCCAGGATGCTGACTTCTGCATCAGGCTTCAGCATCCAGATGCCGGGTAACGTAAAAGCTAAGCCTCCTGCCACCATGGCACCTGCCGACATGGCGGTATGGGTCACATTGATTTCGTTGATGTTTGTATTCCCCAGTGCTTTCAACGAGAACATGGAAACCAATGCAACGAACATGATGGGCCAGGGCAAAGCGCCAAGCTTCAACGCTACGAACATAGAGCTCATCGTAAGAATGATGGCCCCGATTGCGCCGATAATCATGCTGCGTACTGTAAATTGCTCGCTGAATGACGAAGCATACTTTACAGTTTTCTGTTCTTCTGTCATGGCTTACTTCCCTCCTTTTAATCAGTTTTTATATATCTTTGCTTATAAAGGATCAGGTTCGTCAGTACCGAGTTTACCGGCGTCGTAATCCCGAGACTGCGACCTTCCCTGCAAACCGCTCCGTTTATCATTTCAATTTCAGTCTTCTTGCCGTTGAGAATATCCTGCAACATAGATGACTTATTGGCTGCCGTAGCCTTGCATACATCCTTTGTATGGGCTACGGGATCCACGTATTGCAAGCGGATTCATTTTGCAAGGGCCACCTGATGTGCTTCCTCCACCGCCGCTTCCAACAATGCTCCCAGTTCCGGATATTCCAACAGTTGGCCATTATGAAGCCCCGTCGCGATCCTTCATTTCCTGAATTTTCAATGTGGTTATCTTTGCCATTTCCTCTTCCCTCCCGCATCTCTTATATTTATTGGTTTTAAATCTAAAATAGACCGGAAATCCCGTTCTTTTGCCTTCACTGGAACACTTAAGGGCGTAGTTTAAGGAAAACTCTGTTTTTCCGCTGCCGTAATGTCCCGTGATAATGGAAATACGTTCCATATCCACATTATAGGAAAAAGAGTATTTGCATGCAAGACAATTCACTTTATAGACCTGAAATGAAATATCTGCTTACTAATTTAGATCTGCCAACCGAAAAAATAAAAAAATCCCGAATGTGTCGTCAGGTTTTTTAATTCACAACCTATCCTCAGATAGGTGGGTTTTCTATTCCTGCTTCTGTCTTCCTCTCGAGGAGGCTTGACATAGGCGATGGAAACCCGAAATCCCGTGAACCAAATGTAGGTTTGATTATAAAACCTAAACGAACACTTCAGGATCTTATTCATTAGTATGTTTTCTTTCCTTGTCCCTATGCTGACAATGTTTTCATAAATCGCCATTAGCATTTGCTATCTATTGTGCGTCATCTTTCAAGCTGATTATAACATTCAAGCATACGGGAATCAAGTTTTAGAAGAAATTT
>LSQX01167617.1_pt1 | contig 35752 bp, 35 predicted proteins | sample 654561 | NCBI WGS metagenome assembly LSQX01 (sample SAMN04489861, study PRJNA283612) | anaerobic digester metagenome | isolation source: 4 biogas reactors fed with cattle manure at either 37C or 55C with and... | place: Denmark: Kongens Lyngby | collected 2014 | reverse complement strand
GGGTCTGGTACAAGGATTGGGGGGCAGGTCATGGTGAGGTGGACCTCATCAACAAGGTGACCGCCACCTCTGTTGTGCGCCAGGCGCTGGCTCAGAATGGGATGAAGCACGTGGATTACGAACGTGAGGGCATGGCCTTTGTCAGCTTCGCTGCGGAGCGCGCGCTGGTGTCCACGGCGGGCGTGCGGCGCGCCATTGCCTACAGCCTGGATGAGGACAAGCTCATCGACGATTTCCTGGGTGAGCGCGGCACGCGGGTGTATGGCTTTTACGGGTCCAAAATCGCCAATGACCCGCAGTGGCGCCCGTATGTCAACCGCATCCCGCGTTACCAGCTGGATTTGAGCGCCGCCATCGCGGAACTGGAAAAAGATGGCTTTGTGTATGACGCTGCGGGTGAGCTGTACACCGCCCAAAGCGAGTGAATCCGCTACCGCTTGAGCGACTATGTCCGCCCCGAAACGGAAGAGGGCATGGCTGAACAATCCGCGCCAGAGTCCATCGCCGACAAGCCCGAGCTGGTGGCCAAACTGATCCCGCTCAGCTTGACGATGGGCGTTTCGGAGGACAACGAGGCGGCCAACCTGATTGTCAGCCAGTTGGAGCAGAACCTGCCAAAGGTTGGCGCGCAGTTCAATGTGATGGTTTTCCCGATGGACGTCCTGCTGGAGCACTACTATCGCCAGACGGCGCGCACCTGCGATTTCTACTTCCTGGGCAGCAACTTCATGAAAGACTTTACCGGCAACCCGCGCGGCTACTCACCCGAATCCTTCGACCTGGGCAATTCGCCCAACGCCTTGGTGGACCCTGTGCTGGCCGAGAAAACGCGCGCGCTGCGCGATGCCATCAATTCTGACGAGGGCACGCAGAAGGAGGCCTGGGTGGCTTACCAGTCCAGGCTGGCTGACATGCTGCCCATCATCCCCCTGTACACCAACACCTACACGGACCTCTATACCGCCTCATCCCGCCTAACCAACTACCACCCCGACCAGCACTGGAGCTGGGCGGAAGCCATCGTCTACGCGAAGCTGGCGCAGTAACATCAAGCGCATCTGTAACCAATCAGTAAACATTGGAAGCCCGGCCCTGTTGCCGGGCTTTCTTCATGGATTTGGGCTGCGCGCTTGCTTGCCCTGCGGCTTTGATTTGCATATAATAGCGGAGCGAGGTGAACAGTTTGCCAATGGATGAAATCAGGATGCATGACGTGGTGGAGATGCGCAAGAAGCACCCCTGCGGCAGCGCCATCTGGACGGTGACCCGCATTGGCGCTGACATCAAGATCAAATGCTCCGGCTGCGGCCGGGTGGTGATGCTGGACCGGGTGGAGTTTTTGCGCAGACGGAAAAAACTGATTACTCCCGGGCCAGTCGCGCCGGAAGTCAGCCTTGGCATCCAGGCAGAGCAATTGCAAACGCGCGGCGATACCGCAAATCCGCGGGATGAAGGAGAGCACCAATGACCGACCAGAACAAGAACCCCAACGAGCAGGAAGTGACAGAGCAAAACATGGCGCCTGCCAACACCACACAAGAGGATGCGGCCGCCCCCAAAAAGGGGAAGGGCAAGAAGGAAAAGAAAAAGAAGACCGTGGGACAGGAAATCTTGAGCTGGGTAGGCACCTTGTTGTTGGCCGTCGTCATCGCGATGTCTGTCCGCGCCCTTTTGTTTGAGCCCATCCGGGTGGATGGCAAGAGCATGCTGGAAACGCTGCAGGACGGTGAAATCGTGCTGGTGACCAAGCCGGCGGTGCTGCTGAACAAGTTGGAGCGCGGTGATGTCGTAATCGTGCGCTTCCCCAACCGCAACAAAGTCGCCGACCTGCGCCTGGGCGCGCCGCTGGACCTGCAGTTGGTGTCCCATGAGCTGTTCGTCAAGCGCCTGGTGGCCCTGCCAGGGGACACCGTGGCCATGGTCAATGGCCAGCTTGTCGTCAATGACAAGGTGGTGGAGGAGCCCTACATCGATTATCCCGCCCGGCAGGATTACGCGCGCCGGGTGCTGGGTGAGAACGAGTACATGGTGATGGGGGACAACCGCGCCTCCAGCCATGACGGCCGTTCCAGCGACGTGGGGCCCTTGAGCCGGGACATGATTGTGGGCAAGGCACAGTTCGTGCTGCTGCCGCTGAACAAAATCAGGGCAATTCACTAATACAGCTTGCTGCGCTGCTGCCCCGGGATCTTCCTGGGGCAGCGTGCTTTCATGGGGTTTATAGGGAAGGAGACCGCGGTGCGGAGCGTGCTGAACACCTGGCTGAACAAGAGCTGGTACGGGGCGAGCCGGCAAACGATGCTGCCCTTGTACCGCCAGGCCCTCCGCATCGCCTGGCCCGCGGCCCTGGAAGGCCTGCTCATCAGCGTCATCACCTCGGCGGACACCATGATGGTGGGCTCCATCAGCCCGGCGGCCATCGCGGCGGTGGGCTTGACCGCCCAGCCGCGGATGATCCTGCTGGTGCTGGCGCAGTCGCTCAGCATCGGCACCACCGCGCTTGTGGCCCGGCGCAAAGGCGCGGGGGATGAGAAGGGCATCCGTGCCTGCCTTGAACAATCCCTTTTCATCAGCCTGCTGCTGGGCGCGCTCATTACCCTGATTGGCTTCTTCCTGGCGGAGCCCTTGATGCGCTTCTCCGGCGCCAATGAGGACACCTTTGACCTTTCGGTGAACTATTTTCAGATTATCTCCCTGGGCTTCATCTTCAACAGCATCCAGCTGTGCGTCACCGCGGCCTTCCGTGGGTTGGGGCAGACCAGAATTACCCTGGTGACGCACATGGTGAGCAATGTCCTGAACCTCACCTTCAATTTCCTGCTCATCAATGGCCACCTGGGCTTCCCGCGGTTGGGGGTGAATGGCGCGGCCATCGCCACCTTGATTGGCACCGTCTGCGCCGGGCTTATCTCCATCTGGTTTGTGATGCGGGAAGGCTCACCCCTGCGCTACCGCCCGCGCGTCCCCCGCTTTGACCAAACCACCCTGAAAGCCCTGTTGAATGTTGGCAGCTCCGCGCTGGCGGAATCCGGTTTTTTACGATTGGGCTTTGTGCTCACCAACCGCGTCATCGCTTCCCTGGGCACCGTCACCTTCGCGGCTTTTCAGGTGGTCAGCCAGGTGTCCTCCCTGTCCTTCACCCTGTGTGACGGCGTGGCGACCGCCGGGGTGGCCATGGTGGGGCAGAGCCTGGGGGCAGAGGATGAGCTGCGGGCCAAGCGCTCCGTCAGCGCGGCGCGCCACATCTCGGTGGCGGTGTCCATCCTGCTGATGGTTGCCATGTTCCTCTTGCGCCGTGACATGGCGGCGCTGTTCACCCAGGATGAGGCCGTCATCCAGGCGGCGACGGCAGGCTTTCTGGTGGTCATCCCCGGCCTGCTGCCCCAGAACGGGCGCGTGGTCTATGCCGGCTGCTTGCGGGGGGCGGGGGATGTGAAGTATGTCGCCCTGATCGCCCTCATCGGCGTGGGCATCCTGCGCCCGGCGCTGACCTGGCTGTTCTGCTTTCCGCTGGACCCGGTGTTCCCGGCGCTGTTCCTGACCGCCACCGGCCCCTGGTTCTCCTTTTTGATTGACGCGGTGGTGCGCAACTTCTTGTTGGCCCGGCGTATCAGATCCGGGGTGTGGACCAGGATGCGCCTTTCCTGAATCAAATCATCACCAAGCAAAAAACCTCCCTCGCGGAAGGTTTTTTGCTTCATGTAGCCGTGAATGATTATACTAAATGAAAGCAGAAACGAATAGATGGGATGAGGATTTTTGATGGCTCCGCGAAGCTGAATGAGCGAGGCGTAGCCGTAGCCTACGTTGAGCGAATGAAGCAAAGCGGAGGCGCAAAAAGACCATCACATCAAAGCGTTAATGATTGAATTTAGTATTAATCGTCGCTGCCGGTGTCGCCGTCGTTCTCGCCTTCGGTTTTGACGCTGTCCGGCTGCAGGGTGAGGCGGATGGCGGCCTCAATCTCATTGGCGATTTCGCGGTTGTCCACCAGGTACTTGCGCGCGTTGTCACGCCCCTGGGCGATGCGCAGGTCCTTGTAGGAGAACCAGGCACCGGATTTCTGGATGATGTCGCGCTCCACCGCCATGTCCAGCAGGCTGGATTCGCGGCTGATGCCGTAGCCGTAGAGCAGGTCAAACTCCGCCACGCGGAAGGGCGGGGCCACCTTGTTCTTGACCACCTTCACCTTGGTGCGGTTGCCCACCACCTCGGTGCCGTTCTTGAGCTGCTCGGCGCGGCGCACGTCAAGGCGCACAGAGGCGTAGAACTTCAGCGCCCGGCCGCCGGGGGTGGTCTCAGGGTTGCCGTACATCACGCCAACCTTCTCACGTAGCTGGTTGATGAAGACCGCGATGGCGGAGGTCTTGCTGACCACGCCCGCCAGCTTGCGCATGGCCTGGCTCATCATGCGGGCCTGGAGGCCTACAAAGGTGTCGCCCATTTCGCCGTCAATTTCAGCGCGCGGCACCAGCGCCGCGACGGAGTCCACCACCACCATGTCAATGGCGCCGGAGCGGATGAGGGCTTCGGCGATTTCCAGCGCGTCTTCACCCGTGCTGGGCTGGGAGACATACAATTCATCGATGTTGACGCCCAGGCGCTGGGCATAGGCGGGGTCCAGGGCGTGCTCGGCGTCAATGAAGGCGGCCAGGCCGCCCATCTTCTGGGCTTCTGCGATCAGGTGGAGGGCCACGGTGGTCTTACCGGAGGATTCCGGCCCAAAAATCTCAATGATCCTGCCGCGCGGGATGCCGCCCACCCCCAGGGCTATGTCCAGTTCAATGCAGCCGGTGGGGATGACCTCCACCTGCATCTTGCTCTGCTCGCCCAATTTCATCACGGTGCCGCGGCCAAACTGCTTGTCCAGCGCCGCCAGGGCGCGGTCCAGCGCCTGGGTCTTTTCGTTGCTGGCGGCCTGGGCTGCCAGTTCCGCCTTGGTGGTTTTTGCTGCCATGTGTGTGCCCTCTCTTATCTGTGTTGCTATTTCTTCAAGGAAAACAGGTTCTTGGAAGCGGTGAAATACTCGATCCCCGAGACGATGGTCAACAGGGACATGATGATGCAAAGCGCCAGGGTGATGCCGTAAGGCAAAAAGAACAGCGCGGACAGGACGCTGAAAAACTGGAAATTGGTCTTGATCTTGCCCAGCTTGCCCGCGGGGATGACCACGCCCTGCTCAACCGCCACCAGGCGCAGCCCGTCCACCGCCAATTCCCGCGCGGCCACGATGCAGGCGGCCCACCAGGGATAGCCGATGGTGGGAATCAGGGCGATCATCACGCACAGGGACAGGATTTTGTCGGCCACGGGGTCGGCGAACTTGCCAAAGTTGGTGACCAGCTGGTGCTTGCGCGCGATGTAGCCATCCAGGAAATCCGTGATGCTGGCGATGATGAAGAGGATGCCGGCCACGGTGTACCAGCTCAGGATGATGAACAGGACGCACAGGGGAATCATCGCGATGCGCAGCAGGGTCAGCTTGTTGGGCAGGTTCATTGTTCCGTTTCCCCCTGTACCGCCTGGCCGCTCAGGTCATAGGCGGTGGCTTGGTCAATCAGCACGGTCACAAAATCGCCTTCCTTCAGGCTGCCGTCATGGGTGAAGGCGATGATGCCGTCGCTGTCAGGCGCTTCCCAGGCGGAGCGGCCCTGCGCCGTTTTGCCTGTAACCTGGGTGATGAGCACCTGGTACCGCTTTCCAACGCGCTGCTGGTTCAGCTCCAGCGAAATCCGCTGCTGCTGGGCCATCAGTTTGTCCAGGCGCTCCTGCTTGATGTCCTCATCAACCTGGTTGTTCATACGGTAGGCGGGGGTGTCCTCCTCCGGTGAAAAGGCGAAGGCGCCCAGCCGGTCAAAGCGTACCCGCTCGCAAAAGGCCAGCAGCCGCTCAAAGTCCTCCTCGGTCTCTCCGGGGAAGCCAACAATCATGGTGGTGCGCAGGGCGAAGCCCAGCTGCCTGGCGTGCAGCAGGACCTGTTCAATCTGTTCGATGTCGCCCCGCCTGCGCATCTTTTTAAGGACCCGGGGAGAGGCATGCTGCAAGGGCAAATCCAGGTAGCGGCAGAACTTGGGGTTTGCCGCCATCGCGTCAATCAGGGCGATGTCGGTCTGCTCCGGGTAGCAATACAGCACCCGCAGCCAGTCAATGCCCTCTATCTGAGCAGCCTTGTCCAGCAGGAGGGGCAGGGAGGCGCCAACAAGGTCGCTGCCGTAGCGGGTGGTGTCCTGGGAAATAATGATCTGCTCCCGTGCGCCCCGTGCAGCCAGCTCCTTCATTTCCTTCAGGATGTCCTCCTCAGGGCGAGAGCGGAAGCCGCCGCGGATCAGCGGAATGGCGCAGTAGGCGCAGCGGTTGTCACAGCCTTCGGATACGCGCACATAGGCGGTGTAGGGGGCGGTGGTCAGCACGCGGCCGCAGCCGGTGAAGTCCTCCCCGCGCTGGGTGGTGCCCGTGCGCTGGCCCTTGAGGGCATCCCTGATGAACTCCGGCAGTTTCGGGTACTGGGACACGCCGGTCAGCACGTCAATTTCGGGGATCTGCTCAAGCAACTCATCCCCATAGCGCTGGGCCAGGCAGCCTGTCACGCACAGCAGCTTGCAAGGGCCGTTTTTCTTGTATTCCGCCATCTCCAGGATGGCGTCGATGGACTCTTCCTTGGCAGAGGCAATGAAACCGCAGGTGTTCACCACCAGGATGTCCGCCTTGTCCGCCTCGTTTACAAATTCAAAGCCGTCATTTTGCAAAAATGACAGCATTTCTTCGGTATCCACACGGTTTTTAACGCAACCAAGCGAGATGACGCCTACCTTCATGCACACTTCCTGTCCTTTTTTCAGCCTTGGCTGAACATGCTTAGTTTAGCATATCCGCGCTTTGGATTACAAGGCTTTGGGGCGCAAAAACAGAACAAAAGTTCGCATTATCGCATTTTGAAACAGCGGCGTCCGGTTCATGCTTTGGCCCAATTGTTGTATACTACAAAGAACGGGAGGGACAGCATATGAAACAACAGCCAAACATCGTGTTGATCGTGGCCGACGAAATGCGCGGGGACTGCGTGGGCGCCCTGGGCCATCCGGATGTGAAGACGCCTTACCTGGATTCGCTGTATCTGCAGGGAAGGGCTTCCACCAACGCCTATTCCAGCTGCCCTTCCTGCATCCCGGCCAGGGCCAACCTGCATACGGGCCTTGGCCAGCGCCGCACCGGCAGGCTGGGTTATCAGGACCGCGTGCCCTGGGACTATGAGCGCACCATGGCGGGGGAGATGGCCAAGGCAGGCTACTACACCCAGTGCGTGGGCAAGATGCATGTCCACCCCTTGCGCAACAACCTGGGCTACCACAACGTGGATTTGCACGACGGCTACCTCCACCAGTACCGCTTTCCGCCGGTCGCCTATTTTGAGGACCAGCGGGTGGCGGACGACTATTTCTACTGGCTCAAGACCCAGCTGGGCGCGGATGCCGACGTTACCGACACCGGGCTTGACTGCAATTCCTGGGTGGCGCGGCCCTGGATTTATGAAGAAAAATACCACCCCACCAACTGGGTCACCAGCCGCGGCCTGGACTTCCTGCGCCGGCGGGACCCGCGCCAGCCTTTCTTCCTGAACCTGTCCTACGTTCGGCCCCACGCGCCCTTTGACGCGCCCCAGGCCTACTTTGACATGTACAAGGACAAGGTGCTCACCAAACCTAAGACGGGGGACTGGGACGACCTGGACGCCCGGCGGCGGGAGGGCGCGCATTACTCCAGCGCCACCGGCCCTGAGGATCCGGAGCTGATTCGCCAGCAGCAGGTGGGCTATTACGCCTGCATCACCCATCTGGATCACCAGATTGGCCGCTTCCTGGTAGGCCTTACGGAGCACCGGCTGATGGAGAACACGGTCATCATCTTCACCGCCGACCATGGGGAGATGCTCAGCGACCATGCCTGCGTCCACAAGGCCCGCCCCTACCAGGGCAGCGTCCATATCCCCATGGTCATCAAAGGGCCCTGGGGCATGGACAGCGTGAGGCCCGGCCTATGCGAGGACCTGGTGGAGCTGCGCGATGTAATGCCTACGGTGCTGGACATCGCGTGCGCAAAGTCGCCTGACCTGGATGGACAGAGCATGCTGCGGCCCATCCATCGCGACCTCCTCCACTGTGAGCATGAGTATGGCGAGAAAAGCTTCCAGATGATGCTCAGCAAGACGGACAAGTACATCTGGTTTTCCCAGACCGGGGTGGAACAGTACTTTGACCTGGTGAAGGATCAAGACGAGACCCACAACGCCATCCTGGACGCGGACAAGCAGGACCGCATCAGGGAACTGCGCCAGGCCTTGATTGAAACCCTGAAAGACAGCGACGAAGGCTATTCCGATGGCCGGGAGTTGATTGTGGGCAGGCCGCCACAGGTATTGTTACGCAGCGTATATCCGCAAAGCTGAACTTTGTGAAAACAGTGTGATGTGCCCGGATGCGTTTGCTTGACAGCCCATAGCGCTTGGGGCAGTATGGTAGTGTGTTGTAAACGCAACATGAGCAACTTCGGGCAGATATTCACTGAAAACCGCCCCGGACCATCTGGAGACATCATGAAAAAAGCGCTTGTATTGTTTTTGGCCCTGCTCTTTATCCTGCCACTGATGCCCGCTGAGGCGGCCAGCAAGAAGGAGCCCAAGCTGATCCTGCTGCCCATGCAAGTAGGCGATGTAGCGGGACCCTTTGAAGGCGAAGGCACCTGGGAAGCCCAGCACGCGGACATCGCCTCGGTCACCGCGGATGGCAAGATCACCGCGCTCAAGGATGGCTACACACTGGTGCTGCTGAAGAACAAGAAGGATGAGGTCATTGTTCGCTGCGAGGTCAAGGTGGGCAGTTTGCCCACGCCGCCTGAAATCCAGCAGGCCATCGACCTGGCCATTGAGGACTGGAAGGAAGCAAACAACGAGGCCTTTCCCAAGTACAACCTCTACACCAAGTGGTTCAATCCCGGCGCCAAGAACGGCTTTGGCTGGTGCGGCGCCTTCGTGGGCTACCAGTTTGATGAAGTGGGCGTCACCATGGACAAGGAATACCGCGCCAAGTCCGCGCCGCCGCTAAAGGACGGCTCCCCCTTTGTGGTGCGCCAGGCATCCCAGACCAAGCTGTTTGAAGGCTTTCAAAGCCGCAACCGCCTTTCCAACATCCCCCAGCCGGGCTACATCGTCATCTATGGCAAGCGCGGCAGCACGCCCTACACCCATGTGGCCCTGGTGACTGCGGTTCAGGAGATGGGCGAAGGCGTGTACATGCTGGACACAGTGGAGGGCAACCTCAACAGCCGCATCCGGCGCTACCGCTACCTGTATGACAGCCTGGCCCAGCGCAAGGAGCGCAATATCTTAGAAATCCCCGTGGACATGCAGAATGATCCGGACAACTACATGTACAAGTATGTGGACAATTTCTTCGTTAACACCTTTGGGCAGACCTGGTACTGACGCAAGGCAGCGCCATTTGAACAAACCGATGATTGCCGGGTAGGATGTTCCTGCCCGGTTTTCTTTTGGACAATGAGGAGGCCTTATGCAAAAACAGTTTGAAGCAATCCGCCAGCGAATCGCCCGGGATGAAAGCAATGCCGCCTTCACAAAGCTTGGCTACCAGCCGCTGTTTACCGCCGGTGAAAAAGCCAGGATTGTGGTGGTCGGCCACGCGCCGGGCCGGAAAACCCAGGAGCTGGGCATCCCCTGGCAGGACGCCAGCGGGCTAAAGTTGATGGACTGGCTGGGCGTCACAGAGGAACAGTTCCGCGACACCAGGCAGTTTGCCCAATTACCGATGGATTTTTACTACCAGGGCAAGGGCAAGAGCGGGGATAATCCGCCGCGCAAGGGCTTCGCGCCCAGGTGGCACCCCCTGCTGCTCAAGCTGATGCCGGAGGTGCGCTTGTTTGTGCTGATTGGCGCCTACGCCCAGGCCTACTACCTGGGGGACAGAAGGCAAAGAAACCTGACGGAGACCGTGCGTGCCTACGCAAACTACCTGCCGGGCTTCTTCCCGCTGGTCCACCCCTCGCCGTTGAATTTCCGCTGGCAAGGCAAAAACCCCTGGTTTGAGCAGGAGGTGCTGCCCGCCTTGAAAACCAGCGTGCGAGCTGCCCTGGCGGACTGAAAAGACGAACAAACAACAAAAATCTTCTTGAAAAGTTCGTGATGTGGTGCTATGATGCTTCCGATCTGCGTGTTCCGCGCGGGGAAAGGCAGGAAACAGATGAACATGGTGCTCAAGGACGCCCGGGTGTGGAACGAGGGGCGTTTTATTTGTTCCAACGTGTTTGTGGAGGATGGCATCCTCAAGGAGGTCTCCACCAGAACGCCGCCAGAGGGCGCGCAGGTCATTGACTGCGGCACATACCATGTCTTTCCGGGTTTCACAGACGCCCACGTGCATCTGAGGGAGCCCGGTTTTTCCTATAAGGAGACCATGGAAACGGGCAGCCGCGCCGCCGCGCGGGGCGGCTTCACCGCCGTCATCACCATGCCCAACCTAAACCCCATGCCCGACACCCTGGACCATCTGCAAGTCCAATTGGACCGAATCAAGGAAGTCGCCTGCGTCCGGGTGCTACCGCTGGGCACCATTACCGCGGGGGAAAAGGGGCAGACGCTGTCGGACATGGAAGCCATGGCGCCCTTCGTGCCCGGTTTTTCAGACGACGGCCGCGGGGTGCAGACGGATGAGCTGATGAAGCAGGCCATGCTGTCTACCAAGCGCCTTCATAAAATCATCGTCGCCCACGTGGAGGATGAGCGCCTGGTGCAAGGCGGCGTCATTCATGACGGGGCGTACGCCAAGAAACATGGCTTGCCCGGCAACCCCTCCGCCAGTGAATGGAAACAGTTGGAGCGTGACATCGCCCTGCTGCGGGAAACCGGAGCGGCTTATCACGCCTGCCATGTGTCCGCCAAGGAAAGCGTGACCCTCATCCGCAACGCCAAGGCGGAAGGCCTGGACATCACCGCGGAGACGGCGCCCCACTACCTGCTGATGAATGATGGCATGCTGCAGGATGAAGGCCGCTTCAAGATGAACCCGCCCATCCGTGCCGAGGAGGACCGCCTCGCCCTGCTGGCAGGCCTGGTTGACGGCACCATCGACATGGTGGCCACCGACCACGCCCCGCACAGCGCGGAGGAAAAGGAGAAGGGCCTTTTGCACAGCATGAACGGCATCGTGGGGCTGGAGACGGCCTTCGCGCTGCTGTACCACCACCTGGTAAAACCGGGAATCCTCAGCATGGACCGCCTGGTGGACGCCCTGCACACCAGTCCCAACCGGCGCTTTGGCATCCCTATGGGCCTGGCCATCGGCCAGCCGGCCAGCTTCAGCCTGTGGGACTTGAACGCGGAATCCAGTGTTGACTCCGCGGAATTTGTGAGCAAGGGCAAGGCCACACCCTTTGAAGGCTGGAAAGCAACCGGCAAATGCCTGATGACCGTAGCCCAGGGCAAGTTGGCTTACCGGGAGGGCGTGTGAAACAGCAGCAATTTACCATAGAATCCAACGCCGCCATCGCCCACCAGGTGTATGAATTGCGCCTTTCAGGCGACGCCGGCGCCCTGGCCACGCCTGGCCAGTTTGTGAACGTCCAGGTAGGCAACGCCTACCTGCGCCGCCCGCTGTCCGTCGCGAAGTGGGATGACAGGGGCATGACCCTGATTTACAAGGTCGTGGGCAGCGGCACCGACTGGCTGGCACAGCAGCCGACAGGCGCGCGGCTGGACATCCTGACCGGCCTGGGCACTGGCTTTGACCTGAAAAAAGCCAGAAAACACCCCCTGCTGGTGGGCGGCGGGGTCGGCCTGCCGCCCCTGTACCAACTGGGCATTGAGCTCATCAAGATGGGCTGTCAGCCCCGGTTGATCATGGGCTTCGCGAGCGAACGGGACGTTTTCTATCAGAAGGAATTTGAGCAGCTGATGCCGGTCACCTTGATGACCCAGGACGGCAGCGCGGGCGGAAAAGGCCTGGTGACGGACGCCAGCCTGCAAGCCCAGGACAGCTTCCTCTACGCCTGCGGGCCCATCCCCATGTTGAAAGCCTTGCATGCCCTGCCCCTTGATGGCCAGTTCTCCTTGGAGGAGCGCATGGGCTGCGGCTTTGGCGCCTGCATGGGCTGCACCATCCAAACCGCAAAGGGACCCCGGCGTGTCTGCCACGAAGGCCCGGTGTTTTCAAAGGAGGACCTGCTGTGGTGAACATGAAGGTGAATCTCCTGGGCATATCGCTTGACAACCCCGTTCTGGGCGCCAGCGGCTGCTTTGGCTTTGGCGAGGAAATGGCGGCGCTGTATGACCTGAACCTCCTGGGCTCCTTCAGTTTCAAGGGCACCACCTTGCACCCGCGCCTGGGCAACCCCCTGCCGCGCATCGCGGAAACGCCCTCGGGCATGCTCAACGCCATCGGCCTGCAAAACCCGGGCGTGCATGAAGTCATCGCGACAGAACTGCCCAAAATGAAGGGCTATTTCCACAAGCCCGTCATGGCCAATGTGTCGGGCTTTTCGGTGGAGGAATATGTGGCGGTCTGCTCCCTGCTGGACCAACAGGACCAGGTGGGCTGGCTGGAAGTGAACATCTCCTGCCCCAATGTGAAAGAGGGCGGGATGAGCTTTGGCACCTCCCCTGAGCTGGCCGCCCGGGTCACCCGCGCGGTCAAGGCGGTGTGCAAAAAGCCGATCATCATCAAGCTATCCCCCAATGTGACGGACAGCGCGTTGATCGCCCGCGCCTGTGAGGATGAAGGCGCTGACGGCTTCAGCCTCATCAACACCTATGTGGGCATGCGCATTGACCTCAAAACCAGGCGCCCCGTGCTGGCCAACCGCACCGGCGGCCTGTCCGGCCCTGCGGTCTTCCCGCTGGCGCTGCACCTGGTGCGCCAGGTCTACAAGGCGGTGAAGGTGCCCATTGTGGGCATGGGCGGCATCGCCAGCGCACAGGATGTGCTGGAGATGATGCTGGCCGGCGCCACCGCGGTCCAGGTGGGCGCTGCCAGCCTGGTCAACCCCTACGCTTGCCGGGACATCATCCGGGATTTGCCCCTTGTGATGGAAGAATATGGCATCACCAACATCAGCGACATCATTGGAGGGATGAAGGATTGAACAAGGACGTCATCATTGCCTGTGACTTTCAAAGCGGGGAGGAAACGCTCGTTTTTCTGGAACGCTTTGGGGACGACCGCCCCTTTGTCAAAATCGGCATGGAGCTCTTCTACGCACAGGGGCCGGACATCGTGCGTGAGATCAAGGACAGGGGGCACAAAATCTTCCTGGACCTGAAACTGCACGACATCCCCAACACCGTCAAATCCGCCATGAAGCGCTTGAGCGGCCTGGGCGCCGACCTGGTCAACCTGCATGCCGCGGGCGGGCGGGCCATGATGGAGGCCGCGCTGGAGGGCCTGACCCGTGCTGACGGCAGCCGCCCCTTGCTGATTGCGGTGACCCAGCTGACCTCCACTTCCCAGCAGACTTTGGAAGAAGATCTGCTCATCCGTGAAAAGCTGGAGGAAGTGGTGCTGTCCTACGCCCACAACGCCAAGCTGGCGGGGCTGGACGGCGTGGTCTGCTCGCCCCTGGAAGCAGGCGCGGTGCACGAGCGCTGCGGGCAGGGCTTTCTGACGGTTACCCCCGGCATCCGCTACCCCGATAGTAAAGGGGATGACCAGCACCGGGTGACAACGCCTGAAAAAGCGCGGGCCTTGGGCAGCGACTTCATCGTGGTGGGCCGGCCCATCACGCGCGCCATGGACCCGGTCAAGGCTTGGAGGAGGTGTGTCAATGAATTCACAGGCAAATAACATCAAAGAGCAGGTGGCAAACGCCCTGCTGGACGTGGGCGCCGTGTTTTTGCGGCCTGACCAGCCCTTCACCTGGGCCAGCGGCATCAAAAGCCCCATCTACTGCGACAACCGCCTCACCCTGTCCTCCCCGGAGGCGCGCACCCTGATTGAGCAGGGCCTGGCGGACCTGATTTACCAGCTGTACCCGGAGGCCGAGGCGCTGATGGGCACCGCCACCGCGGGCATCGCCCACGCCGCCATCACGGCCCACCTGATGGGCTTGCCCATGGGCTATGTGCGCGCGGGCCAGAAGGACCATGGCCGCCAAAACCAGGTGGAAGGCCGCCTGCTGCCCGGGCAGAAGGTGGTGGTGGTGGAGGACCTGATCTCCACCGCCGGCAGCGTGCTGGAGGTGGTGCAGGTGCTGCGGGAGGCGGGCGCCCAGGTGCTGGGCATCGTCAGCATCTTCACCTATGGCATGAAAAAAGGTTTGGAATGCTTAGCGCAAGCGGGGATTGAAAACCACAGCCTGAGCGATTTTGACACCATCGCGAAAGTGGCGGCCCTGCGCGGGAACATCGCGCGGGAGGACATTGAGCGGCTGATGTTGTTCCGTGACAATCCCCAGGACGAGTCCTGGATTTTGGGAGGGAAAGAATGAAAAGCCTCATCAGCATCATGGGCCTGAATGTTTCGGAAATCGACAGCCTGATGGCGCTGGCCGACGACATCATCGCGCGGCCGGAAAGCTATCAGGATGCCATGCGGCGCAAAAAGTTGGGCTCCCTGTTTTTTGAGCCCTCCACCCGCACCCGCCTCAGCTTTGAAGCGGCCATGCTGGAGCTGGGCGGCCAGGTGCTGGGCTTTTCAGAAGGCATGTCCTCCTCCGCCGCCAAGGGCGAGAGCGTGGCGGACACCATCAAGACGGTGTCCTGCTATGTGGACATCATCGCCATGCGCCACCCCAAGGAAGGCGCGCCGCTGGTGGCTGCCAACAACGCCACGGTGCCCGTCATCAACGCGGGCGACGGCGGCCACAACCATCCCACCCAGACCCTGGCGGACCTCTTTACCATCCACCGCGAAAAAGGCCGGCTTGACAACCTGACGGTGGGCGTCTGCGGCGACCTGAAGTTTGGCCGCACGGTGCACTCCCTGCTGGAGGCCATGTCGCGCTACGCCGGGCTGCGCTTTGTGCTGATTTCGCCGGAGGAATTGAAGGTGCCCAGCTATGTCAAGCAGCACCTGAAACACAACGCCATCCCCTACGATCAGACCGAGAGCCTGGCTGAGGCCCTGCCGGAACTGGACATCCTTTACATGACCCGGGTGCAGAAGGAGCGCTTTTTCAACGAGGCCGACTACATCCGCCTGAAGGACTCCTATATTCTGACCCCCGCCAAGCTGGAGAACGCCAAAAAGGACCTGGCCATCATGCACCCCCTGCCGCGTGTGAATGAAATCTCCGTCCAGATTGATAAAGATCCCCGCGCGGTCTATTTCAAGCAGGTGCTCAACGGCAAGCTGATGCGCATGGCGCTGATCCTGATGTTAATGGAGGCCACGAAATGAACATCGATACCATTAAAAACGGCATTGTCATCGACCACATCAAAGCCGGGCAGGGCATGCGCATCTATGATTTTTTGAACCTAGGCGAGTTGGACTGCGTGGTGGCACTGATCAAAAACGCTTCCTCCAGCAAGACCGGCAAGAAGGACATCATCAAGGTGGACCGCGTGCTGGACATCGACTTGAATGTCCTTGGCTTCATCGACCCCAACATCACCATCAACATCATCAAAGACGGCGAGCGGGTGCACAAATACCACCCCGAGCTGCCCGAGAAGATGACCAACATCCTGCGCTGCAACAACCCCCGCTGCATCACCACCACCGAGCAGGAACTGCCCCATGTGTTTATCCTGACAGACCGGGAGAAGGACGAATACCGCTGTGTGTACTGCGAAAGCCGCGCGCCGGCCTTGAAATAAAGCGCTGTCTTGACAACCGTGGTCACCGCCTTATAATCCGAGGTACTGTACCGTAATTTCCCGCGTGTCTTCCTTATGGGCAGGCACGCTTTTTGTTGGGAGGGGATTTATGCAAAAACCCCGTGACCTGGCCCGTGCCCTGCAGGAAAAAGAAACCCGTAAGCGCTATCTCCACCCCAATAAAAGGAGCCTGTTTGCCATCCTCTGGCGCTTGTACGCACCAGTGCGCAAAAGCCCAAGGATTGTCCTGGCTTCCATCACCTACGCGCTCACCAGCGGCGTGCTGCCCCTCCTGGGCGTGCTGGTGACCTATGTGTTGGTGGGGCTGCTGTCCGCCCCCGATGCCAGCCCGCAAAGGATGCTCATCGCGGCGGGCGTGTATGGCGCTGTCTTCTTTGTGTGCAGCGCGCTCAGCCGCCAGGTCAAAAACCGCAACAGCATGTTCTTTACCAGGCTGCGCCTGCAATACCTCCAGGCGTGTAATGCCCGTTCCATGAGCATGGACCTGGGCTTGTTTGAAAACGCCGCCTTCAACGAGGATACTGAAACCGCGTACTGGAGCCTGTCCTCCTCCGGCAGCGGTGTGGAAGGCACCTACGACAAGGTGTTTGACCTGGGCGGTACGCTGGTGTCCGCGGCCTTGCTGGGCGCGATGCTCTCGCTATTAAGCCCCCTGATGTTGGCGCTTGGCATTGCCTATGTAGCGGTGATGTACTTCGCCCAGGCCAATGTGGGCGCGTTCAAACACAAGCGCCGCATGGAACTGGCCGGCATCGCCAGGCGCAGCGCCATGCTCAGCAGGTCGGCGTCTGACTTTCACGCAGGCAAGGATGTCAGGCTGTATGACATGGCGGGCAAGTTCCAGCAGGTGTTTGAGCCCATCTTCGCTGCCAACATGAAGCTCTACCGCGCGTTTACCAAGCGCGAACTGCAGTTGTCCTTCTTGGAAAGCCTGGCCCTGGTGGCGGTGGACTTGGTGGGCGGCTTGCTGCTCATCAACAAGCTGCTGGACGGCGTGCTTGCCATGGCGGATTTTGTCATGCTGCTCAGCGCCCTGGTGCTGTTCACCCAGCTGATGATGACCCTGGCCCAGCAGCTGTCCTACGTGAAGGTGGAAACCCTGTATGTGCAGGACGCCTTTGACTTTCTGGACGCCGACCTCAATTCCCTGGACGGCACAAGGGACATCCCGGGGGAAGGTCCGGTTGAGGTCGTGTTTGTGGATGTCTCCTTTTCTTATCCCGGGACGGACCGCCTGGTCTTGGAGAACCTCAGCTTCACCTTGAAAAAGGGCGAACGCTGCGCCCTGGTGGGCCTCAATGGCGCCGGGAAAACCACTTTGGTGAAGCTGCTGATGGGCCTTTACCGGCCCCTGTCCGGGCGCATCCTCATCAACGGCATTGATGCCAGCGCCTTCAGCCGGCAGAGCCTGTACGCCGCCTTTGGCGCGGTCTTTCAGGAGGTGGAGCCCCTGGCGCTTACGATTGCAGAAACCGTGGCGGTCAGCACCCGGGACATCGACCGGGAGCGTGTGGAAGAGTCGTTGAAGACGGCAGGGCTGTGGGACAAGGTGAAGAGCCTCAAAAAGGGCATGGACACCCCGCTTCTCAAAATCATCCATGAAGACGGGGCCATCCTGTCCGGCGGTGAGAACCAAAAGCTGATGATTGCCCGCGCGCTGTATCGGAAAGACACCCGCATCATGGTCATGGACGAGCCAACCTCCGCCCTGGACGCGCTGGCGGAGCAGGCCATCTACCAGCATTTTGACAGCATCCTAAAGGGCAGGACGGCGCTGTTCATCAGCCATCGCCTGGCCAGCACCCGTTTTTGTGACCGCATCCTGCTGCTGGACGGCGGCAAGATCGCCCAGCACGGCACCCATGAGGAGCTGATCGCGAAAGAAGGCCTCTACCGCCAGCTGTTTTTGACCCAAGGCAAGTATTACCAGCAGGAAGGGGGGAGCGAAGCATGAGCCAGGCTGCCAAAAAAGAAAAGCCAAAAACCAATGGCACCCTCCTGTCCATCAAAACCTTGTTTTCCCTGTTTTGGAAGCTGGACAAGGCCTACTTTTTCTGGCTGGTTTTGCAGGCATTGGCTGGCGCCGCCAATGGCCTGATCAACCTGGTGCTGCCCAAAATGCTGCTGGACGGCATCAACAAGGGCTGGGCCTGGGACAGTTTTCTCAAAGGCCTGTTGCTGTTTGTCCTGGTCAAATACCTGATTCTTCAAGCGCTTAGCTTCTTAAAGCGCCAGTTCAGCCTGCATGGGGAAAAGCTGCAGCACCTGGTGCCCAACGCCTTCTCCCAAAAGATCATGCGCCTGCCCTATCAAAGCCTTGAGGACCCCGACGTGCTGGACTTGAGAGAGCGCGCCATGTTCCCCATTTACAACAGCTGGGTGCTGGAAAACCTGTTCGCGTCCTTCATCGACATGCTGACAGGCGCCTTCACCCTGACAGGGCTTGCGGTGCTGCTGTACGTGTTCAGCCCCCTCTTCCTGCTGGCACTGGTTATTTTGTGCGTGGTGGCCAGCCTTCTGTCCGCGCGTTTTATCAAGTATATGCGCGACCAGAACCAGGAGCTGATCCCGGTCAACCGCCGCTATGGCTACTGGGCTGGCACAGCCACCGTGGCGCAGCACCAGAAGGAGTTTCGCGTGTACGACCTGCAGGCTGTCATGCGGGACAAAATCGCTCAATTCACCGATGACATCATGCTATGGATTCACCGCATGAAGGTGCGCTCCGCCAACAATGAAACCCTGCAATCCCTCATCACCGCCCTGATGCGCGTGATGGCCTATGGCTACACGGCGCTGCGGGTGTTCGGAGCGCAATACGGTCCGCAGATTCAGTTGTCGGACTACGCGGTCATCGTCATGGCGGCGGAGAACTTTTTCTCCACCTATCAGCTTGCCTTCACAGGATTGTTTGAAACCCTCAGTTCCATCCACCACCTGCAGCCCTTCAGCCAGTTCATGCAGTTGGAAGAGATGCAAAAAGCCGGGGGAAAGGCGCCTGAAGCTTTGCGGACCCTCAGCTTTGACAAGGTCAGCTTCGCCTACCCCAAGGGCGACAGGCAGGTGCTGGACAAGGTCAGTTTTGAAATCAAGGCAGGGGAGAAAATCAGCATCGTTGGGCTCAACAACGCCGGCAAGAGCACCATGGTGAAGCTGATCTGCCGCCTGTTTGAACCCCAGGAAGGCCGCATCCTGTGGAACGGCGTGGACATCCGCGAATACGACATGAAGGCTTACCTCAAGGAGTTGTCCTGCGTCTTCCAGGATTTCTACCTCTTTCCCTTCACCATCCGTGACAACATCGACCCAAAGAGCAAGGGCAGCGAGCAATCCATCCTGGATACCCTTGAGGAAGTAGACCTGCTGTCTGTCATCAGCCGCCTGGACGCGGGGCTTAACACCTACCTCAACAAGGAAGTCTGGGACAAGGCGACCGACTTGTCCGGCGGCGAAAAGCAAAAGCTGGCCATCGCGCGCAGCCTCTACCGCCCGGCCAGCCTGGTGATGCTGGACGAGCCCACCGCCGCCCTGGACCCGCTGGCGGAAAGCGAGGTCTATGAGCACTTCCACCAATTGACCCGCGGACGCACCGCCATCTTCATCTCCCACCGCATGAGCAGTTCCACTTTCTGTGACCGCATCCTGCTCTTGCAGGACGGTGGCATCGCGGCCTTTGACAGCCACGCCAACCTGATGCGCGGGCACAACCTCTACCGCGAGCTGTTCCTGGCGCAGGCGAAGCACTTTCAATCCGGCCAGGACGTGTTGAAAGACCAGGGTTAAGGCTATTTAATCAAAGCGGGACAAATTTGTCCCAACAAAATGTCTCAAAGGGGCAGTATACAGCCTTGTATACCGCCCCTTGGTCTTGCACTAAAGATGTTTTTTGGCTACACTCAAAGCAGTTGAACACTTGGATGACTGCCCTCAGGAGAGCGCGGACACCGCGGCCGAAGGAATAAGTGCGCAAGAGCCGATTGCGCATGAAGATCTCAGGTAACAGGACTGAAAGCAGGACAAACCCCTGGAGAGCATCGCACCGAAGAAGCAATCGCCGCAGGCGAGAATCTTTCAGGTCAGTAACAGGGTCAAGGCAGCAGGACGGGCGTGCCCGTGCGTGTCTGTGTTGACCAGCTGACAGGAAAGGAGGTGCGGAATGCTCATTCTGACCAACAACCCGCTCGTAAACACCAAAGCATCCATAGAACGCCAGCACCTACTGGCCTATCATCCTGTCACTTACCTGCAGGTCCTGTTGTTGGCGCGCGATTTTGTGCACCAGGGGCATCGCCTTCTGACCCATCCCCTGTCCGGCAGCGTCAAGCCCAATGAAACCTTGTATAAGTCCATTGGCATCAGCGAATCCCCCAGGGATGGCCTTTGCTTTGACAGCCTGCGGCTGATAGAGGACGCCATCGCGGCCTTCAAGCGCTTTGCCCCAAGGGACCGCGAAATCACCCCGCAGATGGACAGCGATTTTCAATTGGTGGACTGGACACTGCTGCAGTCCGCCTTCTCCAGCGCCCTGACCCATCCGCTTTGATCCGCGGGCCATCCCGCCCGCGTCATGGAGCATAGATTACATCAGGAGGTGGAAACGGTTTGAAACTGGAACTTGGTTACATCCCCATTCACAACATCCAGTTTGGCGATCCCTCGCGCGTTGAGGACGGCGTTTTGTACGTCAACGCGGAGGACATCAAAACCCTCATCATGAAGGATGAGCGCGTTGCCTCTGCCGAGGTTGAACTGGCCCGCCCCGGGGAGAGCGTGCGCATCACCCCGGTGAAGGACGTTGTGGAGCCGCGCGTCAAGGTGGACGGCCCCGGCGGGCTCTTTCCCGGCACGGTCTCCCGCGTTAAAACCGTTGGCAGCGGCAAGACCCATGTCTTAAAGGGCGCGGCCGTGGTCACCACCGGGCGGATTGTGGGCTTTCAGGAGGGCATCATCGACATGTCCGGCCCGGGCGCCCAGTACACGCCCTTCTCAAAAACCAACAACATTGTGCTCATCCTGCGCCCCCGGGACGAGCTGGAGCCCCACGAGCACGAGGTGGCGGTGCGCATGGCCGGCCTCAAGACAGCGGCCTACCTGGGCGAGTTGGCGCGGAATCTGACACCAGAAACCATTGAAACCTTCGAGACCCTGCCGCTGAAGGAAGGCATGGAGCAGTACAAGGACCTGCCCCGGGTGGGCTATGTTCAGATGCTGCAAAGCCAGGGTCTTTTGCATGACACCTATGTCTATGGCGTGGACGCCAAGCAGATCCTGCCCACCATCCTCTATCCCACCGAGGTCATGGACGGCGCCATCATCTCCGGCAACTGCGTGTCCGCCTGCGACAAGAACCCCACCTACGTCCACCAGAACAACCCCATCGTGCATGACCTCTTTGCCCGCCACGGCAAGGATTTCAACTTCTGCGCGATGATCATCACCAATGAAAACGTCTACCTGGCGGACAAGGCCCGGTCCTCTGACTGGACGGCCAAGCTGTGCGAATTCTTGTCCCTGGACGGCGTCATTGTATCTGAGGAAGGCTTTGGCAACCCGGACACTGACCTGATGATGAACGCCCGCAAGATTACCGACAAGGGCATCAAGATTGTGCTGCTCACGGACGAATACGCCGGGCAGGACGGCTCCAGCCAGTCGCTGGCGGACGCCCATGTCTCCGCTGACGCGGTGGTCTCCGGCGGCAACGCCAACCAGGTCATCACCCTGCCGCGCATGGGCAAGGTCATCGGCTCTGAGGCCTATGTGGGCACCATCGCCGGCGGCTGGGACAAGAACAAGCAGCCTGACGGCACCATCATGGTGGAGCTGCAGGCCATCACAGGCGCAACCAGCGAGGTTGGCTTTGGCTACCTCAGCGCAAGATAAATATAAGGAGGGAGAGAGGCTCTTGAACAAGATCAAGGTTGTTCATTACATCAACCAGTTCTTTGCCCAGATTGGCGGCGAAGAAATGGCCCATGTCCCGCCGGAATGGCGCGACGGCCCGGTTGGCCCCGGCCTGGCGCTGGGGGCGGCCTTTGGTGAGGAAGCCCAGATCATCGGCACGGTCATCTGCGGTGACTCCTACTTCAACGAGAATGTCGAACAAGCCCTGGACACCATCCTGGAGATGGTGCGCCAGCACCAGCCCGACCTGCTCATCGCCGGCCCGGCGTTCAACGCGGGGCGCTATGGCGTGGCCTGCGGCACGGTGGCCAAGGCGGCGCAGGACAAGCTGGGCGTCAAGGCGGTCACCGGCATGTATGTGGAAAACCCGGGCGCTGACATGTTCGCCCAGGATGTCTACATCATTTCCACCCGCAATTCCGCCGCCGGCATGCGAGACGCCGTCAGCCGAATGGTGCCCCTGGCCAAGAAACTGGTCAAGGGTGAGACAATCGGTGCCTCCGCCCAGGAAGGCTACCTGCCCCGCGGCGTGCGCGTGAACCTGTTTGAGAAGGAGCGCGGCTCCAAGCGCGCGGTGGACATGCTGGTCAAAAAGCTCAAAGACCAGCCCTTTGAAACAGAATATCCCATGCCCAATTTTGACCGCGTCGCCCCCCAGCCCGCGGTGCAAAACATCAACCAGGCCAAGGTGGCCCTGGTCACCTCCGGCGGCATCGTGCCCTTTGGCAACCCCGACCGCATCGAGTCCTCCAACGCTTCCCGCTATGGCCGCTATGACATTGACGGCCTGATGGACCTGGAGGAAGGCAAGTGGGCCACGGCCCATGGCGGCTACGACCCCTCCTACGCCAACCAGGACGCCGACCGCGTGCTGCCGGTGGATGTGATGCGCGAGCTTGAGATGGAAGGCAAGATCGGTTCGCTCTTCCACTTCACCTACTCCACCGTGGGCAACGGCACAGCGGTGAAGAGCTCCAAGGCCTTTGCCGAGGACTTTGTCAAGGAATTAATACAGGAGAATGTTCAGGCTGTGATCCTGACCTCCACGTGAGGGACCTGCACACGTTGCGGCGCAACGATGGTAAAAGAGATTGAGCGAGCCGGCATCCCGGTGGTTCACATCTGCACAGTCACCCCGATTTCCCTGACAGTGGGCGCCAACCGGATTGTTCCGGCGGTCGCCATTCCCCACCCGCTTGGCAACCCCAAGCTCAGCCGCGGCGAGGAAAAAACCCTGCGGCGCAAGATTGTCCAGACGGCACTGAAGGCCTTGAGCACCGAAGTGAGCGATCAGACCATCTTTGAAGTGGACTAAGGAGCGTGCACAATTGACGACACCACAGATTTACGATGTGTTGATCATCGGCGCTGGCCCTGCAGGCCTGGCGGCGGCCCTCTATGCCGGGCGTTCAAGGCTGAGCGCGCTGGTCATCGAAAAAGAAAAAGACGGCGGCCAGATTGTGATCACCGCCGAGATTGACAACTACCCCGGCTCCCTGGAGCACGAGACCGGCCCCTCGCTGATTGACCGCATGGTCGCCCAGGCAAGGCGCTTTGGCGCGGAAAAGGTCTATGATGCCATCACAGAGGCCCACCTGGAAGGGGACATCAAGCGCCTGGTAGGCAAAAAGGGCGAGTATCTGGGGCGCAGCGTCATCATCGCCACCGGTGCCCATCCCCGGCCCATCGGCTGCCCGGGGGAAAGGGAGCTCATCGGCAAGGGTGTCAGCTACTGCGCCACCTGCGATGGCAACTTCTTTGAAGACATGGAAATCTTCGTCATCGGCGGCGGCGACACCGCGGTGGAGGAGGCGGTCTACCTGACAAAGTTTGGCCGCAAGGTCACCATCGTCCACCGCCGCGACGAGCTACGCGCGGTCAAGTCCATCCAGGAAAAAGCCATGAACAACACCAAGATTCACTTCCTGTGGGACAGCGTGGTCAGTGAGCTGCACGGGGACGGCGTGCTGGAAGCCATGACGGTGAAAAACGTCAAGACCGGCAAAGAAACCAGGATAGAAGCTGATGAAGAGGACGGCACCTTTGGCGTGTTTGTCTTTGTGGGCTTCATCCCCGAAAGCCAGCTGTTCGCGGACCAATTGCTCCTGCGCAATGGCTACATCGTCACCGACGAAATGATGCACACGGGCATCCCGGGGGTGTTCGCCGCCGGCGACATCCGTGAGAAAAGCCTGCGCCAGGTGATTACCGCGGCTGCGGACGGCGCGATTGCCGCCATGGAGGCCAGCGCCTACATCGACGGCCTCTGCCTGGTCAACGAGCCCAACCCCTCCATGGTTGTGGTATAGTAATTGTAAGGAGAATGACATGATTGACCTGACCAAAGACAATTTTGAAGAACTGGTGCTCAAAGCCCCCGGGACCATCTTTGTGGATTTTTATTCCGATGGCTGCGTCCCCTGCAAGGCGCTGGAGCCCTTTGTCCACCAGATGTATGAGCGCTACGGCGATAAAATGACCTTCGCCGGGCTCAACACCACCAAGGCCCGCCGCCTGGCCATCAGCCAGAAGGTGCTGGGCTTGCCGGTCATGGCCATCTACCAAAACGGTGAAAAAGTGGAGGAGCTGGTCAAGGACGACTGCACCCATGAAAACATCGAGGCCATGATCAAACATTACCTGTAAGCCGCGCCGCCGGGCTTTGGCCCGGTGAATCCAGCGTTTGCTTTCATCAAGGAAGAAAGGAGGAAACCCATGAGCTTGCTAAACAACAAGAAGGTCATCATCATCGGCGATCGGGACGGCATCCCGGGACCGGCGATTGAAGAGTGTTTCAAAAACACACAAGCCGAGATCCTGTTTTCATCCACCGAGTGCTTCGTCTGAACGAGCGCGGGTGCGATGGACCTGGAAAACCAGAAGCGTGTGAAGGAACTGGCAGAAGCGCACGGCCCGGAGAACATCCTTGTAATCCTGGGCGCAGCAGAGGGTGAAGCCGCGGGCATCGCGGCGGAAACCGTCACAGCCGGAGACCCGACCTACGCAGGTCCATTGACCGGAGTCCAGTTGGGACTGAGCGTGTATCATGTGTGCGAGGACGCCATCAAAAGCGAACTCGACCCCACCGTTTATGACGAACAAATCGGCATGATGGAAATGGTGCTGGATGTGGATGACATCGTCAAGGAAATGACCGCCATCCGTGAGCAATTTTCCAAGTATTGATTGCAACACGGGCAAACGCCCGGGCCAGGGCTGGCGGCAAAGCGAGCCCTGGCTTTTTCCTTTCATCATCAGCTATCAGCCTGTTGACATAAATCCGCCTTGATCAATAAACACAAAGGAGACCATCAGCCTTGAACAGCGTGTTAAAAGCAGCCAGCTACGTCTTGGTGCATGCCCCGGACATGGTGCTGCACAACGGCACAACCCAGACCACCGAAAAGGTGGTCAACCCCGGCTCTGACTACCTCAAGACCCTGCCGCAGCACCTGCGCGGCTTTGACCAGGTGGTGGCCTATCCGCCCAACCAGACCTACATCGGCAACTTAAGCCCCAAACAGCTGGGCGAGCTGGAGCAGCCCTTTTTTGACAAGCCGGTGGAAAATGCTACGCGCCAGGGCAAGTTTGGAGAAATCCTGCCCCAGGACGAGTTTTTGCTGCTGTTTCAGGCCTGTGACATGTTTGACCTGGTGCACCTTGATAAAGACTTTGTGGCAGCAACCAAGCCTGCTCTGGAACAGCACCCGTTGATGGATGCTTTCATCCTGGGCCGTATCAGGGAAGGCACCGCCATGGAGCAGGTTGAGCGCTTTGTGAAGGAGGAAGGCGCTGAAGGCCTCTACTACAATGGCCGGCTGGTGGGTTACATCAAGCGCGCCCATGATGTGGACGCCAACCTCAGCGCCCATGTGATGATGGAGAACCTGGCCAGCAAGGCTTCCGCCGTCTTGGCGCTCAAGCACCTGGTGAAGGTCAGCGGGATTGAGGCTTCCCAGATTGACTATGTGATTGAGTGCAGCGAGGAAGCCTGCGGGGACATGAACCAGCGCGGCGGCGGCAATTTCGCCAAGTCCATCGCGGAGATGGCCGGCCTGCCCAATGCCACGGGCTGTGACGTGCGCGGTTTTTGCGCCGCTCCCTCCCATGCCCTTGTGACCGCGGCCTCCCTGGTCAAAAGCGGCACCTTCAAGAACGTGGCCGTGGTGGCAGGCGGGTCCACCGCCAAGCTGGGCATGAACGGCAAGGACCATGTGCGCAAGGGCATGCAGGTGCTGGAGGATGTGCTGGGTGGTTTCGCGGCCCTGATCAGCGAAAACGACGGGCAAAACCCGGAGATTGACCTGGACATCATCGGCCGCCACACCGTGGGCACCGGCGCCTCCCCCCAGGCGGTCATCACCAGCCTGGTGCTGACCCCGCTTGAGAAGGTGGGCATGAAGATCCAGGACATTGACAAGTACGCCGCCGAGATGCAAAACCCCGACATCACCAAGCCGGCAGGCGCGGGGGACGTGCCCCAGGCCAACTTCAAGATGATTGGCGCCCTGGCCGTCAAAAGCGGGGAGCTGCCCCGGGAAGGCCTGAACGACTTTATCCTCAACCACGGCATGGTGGGCTGGGCGCCCACCCAGGGGCACATTCCTTCCGGCGCGCCCTACCTGGGCCATGCCCGGCAGGAGATTTTGGATGGGGATATCACAAAAGCCATGATCGTGGGCAAGGGCAGCCTCTTTTTGGGCCGCCTCACCAACCAGTTTGACGGCATCTCCTTTGTGCTCAAGAAAAACGAGGGCAAAAAGGAGCCATCCGGCGGCGCCTCCAAAGAGGAAGTGCGCGGCCTGATCGCCCAGGCGCTGCGGGATTTCGCGGCCTCCCTGTCCTAAGGAGGGCGGCATGGCACACAAAAACGCGCAGCAGCTGATCAAAGAAACCTTTCTGGAGCTGGCCACAGCCCTGGAGACAGGCCGCCTAGGCACAAGCCCCGCCATCGCGCTGACAGCGCCTGGAGGCGAGCACGGCGAGCAAAACGCCTTAAACGCGGCCTTGCTGGCCAAAAAACAGGGCGTGGACGTCCACTACATCGGCAGCCTCAATCACCCAGACCTTACCTGCCATCCGGTGCAGGACGAAGCCCAGGCCCATGAGGTGATGGAGCGCCTGATGGGGGACGGCACCATTCAAGGGACGGTCACCATGCACTATCCCTTCCCCATCGGGGTGGCTACCGTGGGCAGGGCCATCGCGCCTTCCACCGGGCGGAAAATCTTCCTGGCCACTACCACCGGCACCGCGGCGACGGACCGGGTGGAGGCCCTGGTGCGCGGCGCCATCTGCGGCATCATCACCGCCAAGGCCTGTGGTATCAAGAACCCCACTGTGGGCTTGCTCAACATCGACGGCGCCCGCCAGGCGGAGACGATGCTGAAAAAACTGCAGGCCAATGGCTTTGACTTTACCTTCGCTGCTTCCGCGCGCGCCGGTGGCGGTTGTATCATGCGGGGCAATGACCTGCTGCTTGGCAGCTGCGATGTGATGGTGATGGACAGCCTGACAGGCAACGTGGTCATCAAGATGTTGTCCGCCTTTACCAGCGGCGGCAACTACGAAACAGTGGGCTATGGCTATGGCCAGGGCATCGGGGAAAACTATGACAAATTGGTGCTGATTGTCTCCCGTGCCAGCGGGGAAGCGGTGGTGGCCAACGCCTTGAAATTCGCCAGTCAGCTGGCGCAAAATGTCTGGCAGCAGTCGGCCAAAGAAGAATTCGAGAAAGCGTACAAGGCAGGATTAAAGCAGCTGCTGGAGGAAGCAGCCGCGCGCAACAAGCAGGAGCCTAAAGCCCAGCAAGTCGCTGCCCCGCCCCAGGAGCCGGTCACCACGGACATCGCGGGCATCGAGGTGATGGAACTGGAGGACGCGGTAACGCTGCTGTGGCAAGAGGGCATCTATGCCCAAAGCGGCATGGGCTGCACAGGGCCGGTTGTAATGGTGAATGAGCAGCGCCTGGACAAGGCGTTGGCCATCCTGAAAACCGGCGGTTTTATCGGGTAAAACGAAAAAGGAAGGGGCTGTGCTTTTGGCCCCTTCCCTCTCAGTTGTACAGGATTGTCATTCCAGGATGATGTGCTTGTTTAACTGCTCTTCCACCTGCCCGATGATGGCGGCCTGTGGGCAGTTTGGCAGCAGGTCATGTAGCAGCCGCTCCGCTTCCGGCATAGGCAAACTGATGAGCAGGCCGCCCGAAGTCTGCGGGTCAAAGCAGATGTCGGATAAGGCAGTGGACACCGCCGGGCCGATTTCCGTCGTCCTGCTTAAGTATTCACGGTTGCGGTAGGCGCCGCCGGGCACGATGCCGTCCTGTGCCTGCTGCAAGACCCCCTCCATCAAGGGCAAGCGGTCAGCAAACAGGCGGATGGTCTTCCCGCTGCCGCGAGCCATCTCCGTGGCGTGGCCAATCAGGCCAAAGCCGGTGATGTCGGTGCAGGCGTGAACGGTGTACTTCTCCATTGCCTTGGCGGCTGCGGCGTTGAGGGTGGTCATGGTGGCCATGAGCAGGTCCACCTGGTGTTCGGGCAGCAGTCCGGCCTTGGCGGCGGTGCTGAGGATGCCCGAGCCCAGCGGTTTTGTTAAAATCAAAGCGTCCCCGGTTTGGGCCGCGGCATTGGTCAGCACCCTGTCAGGGTGCACAAAGCCGGTGACGCACAGGCCGTACTTGGGTTCCCTGTCCTCAATCGTGTGCCCGCCGCACAGCACGGCGCCGGCCTCCCGCGCTTTGTCCGCTCCACCCCGAAGGATGGCCAGCACGTCCTCTTTTGATAACAGGTCAGAGGGAAAGCACAGCAGGTTCATGGCCAACTTGGGCGTGCCGCCCATGGCATAGACGTCGCTTAAGGCATTGGCGGCCGCCACCTGCCCAAAGAGGTAGGGATCATCCACCATCGGCGGGAAAAAGTCCACTGTCTGGATGAGGGCGGTGTGCTCGTCCACCCGGTAGACGGCGGCGTCATCGCTGGTGTCAAAGCCCACCAGCAAATTGGGGTCAGCCATGCCCTTTGGCAGCTGCTGTAAAATTTCTTCCAGGACACCCGGCCCTGTCTTGGCCGCTCACCCGCCGCAGGATGTCATCATGGTCAGGCGGATGCGTTCACTGTCTGGCATCAGTGTCCCTCCTTCCTTGCTTTGCTGTTATTCTACGGGAAGAAGGTGCAAGGTGCAAGGAAGCATGCCCACTGGCTGTGTTACAATACACAGAATGAATGAAACGGAGCACAGCATGTCAAGCGATCAATCAAAGCGCCTGCGCGCGCTTCCCAAGGTGGACAGCCTGCTGAACCATCCCCAGGCCAATGCTTTGAGCAAACAATATTCCCAGGGCCTGGTGGTACAGGGTTTGCGGGAATTGCTGGAAGAAGCCCGACAGGCTTTGCTGTCAGGCAAGGACGTCGAAATCAATCAGGAAACCTTGCTGCATGTCTGCGAAAAACGCTTGTCTTGCATGTTTGTGTCTCAAAAACCCGCGGTCATCAACGCCAGCGGCATCCTGCTGCACACCAACCTGGGCCGCGCGCCCATGGCCAAGGCGGCAGCCCAAGCGGCCTATGAAGCGGCTATTAACTACACCCCGCTGGAATATGACTTAGAGGCTGGCCAGCGCGGGGACAGGCAGGCGCACGTGGAAGGCCTGCTGTCCAAGCTGCTGGGCGCGCAGGCCGCGCTGGTGCTCAACAACAACGCCGCGGCTGTATTGCTGATGCTTTCCGCCATCGCCACAGGCCATGAGGTGGTGGTTTCCCGCGGGGAACTGGTGGAAATCGGCGGCAGCTTCCGGGTGCCGGAGGTGATGGAGCAAAGCGGCTGCGTCCTGCGCGAAGTGGGGGCCACCAACAAGACCAAAATCACCGATTATAAGCAGGCCATCAACGACAACACCGCCGCCTTGCTCAAGGTGCACACCAGCAACTACAAGGTGGTGGGCTTTACCCAATCGGTTGAGGTTGAGGAACTGTCCGCCCTGGCCAGGCAGACCGGGCTTCCGCTGCTTGCGGACCTGGGCAGCGGTGCGCTGCTGCCGCTTTCGGGCTTTGGCCTGATGGAGGAACCGGGCCCCAGGGAGGCCTTACAACAAGGAGCCGATGTGGTGTGCTTCTCGGGCGACAAGCTGCTGGGCGGTCCCCAGGCAGGCATCCTGGCAGGCAGGAAGGACCTGATTGCCAGCATGAAAAAGCACCCGCTGATGCGCGCCCTGCGCCCGGGCAAGATGAGCCTGGCGGCGTTGGAGGCCACCCTGCAGCTGTATCAGGACCCGAATTTCGCATTGCGCGAATTGCCCCTGTACCAGATGCTGGCGCTGGAGCTTACAGAGCTGAACCGCCGCGCCTTGCGGCTGCAAAACGAGCTGCAATCCCTTTCGGGTTTGACTGTGCGCATTGCAGACAATGAAGCCCAGTTGGGCGGCGGTTCCGCGCCCGGGGAAAGCATACCATCGCTCGCGCTGGCTTTGCAGCCAAAGGACATCACCGTGGACACACTGGCCCGCAACCTGCGCCTGGGCCAACCCCCGGTCATCGGCCGCATCCACCAGGGCAGTTTGCTGTTGGACCTGCGCACGGTGCGGGAAGACCAGCTGCCCGCCCTGGTGGAAGCCATACAACGCGCCCTGCGTCAGGAGGATGATCCCCTTGCATAACGTCATCATCGGCACTGCCGGCCATGTGGACCATGGCAAAACCGCCCTGGTGCGGGCGCTTACCGGGGTGGACACCGACCGCCTGGAGGAAGAAAAGCGCCGCGGCATCACGATTGACCTGGGCTTTGCCTGGCTGGATTTGCCAAATGGCGCCAAGGCGGGCATCGTCGATGTGCCCGGGCATGAGCGCTTCATCCGCAACATGCTCTCAGGCGCCGGCGGCATTGACCTGGCCTTGCTGGTGGTGGCCGCGGATGAGGGCGTCATGCCCCAGACCCGGGAGCACCTGGGCATCCTGTCATTGCTGGGCATCAATAAAGGCTGCGTGGCGGTCACCAAGGTGGACCTGGTGGAAGAGGACTGGCTGGAGATGATGCTTGAGGAGCTCAAGGAGGAGCTGTCCGACAGCTTTTTGAAAGACGCACCCATCCTGCCGGTGTCCGCACACACCGGGCAGGGCATGGAGGACTTGAAAAAGGTGCTGCTTGACCTAGTGGAGCAGGCCCCCGGCAAGGACAGCAGACGCCCCTTCCGCCTGCCGGTGGACCGGGTGTTTACCATGCCCGGCTTTGGCACGGTGGTGACGGGCACCCTGATAGAAGGCAGCCTGGGCGAGGGTGAGGACGTCATGCTCTACCCCACGCAGGAAAGCCACAAGGTGCGCTCCTTGCAGGTGCATGGGAATCGCGTGGACAGGGCTGTTGCCGGCCAGCGCGTGGCGGTCAACCTGCAAAAGGCCAGGCAGGAGGACATCCCTCGCGGCGGGGTGCTGGCAAGCCCGGGCAGCATGCAGCCGGGCATGATGATGGACGTGGCCTTGCGCGTGCTGAAGGACGCCGCGCGCACCCTGGAAAACGGCAGCAGGCTGCACTTCCACCATGGCTCTGGAGAGACGCTGTGCAAGCTGGTGCTGCTTGGCGGCAAGGAACGCCTGCTGCCGGGCGAGGAAGGCTTTGGCCAACTGCGCTTTGAGGAGGAGGTGGCGGCCAAGGCGGGCGATGCCTTTGTGCTGCGCTTTTATTCGCCCCTGGAAACCGTGGGCGGCGGCACCGTGCTGGACCCCACGCCCTACAAGCACAGGCCTTCCAGCGTCAAGGCGCTGGAGAAGCTCAAGCTGCTGCACGGCGGTGACCTCAGCCAGAAGGTGGAGGCGCTGCTGTTGGGCCATGGAACGCATTTTGTGCCGGCCAGATCCTTGGCCTTGCAGCTGGCAGTGGACGAGGCTGCGGTCAATGAGTGCCTGCAGGCCTTGGATGGGCAAGGACACGTGATGAGTTTGCGCCAGGGCCTGTACCTCCACCAAAACAGCCTGGAGGCCCTGGGGCAGAAGGCACAAACCATCCTTGCAGACTTTCACCAGAAAAACCCCCTGCGCATGGGCATGCGACGGGAGGAACTGCGCTCCGCCCTGCTGCCGGGCCAGGCGGCAGAGGATGGCGACCAGGTGGTGGACGCGCTGCTGTCCCGCCGGGCCTTTGTCCCGGGTGGCCCGGGCTTTGCCCTGCCGGACTTTGTGATCACGCTTTCGCCCAAGCAGCAGTCCTTAAAAGACGCCCTGCTCAAGCGCTTTGAGGAAGCGCGCTTTTCCCCGCCGGAGAAACCCGCCTTGCTGGCTGACAACATCAAGGAGAAGGAATTTCCCCGTGTGCTGGATCACCTGCTGGACCAGGGAATCCTGCAAGCGGTCAGCCCGGACATCTTCTTCTTAAGCCAAGACCTGGACCAGGCTTGGCAGTCTTTTCATGAACTTGCCAACCAAAAGGAAGAGGTCACCCTGGCCGACTTCCGCGACGCGCTGAACACCTCGCGCAAGTATGCCCTGGCCATTTTGGAACTGTGGGACCGGCGCGGCCTGACCCGCAAGGTGGGGGAGGGGCGCCGCCTGGCTTGAGCCTTGGGCTGCTCCTTGCCAGAAACGAGCATTTGACAAGTATTCCTCAATGATTTACCATGAAACCACATGGGAGCAGATGGGTGCTGGTGTGCCTCTCGGTCTTCAAAACCGGTGTAAGGGGTTAGAAGCTTCTTGGGTGGGTTCGATTCCCACATGCTCTCGCCAAAAAGGGGCTGTAGCAAGACTACGGCCCCTTTGTTGTGCATTATTGAGTTTCAGATCAATCCCCCGCCAACCCGCTGCGCTCCACGCCCTGCACGAAGCGGCGCTGCACCACCAGGAACATGATCACCAGCGGAAGGAAGACCAGCAGGGCGGCTGTTTTGCCGATGGCGGCCTCGTACATGGGGTTCTTTTGTAGGAAGGCATAATGGGCGGGCACCTGGGTGGCGATGCGGGCAATGGCCTGGTCCACCGAGCCCACCGCGCGGGTGTAGGCCAGCATCAGGTTTTGGGAATTGCTGCTGTCAAACAGGCGGATGTAGTAGGCGTCGTTCCAGTTCCACACGAAGGACAGCACCAGCACCGTCAGGAGGTCGGAAGTGGAGGAAGGCACCACGATGCCAAAGAAGGTGCGGATGAAGCCGGCGCCGTCCACGTAGGCCGCTTCCTCCAGGGACTTTGGCAGGCTGCGGTAGACCTGGCGGAAGATGTAGATGAACAAGCCGCCTTTCAAACCCTGGCCCAGGCCATTGATCAGCACCAGGGACAGGGGGCTGCCCAGGAGGTTCAAGGGCTTCCCGGTGATGGCCTTGAAGATGCCCAGGATGTCAAAGTTCCGAAAGTAGACATACTGGGGCAGCATGAAGGTCTGCGGCGGCACGATGATAGTGAACACCGCGAAGGCAAACAGCAGCCCGCGGCCGGGGAACTTGAGCCTGGCAAAGGAATAGGCAGCCAGCATCGCGCAAAACGTTTGAAGCAGGGCGATCAGCGCGGTCTGGACGATGGTGTAGGGCAGGGAAACCTTGTAGTTGAGCGATAGCAGGGCCACATGCCAGTTCTCCATGGAAATCCGTGCCGGAATCCACAAGGAGGAGGACAGGCCCAGGTCGCGCGGGTAGGTGAAGGCGGTGGTGATGTTGATGAGGATGGGCGCCAAAATCAGGTAGCTTAGGCAGATGACCAGGGCATAGCGCAGCAGGTTCATCACAAAGCGCCTGCCGGCGTTCTGGGCGCGCACTTTTTTGGCGTCCGTCAGTTCCCAGCGCTGCTTGGGCAGCAAGCCGGGTCTTGTCCTTGCCTGGTCAGTCATAGTAGAACACCACCCTTCTCATCAGCAATACGACAAGGCCGATGGACAGCACGCTCAGCAGCAGGAAAATGGCGCTCATCGCGGCGCTTAAGCCAAAGCGGGACTGGCGGAAGGCCAGGTCGTACACCAGCGTCATCACGTCGCTTCTGGCGAACAGGTCGCTCATGGTGTAGATGACACAGGTCAAAATCATGGGGGACACCATCACCACCGTCACCCGCCAGAAGGTCTCATAGCTGGTGGCCCCTTCAATCTTGGCCACCTCATACAGGGAGGGTGAAATGGACTGGAGGGCGGACAGGAAGATGAGGATCTGGATGCCTGACAGCGAAACGATGTCAAAGATGCGGTTGACCATGTCCTGCAGGTAGCTGATCAATTGCCCGCCGATGCCCAGGTTGAACAGCAGCCTTGCGATGATGGCGGAGCCATAGAGGTTCTCGCTTTCCACACCCTACTGGAGCTGGCCGGACAGATTGGTCACACGCTGCATCATCAGGCCCGTCGCCATGATGATGGGAATGAAGAAGATGGCGCGCGCCACCGCGCGGCCCCTGAACTTGCCGTTGAGCAGGATGGCGCACAGGAGGGAGAAGATGATGATCAGCGGGGTAAACAGAAAGATTTCAATCAGGGTGTTCACCAGCAGGGGGTTGAAGTTGGGGTCCACCAGCAGCGCGTGGCGGAAGTTGTCAAAGCCGGCCGGGGTCAGCTTGATGCCGCCGGTGGGCACGATTTCCAGTTGGTTGAAGCCATATTGAAAGGTCTGCAGCATGGGGACCAAAATCAACAGCAGGAAGCCCAGCAGCCAGGGCAGCAGGAAGAGAAAGCCCCAGATGGCGGTTTTCTTGGGATAGCTTAGCCGGTAATACCAGCCGCGTTTCTTCGCTTCCATGTCAGGGCCCTCCTTTGATGAGATAGCCGCCGCCGGGGACCGCGGCGCCGTTGATCAGCGCCTCGTCCTCCTCATAGTTGAGCAGCACCTGGACGCCATTGTCATAGCGTACCTGGCGGGTATCCTTGGTGATGATTTGATGGTCAATGATGCGCGCGCCCGTGACTTGCTCGTAGAAGGCCTGGTAGGCGGCATAGGCTTCCACCACCTGGGGCAGGGCGTCCTTGTACCAGGTGGCGAAATAGCCCAGGAAGTCCAGGTCGCCCGTGTTGTGGAAGATGGTGGGCTGCGCGAAGCTCAGGGTGAAGCGCGGCGCGGTCTTGCTCTCAATGGCGGACAGCGCAGGTGCCGGCTGAGGGGGATTTGCGGGTTGAGGTTCCAGGAGGGGCTGGAATAGGGCAGGCTGCCGTCATACACCATCTGCGCAAAGGGGACGGTGGCGTCCAGCAGCTTATGCCCGCTGGACAGGGTGGACAGGTTGGTGATGGCATGGGTGTACGGCAGGGCATAGGCATTGGGGCTGTCCATCATCGTATTCAAAGGCGCGATGGCAGACAGGGCTTGTTGCACCATGGGCACGGCGTGGATGGGGGAGATGTGCGCGTTGCGCTTGTAGGTGCCCACCAGGGTGTTGCCCAGGTCCTGGACATACAGGCCGTTAAACTGGTAGGCCGCAAGGCGCTTGAGGGCCGCGGGCACATAATCACTGAGGTAGGTGGGGGCGATGTAGGCGCTGCCCCTGTAGGGTTTGCCGTTCAGCTGGGGCTGGAAGGGCTCAAACACCACCGCGATGCTGCCATCATGCCGCCTTGCGGCGTTGTTGATCATGGAAAAGCCATTGGGCCTGTACACCTTGCCCAGGTTGATGGCGGGGTAGAGGCTGTCCCCGGCGTTGTTCATTTGCTTCGCGAAGTTCGTCAGATCGCTTGCTTTCCCGAGGCCGCCGTCCAGGCTGGCCTTGTTCAGGGCCCCGTGCTTGACGCCGCCTGTGAAAAGGCCTGAATACAGCAGCTGGATGTTGCCGATGCCGGCCGCCTTTAATACTTCATAAATCTGCCTGGCCTGTGGAATGGTGGTGGCCTGGACCGTGGCGTCATAGGGGATGCCCAGGATGAACTTCTGTTTCTTGACCGCGCCGACCAGCTCCAAAAACAGCGGGGCTTTCTCGCTTTGCGGCTCAACTCTCAGCATCTGGGCATCCAGCAGGTACTGGCGGTATTCCTTGGCCATCTGCACATAACCGGCATCAGCCCCGTTTAGGAAGCGGTAGCGAAGCCGCAGGCTGCCTTCATACACGTCAGAAGCATAGCGCG
>LSQX01043816.1_pt2 | contig 35756 bp, 28 predicted proteins | sample 654561 | NCBI WGS metagenome assembly LSQX01 (sample SAMN04489861, study PRJNA283612) | anaerobic digester metagenome | isolation source: 4 biogas reactors fed with cattle manure at either 37C or 55C with and... | place: Denmark: Kongens Lyngby | collected 2014 | reverse complement strand
CGATGTTCGACGCCATGATCGCGAAGATGATGTATGGGACCGGGTCAAGCTCCAGCGCCTCGTAGATGACGATGATGGTCGGGACGATCAGCAGCACCGTCGTGACGTTGTCGAGGAGCGCCGAAAGCAGAGCGGTGGAGATGGTCATTCCGATCAGGATGGGGATCGGCCTACCGCGGCCCAACTTGGCGGTCTTTATTGCGACCCACTCGAAGAGACCCGTGCGACGGGTGATATTGACGATGATCATCATGCCCATGAGCAGGAAGATCGTGTTCCAGTCAATACCCTCGACGGCGTCACTGCCATGGAAGGCCGTGTGCTGGTCGATCACACCCACGATGATCATGAGAGCGCCGCCGGCGATGGCGATCTTGGTCTTATCGAATTTGTCCGAGGCGATCAGAATGTAGGCGACAACGAAGATGCCTGCGGCGAGATAGGCTGTGGGGGTCATGGATGGCACGCAATTCCGAGCGTCGGGTTTACAAGCTCACTGATGATGTGCTTGCGGCAGAGGCGGCCGATGTATTTTCCCCCACTGGTGACGAAGATCTGCGGCTGGTGGTTGCGCGTGATAAGAAGCGCCGCCTGGGCCGCGAGTTCGTCCTCTTCTATCGTAACGAAGTCCTCGGTGCGCATGATCTGCTCCACCCGGACGTCACGGAGTTCTTCGTCCGACAGGTTACGTAAGCCGTAACAGCGCGGAAGGTAGCTCAGGCTGCCCAGTTCGGCAACCGAAGTTGGCAGTGCGAGGGCGAGGATGTCCTCTTCGCCGACCATTCCAAGCAGACGGTTGTCGGCGTCAACCACGGCGATGTTGCTGTGGGCGTAATCCGTCAGGAGTTCGGCTGCTCGTGTGATGTTGTCCTGAGGAGACAGGGTCGGAGCGTCGGTCTGCATCAGTTCTCGGGCGATCATGGGGCGCCTCCTGTGCAGCAGCGAGCGGGGGCTTGGCATGAAAAAACCGGTGTCCACCATGTGGGCGGTCGCCGGCGCAATTCGCACATGTGACGAGGATATTATAGCGTACGGGGGTGATGCGGGCAAGGTGAAACGCGACGATTTCCACTGTACAAACCCGAGCCCGCCCTCGTCGCTGCTCCGACATCATCTGGGGCTTTACGCCCCTCAGGCGGCTCGCGCGTCCTCCGCTCAAATCTTATTCAGTCGGTCAGCCTGGGCGGGCTCGGAGCGAAACGGCGATTGTCTCAGCCAAAGGCCTCACTCCGTTCTGAGTAGCGGGTTGGCTGTACCACACCTATCCCACCTCGGGACCCCGCCACCTCACCGCACCTATATTATACCTCTTCTGACGCGGGTATCAAACCCGTACTATCTCCTTCGATCTCCGACAGGGTACTCCTGCATAGCAGAGAGTTTTTTTTTCATGCCGGCCTCGCAGGGTCTCCGCCATGTGCAGGTTGAGGGGGGCATTATGTCGAAGCAGGTCTCAGCAGGCCCAGGTTGAACGGGAGGATCTAAAGATGGCAGAGCGAGTCTGTCCCGACTGTGGAGCGCGAGTCAATGATGCGCGATTCTGCCCCGATTGCGGGCGTCCGCTTACGGGACCCGAGGGCGCCGAGCAATCGGGGACTGAACTGGCTGCCGAGCCGCCGCCGGAGCCTGCCGCACAGGCTGAAGAATCTCCGCCCCCGCCACCTGCGCCTCCGGCCGATCAGCCGGGGGTATCTGCCGACGGACTCGAGCCTCAGGGGCCGCATCAGGAGCCGGAGTATGCCGGAGCGACCGCACTACAGCACGCGGCCGCGGATATCCAGCGCAGTCGCGTGCCTGCTGATGGGCTGCGGCGCTGTCCGGACTGCGGAGAGGCAGTCTATGAGGGCGAGCGCGTCTGCTGGGGCTGTTCGAGACGGCTTCTGCCGCAGCAGGAGGCGCCTCCGGCGGGTGTTGCGGGTGGACCTCCGATAGCGGGAGGCCCGGCTGTTGAGCCGGGAACTCTGCAGACCCGGGCGGCTGAGCCGCAGGAACCCGCCGCTCCTCGCGCTTCCGATGAAGCGATGGCGTACGCGTGGTGGTCGTTCGGCCTCGGGCTGCTTTCGGTATTCAGTTGCGGTCTGCTCGGGCTGGTCGGAATCGCCTCGATCTGGCTGGGGCTGATCGCGCACCGAAGGAATGCCGGTCCGGTGGCGATAGCCGGAGTGGTGGCGGGCGTCATCGGGCTGCTCATGCTGCTCGCCTGGGCGGTGGCGATGGTAGTGATGATGCCGAGGATCTTCCCTTCGGGGCCGATGCACATATGACCCTGTAGCGATCGGAGGGCTCACTGATGCGGCTGTTGCCCGTTGCGCTCATGATCGTGGCAGTTCCGGCCTTCGCACAGATGGCGCCGGCACCAGAGGAAGCTCCATCGCTGCTCGCGGGAGAAGCGCTACCGGACTGCCGCGTACTCTCCATCCCGGTGCTTGCGGGGCATTGCTACGCCCTTCCACGGCTGCTTGAGGGGCTGCAGTCTCCTGATGCTGACGTGCGCGCCCGCTGTTGCTTTCTCCTCGGGCAGATTGCCGCTCCGGAGGTGCGTGATCCACTTGCCGCGCGATTGTCCGATGCGGACCGCAGTGTGCGTGAGTTCGCAGGCATTGCACTGTCGCGAATGGGCGACATGCGCGGCGCACATGCCGCTGAGGCCGCATATCAGGGCAACCGGTGGTGGGTGAGATTCTGGGCCGTAGAGGCGCTGGGCATCGTGGGGATGATCCCGGCGGAGGTGCAGAATGACCCCGATCCGCTGGTGGGCCGCCTCGCGGCTGAGGCTCGGGAGGCGCAGTGGGAGCCGTTCGTGGCCGAGGTGTGTTACAGCGGCCCCGCTGACCTGACGCTGGACGAAGTGATCTTCGGACTTAGTAGCTACCTGATCGCTGAGACCGACTGGTGGTGGCACGCAGGGGACTATCCGCAGATCCTGCGCGCGCAGGAGACGATCCTGTGGCTGGACCCGCAATGGACTGAGGGTTACGGCCTGGCCGGCTATCTCTACTGGAGTCTCGGGCGCAATACGGAGGCGGTTGGCACGTACCGGCGCGGAGTCGCCGTGGTGCCGGAGGCATGGGAGACGCATTTTGAGCTTGGCTTTTACTACTACAACGCGTGGAAGCGGTATGAGGAGGCGGTGCCGCATTTCGCGCGCGCGCGTGAGCTTGGAGCGCCATCAGCGCAGGCGCGGCTGCATGCGCATGCCCTCGAGCACGCCGGACATCCGCGCGAGGCACTGGAGGTGTGGCGCGAGTTGCTTGCCGCCGATCCGAACAACGGCGTGCTGCGCCTGAACATCGAACGGCTGGAGGCACAACTTTCTTCGGGTTGACCATGCAGCGGCTTGATGGTAGGATTGTTTTTGTTATGTGATGAAGGTCCCGCCTCCCCCGGCGGGGAATGGAGTTTGCGTTCGCAGCCCCAGTTGAAGTCGAGGCCCCGGATTCGCGCTTACGGCCAAGAACTTGGAGTAATGTCATGGCATTGAGAGAGACGCAAGAGCTTGCCGAGTACAGATCACTGATGGAGGCACCCGACAGCTATGAAGATGGCTTCGGGTGGCAGACTGTAGTCGGTGCATTTTTTATCGGCTTCATCATGATGCCCGGCTCGATCTACCTCGGGCTGGTAGCCGGGCAGACGATGGGCCCTGCTGCAGAGTGGACGACGATCATCCTCTTCACGGAGATCGCGCGCCGCTCGTTCGCACAGCTCTCGCGGCAGCAGATCTACATCCTCTACTACATCGCCGGTGGCCTCACCGCGATGTATGGCGCGGTACACCTCTCCGGTGGAGCGTTTGCCGGTCTGATCTGGGCGCAGTTCTTGCGCGCCCAGGCACCCGGATCGCTCGGCGAGCAGGTGCCCAACTGGGTCTCCCCGCCTCCCGAGTCCGAGGCCATCACGCTGCGCACCTTCGCGCATGCGGACTGGGTCCCGGCGATCACGGTATTGCTGCTCACGCAGGTCTTTTCGCGTGTCGCGTGGTTCACCCTCGGCTACTCGCTCTTCAGAATCCTCTCCGACGGAGAGCAGCTACCCTTCCCGATGGCGCCGATCCAGGCGCAGGGCGCAACTGCCCTCGCCGAGGCGTCGCACAAAGAGGAGACATGGCGCTGGCGGATCTTCTCCATCGGCAGCATGATCGGGATCGGCTTCGGCATCATCTACCTGGCGGTACCTACGCTGACCGGCGCGGTGCTTATCCAGCCCGTCTCGATCCTGCCGATCCCGTGGATAGACTTCACTCAGGGCACGGAGCGCTTCCTGCCCGGTGTGCCAACGGGTATCGGCACGAACCTCGCGACGCTCATGCTGGGCTTTGTGCTGCCGTTCTGGATGGTCGTGGGCAGCTTCCTTGCTGCGCTCACGACGGCGATCGTCAACCCGATCGCGCAGCACTACGGTTACCTGCCAACATGGCGCCCAGGCATGGAGACGACGCGAACGGCATGGGCGGGCAGCATTGACATCTGGCTCTCATGGGGTATCGGGACCGCCTTCGCTGTGGCGGGCATCGGCATCTACAAGAGCTACCTGCAGTGGCGTGAGGCGAAGCAGGCGGGTAGTGAAGCGGACGCTTCGCGAGTCGGTTTCGGGCTGCCGGTACCGGGGCGCGGTGACTTCCGCGTATGGGTGATGATAGCGCTCTTCTTCGCCGCCACTACCGGGTATGTGGTCCTCTCCCGGATCCTGGTGCCGCAGTTCCCGCTGGTGTTCCTACTCATCTTCGGGTACATCTGGACCCCGCTGGAGTCGTATATCAACGCACGAATGGTCGGCCTGACCGGTCAGTTCGTGTCTATACCGATGATCCGCGAGGCGACCTTCATCCTGTCCGGGTATAAGGGCGTGGATATCTGGTTCGCGCCGATTCCACTGTCCAACTACGGGGCGCAGGTGCAGCGCTTCCGCGAGATCGAGTTGACCGGGAACAAGTTCACTGCGGTGCTGAAGGCGGAAGTCATGATGTTCCCGATCATGCTGGTCACCAGCTTCCTCTTCTGGGGCTACGTCTGGCGGCTGCAGCCGATCCCGTCAGTTTACTACCCGTACGCTCAGAAGATGTGGGACTACCAGGCGCTCACCCAGTGGGTCTGGTTCTCCTCGACCACCGAGGGTGGCCACCAGGAGATCTTCCAGCGCGCCATCAAGCCGTGGCTGATGGTCGGTGGACTGGTCTTCGGCGTCGGGGCATACGGCTTCCTCAACTGGCTGCGCCTGCCGGTCATGACAATTTACGGCTGGATCCGCGGCCTCGGAATGCTGCCACACATGATCGTGCTGCAGTTCATCGGCGCGCTCATCGGCCGGTACTATCTGCGCGAGCGCTTCGGTGAGGAGAACTGGCGGCGCTGGCCTCCGGTGCTCTACGCGGGCTTCACCTGCGGCATGGGTTTGATCGCAATGCTGGCAATCGCCATCGTGCTGATCAAACAGTCCATCACGCAGATGCCCTTCTAAGGCTCAGCAGCAACCACGTGAGTACCCACGGCGCCGCCCCACTCCAGGAGCGGCGCCGTTTGGTATTTGAGGCATCGCACGGGGGGCTCTGAGGAGGACCAGCGATGAGAATACCCCTCTCCCTGTCAGTTTACGAACACGCCGCCGCGATCATCGGCGTGACGCCGTGGGAGGCCTCGGGCGACCCGGAGCTGTGCTACCGTGCCCATCGCGAGGCGTGGCTGCTCTACGGACATTTTCCCGTTGTTGTTGGCATAGACATATACAATCTGGAGGCGGAAGCCTACGGCGCAGAGGTGCGGCGGCCGAGCGGGACGGGGATTCCGGCTATGACCGAGCCGATAGTGGCCTCAGCCGAGGAGGGGTTGGCCCTTCCGCCACTCGATCCGGCACACGGTCGCATCCCGATGATGATTGTGGTTGCGCGCAGGCTCGCGGAGGAGTTCGCTGAGGCGGATGTGCGCCTGCCGGTCAGCGGGCCGTTCTCGGTGGCGCAGAGCCTGCTGGGCCTCAACGCTCTTCTGGAGGCGGTCGCACTGGAGCCGGACGCGGTGCGCGCGCTGCTCGAGCATCTTGTGACCGGCCAGACGCGTTTCGCGGGGGCGGTGGTGGAGGCAGGGCTGCAGGTAGCGTTCTTCGAGTCGGCCGCGGCGCCTCCGCTGCTGTCGCCTGCGCAGTTCCGCGCGATTGAGGCGGGGCCGCTCCAGCGCGTGATGCGTGAGGTGGGGGAGATCTGTGGCCGACCGGTCCCGTGCATCATCGGGGGCGATACTGCGCCGCTTGTGCCGGAACTGCTGGCGACAGGCACTGACTTCCTGATTTGCCCCGCTGAGACCGATCGCCAACGCTTTCTTGCGGCTACGATGGGGGCTCCTGAGGTGAAGGTGCGGGTCAACCTCGACCCGCCGGTGTACATGCAGGGGACTGAAGCGGAGATAGCCGCGGCAGTGGATGAGGTGGTGGAACTGGCGAGGCTGCGGCCGAATGTGCTGCTGGGCACCGGCGCCATCCCGTATGAGACGCCGCCGGAGAAGCTGCTGTTTCTGAAGAGCTACTGCGAAGGCTGAAGTCTACTGGTCGGGTGGTGGGGCCTCTGCGCCATCTGATTCCTGCACCGGCGCCGCCTGTTCGGTGGCCGGAGGGCTCTCCGCATCCTCGTCGTGGTCACGGCGCCTGCCGACGCCTGTTACCTGCTCGGCCTGGATCCAGTCCTCCTCGGTCGAGATGACGGCCCTCGGGCAGCGGAACTCGTCGCCCCGGTCAGTGACGATGCGGACATCGCCAGTCAGCGTGATCAGGTCCTTCTTCTCCTCGTAGACGGCGGTGTCAGCGTAGGCGGTCTTGTCCTCCTGCACTGCCTTCACGCGCCCTGTCGCGGTCACCACCTCGACGTCCTCGCCGTACTGATAGACGATCTTCTCGCAGGTGATCGTCGTCTGGTCTTCCCACAGTTCCTCAAGATCGCGCGGCGGGGCGTCCTCATCCGTCTCTTCCTCAGGCTCCGCCGGCTGCTGGGTAGAATCCTGTTGCTTCTGAGTGACCGCCGTCACGTTGCCTGTGATCGTCGCGACTTCGTCATCGAAGTTCGCCTCAATGAGATCGCCGGTGATGGTGGTCTCAGGGTCCACCACGCGCGGGTTCCCCTTCGCGACCGCGGAGTTGGCGTCGTAGTCGTAGACGGCCTCATCGCAGTAGAGCTTGATCTCCTTATGAGAGAAGACCACGTTGCCGTCGAGGTAATACATCCCCTCAACCGGATCGTAGCGAAGGTGATCGGCCGACTCGATGCGCGCGCGATCCTCGTCCTCCGTGATACCGTCCGGCTCCTCTGGCTCCTGTGCCAGAGCCGGCATCAGCGGCAGGACGATCAGCGCCATCAGCATGAGCAGTGGTCGTGTCATCTCAGTCTGCCAAGCTCCTCCCGCACCGCGTCAACCGTGAAGACCGCCTGTATCGAGTCGAGCGTATATGCGTGCGTTTGCAGGCTGTAGACCAGGTTGCGCCCGGTTAGTTCGCCCTGATCGGTACGCAGTCTTACGCGACTGGTAGTACGGACGATCTCCTCAGGAACTACCACGTCAAGATTCTCAGTTCGCAGCGTCATGCCCTCAGAGCGCATCGTGACCTCGCCGGGGCAGTGGAGCGTCTGCGCATCGGGCACCCACTGCACGCGCGGGGTGGTGATGATCGCCCCGCGCTGCGAGACGACTCTCACGCCACCGGTGATGTCGAAGCTGCGGTCGCTGGTCTGGTAGGTGGCTTTGCCGGCGGAGATGCGCACCACCGGTTTGCCGCCCTGGTAGACGAGGCCCTCTTTGAGACCGCTGGCCGCAACAGCGCGCCCGCCGCCGGTGATCTGGACCTCCTCGATATTGAGCCGCCACTGGGGCGTTCCGCCGCGGCTATGCTCGACCGTCGACTCGCGGATGGATACCGCGGGGGCCCCCGGATCGCGACGCTCAACTGCGTCATCGCCGGAGCGCTGCTGCACCAGCCGCACAACAAGAACGGTCGCAGCAGCAGCCGCAATCACGATGAGCAATCCCGCAACGATCCTGCGCCACCCGGTCGTCAGCATCGCCTGATCCGCAGCCTCATATCCTGTTGACGCCTGCGATAGGCGCCGCGTTCATCCGGCCGCAAGCAGGGCGGCGGGATGGGTTTCACTGTACTGTGAGCATGAAGTTGACGTCCTCGACGATCACGCCGCCGGGCGGCACTGCTAACTCGCGCGAGATGTTGCGTCCCTCGAACTCGACCGTGATCTGATACTGCCCCGGCGGCACAAAGAGCGCGTAATGACCCGACGCATCGGTTGTGTCGCGGTCGAGGACGGTTCCGCTATCGAGACGGGTCGCGGTCACCGTCGCGCCCGCATTGTCTGGTGCGCCGCTGAGTGTGACGGTCCCCGTGACGGTAAACGGGTCGCCGGGCGGATCGTCGGCGCGTTCAAAGATCTCGATGGTGATCTCGCCAATCCCCGGGAGTATCTGCAGCGTCTGGTGGTAGTTCTCGTAACCCTCGGCCGATACCAGCACCTCCTGGTCGCCAACAGGGACATCCGGGGCGACGAAGCGCCCATCAGGTCCGGTGACAGCAGGAGTGCTCCCGCCGATTGAGACCTCGGCTCCCTCGATCGGCCCCTGCGTGAAGACGTCCACCACGGTGCCGGGGACGTCAATCGTGGTGTCGCCCGCCACGAGTTCAATCTGCAGGTCGGCGTTCTGCCCTGCGGCATCGGCGACGATGCGCACTGTGCCCGCGTCCGGCAGATAGCCTGCAGCCTGAGCCGTGAACATTCGATCGCCCGCGGGAACGCCGCCGATGATGAACTCGCCTGTGTTGTCAGAGAAGCCGCCAACGCGCGCGCCATCTCCAGTTGGTGGCGCGAACTCCACGAACGCGCTCGTTATCGGCCCACCAGTCACTTCGTCCACGACGATCCCGCCGATGGTGCCAGTAGTGGCGAGGTCGGCGGGTGTAAGCTCCACAGTGACCCAGGTGGCGGCAGTGACGGCCATCTGTACCTGCTGGACGCTCGTCACGTAGCCCTCCGCCGTTACTGTAAGCGGCTGGGTCGGCGGGGTGCCTGAGCCGACGGGGACGTTGCGCAGCACAAGTTGCTCGTCGCTCGGCTGGAGTAAGCCCCTGACGCCACCGGCGATGACCGTCGCCGGGACCTGCAGTGGCGCGCTGGTGTCGGCATCCACCACGATGACCACGACCGCGCCGCCCGGCTCCACGCCGTCGGATGGTGGCAGGCCGCCGCAACCGGCGTTCAGCGTCACCAGCGCACACAGCGCGACAAGCATGATGACTTTGCAGCGCGTCAACGCTTGATCTGCCGCGTTAGAATCGAGTTTCGGTTTCCTCGCCAATGCCGCCATCATCCGTCCTATCGCGTAACCTGAACCGGCCGAAGCGCCTGTGCCTGCCGCCCGCTGTCGTCGCGAGCGTTCATGCGGACAAGGTACATGCCGGTCGGCACCGCCGTGCCTGTGTTGTCTCGCAGATTCCAGCTAAGCGTGTTCTGACCGACCTCCCGCGTTCCCAGCGCGATGCTGCGGACGGGGCGGCCGGCGATATTGAGGATCTCGACCTCCACATCGGCCGCGCTGCTGAGGGCGAAGACGATCTCGGCCGCGCCCGCGGAGCCCTGGAATGCCGACATGCTCGAGATGACCAGTGGCATCGAAGAGCGCTTGAGGCACTTGATCCGCAGCCGGCGGTTGACGCCCGATTCGTCGGCCGCGAGTTCGGCGCCTGCGCTCGTGCGCATGTAGGTGCGCTTGCCGGTCAGATCATCAATGAGCACCGGAGTTACATCGTCGGGTACATCGCTCATCTCCGGCCAACTCAGCCGCACGGGCGTGTGAGGTAGCGGACTCTGCACCACCAGCGAGAACTCGCTTTCGATCGCCGATGCTGGCCGCACGTCGCGCAGGTAGCTACCCTCGCCACGGCCGGTGGGATCAAGGCGCGCGGTCAGGTGGATGCCGAAGCCCGGTGGGGCCTGCTGATCGTAGCGGTCCATGCCGTCGTGCGCATCATCAGCAACCCCGATCTGCACCGACGAACGCATCGTGCCGGCGGAGACGGTGATCGGCAACTGCCACTGGAGCGCCTCCGTCCGTGGAACTGATGCAGGCGCGCTCGTGCCATCGACAGCGAGCGCCGGGAATCGCAGCAGGGCGCCGCCGGAGCTCATGCAGCGGATCCAGTAGCCCTCGAACGGTCGCATCTGCTCGCTCTGCACGTATCCCTCGGCCTGTGAGTAGCCGAAGATGCCATCCTGGATGATCGTGGCGGCCACGGCGTCCTGGTAGCTGACCGCCGCCTCGCCACCGGCCTCGAACATGAGCGTGGATATGTCCACCGGCTCGCGACGGGGCGACCCGATCATATTCCAGCCGATCTTCAGCGGCACCACGAACGGCCGGTCCTCCGGCTCCAGCACTCCGCTAAGGTTGAGCGATATGTCGCTGAAGGTGCGCAGCCAGTATGCCCTGCCGGGTATCACGGGATCGGTTCGCGGGTAGAGCGTGTACTTGTTCGCGCCCGGAGCCTGAGGATCCCAGCGGGCAATCAGCAACTGATCCTCCGGTACGCCCAGCAACTCCGGGAGGTTCTGCGTTAGCGGGCGCAGCGGGAACGAGATCAGGTGCAGGCCGGAGCCTGCGGCCGAGAATTGGCGCGTCAGCGACACCTGCTGGCTTCCGTGCAGGAAGGTGACATACGAATCCCACGCCACGTTCATGACGCGCGTGATGGTCTGCTCCTCCGCGTTGGTGAAGGTGACGGTCAACTGCTGCGGCGTGAGATCGCCCGAGGTGATGCGACCTCCCCAGACGCCACGAGTCACCGGCTCTTCCGTGAGCCCCGCGCCGCCCTGCACGTCTATCGTGCCTTGATTGGCATCTATGATCGAGCCGTAGAGGTTGTTCTCATTCGACTCGAAGCCGCGCTGCCCGTAGGGGAATGGCAGCATCCGGCGCAGAGAACCGAGGTCCACCTGCACAGTGATGTTCTGCGGTCCGCCGATGTTGAAGAAGGTCGGTATGAGGAAGCCTTCGCCGGCATTCTCGCCGGTGCCGGGGATAGTGATAAGGTTCCCCTCTTCGGCGAAGAGCGAGACGGCGAAGTCATAGCTCCAGTAGGTCGTGCGCGCCTGACCGCCTCGCGGAGTCTCATCGCCCTCGACGTTCGTGTAGAAGTGCTCGGCGACCAGCGCTATTGCCTGCGTCAGCGGGATGTTCCAGATGAAGAGCTTGGGGCCCACGCGGATGCTGGTGTCGAGCACCCACTGGCGCTGGTACCACTCCTGGAAGGGCATGCCCTCCACCCGCGGGAGCACCTGCGACCCCAGTACCCGCAGCGCCGGGATGTTCCCCGGCAAGTCATCGCTGAAGTTCGCGTAGTAGGCCTCGTTGAAGCGGCGGAAGAACGTGTCATCCTCGACCCAGCACTTGAACCACGCGCTGCGGCTCATCGCGACGCGCCACACGAGCATGCCGCTCCAGCCGGACTCCGGGAAGAATGTCGGCCCCCCGAGGTCCTGCTGGTTCTGCGGCTCATAGACCGAAGTGGCGTAGAACGGACCGGGACTGATCGGATCATATCCCGGAGCCACGCCGGGGCGCGTATGAATGGCAGTCGCTGCCGCACCGGCAAAGCCCAGCTCCCACGAGTCATAGAAGAAGCCGGCATCGTCGTGGAATGCCTGCAGGACAAGGATCAGCAGGACGAACGAGTCCTCGGCGAAATTGCCCGACAGCCGCGCCATGACGATCTCGTTGCTGCCGGCGTCGTAAAGGCCGCCCTGGATCGTGGCGAGATCCGGGTCGAGCCTGATGTTGACTGTGAGGTTGAATGCCGGACGCCCGTAGACGTTGTAGGCAACAGGAAGAGCACGAGTCAGGTAGTCGCCCAAGGCCGTCTGGTCGGCCTGACTGAAGCCCTCGAAGGTAAAGCGAAGTTCGTTCGTGGGCTCACCGATGGCGGTGTTCATCTGTGCCGCCCGCATCAGGTCGGGCGCGACGATCTGCCCATTGCGCAGGTGAACGAGCCTGCGTGGGAAGGTCGCGCGCGCCGTCGGGCTCTTCAGCCCGAGCCGCTGCAGTGTGAGCAGGCTCTGCTCGGCGCGGCGAAGGCTGTTGGCATTGTGCTGCAGGGAGATGGCCCGATGCGTGGCCGCTTTGCTCGCCGTCGCCGTTCGGATGCCATCGTCTGACACCACGACCGCGCCAATGGGGCCGTTGGCGACGGTAGCGAACGGCTCATTCACCACGTTCCGGAATGGCCCGGCCGTCGCGGCCGTGCAACCGACCGAGGCAACCGCTATCAACAGGGTCAGGAAGCGCAGCATCGCCACTCTCCTACTCATACCACTGCCACCACCTGCGCACGCCCTCCCTGAGGCATCGTCCAGCACGCCCGATGAGGCTTTCGGGCGGCCGCTGCCCTTGCATCTCTTCCCGGCCGAACGGTGCCGGCGGCTGCACCGTCTGTTGATCGGGCTGCTCAAACTCGCCCAGTCCTGTTTCGAAACCAGCGGTGCCGCCGACGGGCGCGTAGTAGTGGGCGCTGCTGCCGCGCGTATCGTCGGCACCCGTGAAGAAGTCGGGGGTGCGGTTGGTGAACGTGCCGCTGCTTTGCCCAAAGGGCGTTGTGCTCATTCCGCCGCCGTAGTAGCCGCCCCCGAAGTCGGATCTGCGGAAGCTACCGCCGGTGCCGAAATCACCGATCCCGCCGGCTTCGTAGCCGTAGCCGCCCGTGTAGCCGGCGCCGTAGCCGCCGAAGCTCGAGAGCGCGCCGCCGTAGGTCGAGTAGCCGCCGCCCGCCCGGCCCGCCGAGCCGATGCCGCTGGAGAAGTTGGTCGAGACCTCCAGCAGCATGGTGTGCGCTATGTAGTCCTGGCTGCCGAACGAGCCGGTTCCGGCGCCCGGCAGCGGTAGATCAATATCGCCTGAGATGTTGCGGATGTAGCGATAACCGAGGTTGACGTCGCCGATGCCGCTGACGCGATAGCGCACGCCGAGTTCGCTGGTATCCTTCACGAAAGCCGCAAAGCCGCTGTTGTAGTCCGCTCTGCCGATGCGCCCGAAGAGGCTGACGCCGGGGCGCAGTTCGTAGTTAAGCTCACCTGAGATGTCAAAGAGATCGGTGGGCACGATCCGCGAAACCTGGTTCTCTCCGAAGCCGATGTAGGTTGGGCTGGAACCGCTCTGTTTGTGCAGATTGAGCCCGACACCCCACGGTTGGTTCTCCGGTCGGTAGTTCACGCCCAGCGCCATTATGTCATTCACTACCGAGCCCCGACCCTCCTCCAAAAACTCCATCCGGTCGCTGCCCAACGTGGCGGTCAGAGCCAGATCCCTGCTGGGCTGATAGCCGAGGGAGGCATTCATGTAGGTCTGTTCGCTATCGGCCAGATAGCCGACGCTCCCGCCGCTGGAGTAGTTGCGCTGACCGCCTGAGAGCGTCAGGTTGAGGTTGTCCGCCGGGCGCCACGAGATGTCCATGCGGGTGCTGGTATCTTCAAAGCGGCTGCGCTGGGGCTCATCGTCATCGCCGCCGGGTATCTCTCCGCCGCCGCCACCGGGATTGCCCGGCAATTGCAGGGTGCCGAAGCTGCCAATACCGCCGCCGATGCCTCCACCGATGCCTGCAATGCCGCCGTAGAAGCCACTCGAGACTGCGCCGTCGGACTGTGACCGTGTGTGGTCGAGATTGAAGCTGAGTCGGCTTGAGGGCGTCCAACGCGCGGAGAGCTGAGTGACGATACCGTCCGAGCGGTCGCCTGTGCCCGCGGCGCGCGAGCTGTTGGTGCCGTAGTGCCCGGCGAGAGAGAGATTGGCGGCGGGAGTATAGGTGGCTGAAATCTGCATCTGGTCGGTAGATGAGCCGCTTGTGGTGACGGATGAATCGGCGGCGAGGCCGGAAAAGCTCTGCTCCGTCTGCGACAGAGACATGTTGACCGAGAATGGCATGTCGTAGGGCGCGTACTGGAGCGTGAGCATATCGCTGGTCTGAGAGCTATCCCCGCGGCTGCCGCCGCTGTTGTCCATGGTCTGACGCGTGAGGCTCAGCGTCGGCCATCCCGGATAGCGCACATCTATGCCCATATCGTTGCGCGCCGTCTGTATCTCCAGACCGGTGCCCGCAGTGGCCTGAGCCGGCTGCATGCCGTAGGAGTAAAGCCCGTCGCTGAAGCCTGAATAGCCGCCGTAACCGCTGTAGCCGAAGCTGAGGCCCGAGTCGCTCTTCAGGTCGGAGTAGCGCTCATAGATGGAGATGTAGTCGTTGGCCTCCCACTGTGCGGCAAAGTTCAGCCCCTGCTCCTTGCGCTGAAAGCCGACCGTCTCGATGTAGCTGAAGTCAGGCTGCACATCGCGCATCTCGAGCGTGGCGGTCAGACTCGGGCGCGAGTATGAAAGGCTGCTGCGCCAGGCCTGCCCGCTGCGATCCGACTGATCGCTCTGCGCGAAGTCTGCTCGGAAGGTCAGATTGTCATTGACGCGGTAGCCGAGGTCAATGCCGAAGACCTGAGAGTCGGCGGGAGCGGTCGTGTCGCCGAGGTCATAGAAGTAGCGGACAATAACCAGTGCGGTTGGAGGGACGGCGCGACGGAAGATGATCCGGCCGATCTCGTGGTAGACGTCGTAGTCCACGCTCTGCACCTGCTCCACGCTATCGACCAGCACTACCACCGATTGGCCGAGCGTCTGCCGCTCGCCCTCGAAGATCACCGTGGCCCCGTTGGGCAGGATCGGGCGGAAGTTCACGTCGAACGGCCCCGTGCTGCCGGAGGCCTGGAAGATGTCCTCCTGGAAGCCTGCGGTGTCTTCTGTGTGCTCTGGATCGCGCTTGTCCTGCATCAAGGCGGTGACACCCACCAGCATCCGGTCGTTGAGCAGCGGCATCTGCGCCCGTGCTCCGTAGAGCTGTCCGGGGCTGCTCTCCCAACCATAGGACTGATAGGCGGCGGAGATCACCGAGGTGCTGGGGATGATGCGCGGCGGACCATCCACCGGTTCGAACCACAGTTGGCCGGTCTCGTAATCGAGGCGGTAGTCCTGGCCGAAGCGCATGACCTGCTCATCGACTTTGATGACTTCGCTGCCCTCTATGATCGGCGTGTAGCGGAGGAAGAATGGCCCGGAGGTGTTATTACCGTTGATCGTCTCGCGGCGGGTGAGGCCCTTCTCCTGAGAGTAGAAACCGCGCACCAGGCCGCCATTGGGGAGGACCTGGTCTATCTGCCAGCCCTTGAGGGTCTTGTTGAAGCTGGCGAACTCGTTCCCCGACAGCCGCACGTTGAGGTCGCCGAAGTAGAGGGCCGTCTCGTCAGTGGTCCAGCCGAGGACGTAGCGGGTATAGTTCTGTCCCCAGCCGCTCGCGGAGATGTCGGCCTGAATGCCGAGGTTGCGCCAGATGGGCCCTTCGATGTGGAGGCTGCTGCGGCGGACGAATGAATCCGTGTCCCAGCGCTGGCCCTCGAATGCCGCCGCTGAGCCCTCCAGAGCATGGTTCTGCAGCGTCATGGTGTTCTGGCCGGAAACCTGCATGCCCTGGAAGAGGCCCCAGTCCTTGAAGATGCGGCCGATTCCGCTGAAGATGTCCTCAGCGTGGGCACCCCGAGCGCCCAGGAGCAGCAAAGCTATCAGCACCAGCAGGCGTTGACTGTAAAGCACAAGTGAAGCTCCGTTGAAGTGATGTCCCCGGTGGATGATGATAGTGAGACGGCTGCGCGGGGCGATTTGTTCCAGCCCGCAGTCTCTCAGCCGCTTCTTTAGCCATTCATCGCAGGATACCTTCCCGGACGCAGAGGAAGAGGCGCACACGACGGGGAAGGGTCTGCACCGATCTTACCGATTCGCATCGAGGAGTCCAGTGCCATGCGTCATCTCACCGTCGCATTGTGGGCATCTGCAGCGATTCTCGCGACTGTCGCGCTCGGCGGTTGCCCTTCGGGACAACCCGGTGGCGGCGCCGTTACGCCGACTACTGGCGAAAGTGCGGGTCCCGCCGTGGAACTGCAGATGTGGACGATCTGGAGCGCCGAGCCGCGAAAGTCGGCTCTAGATCAAATAGTCGCCAACTTCGAGGCCGCGCATCCCGGCATCCGCATCAATGTCGTCCCCACTGAGCCCGACGCCTATAAGAGCCGGATCCGCGTCGTCACCGGCTCGGGCAGTCCGCCCGACATCTTCTTCGTCTGGAGCGGAGAGTGGCTGCACAACTTCGTCCGCGGCGACAATGTGCTGCCGATCACTGCCGAGTTGGATGCCAACAACAGCGAGTGGCGTGACCGCGTCATGGGCGACGCGCTGAAGTGGTACACCTTCGATGGCGAGACCTACGGGATCCCGTTCCTGCGCCAATGCACATTCTTCTTCTACAACACGCAGCTATTCGAGCGAGACAACGTGCAGCCGCCTGCCACGTGGAATGAGTTCCTCGCCGCCTGCGACACGCTCAAGCGGCCGGACGTGGCACCGATTGCGCTGGGCAACTCCGTGAAGTGGCCCGCGCATCACTATGTATCGTGCCTCTGGCAGCGCCTGATGGGGCAGGACCAACTCGTCTCGGACTTCGACCCGCTGGGGCCGGGAGCCTATGATGATCCGGGCTACGTGAAGGGCCTGCAGATGTTCCGGGACCTCGTGGAGCGGGGTGTCTTCAACCGCGCGCCCAATGGAACGACGCGCGAGAACGCCCGTGCGCTCTTCTACACCGCCAGCGCGGCGATGTTCTACACCGGCACCTGGGACCTCAACGCGTTGCGCGAGGGCGGAGAGGCTCCCGAAGACTTCTGGGACACGTGGGACTGGTTCAACTTCCCGGCGGTTGAAGGAGGCAGGGGAGACCAGCAGGCGCTGCATGGTGGCGCGGATGGCTATGTAATCTCCAGCAAGACCGCACACCCGGAGGAAGCCATCACCTTCCTGAAGTACCTGAACTCGGTGGAGGCGGCGCAGTTGTTCGTGGAGCAGTGCAAGGAGCTTGTGCTGGTCAACGGCGCGGTCACCGAGCAGAACGCCGATGAGCACCTGCTGCGGTACGCCCGGCAGGTCGAAGCGGCGCCGACGATCGTCCCCTGGGCCGACACGCTGCTGGAGCGCTCGGTGGCGGAGGTGCTGTTGGATGGCTGCCAGGCGCTGGTCGAGGGTTCGATCACGCCCGAGCAGATCATGGACAACATGCGAGCGCGTCAGGCAAATGTGAAGAGGCACCTGCAGGAGCTTGGCGGCAGTTCGATGGAGGTAGAGACGCCCGAGAACGAGGCGGGGTAGGGCCGCTCCAGCACCCACCGCGCGTCAGAACCAGCGCTCACGTCGTATTACGGTCAAAGCCATGCGTCATAGACCAATCACAGCCTGGATGCTCGTGCTGCCCGCGGCGGTGGTCTTCGCGTTCTACATCACCTATCCGCTGCTGCATACCATCGTGCTCAGCGCCTACTCGTGGAGCGCGCTCAACCCGGTGCGCACATGGCAGGGCATGGGCAACTATGTTGAGCTTTACCACGACCCCGTGCTGCGCGTCGCGCTGATCAACAACGGGTTGTGGATCGTGCTGTCGCTGGTGCTGCAGCTTCCGCTGGCGATGCTGCTGGCGCTGGGGATAGGCTCGGCGCTGCGCAGGCATCGCATGCTGCGCACGCTCTTCTTCTCACCGCTCATCGTTCCGGCAGTGGCCGTCGGTCTGATCTGGCAGCTATTCTACGAGCCGAACTTCGGAGCGCTCAACGCGCTCTTTGAGGCGATCGGGCTGGATGGATGGACCGCCGGGTGGCTGGGCGACCCGAAGCTGGCCACGTTGTGCATCATCATCGTCAGTTCGTGGCGCTACACGGGCTTTCACATGATGATCCTGCTCGCGGGCCTGCAGGCCATCCCTGACGACATCTACGAGGCCGCGCGCATTGATGGGGCCAGCGCATGGCGCACCTTCTGGCACATCACGCTTCCTCTGATGAAGCGCATCGTGCTGGTGGACGCGCTGCTTATCACCGTTGGCTCGGTGAAGATATTCGACCTCATCTGGGTCATGACCGAGGGCGGGCCGAACCGCGCCTCGGAGGTGCTCGCGACCTACATGTACCGAACCGCCTTCAGCGACGATCGCATGGGATATGCCGCCGCAATCGCCACTGTGATGCTCGTGCTGACGCTGATCGCCACGGTCATCTACGTGCGACTTACCGGGCAGGAGGAGGCGGAGGCATGAGCAGGCGGCTTGCCGCGCGGCTGAGTGACGCGTTCTACGCGCTGTTGGCGCTGATCTTCATGCTGCCGCTGATCTGGACGGTGGTGGGGTCATTCCGGGCCTCAGGGCTGCGCACCGAGCCGTGGGGTCTGCCGGAGCGGCTCAACTTGTCGAACTACGCCGCGGCATGGGAGGGAAAAATCGGGGTCTATCTGCTCAACTCGACGGTGGTCACGGTCATCTCCGTCCTGGTCATCATCGCATTGAGCGCACCGGCAGCTTACGCTTTCGCGAGGCTGCGCTTCCGCGGCTCATCGCTGATGCTGGGCTTCATCCTCACCGGTCTGCTTATCCCGGCGCATGCGGTGCTGATCCCGCTCTACCAGTTGAACGCGGCGCTGGGAGTGGGGGACTACCTCGCCATCATCGGCCCCTACGTGGCCTTCGGCCTGCCGCTGTCGGTGCTGCTGCTGAGGGCCTACTTCGTGGAGATCCCGCGGGAACTCATGGAGGCGGCTATCATGGACGGTGCGGGGCACATGCGCATCCTCTGGACGATCTTCATGCCGATCGCCAAACCCGCTGTCGCGACTGTCGCGATCTTCCAGGCCTCGTGGATCTGGAACGAACTGCCCTTTGCGCTGGTGTTCATCGCGAGCGGCAGCCACTACACGCTGCCGATCGGCCTGCTGAGCTTCCGCGGTGAGCATATCACCGACTGGGGAGCGATTCTCGCAGGCGTCACTATCTCCGTCGTGCCGCTGATGGTGCTTTACCTGCTGTTCCAGAAGCACATAGTGCGAGGCCTGACGGCGGGTGCTGTCAAGTAGAGACGTCTCAGAAGCGGCCTCAGGTGGCCGCCCGGGGCTCCTCACCCCCGGCGTTCTCGGGCGCCGGCTCTGCAGCCTCCGCCGGGGCCACTGCAGGTCGGACCCACATCCACAGTATTATGGCGTTCAAAAGCAGCAGCCCGCTCATGATGACGAACGGCATGCGCAGCCCGTAGTGCGCTGCTGCGAGTCCACCCAGCAGCGGCCCGATGCCCATCCCCAGACCGCCCGCTATCCGAGTATTGCCGAAGGATCTCCCGTAGGTATCCGCCGACACGGCCTGCCCCACTATCGCGTTCAGGCTCGGCATAGTGCCACCGCGGGCAAGTCCCATGCCCACCCGCAGGGCAATCAGATGGCCGATGGACTGTGCGAGCGCGTGCGGCGCGGCGAATATGGCCGAGGTGATGGTGCAGCCGACGAGCACGAGCTTGTGGCCGACCCGGTCGCCGAGCAGGCCGATACCCAGCGCACTCAGCCCGGCGGCGAGGCCAGCGATGCCCATCAGGAAGCCGGCGGTGGAGGCCGCGCGATCAGGCCCGGACATTGACTCAACAAGCAACGGGAAGATCGGGCCGACGAAGCTCGCGGTGAGACTCATCATGAAGAAGGCGACCAGCAGCGCCATGAGGCCCTTGCGACCGAACGCCTGGCGTAAACCGTGGTTCTGACCACCGGCGCCGGCGGGCTTGAACTGCTCCTTCGCTCCAAACAGCACGATGAAGCCGCCGATCGCGAGCAGAACGCCCGCACTGTAGAACGCCATGCGGTAGCCCCAGTGGTCGGCCACAAGCCCGCCCGCCCACGGCCCCACGCTCATACCGGTGAGCACCGCCACCTGCATCAATCCAAGCGAGAGGCCCATCCGGTGGTTGGGGGTGATAGAAGCAACCAGGGTGGTCGAGGCGACCACGGTGCCTGTGAGGGCGCCCTGCAGCATTCGGAGGACAAAAAGCTCGTGAACGTTGCTGGCCAAGCCCATCAGGGTGAGTACGAGGGCACCGCCGAACATTGACCGCTGGACCATCATCTTGCGGCCGTAGCGATCGGCGAGCGCGCCCCAGATCGGTGCAAAGAGCGCCTGGGTGAGTCCTGCGCCGGTGATTACCAGTCCCGACCAGAAGGCGACGGCGGCCTCGCCACTGACACCGAGGTGGCGCACGTAGAAGGGCATGAATGGCATGACGCAGGAGAAGCCCACAATGCTCAGAACCTGCGCGATCCAGCATGCGTACAGCGTACGACGCCACGGGGGTTTCGACGGGGCCGAATCGGGTGTACAAACATCCACGCCTGGCGGGTCTTCACTCATTCTGTAACATCACACAGTCTGTCATGGCGACCTTCATTTCGGCGCTGCGGGCAGGTCTGTCGCAGGCCCGTTTCCCATCTGCTGGCCAACCGGCGCCGATCATCGGTACAGAGTGTATCTGGTCCGCGCGGATTCTTCAAGTAACGCGGCTGCGGAGCGGATGCGCCGCCCTCGGGAGTACGAGGCCCCCGCGCGCGGGCGCACGAGGTTGGAGCAGAGGCCCGTCCTACGCGAGTGCTTCGGCAGGGATTGCGAAGGCGCGGTAGCCGGGCCGCCGCGCATACTCCTCCGCGATGATCTGCTCATTGCGGCGCAGGATGGCCTGCACGAGTTCGTCGCTGGTGACGAAGGTCAGGATGACCGTGTTCGTACCGGGCCACACGGCCGTCCCCTCGTGCCTTCCGGTCGCGCCTATGCCGGAGACACCGCTGAAGCGGGTGTAGCCGACCACGTCGAGATCGTCGAGCACGTGCGTGAGCCGCTCAGCCAGGGGCGTCTCACACATCATCACCAGCATGGTGCCGGGCCCAAGTTCGTGCTGTATCACTGACGGTCACCTCGCATGAGCTACTCGCGGTGCAGACGCCTGCTGATCCAACCACCGGCGCTCTCAGAGAGGCTGTAGGCCACTGGTATGACGAACAGCGTGAGGAAGGTCGAGGTGGTCAGGCCGCCGATCGCGGCGACGCCAAGCGGCTTCCACATCTCTGAGCCGGTCCTCGCCGCCAGGGCCAGCGGCACCATGGCAAGCAGCGTCGCCATGGCGGTCATGATGATGGGGCGCAGTCGCACGCCGCCACCTTCGATCAGCGCTTCGCGCAGCGCCATGCCGCGGTGCCGCATCAGATTGACCATCTGCACCAGCAGGATGGAGTTGCTGACCACGATTCCGGTCAGCATCAGGACCCCGAGCATCGCCATGATGCCCAGAGGGGTGCCGGTCAGAAGCAGAGCCCCGAGCACGCCGATCAGCTCCAGCGGGATCGCCAGCATAATGATGAGCGGCTGCACAAGCGACTCGAACTGGGCGGCGAGGATCATGTAGATCAGCAGCACGCCGACCACGATAGCCGTCATCATACCGCCGAATGCTTCGGCCCGGTCTTCCTCACTGCCGGCGAACTGGTAGCGGTAGCCCTGCGGCCAGTCCATCTCCGACAACTGCGCATCCACGTCACCGACTACGTCCGAGAGGGCACGGCCCTGGGTGTTGGCCGATACCGTTATTGCGCGCTCGCGCTCGTTGCGGCTGATCTGCGTCGGCCCCAGCGCGGGAACCACCGTCGCGATTGCGCTCAGCGGCACCATGTCACCGGTGGCGGTGGTCAGGCGAGTGGTGCGCACCTGCTCCACCCACCCGCGATCCTCCTCGCGCGCCCGGACTTTGATGTCATACTCCGTGTCGCCCGCCCGGAACTTAGTGAGCTGTTCGGTGCCCCGCACCTGCGTCTGAATGCTGTGACCGATGTCGCTGACGGTAAGCCCGAGGCGCCCCGCCTCCTCGCGGTCGATCAGCACGTGATACTCAGGGTTACTCGCTTCTGCGCTTATCTGCACGTCGATGGCACCGTCGGTCTGTTCGACCTTTTGCTGCACTTCGGCGGCGAGGGCGGCGAGCATGTCAAGATCGTCGCCGAGGACGCGTACCTCCAGATCACTACCTCCGCCGGGCCCGCCGCCCGCCTCGAAGCGCGTCTCCACGCCGGGAAGGGCGGCGAACTTCTCACGCAAGTCGTCCTCGATCTCAGTCACCGTTCGTTCGCGTTCGTCCCGGGGGTGAAGCTTGAGGGTGAAGTTCGCGGATCGCGTTCCGCCTCCTCCACCGAAGGCACTTGCGCCTCCGGCCTGGCCGAGTGTGACGGCGTAATGCTGCCTCTCCTCGACGCCGGCGAGCAGCCCCTCAACCTCCTGCGCGCGAGCGTTGGTGTACTCGACCGATGAGCCCACAGGGGTCTCCATCACGATAGTGAGTTCATCCTGCTCGACGCTCGGGAAGAACTCCATGCCGACGAGCGGGACGAGGCTGAGACTGGCGATGAACACTCCAATGGCCACCGCGATCACAATCGCGCGGTGGTTGAGCGACCATGCGATGGCGCGGCGGTACCACTGCGCGACTCTGTCGAAGGTGCGCGACCACGCCGCGAGCGCGCGGTTCATCGGGCCGAGGAGGCCGGATGTCTTCTCCAGGCGGTCATGTGCGCCCCGGCTGTACATGCGCTCGGAGAGCAGCGGCACGATCGTGACCGACACGATCAGCGACGCGAGCAGACCGAGCATGACGACGAGGGCCATCGGCGTGAACAGCACCGAGATCATGCCGCCCACGAACATGAGGGGGAAGAACATCACCATGGTGGTGACGGTGATAGCGGCGATGGCGGCCCAGAGCTCTTCGGTCCCGTTGATCGCCGAATCCAGCACCGGTTCACCCGACTCGATGTGCCGGTGGATGTTCTCCAACACAACAACCGAGTCATCCACGATACGGCCGATTGCGAGCACCAGGCCGCCCATCGTGATGATGTTGAGGGTCAGGTTGCTGAAGAACATGAAGACGAAGGTCACCAGCGCCGACAGCGGGATCGACAGGGCCGCGATGATCGTGCCTCGGAAGGTGGCGAGGAAGAGGAAGATGATCACCATCGCGAGGATCGCGCCCTCGAGGCCGACGCCGTAGAGGTTCTCCAGGCTGGCGCGGATGAAATCAGCTTCCTCGGAGGTGATGCTGACCTCGACGCCCTCAGGGAGCAGTTCGCCGAGGGCCTCAAGCTCCTCGCGGACGGCGTCAGAGACGGCAACGGTGTTGGCGCCCGATTCCTTCTGAAGCGAGATGCCGATCGCCGGATCACCGTTGAGGCGCGCGTAGCTGCGGATCTCCTGGTGGGTGTCGCGGATTTCCGCAACGTCCCGCAGGTAGACGGGGTGCCCGCCTCGAGTCGCCACGACGATGTCGCCGATCTCGTCCACCACGTCAAACTCGCCGATCACGCGGATCGTGTATTCGCGGCGGCCCTCGGTGGTGAAGCCGGCGGGGATGTTGCGGTTCTCACGCTGCAGCGCGCTTTCAACCTGAGCAACGGCGAGTTGGCGCGCGGCAAGCTTCTCCCAGTTGACCTCCACGTGAATCTCGCGCTGCAGGCCGCCGTAGATGTTGGCGGCGGCGACGCCCGGAAGCTTCTCAAGCTCCGGCTTGATGGTGTCTTCGGCGATATCGCGCAGCCGCTCCATGTCCGCCATGCCGGTGACGTTGAGCGTCATCATCGGCATGATGATGGACGGGTCGATCTTCATGATGAGGGGGCGATGGACATCACCCGGCAGGGCCTCGATCACGGGGTCAACCTTCTCCCGCGCGTCGAATGCCGCCCAGTTCATGTCCTTGCCCCAGTCGAACTCGATGATTACCACCGAGAGGTCCTGTTGCGAGATCGAACTGATGCTCTCGAGGTCCTCTACGACCGCAGCCGCTTCCTCAATAGGCTTAGTGACGAATTCCTCCACCTGCGCGGGTGATGCGCCGGGATAGGCGGTCACCACCGCGACCACGGGGAAGGTGATGTCCGGCATCAGGTCGATCGGCAACTGCGTGAGCGCCACCGCCCCAAGCACTACGACGCCCAGCACACACATCGCGATAAGAACTGGCCTGTTGATGGAGAATCGAGCTGGGTTCACTCCGTGACGCTCCCCTGCACGGGCGTGTCAGCGATACGCACCCGAGTGCCATCCGCAAGCTGATCCTGGCCCTCGATGACGATCTGCTCGCCTACGCGCAGGCCGGAAACAACCTCCATTCGCGTCGCTGTCTGAAGCCCGGTTTCAACTTCGCGCCGAGTGGCCGTGTCGCCCTCGACAACGAAGACGTATTGCATTTCGCCCTCGGTCTGCACGGCATCCCGCGCGATGATGAGGGCGTCGTCCAGTCGCTCGGCGACCACTGTTGCGCGGGCGAACATGCCGACCCGCACGCGATCCCCGCCGTTTACCAACCTTACGCGTACCATGCCCGTGCGGCTGCCGGGCTCCACTGAAGGCGAGATGGCGATGATCTCTCCGACGAAGACTTCGTCGGAGACGCCATCTACCCTGACCTCTGCCGCCTGCCCAACCCGGACGCTCTCCATCTCACGCTCGCCCACCCGCGCCTCGACGTAGAGCACATCGCTGCTGACGATGGTGAGCAGCGGAAGTCCCGGTGATGCCCCCTCGCCCGGCTCGACGTGGCGGGCGGAGACCGTTCCGTTGATGGGTGATGTCACGACATACTTCGAGAGCTGCACAGCCGTCAGGCGCTCGCCCGCCTGCGCCTGCCTCACGCCCGCCTGGGCAGCAGCGACCTGTCGCCGCTGCACATCCACCTGGCCGCGACCGGCGACAGCAGCGTTGAGTTGTTCGCGGGCCTGCCTGACGCCCTCCTCGGCGGCCCGAACGTCCTGCTGGGCCACCTCCATCTGTGTGCGATTCGCCTGCGCCTGCCCCAGCGCCTGTCGTGCCTGCTCGACGTTAAGCTCCGCCAGCCGAACCTGTTCGGACCGCGCGCCCTCCTCAACGAGGCTGAGCTGGTCCACCGCTTGCTGATGGCGCTGCTGCGCCAGCCGGTACTCCGTCTGCGTCTGGTCGAACTGCTGCTGGGAGATCACGCCGCCCTCCAGCAGGCGCCGGTAGCGGTTGAAGGTTTGCTCGGCGAGATCGAGGGATGCGCGCGCCTGCGCCACCTGTGCCTCGGCCTGGCGCCGCTCCTGGTCACGTGCGCCTGCCCGCACCTCCGCGAGCCGCGTCTCGGCGCTGCTCACCGCGGTGCGAGCCTGCTCGATCGCATTGTTCACCTGCGACTCCACCAGCCGCGCGGCGGCCCGCGCCTGCTCCAGCCGCTCCTGGGCCGCAGTCACACCTACCTCGGCCTGCCGAACGGTGCTGGCAGTGGTGTCGCCGGTCAGTTCGAGCATCTCCCGGGCCTGGTTGAGAGCAGCCTGCGCGCTCTGCACGCCCGCCGCCGCCTGATCGCGCTGAGCGGCAGCGATCTGCATGTCAACGCGCACCAGCGTGCTGCCGCGCCTGACATAGTCGCCTACATCGGCGAGCACAGCCGTGACTTTGCCGGAGGTCTCGGCGACCACATCAACCTGATCGGTCGTCTGCACGGTGCCGGAGATCTCCAGCGTCTCCTCGATAGAACCGCGGACGGCAGTTGTCACCTGGACCGGGACGGCAGAGGCCTCCGCGGCCGTAGCGTCTCCCGGCTGATCTCCGCCCTCGCCGCGGCCACAGCCGTTCATTCCCGCAGTCACTGCTGCGACAAGCAATGCGCCTATGAAGATGATTGTCAACGGGCTACGGCTCCGTGGGCTCCGCCCCGTTGGCGACTGGTGCTTCATTGTGTCTCGACCTCCTGCTGCATCTGGTCCGACAAACCCATGGCCGTCCGCAGTTGCGTTACCGCAAGCTGCCTGTCATACTCAGCATTCACAAGTGATGCCTCCGCGGCGGCGAGTGCGGTGTCGGCGTCAATTACCTCGATGCCCGCCGCCAGGCCCTCACGGTATCTAAGTTGCGCCATTCTCCTCCACTCACGCGCTTCCACCAGGCCCTGTTCTGCGGACAGTATCCGCTCCTGAGCCTCCTGTACTCGCAGCCACGCCAGCATTACATCCAGCGACACCTGTTCGGTAGCACGCTCAACGGAAAGCTCCGCCGCTGCAACGCGAGCCTGCGTCGATTCCACTCGCCCATCGCGTGCTCCGCCGTCGAAGATCGGCTTCTGCGCGACGATCCCGACCTGCCACGACCAGTCCGTTCCGCCGAGCCCGCCGGCGCTCTGTCGCGCATACTGGCCGGTCAGCGCGACCGTCGGCGCCAACTCCTTCTCCGCCAGCCGCAGGCTCAGTCGGGCCATCCGAAGTGACGTCTCCGCGGAGCGGATCTCGGGTCGGCAGATGCGGGCGGTCTCGATCAATGACGCTACGTCATCATCCGGCATAGGCGGTGAAGGCGCGTCGGCAACGGTGATGGCAAGCCCTTGCGGCAGTGCGAGGATATCTCTCAGTTGCGCCTTCGCCTGCTCCACCGCGGTCTGCACGACGATAAGCTGTTCGTTCGCCCGCGCCAGTTCCGTCCGCGCCTGCACCACATCGAAATGCGCGACGACTCCGGCCTCCTCCAACAACTCAGCGTTTCGGACGTGTTCGGCTATCGCGGTGACCTGCGCGGCCGCCACTCCTGCAAGCTGAACTGACCGCAGCACGCCGTAGCTTATCTGACGCGCCCCCTGCGCCACCTGCAGTTGCGCGGTTTCCACCCCCTGTCGCGCCGCCTCGATGCCCTCCCGAGCGATATCCTCGCCAATCCCGACGCGTCCGCCGGTGTAGATAGGCAGGTTCGCGGAGATGGTTGCCTGATAGGCCTCCTCCTGCCCGACCTGCACCTCCATCGGCTCCTCGCCCTCGGCGCCGGGTAGCTGTATCGTGCTCACCGGCCCCATCCGTATGGCTGTCGCCGAGAGATCGACGGAGAGGTTGTCGGCGGCCTCCGCCTGCCGAAGCTGCCCCTCCGCCTCCGGGATGGATTGTTGCTGGATCAGGATCTGCGTGTTCCGCTCTCGGGCCCAACGGGCGGCGCTGTCAGGCGTCAGGACCACTGATCCGTCGCTGCCGAGCGTCACGTAGGCCGGGAGTTCCGGACACTCCACCTCCTGCGCGTACGCAGGCGGCACAAAGACCACTGCCAACAATCCCGCCGCCCGGACCAGGCGGCGGATCCCCTCACATACCCCGATGTCACGCATCATCGCTCGCCGTGCTCCCCTCTTCCTGCTGCAGACGATTCAGGAACGCTGCCACGCGCTCGAGCATCGATAGCTTACACAGGCATACCATCTCGCCCGTGGGATGGTTGAAGACCAGCAGCTTGTCCCCGGGCGAAAGCCCCATCGTCTCTCGAGCTTCCGCCGGGATGACGACCTGCCCGCGCTCGCCCACCGTTACCGCGCCTACGAACTGCTCCTCAATAGCGCTTTCGTCAAACATCCGCTGCTCCCTCGGAATCATAGTCCCCGTACGATCAATCATATTTACATGAATTATATGTGAGTATACCCACTGAAATGCTTCCTGTCAATCTGCTCTTCACAGGAAGGCATCTGTGCGAACCTTGGGATCTCGGCCGCGACCTGTGCGGTGAAGAACTGCTGCGGATGCTGCTGCGATCGAGTTAGCGGAACAGGCTCCCTGCATCCTGCGTTTGCGTCGGAAGGGCGACGGCCTGCCAACGCGTCCCCCCGGTGATGGTGCGCTCAATCTCTACCATGCTCGTGATCACCGCGATGCCGGCGGGATCCCACACTCTTAACGCGTACTGCCCCAGCGGGACCTTGCCCATGCGATAGTGCCCCTGATTGCCGCTCTGAGTGACGTAAAGCACCGTGTCGGCCTGCGGATTGAGCAGGGCCACCCGCGCGTTGGGCACGGGGACCGTCTGCATGGCCATCGTCATCCCCTCGGCGCGCTGAATGACCTCGCGCTGGACGACTCCGGAAACAGATCCGAGATTGAGGTAGGTCCAGATGAAGGCCGCCAGGCCGAAGATGACGATGCCGGCGACGGCCCTGCCCACGTGATCCCGAATAAGCGGCGCGACCATGGCTCCCACGAGCGCAAAAAGCGCGCCTGCCGGCAGCAGGTAGGCAATGATATCAGGCTCCGAGGGTAGCAATTCCTGCTTGCGGAGCAGCAGCCAGCAGAGGCTGGCGAGAAAGAGGCCAATCACGGGGGCACGCACCGGGCCCCGGCGACTGTCGCCCACCCCTGCCAGCAGGCCGGCCATGATGTAGATGAACGGCTGCGTCCAGTACATGAAGGAGGCCACGCGCCCGAGGACGGCCGGTCGTGTCGCCTCCGGGCCCACCAGCAGGTCGAAGCCAACCAGCGAGACCAGCACGGCGATCGTGCCGCCGGTCACAGCCACGAGCAGGATCATCACAGAAGGCTGGTTGTCTTCTCTACGAGCCATCTCTGCAGGCCCTCCCGTGCCGGGCTATATTTCAGCGAACCTGTGCAATAGTCCTCGCGAGCTCCGGCCGGAACCGCTCGTAGGCGGACGAGGCCGTCAGCGTCTGGTGCCCCGCGATTACCATTTGTTCCACGCCGGCATTCCGCGCGACCTTCAGTGCCTCAAGCAGCTTGTCTCGGGGGTGCGGGGAGCCGCCGATCCAGATCAGCAATGGCTTTCGCTCAGCCCGCACCGCCGCGTTGGCCTCCTCGACCGTAGAGCGCAGAGCCACCTCCATGTCACGGCCCGCACTCTGCCACGGCACATACACAGAAAGCATGTCAACCGCCGCACTCTGCGCCAGCGGCTTGAGTGTATCCGAACCGAGGCCGGCATCGCGACCGCTCTGCAGGCTGGTCGGCATTACCACCGATGCCAGCCTTCGATCCACCGCCTGCACAGCCGCCGCAGCCGCCAGGAGGAACATCAGAAGCGAATTGCGGCGGAACCTCGCCACGTCGCTATCGAGTTCCAGCGGCATCTGGCGCTGCTGCTCGCCGTAGAACAGGCGCTGACACCACTCACAGCGGCAGGCCCAGACGCCGCGGGCCCCGTACATCGTCGGTTCATCCCACAGGAAACCGCGGCACTCCAGCAACCACGCCAGCGTCCGCATGTTGGACGAGAACCACTCGAGGAATGCGGGATTGTTCGGACAGGCCTTCGGCACCTTTCTCCCGCGGCTGTCCACCTGGCAGTGATGCGGATGCTCGCTGACGTAAAGGCTCTCGGTGGAGGCGTCCGGATCCGTTACGCGGCCATAGCCGAGAGGGACCACGTAGACCTCGAGTCCGGCGCCCTGGCAGGCACGAGAGAAGTCGGCAGCGGTCTGGGCATGCCAGCGCATCTCATCCTCGTAGCAGGCGATGAAGACGCTGGTGAAACCGTCATTGCGCAGCTCTCGTGGTTCGAGCTGCTCCATGGTCGCTACGCCGCCGCCGATAGAAAGCCCGACCTTCACGGCCCCAGCGCCCCTTCGCAACGTCACACGCCGCTCCGGCGCAATCCGGCCGCGGCCTATCGCCTGGAAGAAGACATGCGGGTCCCTGTGCCATGCAACCGACGCATGCGTATTCCCCGCCCTCCCCACGTGCCCCTTCACCTTGCGGCGCGGATGTCAGAATAATCTGCAGCTACCCCGGAGCGGACGGTTGAGCGATGCCGCAGCAGTCGAAAAATTGTCGAACAACCGTTTGCGGCAGACGAACAGTTGTGCTATGATGGCGCGCGAGGGCAGATGCCCGAGGCACATCCATGGCCCGCGAGATCGGGTCGGACCAACGGGAGGTATGTTCTATCATGAGCGGTGAAGCACTCACACCGATCAGGCGCCGGATACTCGATTTCATCGCACGGACGGTGGAGGAGCAGGGCTACCCTCCGACCGTCCGGGAGATCGGGGCCGAGGTGGGGCTGAAGTCAAGCTCCAGCGTTCATTACCACCTGCGGGTGCTGGAGAAGGGCGGCTACATCGAGCAGGGTCGCACTGCCGAGGGTTCGCTCACCCGCGCGATCCGTGTGTCGGGACCTGAGCACGGGGCCGGCAGAGCGGCGACGCGCTATGTGCCACTGATCGGGACTGTAGCGGCAGGTCAGCCGATCCTCGCGACGGAGAACATCGAGCAGCTTGTGCCCACCTCCGCGGATCTTTTCGGTGGGGGCGAGTTGTTCCTCCTCGAGGTCGCCGGCGACAGCATGATAGAGGCAGGCATTCTCAATGGCGACCTGGTGGTCGTGAGCCAGCAGCCTACAGCCGAAGATGGGGAGATAGTGGTCGCTCTGCTTGGCGACGAGGCGACGGTCAAGTATCTCCACCGCCACCCGGACCGGATAGAACTGAGGCCCGCCAACGCCGCTCTCGAGCCGATCTTCGTGGATGACGTGCAGATCATCGGCCGCGTCAGGGGCGTGATCCGAGCGCTGCGCTAGTTCACGCGGCGCAGCACGGCGACCACGGCATCATCGCGGAACTCGCCGCCGCTGTAATCGCGTACGGTTCGCATGACGGCGGTTGCTATCTCGTTTGCGGAGGCGCCCTCATTCGCCGCCAGCACCTCAATCAGGCGCTCCTCGCCGAACATCTCGCCGCCGCGCAGGCGCGCCTCATGCACCCCATCGGTCGTCATCACCAGCACATCGCCGGTGCCCATGCGCGTGGAAAGCTGCGAGTAGTGGGGCTGGAGCGTCACTCCCACGAGCGGTGTGCCGGTGTCCAGCCGTAGCACGTCATCGGTGCGGCCCTCACGCAGGAGCAGCGGGTAGGGGTGGCCGCAGTTGGTGTAGGTCAGCCTCCCGGTCGGCAGGTGAAGCTGGATGACCACGGCGGAGGCGAAGCTGGAGGGCTGCATCGCATCGTAGACGCCACGATTCACACGATCGGCGATCTCGGCGGGCGCCAGCCCCTCCCGTCCGGCGGCGCGCAGATGTGAGTGCATCATCGAGACGTGCATCATGCCGTACACGCCCTTGCCGGCCACGTCGGCGACCCACAGCAGTAGACGGTCATCGCCGACGAGCATCAGGTCGTAGAGGTCGCCACTGACGACACGGGCTACCTCAAGCCGGACGGCCAGTTCGTAGCCTTCGAGTTCGGGGAGATCTTCGGGCAGCATCTGCTGCTGCATGCTGCGGGCCAGAAGCAGTTCGTGGCTGAGGCGAAGAGCGCGCGCGCGTTCCATCTCCCGAGCGCGCAGCACGTAGGAACTCACAAGCGCGAGAATGAGCAGTACCGGCGCGCCATTGCTCCACAGCAGGATGAGCATAGGCATCATCCCGAGCTGTCCCTGGGTGAGTATCTCCTGTGAAATTATGAAGCCAATGAGGGCGAACAGCGCGCTGATGATGGCGCCGGGCCTGCCGAACCACATGGCGGCGACGATGACGACGATGTAGTAGAGCTGAAAGAGCGCGACGGTCTGATCGCCCCACGCCATCACCGCGGTGGTGATGAGGTAGAGGTCCACCGCGATCGCGAGGGGGCGCTGCAGCGGTAACCAGCGGCCCGCGAGCCGTGATACGAAGAGCGCGAGGGTGTAGATGGCGGCGACGACCGAAGCGATCTGCACCCCGACGGGTGTCTGACGGGCGAGGCCGAGGAAGGGGGACATGATAATCGCAATGATGATTGCACTGCGCACCAGCGCCACGATGATGTCCGACTCGTCCTCGCGGTCAGATCGCCTGTCAGCGTTGGTCTGATTGTCCGCCAATTGGCCACACCTCCCGGGAAGACAGATCGCAGGTGACGCACAAGGTTTTCTCCGGCGGGCCGCGGAATACCTGCTGAGCGGCACGAACCGCAGCTCAGATCCGGCGCCACGAAGGAGAGACAGGTTGAGCGGGCCAATGCCAGAATCCGAGGCCCGACGCAAGCGCGAGTGGATGATCGATACCCAGCTTCGGTCGCGCGCAATCACTGATGAGCGGGTGCTCGCCGCGATGGCACGTGTCCCACGGGAGCGTTTCGTCGCTGAGGCGCTCGGGCACAGTGCCTATGACGATTCGCCGCTGCCTATCGGCTTTGGCCAGACCATCTCGCAGCCATACATGGTGGCGGCGATGCTTGAGGCGCTGGCGTGCGAGCCGCAGCATCGCGCGCTGGAGGTAGGCGCGGGCTCGGGCTATCAGGCGGCGCTCCTTGCGGAGCTGTGCGCGCAGGTGTGGACGGTCGAGATCGTTGAGCAACTCGCGGCGCAGGCTGCGGCGACACTCCGGGCCCTTGGGTACTCCACCGCGAAGGTCGTTGTAGGCGATGGCACACAGGGGCTGCCCGAACATGCCCCGTATGATCGGATCATCGTGGCGGCGGGCGCACCATCTGTGCCCGAGCCGCTGCTCGAGCAGCTTGCGGAGGGCGGCCGCCTGGTGATTCCCATCGGCGGCCGGGTGGGGCAGCGCCTTGTCATCTGCCGCCGCGAGAGTGGTCGGATACATCGCTGCGAGAGCATGTCCTGCGCTTTTGTGCCGCTGATCGGGCTGTATGGTTGGTCACCGGGGCTTTAGACGCACCTGCATCAAGGAGGACGATGTGACAACGAAGATTGGCTTTCGCAGCATCGGCTACCGCCGGTATTCACCCGAGGAAGCAATCCGCCGCATCGCTGCCGTCGGCTTCGACGGGGTGGAGGTCTGCCTCGAACATCCCGGCCTTGAGCCTGAGCGGATTGATGTCATTGACGCGGCCAGGCTGGCTCAGGTCGCCGCTTCTGAGCGGATCGAGATCGCCACGGTCAGCTACCACGGTGACCGCGATCCGCTGCCACTGCGCTGGGAGCGCGCTCTGCGTGCCATCGAGCTTACGCAGGCGATGGGGACGGGGGTGCTGATCATCAACTCCCCGCGCCCGGGGCCTGATGCGCCCCCCGAGCTTGAGGCGATCTTCCACGAGCAGCTTGGGCGCCAGATCGAGCGGGCCGAGAGGCTGGGTGTCACGCTGGCGCTGGAGCCTGAGCCGGGGCTGCTGATCCACGGCTCCGACGATATGCTGGCGTTGCTGGAGCGTACTCGGAGCGATGTCCTCGCGGTCAACCTTGACGTCGGTCACGCCTATCTGACCGAGAGCGATTTCCCCGGTTCGATCGTGCGCCTGAGCGAGCACATCGCGGGCGTGCATGTTGAGGGGATGCCCGCAGGTGAGCACCGCCACCTCGTGCCAGGCGAGGGTGACCTTGATCTGCCCGCGGTGCTCGATGTGCTGGCGGAGATCGGCTTTGAGGGTTGGCTTACCGTTGATCTGTTCGATATTGCGGACGCACCGGATGAGGCGGCCACCGCGTCGCTGGAAGAGATGCGCCGGTTGGTCGCCCGCTAATGCTCGTCTGAGGGAGCACGGGAGCGATGGTGGACCTGCCGCGACCAATTCCCCCGCATGACGCACACACATGCACTACTGCCGGTGGTGGCCGCGACAGCGCCGCCGACATGGTACGCGCTGCCGAGGCCGCGGGACTTGAGGCGATCGCCATCACTGATCCGGTATCACTCGATAGCGGGGGTCTCGACGAGAGAGTTGACGCGATCAATCGCCTGGCCTCACGCAGCACGATCGCCGTCATTCCCGGGGCGAGATGCACGATCCTTGACCCCGGAGGGCGGCTGAGCCTTCCATCGGGCGCTGAGAAGCGCATCCCGCTGGTGCTGGCGGCTATGTCAGCGCAGACGAACCAGATCGGGCGCGATGTCCCGGCGAGCAGGTCAAAGCTCATTGACAGTGTTTTCGGCGCGCTCAGCGAAGTGGTGCGGAGCGAGAGGGTTGATGTGATAGCGGACCCGTTCAACCTCGGGCGGTTCCCGGCGCCGCTTGGGCCTTCTGACCTGCCACGAGCTTACGTGCGCGATCTCGCGCGCCTGATGGTGAAGCATGACGTGGCGCTGGAGCTTTCCGCGCGGGCGTGGTGGTGGCACCCGTCGCTGTCGATCGAGGAGTTCATCCGTGACTGGTCATCGGTCTTGGCGGTATTTGCGGTGGAGGACGTGAAGTTCGTGGCAGGCACCGGAGCGCGCTGCGCCGGTGAGGTGGGGAATAACCACTTCACGCGGCGAATGATGCGCCTGTCGGGCATCGAGCTTTCGCAGGTAGTGAAGCTGCATAGCCTCGCGGGGCGATAGCCTGGGCGTGGGCCGCTGGATCAGCGCGTCTGGCAGGCTATCCGAATAGCCTCACGGCGAGTTCCGCGATCTCACGCCCGTACTCCGCGCAGCGTCGCCGGGCGGTCTCATCCGGGGCTCCCTGGCAGGTGGGGCCGTAGTGAGGGCCCTTCACAACGCCCTTGACGATCATCCCGTGCACCAGCAGGCAGGTGATGATATCCATCAGCGTCGTCTCATTGCCACCGCCGATGACCCCGGATGTCGAAAACGCACCCCCGATTTTGCCGTCCAGTTCCCCGTGATGCTTCACCGACTCATCAATAAGCTGTTTCACCTGTGCCGCCATGGTGCCGTAGTAGACGGGGGAACCGATGATGATGGCATCGAACTCGAGCAGGTCGTCGGCGTTGAGATCGCCGACCTCGCGAAGCTGCACCTGCGCCCCCTCGGTCTCCGCAGCGGCCTTCGCGATATGCTCCGCCATCTCCGCGGTGTGGCCGGTCTTCGAGAAGTATGCCACCAGGATGTCGGCCATCGCTTCATCTGCCTCCTCGCGCGCCTGTCGGACCAACAAGCAATCGCACTTACCGCACCAAGCGACAGAGTCGCAAGTAGAGCGGGTGCCCTCGCCCGCTCACGGAGCGCAACACTATCACAGTTCAATCCGTCGCGGGAGTGCTGTTGACGGCATCATCGTTATCGCGACATTTCCGGGCGGACCGACGAGCGCGTGATGTCTTCAGTGTGCGGGCGTGGGCGCCCGCACTACATGATGCTGAGAGGTAGAGTCGACAGCGAGAGACAGGTGCGTGGCTATCTCCGCGCGATCTCTCTCAGTTCCTGCGCTATGAGGGCAGGGGGCGCCTACCATCATCAGTCTGCGCCCCCGTCCTGATCACTAACCGCTCACTCGCTGCCGTCATCCGATCAGCCGCAGGAGTTCCTTCACGCTCGCCTCGATGCCGTCCTCATCCTGCGGCCCCGGCTCCCACGCGACCCAGCCGCTCCAGCGTCGCTCGTGCAGCATGTCGAAGACCTTTGCGACCGGCGTAACGCCCTGGCCGAGGACGGCTTCCTTGCCGCGGGGGGCGCCGTTCTCTTCCCAGCGCTCCGCGTAGTCCTTGATGTGGAAGTGCCACGCCCATGGCATGCACTTCATCACCGCGTCGAAGGCGTCCTGGCCCCAGAGGGTGAAGTTGCCGGTGTCGGGGCAAAGGCCGAGGCCCTCATCGGCGAGCACCTCGCATGCGCGTGCCATGTCCTCCCCGGTGTGCAGCAGGAAGCCTGCGTTCTCGATGACCAGCTTCTGCTCGACATCCTTGAATAGCTGGAGCTTCTCCCGCAGGCGGTCGAGGTAGCGCTGGAAGTTATCCTCGCCCTTATGCGCGTGCTGCGAGCCATGGGTGAAGCAGATGGTCGCGCCGAGTGTCTGGGCGTTCTCGATCCCGCGCGGGAAGGCGGCGTCGGCGGCCTCGACCTTCTCAGGCCCATCGCTCACGAGGTCGGCGGAGATGTAGTAGCACGAACACTCGAGGCCGGAACTTTCGAGCGCGCTGGCGAGTGTATCCACGCCATACTGATCCACCGCGCGGGCGAAGATGTCTATGCCCTCAATGCCCATCTCCCTGAGCATGGCGAATTGCTCGGCCGGCTCCTGCTCCTCGCCGCGCCAGACCGGGGGGTAGAGCTTGCCCATCCACATAACTGCGGGTCGCATTGCCATAGGTTCTCTTCTCCTTGTGTCATTGCTGGTTCGTAGCGTCGATGAGCAACAACTACAGCGCCCGTGCGGCCCAGAGCATGCCGCGGGT